>CDZV01011126.1_pt1 | contig 33141 bp, 21 predicted proteins | sample 554851 | NCBI WGS metagenome assembly CDZV01 (sample SAMEA3182090, study PRJEB8094) | gut metagenome | biome: human; feature: gut; material: Stool; isolation source: human stools | place: Canada | collected 2013-03-12
GGACTTTGTGCATCCGATGCACAAAGTCCCATGAGAGAACCGCTTCATAACAAAAATCGTTACGGCCGTCCCCAGACGGCGCCGCCAAGCTCCTGCGGCAAGGTCTTCCGGATCCTCGCGCCGCTGCTCTGCCGTGCAGCGGATTTACCGCTCTCAACGCGCTCCCCGGATCGTTCCGCGGCATATTACCATGATGCCTTCCGGCATATTTGTCAAGGTTCCAAAGGGACATCTATCTCACCGGCCTCGCCGTCCCTATGAGACGGGCGGCGGCACGATAAGGACTAAAACACACTCACCGTTCAGATAACGGATGAGTTTCCTGCGCAGAGGTACCAGGCTCTGCACAAAGGTAATGCGCATTTCCTGCCGGAGATCCTCGTTCAGACGGGTGCCGCAGCAGCATCCATCGTCTGCATACACCGGCTCAACGGCCGCTTTGCCGATGTACAGATCGTAAAAGGTAAGAAACTTACTGTCCGTTTCCGGAACCGAGCGGATTAGATCCAGAACCAGATCGGCCGGCGGTACCGGACAGTTATAGCAGCTTCTATTCGTCATCGACGCTCATCCTCCTTTTTATGGCGCGTATGGCGTTTTTCTTATGCTTTTCCACCATGCCAATGCTGACGCCGAGTTCAAGGGCGATCTGCTTCATAGGGATCTTGAGAGCAACATTCTTCAGCAGAACCAGCCTTTGCGTTTCTGTCAGGCTTCGCAGGGCATCGGCCAGTTCCGGATTTAAGACAGGAATTTTGATCCCCTGCACGTCGATCAGCTGGCAGAGCGCCTTCTCAAGCCCCGGGTCGTCATAGTGCAGGTCTTCAGCATATTTGTCCAATTCGACGAAAACGATGCCGTATTTTCGAGGATGCTTTGTTTTTCGGTAATAGCGGCGCTTGGTGTTGCTGATAACGGTTTTCAAATACTTATCCACATAGTCGAGCAATTCACTGGTGATGTCTTCGAGCGAAAAGTCCGTTTTCATACGCCCTCACCTTTGCCCTTTCACTAAAGCCACAAGGCAAGGTGATAAACAAAATTATACCTAGTTGAGAAAAAATAACAGAATTAACATTTTTTAATTATTGTCCTTGATTTAAGAAAGGAAAAGCCAAATTCTCCTTTGACCGTTCAAGGGAAAATTTGGCAGTTGAATTTGGTTATTTACATGGCGCCGGAAGCTCTGCCTGCTTTTTCATAAAGCAAAGTCAGCCAATCTGATGCTCACCGGATCGCAGCAAAGAATAGGGGGTTCTGCCTTGCACATGGATCGTTGTCTTGAGGCGGATATCACGAGAAGACGCTCCAACCAGAATATCAAAATTCCCGTCTTCTACAATCCAGTTATGCAACATGATATTGTAATAGGACAGGCTTTCCATCGGTAAATCAATGCACACTCTTTTTGTCTCGGCCCTGCGCAGGAATACTTTTTCAAAGTATTTTAATTCTTTTATGGGCCGGGGTACCGTAGACAGGCAATCGCTTACATACACTTGGATCACTTCATTTCCATCCCATTCCCCGGTATTTTCCAGGGAAAATTCTATATGGATATGAGCGGTCTCCACTGTCGCAGCGATATGGCTGTATTCGAAATTGGTATAGGAGAGCCCGTGGCCAAACGGGTAAGCGATTTCCTCCGGATGGCGGTCGTAATACCGGTATCCCACATCAAGCTTTTCGTTATAGGAAACGGTTCTGCCGTTTCCAGGATATTCCAAGTCACGGCGCATAACTTTTGGGAAGGTTTCCGGCAGCCGGCCGCTGGGGTTCACATTTCCGCAGAGTACATCGCAGACTCCGCCGGCTCCTTCGCCTGCAAGCCACATTTCGACCACCGCGGATGCCATGTCGTTCCACTTTCCTGGAAGGATGGCGCTGCCGTTCTGTAATACGACAACCACTTTCTTCCCTGTATAACACGCGGTTTCGATAAACATTTCAAAGTTCGGATTTAAATGGGCGCTCCGCCTGTCAAAGAATTCCGTGTCCTCGGACTCCATAGAGCCAGCGAAGAAAAGAACCACATCGCTGTCCTTGATAAAGTCCGTCAGTTCTCCACAGGTTGGCCAAAGCATATTGGGAGAATAGGAGCCTTTTTTATACTTTTCGAGATAGCGGATCTCCGTATTTGGAAGCCTTTTGCGCAGCTCTTCCAGCGGATTGTCGGTATACGCTTCCGACTGCAGGACTTCCGCGCTGCCCTGCCCGGAAGTCAGCGGGTGGACGGCATATTCCCCGATAACGGCAATGGAGCGGTATTTATCCTCGGTCAGCGGCAGCACCTGGCCTTCATTTTTCAGCAAAACCGTCCCCGCAGCGGCGATTTCCTGCGCCGTTTTATGCTGTTCTGCTCGGCTATATTCCGCTTTCTGCGGCTTTGGCCTCATCAAAAATCTTAAGACATTGGCCACTGCATGGTCGATGTCGTCCATGGCGAGCTCTTTTGTTTCCAGGCCGCGTTTTAGCTCTGCGGCAATATTTCCGTTGTGCGGCATTTGAAAATCGAGGCCGGAGCGGACGGCTCTGCATATATCCTGTACAGCGCCCCAATCAGAAATGACAAACCCGTCGAATCCCCATTCCTCTTTCAATACCTGCCTGAGCAAAAACGGGTTTTCCGAGCACCAGATGGCGTTTACTTTATTGTAAGCGCACATAACGCTGGTTGGCTTCGCCTTTTTCACGGCTATTTCAAAACCCTTTAGATATATTTCACGCAAAGTACGCTCGTCAACTTCCACGCTGACATCCTGCCGGAACTGTTCCTGGTTATTGGCGGCAAAATGTTTCAAACTGGTGGCGACGCCCATTTCTTCCACGCCGCTTATATACTCTGCCGCCAATTCACCCGCCAGGATCGGATCTTCCGAGAGGTATTCAAAATTTCTGCCGCAAAGGATATTCTTCTTGATATTGATCCCCGGGCCCAGGATCATATCAACGTCATGCTCCACGCAATCCTTGGCGATCCCGTTTCCCATTTTCTTGGCGAGCCGTTTGTCCCAAGTAGCGCCAAGACAGCAAAGGTTCGGGAAATGCGTGCAGTTTTCTTCCCTTGGATGCCGGATGCCATGCGGCCCATCTGCCAATTTCTTTTCCGGGATAGCGTACTGTGCCAGCCTAGCTGTTTCCATTTCACCGGCGCCGGTAAGGAGCAGGGCTTTTTCTTCCAATGTCATGGCGGAAACCATTTGGTCAAAGTTCATGCGATTTTCCCATCCTTTCACCGTGGGCGGATATACCGGCCTGTACGTCCTTATAATACATTTGCCGTAGCGGCCGTTTTCCAATCGTTGAAACATACGGGAACCGGCTCAAAATCTGCGCCGCGGCCGAACACCTCCAGAAGCGGTTCTTCCAGCTCTTCAAGAGTCTCAATTTGTCCGTCCAGATACTGGGAAAGCCGTTCTCTGCAGTGCGTTACCCGCCGCATCAAGCCGCCGAGCCGGATATCCTGGACATCAAAGCCATGAGGCTTGTTTTCCGTCATCCACTGTTTCTCAAAAGCCTTATACAATATCTCCAGCTTGGAGACCAAATCCTCATACCGAGGCAGAAGGGATTGAAGCTCCGACCGATCTTTTTTCTGGTAAGCCTTCCGGGTGCGCAGCCCCAAGTCAAATTTGCAAGCCAATACGTTGCATAGCGCCTTCTGCGTGTTGAAAATATAGGACAGCGGATACTCTTCCGGGATTTCCGCCAGCTTTTCGGCACAGGCTTTATACCGCTGCGCATCGGTTTCTCGAACCGTGCTGTCCCATGGGCCAAGGAAACAGTCGCTGTACAACATATACTTATCCGGGTTGCAAACACCCTCCGCATTGGCCGTGTCCGGGAGTTCCAGCAGCATAAACTGATCGAAGCTGAGGCCGAACATTTTTTGAAATTTGCATCGTATGTCTTCCATATCCGTATTTCCCTTGACCAGTTCGGAGATGGTAAACAAGGTCGGCAATGCAGAAAATTTCGAGCATTCGTTCCCGTTGTCCCCCCACAGCGTTACCAGCATATGGGAAACACGATTGTCTATACAGCATTCCACCGTTTTCTGGGCCGCTTCGATTGAATAGGAATTATGGGGAGCGAAGCCTGTCCAGGTATAAGCGCCGCCGGCAAACCAGATGTCCTCCTGAAGCTCTTTATGCCTTTTCATCAGGGAATCATAATGCGCCTTGTCCCAGTTGTCATAATCCCAGTATATGAGCTGAACGTTCTCCGGAATCAGGTCTTTCACTCGTGAATCCAGTTTTCCCTCGCCGTAATGCTCGCCTGTCGCTAGGCGGAAAAACATATCGCTCCACATACAGAGGGTGAAGCCGTATTTTTTCCCAATCTCCGCCACTTTGTTCAAATGGGAAAGAAAGATCTCCGTTCTGTCGGGGTAACCGTTCTTTTCCCGGTACCGGCCCAGCCCCAGCATATAGGCTTCATCCATCCCGATGTTCACCGTGCGGCTGGTAAAGCACCGATCCAGTGTAGCGAAAATATCCTCCAGCAGCCGATAAACACGCTCGTCCCCGATGCACAGAATATCGTCGCAGTCGGACATATCGCGGTATTGCGGCCACCGCATAATCGCGTTGAGATGAGCCAGCGCCTGGATGCAGGGAATGAGCTCGATTCCCTTGCTGTGGGCATATTCGTCAATTGCTATCAATTCCATTTGGGAATACCGTCCCCGCAAATACCCGAAGTAAGGCTGGTTATCGACCTCATAAGTATCCTCGGTATACAGCATAAGGGTGTTGTAGCCCATTTGGCTGAGATAATCGATCATGACCTTGACAACCTGTGGTTTCATTACGCCATTGCGTGAACAATCCAACATCGCCCCAAAGTGCTTGAAAGGAATATTTTTTACCATATGTTATCCCTGCTTTCCCTAGTTTTATGATTCCCTCAGGATTCCTGTTCAGCCGGGTCCAGACTGAACGCAAAATGGATAGCTTTTTCATTCAGGCGATAGGCTTCGGGTAATGCCGGCCCGCAGGATTGCGAACCCAGGCCGGAGTCCTTGTAGTCCACCCGCAGATAGGTGTGCGAGGATTCGCCCAGTTCGTCCGTATGAGCAGCCTTGTACAGCTGTTTGGCACTGTAACGCGATACGGCTGCTTCAAAAGCCTGCGGAGATCGCACCGTAAAGGCTTTTTTTATGGTCAGTTCCCGCACCCCGTAGTGGTTGCCGTGTTCCTGCGGCCTCACATATGGGACATATTCCTTTGCCGCCTCGCTTTCATACAGGCCACACGGGGCATGATGATAGCTGTCGCAGTAGCTTTCGGCCGGGCCATGCCCATAATAGCGAAAGGCTTGTAAATCGTAAGGAAGGCGGAATTCAAAGCCTAATCGCGGGAGCCACACAGCGTTATCCGCCACCTGTCCCCTCAGGTCAAATGCGATCCGGCCGTCTTGGGAAACCGCTATTTTCAGCGTATATCGGAAAAAGGGGCGGCGGGAGACGCCGGCGAGGGAGCCGTTGACGAGAATTTCGCCATCCTTTTGCGAGACGTTATAAACTTTGCTGAAGAGACGATCCAGATTCTCCCCCTGCCAAATGTTTTCTAAAACCCAAAAGGGCTTCATATGCGTTTCTTCGTTGTCCGTTGGAGCACGAAAGGCGGTCAGGCTGATCGGAGCCGTCAGGCATTCGCGGCCATCTATCACCAGACTGCTGAAATTGCCGAACACCTTTGAAAAGGTATAGCAAAAGCGCGGGCCTTCCGCCATCAAATTCTTTCCAGTATCCCGCAAAAGGCAGGCGGAATCTATGGGCCTCTCGTCGGACTGGATACGGCAGGGCAGCGATTCTTGTAGAACAAACGTATTATCCAGCCAATCCGTCAGCCAGACCTTTACAAAAAGCCCCATACGGCAGGTTTTAGGCAAGGGAGACTTCAGGCGGAAAGCGGCATCTTGTCCCGGAGCGGCAGACAGGCAGACAGGCCCTTGTTCAATCACTCGTCCGTCCTGCTCCACCGCATAGCATAAACGGCATTCAGACAGGTCGCTGAAGTCGAAAGCGTTATGTACAAATATCTCGCCCGCATGATACTTCAACCGGAAAGGCGCATAGGCGGCTTTGGCTGAAAGCGAGCCGGCCTTGAAACTCCGGTCGGCAAAAACCAGGCCATCGCAACAAAAGTTCCCGTCATGGGTCATTTCCCCGGCAAAATCGCCGCCGTATTTCCAGACACCGTCCTCGTCTACGGCCTGATCGCACCATTCCCAGATGCAGCCGCCGGCCAGCTTGGGGTACTTCCGGATTTCTTGCCAGTAATCCCATAAGCCTCCCGGCCCGTTCCCCATAGCGTGCGCATACTCGCATAGGAAAACCGGCTGGCAGATATGCGGATCTTCTGCCCATTCCTTCAATTCGGCTATGGACGGATACATACGCGAATAGACATCGGCCTTTTCCGGCTTTCCCAAACGGCTGGCGTCTTCACAGTGGATCAGCCGGGTATCGTCCTGCTGCCGCAGCCAGTCGATCATGGCCTCCTGGTTCTCACCAAAGCCGCTTTCATTTCCCGTAGACCATAGGATGACGCTGGCGTGGTTTTTGTCGCGGTGATAGGCACGCTGCATTCGGTCGAGAAACTCCGCTTTCCATTCGGCGCGGCGGCAAGGCCAGTCGGAGGAGTCGACGTCATAGCAGTAATCGACGTTCGGGTTGCGCCGCAGCACCCCATGAGTTTCCAAATCGGTTTCCAGCAGGACGTACAGTCCATATTCATCGCAGAGATTAAGAAACTCCGGATGGGGAGGATAGTGGGAAGTACGGACACAGTTTATGCCCAAGCTTTTCATCAAGAGCACATCCTGCTTCCATTCTTCCTTGGTCATGCACCAGCCGGCCTTCGGGCTGATATCGTGATGATTGACGCCCTTCAGCTTGACCGGCGCGTGGTTAATACACAGTTCAAACCGCTCCGATATACCGATCTCCCGAAACCCTACACGCTGCACGATGCATTCTCCCGCACAGGACAGCTCCAACGTATACAGGTACGGCTTTTCGGCGTTCCAGAGAGTCGGATTCTGCACCGACATCTCTATATATCCATCCGTGCTGTGCTCCTGAAGGAGTTCCCCGCCGTCGAGCAGCCGGATCTGTGCGCTTTGATCCGTCCACACCCTCATCCGCCCGGCGGCGTCCGCCGTTATTTTTATGTCTCTCAAATGACCCTGGGGCCGCTCTAACAGATACACGTCGCGGAAAATACCGTTATACCGAAAAAAGTCCTGATCTTCCAGATAACTGCCGCAGCACCATTTCCGGACAAGGATACGCAGGGTGTTGCTCCCCGGACGTACGGCTGGAGAAAGATCGAATTCCGCTTGCAGGTGGGAGCCCTGCGTATATCCGATGGAGCAGCCGTTTAAAATGACCTGCGCACAGGACGCTGCACCCTCCAGAATCAAATAGACGCAGGGCAGCTCGCCAGAATACTCAAAATCCCGTTCATAGATTCCCAATGGGTTGATATCCGGCACATAGGGAGGATCAAACGGATAGGGATAGTTGATGTTGGTATAATTAGGGGAATCATATCCGTACAGCTGCCAGCAGGAAGGAACCGGAAGCGTTGACCATTTTTCGGGTTCCCCCGCCCGATCCCCATCCTCAAAATAACAGAATCTCCAATCGCCATTCAGAGAACGGTATTTTGCCGCGCCCTGGGGGATGTAATAACAGCGCGGCGGAAGCCGGTTTTGGCTGGTGCTCTCCAGCTCCTCATAGAAACGAATACTCAAGCGACTTGTCTCCTCCCGGATAAACTAGATTTCTATTTTAGGCACACCACAAGGCCGGGATCCGATTCGTCCGACTGAGCCGCCATGCCAATCCGGTTCAATATCTCTCCGCTGATAAACAACCGGTTGCCTTCTGTTCTGACACAGGCTGTAATGTCTTCGGCACGGTCTTCCGCCAAATCCTGGGCGTATATCCGCTTTCCTTCGATGGCGGCCGTATAGGCAATTTCAACGCCTTGGAAATAGCCGAAAATGCCAACCGGAGCGCCGGGAGCCACATCGGGCAACGTCAACGTGCACAGGGGTGTTTCATAACGTCCACTTGGGGACAGATAGCTCAAAGCCGCCACCGCCACAGCGCCGTTGGGGTGACGGGATGCGGCCAGCAAAGGCCGGTTCCCATCGTAGACAATCCGTTCAAGAGACATTCCGCGGCTTACCCAGGAGGGGCTGGTCTGCATGACCTCTTTGTGTATGTAGTCGCTCATCCAGGTTTCCGCCGAGCCAAAATAGTGACGGGAAACCACAGTCTCACGGCTGACATACGTCTTGGCTTCTTGGATCGGAAACGGCGGCGCCAGGTACTGCCAGCGCACGGCGCGACGTATTTCGGTGGTCTTGTGGGACAGCCTCTGCGGATCAAAATCATAAACAGGCAATTCCTTATTGAGGGAAGAGCGCATGACGCCGATGCTGCATCCCATCGCGGCGCCGATATACGCCTCATCCTCGCAGTTGAGGATAGCGGGCGACTGCGGGGCCTCCTGAAGCAGCACGGCTATGCGATCCATGGTGCTTACCTGAGAAAACTGGGGAAGTACATCGTAGGTGCGGAACACTTGGGTTCCCTGCATCAAAATATCGGCCGATCTCTGCGGGATATTCCACCATTCGCTAAAGCGGCCGCTGCTTACCTGCCGCCCGTTTTCCAGTACCACATTATTGCCGGGCGCTATGGGGAGACAGTGCTCAATGACCAGTTCAGGATAGATCTCCGCCCGCAGCTCATCCAGATGTTTGCGCCAGGCAATATCCTCCTGGCGCGCCCCCCAGTCGACTTTCCAGTACGCCACGCCGGCGTATTGTGACCATCGCAGCCTTTCTTTCCAGTAGGCGTCCGACTTCTTTCTATCAAGCAGATGGGAGCCGCTTTCGCCTTTGGCCTGCGCACTGACCCAAATTCCCAGGCCGCGCCACCCCGCCTTTTTCACCAAATCATTGAGGCTTTTGAGCCTTTCGGCCGGATTTCCTGTACAGGAGGGGAAACGATCCTCAGCGACCTCCAGGGAGCCAAACTGTTCCATCTGCGTTGCTGGATGCACACCGTAAGCCACATCCCAGCCATCGTCCAGCACGAAATACAAATCACCCCGTACCGCATCATACTGAGAAAGCAGACCCTTTTGCTCGGTCATATGTTTTTCGTTCAAAAAATCCCGTGCTTTTTCCGCCCCGTCCCCGCCTATAAACGCTTCCGGATTGGTCTCCTTGATCGCGCTGGGCCTTCCGAAATTCTGCGTTTGCCATGTACAGTAATAACTGAACGCCAGGTCGGATGGCTTTGTAATTAAATTGGCTGACATAATTCTTTACTCCTCCAAAACATTCTCTCATGCGTCTACCCGCAGGTAACTTTTGGCTTTCACCACCGCATCGCCGTCATGGTAATCCGAGGTTCCGTAGTTTACATATAAGCACGTCCCGTTTTCATAAGTGACCTTTTTAACCGTACCGCTCAACGACTCATGCGCTATTATCGCCTGATCGGACAATCCGCTCAGCGCCTGCCGCAAAACGGTATACTGTTCGATGATCCGTTCCTTGTTTTGCGTATACTGGCTGTTATACAACTCGTCAAAAGAGGTTTGATACAGCTCGTCAAACGGGTTGGCCGTCAGGGTATACCGCAGATCGCTTCCGGTTTCGATTCGCTGTAAAAGCGCCTTGTCCGGATCGCTTTCCTTATTCATTGTGCCGCCGGAATAGGCAATATGCCCGTGAAGAACCATCTGAACAAAGGGGACATCCTCGTCAAACAGATTGTTCTGGGAAGAGGTCGCCGGCAGTTGATCAATATAAGACAGATAAGGCAAGGCATACAGATTCCCGCCGGTTCCCAAAATGGCGGCTCCGCTGTCCTTCATGGATCGAAGGAGCGACTGAACCGTATCCATGGCTTCCTGACGGGTGACCGTAGAGCCGGCGCCATAGTCCCCATAAAGGGTGGAGGTGAGCTGTGATACACCGATCCCGCCGGTCTGTACTGCCTGATCGCATATTTTTTCCCACAGGGACGCAAAACGCATCGGCGACACCAGCTGATAAGATGTTTCCGACCATGTGCCCGACTGAATGTCTACAAGCGAAAGGTTGACAATGCTGTTGTTCAGCGATCTGGCTGAATTGGACAGCGGGAAATAGCCGTGCAGGCGCGACGTCCAGGCGGTGGTAAATTCCCAATTGGCAAATACAGACGTGTTCAGCTGTGTGAGACGTTCCAGTAGGGAGGTATATTCCTTTTCTCCGCCGGCGGCCGAACTGATTTTTGTCGAACCGGGCAGTTGGCAATTGAGCCCCTGCTTGTTCCACCCGCTCAGCAGCAGCGCCACGTTCTCCGTTCCCAACAATTCGCCCAGTTCCGCCGCCATATCGCCGGTCTGCGCAAACGTCGTCATCGCATATTCACGAATAACGGGCACCAGACCAGCCGCTTGCTTCCGATACGAAACACTGTGGATGACTTCAGCCAGAAGGCGGGGGGAATCCTGTTCGACGGTGTCGCCTAGAACTCCTTGTTCCTCCAGCCGCTGCCGATATACGTTAGCCATATCGGAATAGGCTGCTTTCTCCGTGGTTTCCGGCAGCAGCACATATTCCGCCGACAGCGTATCCAGTGCCAACTCGGAAGCGAACAAGCTGGTATCCGTGTTTGTCGACATCTGGTAGACGCCGGTGTCGATGGTCATAAACGCCGGGTACACGCCGGAATACGAGGCCGACTTGTTTATCCGGAATTCGGCCTGCTGCGCTCCATCCTCCACGATGCACAGAAATCCGCTTCCGTTTTTATACTGGCCGAAAACCGGAAGGGTGCAAATCGCCGGAGCCGTGTCCATCTGCTGCGTCAAGGCGGCATTCTGCCCATAAACCGGCAGCGACAGCGCCTGTTCTGCCTGGGTGCTTCCGTCCACGCGCACCAGAGCGCCGCTTCCGGACGGGACAAGCATATAACCGGTTTCCCCCGCGCCGAAACTGTCAAAGTTGGGGAGGAGTTCAATATTTGTCAGAGGATAATCCTGATAAAAAACGGTATCCTGCATATTGACGCTGGCGGTAAAGCCGGTTTCTGTCAGGCGGTACTGTACGCGCACCTTGAACGTGCGGGGATTTTCCTGCACCGCATCCTGTCCGGAGCTGTCCGCCAGCCGATCCTCTTCGGTATAGCCGGCTGCGCGGAAAATCTCGTCCGTGCGCCTCTGCACATTTTTATTGGGAGCGTCGGTCAGGATATACAGGTTCTCCTCAGCAAGCCTGGGGTACTCGCTCAGCAGATAGTCACGGGTGGCGCCTTCCGCCGTATCTAGGCTATACAGCGTATAGCGCCGCTGTAAATACGCCACGCTTTCCTCGTCCAGCTTAGAAAACACTTCTTCCATACGCGACTGGGAAATCTGATCCGGATATATATAATCCGATTCCATTTCCCCGAAGATATATTCCACATCCACGCCCTGATCTGCAGCAAATACCCGCACCTGCTCTTTATCGACGCAGTGCTCTTGGCTGTACAGGGTCGTCGGCGCATTCCCAGAATAGTATGTTAGGGTGAGAGAAGAAGCATAGCGGCCGCCTTGGGAAGCTGTGCCGGCAGGGACAGCTTCCCAAACCCGGCCGGTTTCCAGGCTGCGCACCACGATATCCGCGTTGCTTGTCAGCTCCAGCGAAAAGCGCCCATTCTGCGCAGCCACATAGGAAGAGCCGGACAGCACCATATCCGTAATATCCTCCGCGCCCTCTGAAAATGCAATCTTACCCTCGGTCATCCCGTAGTTCAAGGTCTTTCCCGATGGCAGACATAAAAAGGCAATCACCAAGGCCGCCAGGACCGCTGCGGATATTCCCCATTGTATCAGCTTTTTTACAAGCCTTCGTTTCAAAATTGTCACGCCCTTTCGATACGCTTGACCAGCGGTTGAAGCTCACCGCCTCCGAGCGTCATGTCCGCATCCGGATCTCTTCATAAAGATTTTGCACAAAGCCGGTCATCTGCTGCAGAATGGTCATGCCCAGCAACAGCAGGAAAAGAATCACGGCAATAGCGACGATCGTCACGAGGATGGCGGCCAAAGTCTTTTTAGGCGTATACTGATGAACCGTCAGTGTTCCTGAAAACAGGAGAAACGCCACCCAAATGTATAACAGCATCTGCAAAATCGTATATATGGCCGCTTCGTCTGTGGTAATGATATGGCTCAGCAAAATTAAAACCGGCTGGCCGAACAACAGGGGAGTCAGCGAATAGCAGGTATACATATAAATGTTGGCCATACTGCCGGAACCGTTCATCAGGGTAGTCATCGACCAGCTCGCCACACACCATAAGGCCACCGGCACCAAAATGCCAAGGCACCCCTGCACCAAAAGATTCTCGCCCAGATGGCTTCCGGCCACGATATATCCCGTGCCGGCCATGCTCACCAGGTTAATCAATGTCACCAAAGCCAGAATGATGGTCGCAGCCTTGAGACTTCCGCGTTTTTCGAAGCTCATATCCCAAAAGCCGTCGAACGGATGCCGCATAATATAGGCGCCGTAACGCACGCCAGCCATTGTCTGAGACAGCGGCGACGGAGCGGCAGCGGCTTTAGCCGGCCGCTTTTTTCTCCATTTTTGGAGCAGCACCACGCCAACGCATAAAACCGCCAGCCCAAGGATTACCCAACCGATGATATTGCCTAAGCCCTCCTGCCGGTAAAGCCGGAATGCCTTGGAGTAGTATTCTTGGCTGTCTGCCAGCCGGAACCAGCTCATGGCCTCGGTATAATCCTTGCTGCGCATACACTCCCGGCCCTTCGCCATATAGGCCAGACTGCTGGTGGAATGCTGCTCCAGTACAGCATCCCAGTGGAGCGCCGCCTGCTCGTAATTGCCTTCCTTTTCTTCAATAACCGCTTGATTCAGCGCCACGGCATAAGCCGTAGGCGCAAAGATTTTCACACAAGCATTGCCCTGATCAACAACCGCAATTTTTTCGCCCCAGTAGCACAGAGCCACTGGATTTTGCAGTCCGGAGGCCGTTTCGTTGTTTTCGCCGAAGACATACAGCAAATCCCCATCGCTGCTGTACGTAAAGACACGCGAACGTGTGCTGTCCAGCGCACTGTACAGGCCGTCGTCCTGCACGGCGATATCGATAAAACGGGAGGCGTTTCCCTCACGGGACGCCGTAACCGGAAATTCGACATCACCGGCCGGCGGTAGCGATCCGGTACGCAGAAGTACATCCTTGCCCTTGGAGTTCAGCCGCCGGATGGGTGCCAGCTGCGTATCCCCGCTCTCTATAAAACTCAGCATATCGCTGTCGGTGTTGGTCGCCACCGTCGTATAAATAAAGCCGGCTTCGTCGATATCCATGCTGCTGTATTCGGTGGGAACAAACAGTAGCATACGCGCCCGTTGCTCCTTGGTAGACACCATACGCCACAATCGCTCGGTTATACTGGGATTCACGGGAACCGAGCCGAAAAACCCTAAAAATTCTCCCTGCATATTGAGCTGGTAGATGCCGTTCGTTTCGTCGCGTGCCAGCACGTACAGCCTTTCCGCCGCATCCACCACAACGCGGATGGGGGCATACTCTACCTCGGACATGGTTTTAGCCGGATCCGGCGCTGGAACAATCGCCTGCACCGTTCCCTGTGAATCCATTTTCACAATACGGGCGTTGCCGGTATCCGCTATATACAGCATACCGGAGCGGGATACAAAAAAGCCCTCCGGCTGGGACAAGCCGGCGTCGGCGCCTAAAACGGCGGACAAGTTTCCCTGCTCATCCACCACAATGACGCGGTTTCCCTGCTGATCGAGCAGAAACAGCCTGCCGTCATAGGAGGCCGCATCCGCAATAGATCCTGTACCTTCTACACCCAGATCCGGTAAAGTTAGCTCTTCTTCCATCGCATACGCTTCCGGGGCGCTTATCCTAGTACCGTCGGTAAAGTAGTTGTAAGACGGCGAATCTGGGAAATTGAAGGCGGATGCGCTGAGTGTTCCGGCCAGCATGAGGGCCAGGGATAACCATATAAGCCGTATCGCTCGATTATTTTTCCATTTCATCCGTCGTACCCTCTTAATCTTTCATGCCAGATGTGGCCATTGTTTGCAGCACATTGGACTGTGCCAGCAAAAACACAATAACAGGCGGCAGAACCAGTATAAACGCAATGGCGGCTGAGGCTCCTGTGCGGGCGATGCCGCCGGCTACTATGTTGTTGAGCGCCGTGGGCAGCGTCTTCAGCTTTTCGTCGAAAATCATCACGCCGCCCGTTGTGTTCCACATTCCCGTAAAAGAAAAAATGATCAGCGTCATCCACGCCGGCCGTACCAGGGGCAGGCAGATCGAAAAGAAAATCCGATTTTCGCCGGCTCCATCCAGGCGCGCCGCCTCCAACAGGGTGTACGGCACCATCTGATCCATAAACTGCTTCATCAGGAACAAGCCGAGTGAACTGGGGATGAGGGGGAGGATCAGCGCCCACACGGTATTCACCATATGCAGCTTAGTCATGATGATATAGTTCGGAATCGTGGTCACGACTGTTGAAAACAGCAGGGACAGAACCACAATCTGAAACAGCACTTTGCTCCCCGGAAATTTGAATTTGGACAGCACATAGGCCGCCATAGAGGAAAAGAGCACGTTACAGACGGTGCCGATGACCGTTACAAACAAAGAATTGAACACATACCGGGAGAACGGTAGCCACGAATCCCCTAAAAGGGAGGACAAGTCTTGGAAATTCGCTATGGTTGGCCGTTCCGGGAAAAACTTGGGAGGAAACAAAAAGAGCTCGTTCATTGGCTTGAAGGCGCTGGATACCAAAAACACCAAAGGAAGCGCCATGAATAACGCGATCGGCAGCAGGAAAAGAAAATTGCCTATATGGGACCATACGCTGCGGGAGGAAGCTCTCCCTACCGAATGCTTCATGTTGTCTCCTCCTTATCTGCCTACGCTGTTCAGCAGGCGCTTAATCAGCTCGTTCAGCAGAACCATCACGGCAAACAGTATGGTTGCGATCGCGCAGGCATAGCCGAATTCATACCGCGTCGTGGCATAATCCTGCATATGGTTGACCATGGTGTGTACCGCATAATCGGTACTGGGATTGCCGCAAAGCTGCTGCCCAACCGTACCGACCGTAAAGGCTCCGGTAATAGACATAACCGCGCCAAACAAAAGCTGAGGTTTCAGCTGGGGAAGGGTGATATACCACAGTTCCTGCCAGCGGTTCCGAATCCCGTCAATGGCGCCCGCTTCGTACAGGGCCTCGTCCATCCCTTGCAGCCCCGCCACAAAAGAGAGGAACTGTGTACCCATGCTCGTCCACACTGTTACGATGATTACAACGGCCATCATGTACGCCGTATCTCTTAAAAATTGGATCGGTCCGTTGATCAGGCCAAACTGCAATAGCACCGAGTTGATATAGCCGAACTGATCGCCGGAAAACAGCAGTTGCCAGATGACAAAAGCGTTGCCCGAGATCGAGGGAACGTAAATCAAAAACACCATAACCGTGCGCAGCTTGGATGGCAGTTCATTGAGCAGCCACGCCAGCAACAGCGAACCTATGTAAGAAACCGGGCCGACAACCAGCGCCATAGTCAGCGTGTTGACGACGGACTTGATAAATATATTGTCCCCCGACAGGAGAACGGAATAGTTATCCAGCCATACAAAGTCCGGGGTTTGCAGCATATTGAAGTCCGTGAAGCTCAGCACAATGGCCACCACCACCGGCGCGATCACAAACAGTGCAAACAGCGAGAAAAAGGGCAGCAGATAGATGTAGCAAAACCCATGCTTTTTTAAGGTGCGGAAGGCCCCTTTCATTCTCCATTCACATCCAATCCAAATTCCAAACGTTTGCGCGTGATTTCTGCGTCGATAATTTCGGTGTATTCCAGCACGGTATCCCGCAGATTCGCGTTGCGGTCAATGACCGCTCGGAATATATTGTCGATATGCCGGGATAAAAAGTAACCGCCCGGCACCTGCTTGACGGACAATGCCGTTTCCCGCTGCTCCTGCAGGGCCTCCAGGGTCGCTTCTGTCCAGGGAAGCTGCTCGAAAGCTTCCAGGTTTGCCGTGGCAAAACGCGCCGACGTACCCATACGGTTTTCAATAGCGGTGGCAAAGGCCAGCTGCTCCGGGGCATCCGTCCACCATTTCAGGAATTCCCAGCTTTGCTCGGGATGATTTGTATCGGCCAGGATAATTGCGGAAGTCACCGTACTGACGCTGTTATGCACAATGGTGCCGTCCGCCTGCTTCGTACCCGGCACCGGGTGCATACTCCACAGACCGCGGATTTCCGGTGCGGATACCTCCAGGGTGTTGTATGTGCTGAAATCCACGATCCCCACTGGCATATCGCCGGTGCGGAATCGGTTGACAAAATTGTATTCTTTGGACAGGTCGTATTCTCTGTACAAGGAAATCCATTTTTCAAAGGCGTTCATAGCGGCGCCGGTATCCAGGGCCGTCGATTTTCCATCATCCTCATAAAAATCTGGTTGTTCCTGAAACAGCAGCAGCGCATAGCTGGAAACATCCTGATTACTGGGAATAGGATAGGCAAAATCCATATTGTTCAGCTGGAGGATGGTCAGCATATTATAGACGTCGTCCCATGTCTGCGGTACCTCAAGGCCCAGTTCCTGCAACAAATCATCCCGCGTAAACATCATCAGGAAATTGTGCGTAATCGGCAGTGCATAGACACCGCCGTTGTGTTCAAATGGGACAATGGCCTCTTTGGAAAACCGTTGCGCTACGATTTCATAATCCGGAAAGGCGGACAAATCCATAACCGCTTCCCGCAGAGCTAAGTTCACCGGCTCCACTCCATTGGCAAAAAGGAACACGTCCGGGGCGATGTCGGCGGCGATCGCTTCAATCAACCCGCCCGTAATCAGCTTAAGATCGACCGGAATGCCGTGGTTCGCTGTAAAGTCGCTGTCGATCTGCTCCTTTAGGATTTGGTATTGATCCCGTCCCTGAAGGATCCAGACCTCAATGGATTCCTCTCCCTGATTCAGATCGCCGACTACGCCGTAGTCCTCATAAAAGGACTGGAGAAACTGCCGTATATGAAACCAAATCGTTTGAAAGAAAGAGGCGTGCGGCGCTTGGTGTTCCGTTCCGGCGGGAACCAGCTCCAGATAATCCAAGCTCAACGGCTGCGACTGCCGATCCTGTATCCACTGGCTCATTGCCGTGACATTGCTCAGATAGAGAGACAGGTTGGCGGGAATGTTTTCCGGATATTTGATAAACTGCTCCAGCTGCCACATGATTTTTGTAAGCGAGGCGGCATCTTCTCCGCTGTTCTCGTCGCCGTATAATTCCTCAGACAATTCTGTCAGAATCGTGAGCTGCTCCTTCATATCTTCGATAACATCCGGCAGGTACTTCTCGATTTGATAGTCCCGGTATTCGTCCGGAGTGGAGCCCGTCAGGCTGATGATGCGGCGATAGATCGTGTTGAGCGCATACAAGGAATCCTCCGCAGTATGCAGCGCCGTAGAAATTTCACCGTAGCTCACTTCCAGCGTCAGCGTATGGCTGCCTGCTTCCAGATACACGAGATAGGGATTTCCGTCTGCATCCGCCGGTTGCAGCACATTCCAGCCGTTCTTATAAGGAAATGTGAGATATTTCAGCCCTTCCGGCGGCACCTTACCGTCGATGAGCAGTCGCCGCACCGAAGATTTTCCGCTGGAAAAATTCTGTTTATAGCGCAGCGCCAGGGAATAATATCCGCTCTTTTCCACCTGCACTTCCCAGGTCACGTTCTGTCCAATCTGAGACCAGCCGGATCCGCCGAGGGCATTCCAGCATTGAAGGCCGGTGAAGGAGGGCGTCATATCCGGCGTTGTGCGATCGCACAATTCGACAATCGCGCTGTCGGAGCGCAGCGCGGGGTATTCCGCTTGAACGCGGATAGGTTCAGCTTCCGTGCTGCTCGAAGCACCAGACGGCCCTTCGGGATACAGTTCCTCGCCAGGGATCCATTCCAGAGCGTCCAGTTCGATGTCGCCCTTTTCTGCTGTGATGGTCAAGGTGTTTTCTCCCTCTTCCAAAGCAAACAACAGGGGATCCAGATAATAGCCGGAAGATGCCCGCGCTACGGCCGTCTGCCATTCCCGGTTCTCCGTAAGCTGTACGGAGTATTGATTCCCTCGTTCGTCTTCCTCGGGAAGCTCTCCCTGCCATTGCCGGTTCAACTGAATTCCGGAGGCTTCGCTGAAGGGAAGCCCGCCGTTCAATTCCACGCGGAATTCCCCGTTGCGTCCGTCCCCTTCCTCCAGTCGGTAGGTTAGACGCAGCGCCGCCAGCCCTTTTGGAGCGGAGAAATGTACAGTGTACGACGTTCCCGCGGGGATACGTGTATGTATTTCCACAGGGATGCTTTCCTGGATGAGCGGCCAGGCGTCATGTTCCGTCAAATACCCGTCGTATGTTTTTTCGGAGGAAACCGCTTCGGCCGCTTCGACATTTTCCTGTACAACCGGGTTCTGTACCGGATCCTGTGCATAGGCGGTGATTCCGGTCGCGGTCAGCATAAAAGCTGCCGCGCACAGGCCGGCTGCCGTTTTCCTGACTTTCATGTCACTTTTCCTCCTTACCCGACCAGGCCGGTCGTTTCTACACTCTCTACCAGGAAACGCTTTCCCAACACAAAAACGATCAAAACAGGGATCAGATAGAGCACCAGGCTGGCGTTCTGTAATATGGCGCGGTAATACACATCGTCCTTGTCAACGCCCGGAAGAAGCGACATATTTCCTTCAATAGAAGCCAGCTTTGTCCAAATGAATTCCTGATCAGGCATGAAGACGGTAGTATAAGTGGGGTCTGTCCACTTCCATACGAAAATCAGGACAAAACAAGTGGCCATCACCGAAACCGCGCCGGGCAGCATGATACGCCAGAACACCGAAAAGGTTCCTGCACCATCAATGGACGCCGCTTCTTCCAACGCCTTGGGATAGGCTCTGAAGTGCTGGCGGAGGATAAAGATCACCAGCCCGTTTTTTAAGCCCAGAGCGGTGGCGGACAACAAAAACAGAGGGACAGGCGTTTCGAGCAGGTTCCAATGGAAGGGACCGAAGCTGCTGAAAGATAGATACAGCGGCGTAAAATAGGCGCTGGTGGGAATCAGAAGCGTTAATAAAACGCACGCAAATAAAAAGCCGTTCCCTCGGAAAGAAAACCGGGCAAATCCATACGCAACCAGTGTACAGGATAGAATTTCGAAAAGGCATAACGCCGTATTCAGCAATACGGAGCGCAGCACTGTGGAACCGTACTCCAGGAAAATCGCGGCGTTTTTATAAAATTCCAGGGACGGGGACAGAGACAAATACCGAACGGCCGAATTCGTAAAATCCGAGGGCGACATGACGGAGATCAGTACGGTAACCACCAGAGGATACAGGATCAAAAAGCTCAGCCCTGTTAATATGAAATACCGCAGCACGGAGACGCTAATCCGTTTTACCAGTTTTTTAGTACGCATCTTACTTCCTCCGTGTCGTCAGGCGTAATGCCGTATCGCTTTTCTCAGAATGCCGGTCAGCACAAACGTAATGACTAATATAATGAGAAAATAAGCCCAGGATAGGCCGGCCGCATAACCAAACTGGAACCGGACATAGTTGTATTCGGATATGCTTTCCATAACCGGGTTTACATTGTTTACAAAGGCGTCGATGATGGTATAGGTCACGTTCACCAAGGCCTGGGGAAGGATCATGGGGAAGGTGATCCGCCAGAAGCTCTCCCAAGCCGTCGCGCCCTCAATACTGGACGCTTCGTATAAAGATTGGGGGATCGATTTTAACGCGATGAGAAATACCAGGATTTGAATGCCCGAAGAATTCACGACCTCCAAGATGTTGGTGATCGCATACATGATGTAGTTGACAAAGCCCGCCGGAAAGTTCAGGTTCATCAAAAGTGAGGTCATTTCCGTCGTGTCGAAAGACGAAACCGTTTCGCTCGTCGTCGTGGAGGCCACGTTAATGATGGACTGGCGGATCATGTCGCTGCTCAGAAGATCGGGAAGGATTCCGGAGGATACAATGACAGGGATAAAAAATATAATCTGATAAACGGAACGCCCCGGAAAAGTACCGTTGAGAAATACGGCGACAACCGCGCTGAAAATAAGAATGATGGGGACAGATATCAGCATACTGCCTACGGAGCTAACCAGCAGCTCGCGATACTCCGTGTCCACCAGAAAGGCACGCCGGTAGTTCTCAAGCCCTATAAAATCCAGATGCAACGCCCCATCAAAGGATACATTATTGAAGCTGTATATCAGCGATTGCAGCATGGGAAACAGGATAAACAGGAAAAATCCGATAGCAAAAGGAGCCACAAACCAATATCCCTTGCGTTCACGGCGGTATATCAACGCACTGGGCTTGCGACGGTGGAAGACAGACACATTCAACACCTCTATCCGTTATTCCTAAATTGATGAAAATTACCTTAAAATAACAGCTCCCGGAAAGCGGCCGGGAATTACTCGTAGGAAAGGGCCGCTTTCCGGGACGCTCTGTTTCTTGCCTCGGCACCGTCTAAATGCCCGCGGCCGATTTAAACCGGACTTTGCTTGAAAACAAAAGAGGAAAACCGATTAAGCCAGGGCCCAGGCTTTCACCCAGTCTGTCTTCATTTCATAGGGGAAGCCGGTCCCGTCGTACATTCCGCCCCAACCTTCGATTTGATTGCCGTCCTCATCGAATTCCGGATATTCCGGGTTCAGCTGGAGCAGCAGGTTCAGAGGGCCGCTGCCTTCCGCCACGCCTTCGCCGGTATAGGAATTGATTAGTTGGTCGTCGAAGTACCAGTAAATGGCTGTCGGCGTCCACACGACGGAATACACGTGATATCCGTCCCGGATATTCCCGTCCACTTGGATGCTGTCATCGCCCACGCTCTGGATATAATTGGGATGCCAGGCGTAATAGTGCAGGGCGGTGGACAGACGCTGATCGCCCCAGGTGGGGAAGTATTCCACAATGTCGATTTCTCCGCCGCTGGCGTTGGGCATGGCGGGATTTTTGATATACCGGACGCCGTCATCCGTCTTCATCCAAAAGGCGGCGTTAGCCTGTCCGGATTTAGGCATATCAATGCGCGCGGAGAAGCAACCGTAAGCCTGGGCGAACTCTTTTGTCTGCATTTCATACAGCGTGTCGCCCTCTTTTTCGATCCGGAACACCAGGTTCCCGTCCTCGATTTCGCCCCATCGAGAGCCCTTTTCGGTATAGAACAGCTCCCATGTATCTTTGTCGAGCGTATTGAAGTCATCCACGAAGGTGGGAGTCTCCTGGAACTGCTGGAACTGCTGGAACTCGAAAGTGAAACTGCCAGCCTTCACCGGCTCATTCTTCAGGTGCGCCGTGACCGTAACCGATTGACCGGAAGAACGCACAGACCACGGGATGGTCAACACGTTGCCGTTGATTTGTACAGCGTCGTTATCTGCCTGCAGGGTAAAGTCATCCGAGGCAAATACGTTCTGCATTTTGTCCGAAACGGAGATTTCATACTGCGCGTCCATTTCCACAACGCCCGGATGGTTCACGGTCGGCCGTACGATAAGGTAATTTTTTCCCTGCTCGGCCGACATCACCTTGGTAACGGAAGGGGCCGTCACCGGCGTCTGTGTGGGGTCAGTGCCTTCGGTTGGATCCGTAACAACCGGCTCCTGGCTGGTCGTCGTGGTTTGCTCGGAGGAAGTTGTGGAAGTCGTCGTCCCATTCGTTTCACTCGGTTCTGTCGTCGTGATCGCCCCCTGTGTGGTGGTACTGGAATCCGGATTGGAAGAGGGGTTGTTTTCGTGCTCGTTGCAGCCGGTCAGCAGCAGAAAAGAGGCGAGCAGCAAGGCAACTCCCTTGACGAGATGTTTCATGGCTGGTACCTCCTTTCGTTATTTCCAGAAGTCCGAAATCTTTCCTTTTGCCTCATTTTGAATGGACTGGATCGCTGCGGCCGGCGTCGTGCTGCCTGCTGCCACCTGCCGGTAGATTTCCTGGTCCAAGCCGACCGCTTCGGCGTAGTCGTACACATGGTTACCGGAATTCATGGCTTTTTCCACCGCGTCGTAGGTCGCTTTTACGCTGGGGTCGCTCAGGGAGTCAAAAAGGGTCTCTTTCTTATTTTGTGCTTTGTATGCGTTATAAACAGTCCAGAACAGCGCCACATCGTCGGGATTGGATACACCGGCGGGAATAACCGTGGCGCTGGGCTCCAAAAAGGCCACGTCTTGGGAAGCGTCCGGCCCGTGCGGGAACATAACCAGCCCGACCTCAAAGTCTACGCTGCTCAACTGAGACATACTGTTCTCGTCAACGATCAGCATAGCGGCCTTCCCATCGGTAAAGGTGGGAAAGGCGCTGTCCCAGTTTTTGCCCAGTACATCGTACATGGCGCCTTTGGTGCCGCTCCACTTCTGGAGAGTATTGAGCGCATTGGTGGCTTTGCTGCCGTTAAGCGTATAGGACAGGGTTTTGCTGGTACCCTGCCGGGTAACCACCTGGACGCCGTTCATGTTCAAAAGGAAGGCTCCCAGATTGCCGAAATCATATTTGGGAACCAGCCCATACCGGGTGACGTTGCCGCCGGCGTCCACCTGAGCTGCCTTGCCCATGATGTCGTACAGAACGTCCCAGGTCAGCTTTCCTTGTGTGCTCAGGGTATACAGATCCGACCAGCCGTTACGCTCAAACATGGTTTTGTTGTATGCCAGCATACTGCGGCGTGCCACCGATTGGGTTACCCCATAGACGTGACCGTCCAGCGTGCTTTCCGCAGTGACCGCTTTATTCCACAGCGGATCGTTCACGTCCATGCTGGGCAGCGTATCCAGTGCTGTGAGCATATTCTTGTTCGCCATATTCAGGATGGGGACGTCGCGGGGTACAAACAGATCCGCAATCGGGTCACCGGCCAGAATCGAGGAATACAACGGCGCATAATCGGTCAGCTTGCGCTCCACCAAATCGCAGTTGAATTTCTTCTCCACTTCCAGGATCATCTGATAATCTTCCGTGCCGGACGGGGTGGGATCCCACCAGCCGACCACGGTGATTTTCCTGCCCTTGAGATTCTTGTACTTCTGCTCCAGGTTCTCGTCGACCACCCCGCCGGAAGACGGCTCCGTTTTTTTGTTTGTGGTCGTTGTGGTACCCGGCTTAGAAATCCCCTGCGTAGGATCTTTGGTACCGCTGGAAGGATTCGTGGTGCCGCCGCTGGATTCTGTCTCAGAAGAGACATCGCCGCTCTGCGTTGTCGTTGTCTCACTGGAAGTTTCCGTTTCACCAATCCTGCTGGTAGTGCCCGCGCCGCTTGACGTTTCACCCGCCGTCCCGCCGCACGCGGCCAGACTGAGCAGCATCAGCACAGCCGCCGACAGGCTTGTCAGTTTATACCATGTTTTCATGAAAATACTCCTTTCTGATCAGGACAGACATCAGACTTTATGCAACTGCTTTTTACCGTTCTTTTTTCGTTTGGCTGTAACAGCAAGCAGCGTCCCGGAAACGCCCAGCAGAACTGCCGGGAGGGCGTGGGCGGCAACGCCGGTGTCCGGAACGACAATCGTACCGGCTTCTACCACCAAAATGTCGTATTCGCCCAGATCATAGCTGTCCCGTTGCACAATCATGGTCATGCCTTCCGCCAGTACAACGCTGTCGTCTGTAATCGGGGAGCCGTCCGCGTCAAAGAAAAGTACGCCGACATTCTCTTCGTCAAAGATAAGGCCGCTGAGCAGCTCCCAAATGGGCGTGTTTTCCTCCACCGTCAGCGTCATCTGTTCGAAATCGAATACCGCATTTACCAGGCTCGTATCCAGGTGGAACGGGAAATCCGTCGGCGGCTCGGGCTCGGGTTCCGGCTCTGGTTCGGGCTGATCCACCGCCACGTTGGAGAAGAAGGTAAACGCAGACAGGTAGAACCCGGACTCGATCGGCTGAATGCCCTGGATATGTATCCATCGAATCGAATCCAGCGGGAGCCCCATGGCTGCCAGATAGGTCAGCGGTATGCGCACACGCATATAGCCGTCCGGCCGCGCCTGGGAAGCGTCATAGGTGACGCGGAACGGAACGTTGAATTCGCTTCCGTCGGCAGGGGTGGACGTGACCACGATTGGAACAGTCAGGCCGTCTTCATCGGCTTTGATGAAGAATTCCAGATAGCCTTCCTCCAAATAGGAGGTCATATCGCCCTGGGTAAGGGTTTGATCCTTGGGATGATAAAAGTCCAGTTGGTAGTAATCCTTGCCCATGTTCTCCTTATTCGGGGAAATATACCAGGGGCTTTCGCCGCGGAACTGGGCAAACCACGCCAGGTTCCAGCCCAGCATACTGGGGCGCTCGTTGTTATAAATGGGTTCCCAGGGGGTGACGTCCCCGTCCGGATCGCCGATGATGCCAATCTCTTCGTTGGTATCCCTCACCGGATAGTCGCTCATGTCGAACGCCATTTCAAAGCGTTCCTGAATGGTTTTGCCCGGAGCCGATTTGCTCCAGATCTGGATTTCCGAAATGGACAAAACATCTCCGACCTGCCGTTCCGCCAGAGAGAAGGTGAGGGCGGACGGCAGATTATCCGCAATTTCTCTCGCAGAAATGGTGAACTCCGTCCAGTCGGCGCCGACGGTAATCACCTTGGTCTTGTCGCTGCCCTCCGCACCCAGGGTCACCTGGCGGCTGGTTGAACCGTCAGCCAGCGTCAGCTTGGCGCGGAAGGTGATTTCCGCTTCCTCCGGGAGCTGCTGCGAAACAAAGGTGTTGGTGAGGCCATAGATTGTGATAAGGCCTTCGTTGCTTGTCACTTTAAAGTCCCAAGCCGAACCCTGTCCGTCGTAGGAAAGAGTGGTTTCGCCGGAGAATTGCGGATCTTTGTTGGCGGAAACCGACTCTGCGTAAAACAGCACCTGCATTTTGTCGGTCTGCTTAACGAATACGGGGGTAACGGTGACCGCGTCGTCCGGCATGGTGAACACCACATGAGTTTCATCAACCCGCGTTGTGCTGATGCGGTTGTTCTGGCTGTCCATTACCGCTACCTGACTCAGACGGTAGCCGTCTGCCGGTTCGGCAGAAATCTTTACGACAACGTTCTTTTTCGCTTCGGTTTTGGAAGAAACCGCGCTGCCATTGGCCGCTTCCTCCACGGTTACGGCGTGCGGCTCATAGTGGCTGCTGTACGGGCTTTTGGCATCGAACGCCTGCAACAGGGAGAAGTAGTCCTTATTCCCTGCGCTGTCGGTGCCGATTTCCAGGGGATTGCCTTCCCAGTCGGCAGTGAAGAACTTCACGGTATCAATACCGGGAATCTGGCTGAGCGTCTCGTTGAGCGCCAGCCGGTCGCTCTCCTTGACCATCATCCGCAGGTTGCGGATATCGACCGTGATCGGATCCTCTTCCGTAACGGCATTATCGCCCTCACCCCAGACGGCCAGGCCGAAATCGCCGTTCCACCAGTTGCCGTTGGTATAGAAGGATTCCGCATCCTGCCGGACGGTTACCCATTCGCCAATGTCGTCGCTGTCCAGTGTATAGCCGTTGACAAACGTGCCGCTCGAGCTGCTGGTTCCGGCTATGCCGTTGCCCTCGGTGGCAGGCCCCATATACAGCTGCGGGTCGCTGCCCTCTGCGCCGGTGCGGCGCACGTCAAACTCAATATAGGCATAGGCGGTTAACGCCTTCATCACGTCAGCGTTTCCAGACCAGCCCAGGGTGCCGGAGAACAGGAAGGTGGGAAAGGGGATGAACCCGTTGCTGTCGTTCTTGGTAATCTCCGCGCGATAGTACGGCACGTCTTCGTCAAACTGCAGGGTGCCGGTACCGGTCGGATTCGACCATGTGGGCAAGCCATTGGGGTCGGACTTTCGGATCTCCTCCACCGACGCGCCGTTTGTCTGAGTGGGCGATGCTTTATCCGGATTGGCTTCCCAGAATACATAGCTGTCATCGTTGGTTGGCGCCTGTACAAAGGTTGCCTCCACTGTTACATCCTCGGCGGGCATCACAAAGGAAAAGCCGTTCGGCGCGGTACGGGTTACTTCCACTTTCTGATCGTTTGCCAGCGAAACTGCCAGGCCGGCAGTTTTCCAGCCGTTGTCCGGCGATGCGGCGATATGTACCGTATCTCCCTCGCGGGCCGTGCTGCCGGGGAGCTGGACAGAACCATGTGCATCGGCATCGGTGGCGTCATGCAAGATATAGGAGGCCCGCCCGGTGCTGTAATTGCTTTGCGCATCATAGGCGGTGAGCAAGGCGAAATAGTCGGTGTTGCCCTCGTCGTCTTTGGGCAGTTCCTTATCCCTGGTAAAGTAGTTCACGTCGTCAATGCCTTCGACCGCTGCCAATTTGGCGTTGATGGCTTCTTTATCGGCTTCGTTCAAGGAGATACGCAGCCGCCGTACATGAACTGTCAGCGGGGAATCGGCGCTGACCTCTTGGCCTTCCTCCCCACGGGCGACCGTCACCAGGATGTCACCGCAGCACCAATGATGCGTTCCATCCTCACGATAGGTTTCCATACCCTTCTTCGTGTGGCTGACCCAAGTGTTGGCCTCATATACATCGACCCCTGCCAGATTGCCGTATTCATCCCAGGGACCCTTGTCCGACCATTCCGCTACGGGTTCAAAATTGATATGGGTGTAGTCACCGGTGTCTCCCTCTACATATACGTCATAGGCGATCACCAAATAGTCCTTGATGGCCGTCAGAATCTCACGCTTCTCCAGCCATCCCATGTTGGCGTCGGCCAGCCGGTTGTTGAAGCCGTTTTCCAGAATCGCTCCGCCGCCGTCCCATTGACCAGTAAAAGTACAGGAATAATAGGGAATATCCTGATCGTATTTCACCACGCTGGTACCGGTGGATTTCGGTGCGGAGCTCCAGTGATAGTCCCATGTATCTCCCGGTTTGTCATCCGGCCGGATTGTCCATTCCGGCCTGGCCGAGGCTCCGTCAGTCTTGGAGACCTTCTCCGGGTCCGCGTCCCAGATCACCAGATCGCGCGGTTCCTCAGCCGGCTTGGCACGGTAGTCACTGTCCGCGTTATACAGGGTCAGCAGCGTAAAATAATTGACCGTTCCATCCGGTTCCTTGGCCAGGCCGAGTTTTGTATTGTCCTCGCCTCCGGGTTCCCAGTCGTCGGTAAACCATTGAATGTCGTCAATACCGGGAATGGCCTTTAGTGCATTGTGGATGGCCTCTTCATCCGCTGGGGAGACGGTCAGTCGGAAACGGCGAATATCCAGCTCAATGGGAGCTGTCAGCGCATCGCCGCTGCCGTTCCACACGCCAATGGCCAGCGCACCGGTTCCCCATGCTTCGGCAGGGAAAGCGTCCACCGGCAGGGATATGGACTTCCACTGGTTGGCGGGAATATCCCCCATATCCATGCCATTCACCAAAGCGGCCGCTTCGCCTTCGCCAATATCATGCATGGAGCTATTATCCGATATAACCGCCGGGATGATATACAGCTTCTCACCATCGAGGGAGGAGCCGTTCCACCGCACATCAAATTCCACTTGGATATATGGTTTCAGGGTTTCCAGGATTTCCGGAACGACGAACCATCCATGTGTGCGGCACAACTCGGCATTGCGCATTCCGGTATTGATGGTCGCAAGCCCTTTATATGTATTATCTTTGACCGTTACGCGAAAATACGGGGTGGATTCCTCCAGCTTGACCGCGCTTGTCCCGGTGCTTTCGTTCCAGCCGTTCCAGGTGAAGTCTCCATGTGCCGCAGAATCGCCGTCACGGAGATTCAGGTTCAGAGGATTGGCATCGAAGATTACCAGCCGTTCCTCCTCCTGGCCGTCCGCCTCTGTCCCGGAAGCTCCCACAGACGTGAAAGGCACCACGCCTCCAAATCCTGTTGCCATAACCGCTGCGGCCAGCAAACCGCTGACCCATTTTTTCAGCTTACGCATCTCTCATTTCCTTTCTAGTGCCAAGTTTTCCGCCTTCGTTGGCTCGCCTATTCTTCTTTTCTCTGCCGCCGGGGCCTCCGCAGGCTCCAGGCCGTGCATAGAAGCACAAGGGGAAGAAGCAGGCATAGCCAGAGGATCCTTTGATTCGGCTCGCCTGTGCCCGGACTGCTCTGCTGTGCTTCAAACGTGATGCGAATTTCCGTGTCGCGCAGCGCCGGCGGCAGCGTCACGATGCCGTCATCTCCTACAAGAGAGGTCATGTCCTCGCCGTTATATAAAAATGTTTGAAGCGTGTAGCCGGTGTCCGGCAGCACGACAAGGCCGACGCTCTCGTAGTGCCGAACAGGCAAAGAGACGTCTACTGCGGTGCCGTCTTCCAGCGTAACGCGGCCTCCCTCGCCGCAGACAACCGTGACAGAATGTTCCGCCGCTACCTCAGCCCGCAGTTCCAGGCTGGTGGATTGCGCCAAAGCCGGCTGCGCCAGGCACAGGCAGCAGACAGCGGCCAACCATACAGCGCGGATCAGCCGTTTTCTTATATGCATCGGACGCCCTCCTTTCTCTTAACGTGGCCGCCCATAAGCAACATCGTCAAGCCACGTTATTGGCCGCGGCCGTAAAGGTCAGGGTATCGGAATAGGCACCGGCTACCGTAGCCTGAGCCGGGTCGGTAACGGTGAGGTTCACCTTTGTCAGAGTATCGCTGACGTCTTCTTTGTCAAAGTTGTACGAATTATTATCTGCGTCCAGCTCGTAAGCTACACGGACACCGCCGTTTACCAGCGCAAAACTGTTGGCCGACGTAATCGTGACGTCTATGCTTCCGGTGGTGAAGTTGGCGGACGTGAGTCCGATCTCACCGATTTCCTGGGCGTTTTCCGAAGCGATATCCACCATTTTGGTTCCGGAAGGAATCGAGAGGGTATAGGATACGCCTTTGTTCGCGTTCAGGATCAGGTCTTTACTCCCGGGAGCCGAAATTTCCTCGGCAAAAGCCTGAAAGGAAAACGCAGAAAGAGCCATAGCGATTGCTGCAAAAAAAGCTGTCTTTTTCATGGTTCTATACCTCCCACATTCATATCAATTTGTTCCGCTATTGTACGATCAGATCAACCTGGATCTCCGCGCCATTGAGAGGCGTCTGCGTGGTCAAATGATAGCACTCATATCGAATGGTCGCCGTATAAGTCCCCGCCGCGGGAATAGGATCCGCTTTCACGTTGTAGAGCGCCTGTCCCGGTGCGATCATGCCGCTTCTGTAAACTTCCTGGCCATCCGTTTCGATCGAGATCACAAAGTAGCAGGGGTTTCCCTCCGGATTATGGGGAGCGATGTTCAGCTCGCCGCTGGCCGCGTCGATTTCCACAGACTTGTACCCCGGTATCTGGGTGTTGGCTGCATCGGGGTCGCCTTTGTTCGGCTGTTTTTTTTCGCCGACATAATCCTGCGCATGGGGGTCGATGGACACGCTCGGCGTATTCGACACCGGCGGTACAGCAGCGATGTCCGGCCAAAACACAGCCGCCAGCACGGCGCCGGCAACTACCATAATTCCCGCCAGCACTACCAGCAGCCGCTGGGTCAACGCCGGCTTCAAAAGGGCCACATACCGGTTTTCTCCGCAGCTCCAATACCCTTTTTCGGCATATCGCCACCGGCTGTAAGTTCCGGGTGGACGCAGCGCCGCGCTGTCTTTGGCCATTACTCCGGTCAGGTCTTTGGTGCGGCATTCTCCCGCCAGCTTATAGCCGCCTGGATGAAATGCCTTCAGCTGTTTTTTGGTAAAGCAGCGCAGCTTACGGCCTCCGGCCTTGATGATTCCGCCGTGATTTTCCGCCTGAGTCTGCACCTGTATCGTCGGTTCCATATCCATGCTGATACCCTCTCACGCGCACGGCCGGCGGCGGTATCCGTCAGCCTTCCGTATAAGCAACGGCAAAGGTCACCGTATCGGTATAGGTTCCGGCCGCCGCTTCATTCCAGTCCTCTTCGGTGATCGACACATACAAATCGACACCGCCCTCTTCACCGACGGTACTGTCTTTGGTAAATTCAACAGGCTGATACGCCGTTTTTTCATCCCCGCCATGGCTGGCGGATTTCAATGCATAGGCCAGCGTGTTGATGCCGTTGGTGTGAGTGAGGACTTCCTCGTGCTCTGCCGTCACCGTCAGCTTGTCGTTTTCCCCCAGCGTTAGCCTGGAGGCATACAGCGTACCAGCCTCATGGTCGCCCGCTGCTGTGATGGTTCCCATCGAGGTGGGGATCGACAGGGTATAGGCCACTCCCACTTCGGCCGTGATGGTCAACTGGCCTTCGCTGGTATTTTCGGCCGTCGTGGATACGGAATTTTCGCTGGACCAGACGGCCGTTCCACCAGCCGCATTGGCGGCGGTAATGGCCAGATAATAGGCCGTCTCGGCTTCCAGCCCGGTAATCGTCGCGGTTGTTCCGGTTGTGATCAGCTTGGGTTCTCCGCTGACTGTCCCGTCAAAAGGTTCGGTCGAAGCATATACCTTATAGGTGATTTCTTCGCCGGCAGCGTCCTTTGCGGCCGTCCATTCCAGCGTTAGGCTGTCGGATGTGCGCTTCGTCACCTGTACCGAAGGCGAGAATGTCGGCGGAACAGCAGCGGAAGCCTTAAACGTCGCCGTGACCGACACATTGCCGTCCGGCATAACAAAGGTATAGGTGGTGTCTGTTCCCCTGTTCACATAGACCAAGCCATCTTCGTACGTAACGGTTATGGTATCTACGCAGTAGCTTTCCACCGGAGATGCTGTAACAATGACCGTCTCTCCCGGCTTGGCATTAGCGGCAGAAATGGCGATGCTGCCGTTAGAGGCGGCGGTGGAATTCGTGACCGTATGAGAACTGTTGGAAACCTTATAACTGCTCCGTTTATTATAGGTCGTCAGTACTTCAAAATAGTTATAGACGCCCTCCGCCATTTGCAGGCCATCCTCGGTCAGCCAACTGTTTGTCGAGCTGCCGTCCCAGTCGGTAATAAACCATTGCAGCGTAGTAATGCCATCTATATCCTTCAACGCATTATGTATCGCCGTCTTGTCCTCGCTGCTAACCGTCAGTCGGAAACGGCGGATATCCAGCTCAATGGGAGCTGTCAGCATATCGCCGCTGCCGTTCCACACGCCGACAGCTAAGGCTCTTTCCCACCAATTTCCTTCAAAGAAGCTGTCGATATCCACCGAACAGGTTACCCATTGCCCGGCGGGGACATCGCTGAGATCCAGCCCCTTTACGAACGCACCCGAGGTTCCGCCGTCTACATTGGACATAGCATATTCAGTAGAAGCGGGAACAATATACAGTTTCTCACCGGCAAGCTCAGAACCGTTCCAGCGCACATCAAACTCCGCACGAACATAGGGGGCGATAGCCTGCAGCATACTGGCGTTCACCGTCCAGGCGTTAACGCGCAGATTATCGGCTGAGTTCATTCCTGTCTGAATGGTCGCTAAACCTGTGTAGCTGTTGTCCGAAATCGTCACCCGGTAATACGGGGTGGATTCGTCTTTTTTTACTACACTCTCGCCTGTCGCTTCATTCCAGCCGTTCCATGTGATATCAGGGTGTTCCGCTGATCCGCCGTCGCTAATACCCGCCTTATCCGGATCTGCGTCAAAAATAACCAGTCGATCTCCCGTTCCCTCAGCCAAAGAATGCACTGGCTGGAATAGGACGGTTCCCGTGAGGACAACCGATGCCGCCAGCAAGCAGCTTGCCGCTTTTTTCAGTTTACGCATATGCATCTCCTCTTCCTAAAAATGGTTTGTTTTCCGGTTCTGCGGAGAATGCCCTTCTTCTTAATCCGATTATACTCCTCCTTCCGCTGCTTTTGCCCATTCAAATTTTTCCTTTTGAGCTCAAATTGAGCTAAAAGGCCGAATTTGCCAAAACAGGGCTGGTTTTGTTGGAAAGGTGCGCACCGAGCGGTAAAGCGGTTGGATCTGTTGCTTTACCATATAGTATTTACATCTTAAGTGTAAACCGTTTGTTGAAAAAGACAATGACATAAGCGTATGATTTTATGGTATAATCGTACTATGCTCAACAACAAAACATGGAAAGCGTGGAATGAAGATTGTCCAGTTTCGAGCAGGATGCCAGCTTTGAAAATAAAACGGTTTATGATAGCGAAGACAATTCCTTTCTGCTCTTGCCCGATGGCCGCATGATTAAAACGCCCTATAACTCTTGGTTCGATATGTCCTCGCAGTTTTACCGCCGAAAGCAGGACTATGGCCGTATTTACGAAGTGGGCTTTGAATACTGCCAGACAAGCAAGGGGCCGATCCAGCGCATTCCGGAGTATGCCGTACTGCACTACATTTTTGACGGCGAGGGGTATCTCAACGGACAGAGTTTGCATACCGGGCAGGGCTTTTTAATTCCAAAAGGGCATCACGCCAAGTACGCTCCTTCGTCTCAGAAGCCGTGGAGTTATATTTGGTTCTGTTTTGAATATGAAGACTTTCCCGAGGCCAACTGCTTGGGGAAAACCATATGTACGTTTGAGGCGCCTCAAGCGGAGATGGTTTCCAGGCTTCTCATTTCCGCACTGGAACGGATTGAGAGCTTTCCCGACCGTCCTCTCTTAATGGATCGCATCCTGCGTCTAGCCTTGGCGGGACACGCCAAGCAGGAAGCCCCTCAAAGCCGCTCGTCGTCTTCACGGGAACTTCATGTGGAAGAAGCGATCCTTTGGATTGAGAAGCATTATTTTGAGAAAATTTCCATCATGCAGCTCGCTCAGCAGATGCATCTGAACCGGGCGTATTTGCGCAATTTGTTTTTGTGGAAGCTAGGTGTGTCACCACAGGAATATCTTCTCCAGTATCGTCTGAAAACGGCCAAACGGTTGCTTCGGGAAACATCCTATTCCGTGTCGCAAATTGCTTCTTCCGTCGGATATTCCGATCAGATACAGTTTTCTCGTATTTTCAAAAAGAAAGTCGGTCTTTCTCCTTCGCAGTATAGAAAAGATAGCCATACCCCAGCGTTTCTCATGGATAACTGATTATCTCAAAATATTATCTTGTATATGATATTGACAATAAGCTCTATATATAGTATAATATACTTG
>CDZV01041669.1_pt1 | contig 32864 bp, 48 predicted proteins | sample 554851 | NCBI WGS metagenome assembly CDZV01 (sample SAMEA3182090, study PRJEB8094) | gut metagenome | biome: human; feature: gut; material: Stool; isolation source: human stools | place: Canada | collected 2013-03-12
GGATAAGGTTCCCTTTTCTGCCGAAGCTGATTATGCTGCTGGGGAGTAAGAACGAGAATGGAGAATATAGTGCGGCGCTTGGCTCCTACAGCTATGGTGGCTATCTGGTCTATGCCAACATGCTGACGACGGCATATCAAAAAGGCTTTGGCCTGTCCAATTATTATAGCTCCAACAACTACGGAAAGAAGAGTTCTGATGGGAAGACCTTCACCTGGTACTATGATTATACAGGGAGCCGTCCCAACGACGGAATAAACTACCAATGCAATGTTTCCGGTACCGTGTACTACTATGCGATTCTCGGATAAGGTTCCCTTTTGTGCCTAAGCTAATTATGCTGCTGGGCAATGTAGGAGCAGATGGAAGCTATTCTCCGTCTTTGGGGGCATCCAGCGGTGGGTACTGTGTGCATTTGATTAATGTCGATAAACTGACAACTACCTACCAGGCTGGGCTCGGCCTGGCTAACTATTCTAGATTCGACGCATACGGCAAAAAGAGTTCGGACGGCAAGACTTTCTCCTGGTACTATAATTACACGGGGAGCCGCCCCAACGATGGAATAAACTACCAATGCAATATTTCCGGCACCGTTTACTACTATGCGATTATCGGATAAGGTTCGATTTTTCTCCACAGATTGTAATGATAACTATTCACGAAATAAACTCAGCATCCAGCCAACCACTTATTAGTGGGCCATGGATTAGAGGGATGTCTAAAGGTAGACTTATCGTACAACCAGTAGCGTACAGCAACGATAATTACGTCAATCTCACATGGAATGGAAATGCCTTATCGTTTTACAGTACAAAAGATGCGAACTATCAGCTTAACTTGAAAGATGGAATATATCACTTTTTTGCAATAGGGTGAGGTCTACAAGTGCCTCGTGCTGGGATAAGGTTCCCTTTTGTGCCTAAGCTAATTATGCTGCTGGGCAATGTAGGAGCAGATGGAAGCTATTCTCCGTCTTTGGGGGCATCCAGCGGTGGGTACTGTGTGCATTTGATTAATGTCGATAAACTGACAACTACCTACCAGGCTGGGCTCGGCCTGGCTAACTATTCTAGATTCGACGCATACGGCAAAAAGAGTTCGGACGGCAAGACTTTCTCCTGGTACTATAATTACACGGGGAGCCGCCCCAACGATGGAATAAACTACCAATGCAATATTTCCGGCACCGTTTACTACTATGCGATTATCGGATAAGGTTCCCTTTTCTGCCGAAGCTGGTAATCATCCGAAACATGGTGTTGATGCGCGGCACTGATGTCACATTTCACAGCACCTCTTCAAATGGATCTAGCAGCGGGAATGCCAAAAATACCGCAATCTGGACTGAGACCGGGGTGGAATGGTACTGCTCTCAGTCCTACCAGCCCAGCGCCGCTTCCCAGATGAATGCGGAGGGAGTTGTCTATAACTACCTGGCAATCGGATAATCAGCCGAGGGCAATGTAGTGGTAGGTTGTACCATCGTAATTGAGCTGATTGTCCCCAGAGTCTACAGCGTACCAGGAGAGCGAAATGTCCGCCCATGTTGCGTACAGGAACGTGGCTGCGTAATTTGTGCTCTGTGTGATCTTCACGCCATGGCCGTCTCGAACGAATATGCCGATAACCGACTTGGTATTCGATGCCTCGCGGCCGCGTGACACGACTACAAGAGCGGGCGAAAAAGGGAACCTTATCCGAGAATCGCATAGTAGTACACGGTACCGGAAACATTGCATTGGTAGTTTATTCCGTCGTTGGGACGGCTCCCTGTATAATCATAGTACCAGGTGAAGGTCTTCCCATCAGAACTCTTCTTTCCGTAGTTGTTGGAGCTATAATAATTGGACAGGCCAAAGCCTTTTTGATATGCCGTCGTCAGCATGTTGGCATAGACCAGATAGCCACCATAGCTGTAGGAGCCAAGCGCCGCACTATATTCTCCATTCTCGTTCTTACTCCCCAGCAGCATAATCAGCTTCGGCAGAAAAGGGAACGTTAAACTGCACGGGTTATTGGCCCCATAGGTGCCAGTGCCGGTATAGGAGCCCGTGGCAATCCGTACCCCCCCGGCATCCCCAAGGGCGGCAACCAGGTCCTGGAGGCTGGTCCAATAGGGTGCTCCACTGGCACCCTGGCGAAGCACAGATCCTGCCACAGACGGGAAGGCGAGTTGGGCGAGGGTGGTGGAAGCCGAGGGATAGATCAGGCGGTTGGCCGACCAACTCGTCTTGCCGGTTCCTCCCTTATTGACAGCCATAGTGGGCAGGCGGGCGGCGGCCATAGTCCCAGAGGCGATCTTGCTGGCATCCAGGTTCGGGATGCGGGCAGAATCGAATATCCCGCTGTTGACATCTCCGGCCGCGTGGTGGTGGGTGGCGGCGGCCTTTGCGGCCAGTGCTTCCTCCAGGCCATCCACACACTCTGCCTTTGTGATCGGATAGAGCAGGTATTTGTTGCCCGCCGCGTCCTTTACGGTCATAAGACCGTTGTATTCATAGGTCGCCATGGGTACCTCCTATTCCAGTGTCTGAATCCACAGGTCGCCCGCCGCCAAACCGGCAGGCTGGACCGCCTGGACATATACCGTGCCCTTGCCGTCCCAGCCGGCGACCTTTTCGGCGGTGATGCCATCCAGGACTGTCTTGTTGCTGTGGCTGTGATTGCCCTGGGCGGCGGCGTTGACCTTGCTCTTCAGGTCGGTATCCAGATCGGACTCAGATACCTTATCTTTTGCGGCCAGTGCGCCCAGGGCGGATACCGTAGCCTGGATCGCCTCCACCGTACTCTTATCCGCCTTAGCCCCGATGGCCGCATTGAGACCCGCCACCACATCCTCGTGGGATGCGATGTATTCGGCGATCTCCTTGAGAGTGTCATAGGTGTCAGGAGCTCCGTTGATAAGGCCATTGATGGCAGCGGAAATCTGCGTGGTCACGTCCGTGCTCTTGGCCCGCTCATTGATAGCGGCCACCATCTCAGCCAGCTTGGCGGCCACGGTGGTGGTATCGTCCAGATACACATTGTCCGCTTTGGTCTGGACCATAAGATCGGTCAGTACGCCCTCCACCAAAGCTCGCAGTATCGCTTTCTTCGTTACATTGGACATCGTGGACGCCTCCTATAACAAATCGAAATTATAGCCCCCGGCAGTCGGGGCCTGATTCACAGTGGCATTGCGGATGGAATAGGTATCTCCCTCCACCTCAGCGGTCACGGCCGATGCGCCGCTGTCCTCTGCCAGCTCCAGCATGGCGTTGGCGGCGGCCTGGCCCCCGGATGTATCGAACCAAAGCACGGGGCCCTTCTCCGGTTCCGTCCCGCTCACCACAAAGAGATCCGGTATCTGGGCGGTCACTACCTTCCCGTCGCTCCCGAGATCGGCCTTCTTCGCCAGGAGCCCTTCCAGCTCGGCCCAGGTGATGTTCAGCGGGTTTCCGGAGGCATCAAAGGTGATAGAGTCCGTTTGCTCCGTGCGGATCAGCAGCTTCATACGTTCATAAATGACTACGCCGCTGTTCTGGGTATCCAGGAACTCACACTCCTGACCGGCATTGTCGTAGAGGTAAGCGCCCTCTTGTCCGGTGTCTGGGTCCTGCGCCATGAGTGCCAGTTCCCGATAGAGGAACCCCTCCGTGAGATCCTTGTTGTCCAGGGTGGCAATCACAGCGGCCTGGGCTGCGTCGTCCGTGGCCACGACGCCGTCAATGCGCAGCGAGTGCCGTTCGTGGACGAGTGCGGTACGGTTGATCATGGAGCCGCTGCCGATCAGGCCATCCCCCATGGCAATGCGGGTAAAATGGACACCCTTGCCCTGCTTCCACTTGGTCTCCAGGGTGGTGCCGAATGTGGTAAGTTTCAGCTTTGTGAAGGGCATAAGATCACTCCTGACTGATGGTCATCTGCCTGCCAATCACCTTGGCGGCGGCGAAGGGCAGAGCTGCCTGATACCTCTGCTCTTTGGATAGATGGAGTAGGGTGCGGGCCGGTTTTATCTTGTTGAGCTCCTGAAGGAGCAGGTCCCGGTCATCCAGTACGATATCGCCGCCGATGAACCACACGGTGGCCTCGGCCCAGTGGTCCGGCTTTGCTCCGGGGATGACCTCCACCTGGTCGTATCCAAAGGCGCGGGCCAAATACCGGATTCCTTCATTCGTGCCGGCCTTCTCGGCGATGCTCGCTTTCAGGGCGAGGCGGATGCGGTAGTTCTCCAGGGTCTCTCCGTCCAGCCGGAGCATATCCCGATCCTGCCCATGGACCGGGAGCATGGCGTCTGAGCAGGTGAGAACGGACGCCTCCTCCCGCACCCGCAGGAGGACTTGCTTGCACTGGTCGAAGGAGCGGCCCAAGACCTGCAAGAAGATGCAGAGCTGATTCAGGGCCCGTTTCCCCCGCTTGAGGGGCCCGGGCAGGAGGGAGAACATGTATTCACCGAAGTTCATGGCCTATACCCCCTCTACTGAGACAGTGATCGTACCGGGGAGAATCACCTTGTCTGTCGCCAGGAACAGGTCCTCTGTGGGAGTGGTAACGGTCACATTCCGTACCACAGACACGTCACTCTTGACCTTGTGGATGAGGTCGGCGTGGGTAAGTTCGTTGAATACCCTGCGGCCTCTGAGCCTGAGCAGGTCGATCACGGCGGCCTTGGCGCGCTCGGCCAGACCGTCCCGGCTGATAGAGTCAGGGATGGTGACCGTGAGGGTAATGTCGGTGTAGACGACCTCAGCACTCTTGACGAGGACGTCGGTGTCGGGCTCCCTGATTTCCTCACAAGCTGCCCGGCACTGGCCCAGGAGGTCTTCCGATGCAGCCCCGGCCTCGGAGGTCACGATGACATCCACGGTGCCCTGGCCTCTGGGGTGCTGGTCGTTGACTGTGACGTAGAGGACGCCGGAGATGGCCTCGCAGACGTTGATGTAGGTATCCCGGAGCGGCACTAATGCCAGCTCGGACCAGGAGCGGAGAGTGCGGGTGCGCGCACTCTCATCGTCTTCGACGTCGCTGCCCTCAAGGGTGATCCAGTCCTCGCCATTGGTGATCTCCACCTCGCCGAGGTAGGTAAGAGTGCGGGTGATCTGTGCCTCCGGCACGTTGTAGCGTGAGCCCTCTGTCTCCGCCTCCACCAAGACGTCCACCGACTGGGCCCCCTTCTGGAGCACTGCGTCCTCCAGCACGAAGAAGCGCAGCTCCTCGCCGTTGATGTCCTTTATGGTCTTGAAGATATGCCCTTTGGCGATCTTGACCGCCTCGGTGTCCGTTCCAGTCCTGGAGACGGTGACACAGCCCCGGGTCTTCCGGGCCTTCTTCCGGAGCTTGGAGTAGTCGGCCATCTTAAGATCCAGCCACGTGCCAGAGGCGTGGGAGACAAAGGACTGGTTGAGTATAGTGCGGGCCAGCTCCAAAAGCTCGATCTGGATGCGCAGGGCGATCATGAGCAAGGTGTGAAAGATACCGCCAGAGTGGAAGTTCGTGATGACAAAGCCCGCGTCCTTCAGCCCAGCGATCGTCTCTTCCTTCAGATCTTCCAGCTCTGGGACTGGGATGATCTGGTCCAGAATCTCATGGTCAATCATGCTGTTGCCACCTCCACATCGACCGCGCCTATGATAAGATCAAGCTGCCGCACGCCTGACTCGCCCGAGAACTGGAAAGAGCAGCGCAGGCGGAACAGGTCCTCCTCATAAGAAACGCTCACGGCTATGGTCTCCGGGAGGATGACCTCCCGTTTCTTTAAATTGACTCGCACCCGCTGAGTCATCTCCAGGCGGGTGAGCGCGTCGTTCTCCGAGCCGAGAAAGTCGTACAGCCCCCAGCCGAAGTCGGGATCATAGAAGAGATCTCCCGGCTGCATGACCGCCTCCAGGGCAATATTTTGAAACAGACACTCCAGGTCAGCGCAGAGGGGTGCGTCTCCATCCGTGGCCGCTGTGAGCTGCCACGTGTCATTCAGGCGGACGTCGGTATCGCTGAGCCCTGTCATAGGGTCACCTCCCCAATGATGGCTGGGTCGAGCTCTCCGTTGGGGAGGGCAACGGCGACCAACGACCCCGCCTGAAACTGCTGCCTGGACCGGATGCCGGGAATCGCCGGGAACGCCTCATCGGCATTGCCGAAGCGGTCCACCACCTGAACGGCATACTTATACCAGTTTGCGGTAATGTGGCCCTGGTAGCTGCTCCCAGTCTCATCGTTATGGATGACCAGCTCCTGCTGCTCGAAGGTATCGTCCAGCTTTTTCGCTGATATCACCCTGGCAAGGAGTACGGCCGGAAGCAGCAGGTGTGGATATTCCGTGGCAACGTATTTTTTCACGACCTTCGTTGTGAACTCTTCCAGCATACTGCCGCTCTCCCCCCTGGTTAGAAATAGATGTACGTGCGAATAAAGCCCGCGTCATTGGTGATCGTGAGCACCTGTGAGACCTCGAACTCTCCGCTGATGAGCGGATGGGTGACAAGGATCTTGTGCGAGTGCTTGACGAAGGGGGCGGAGATGGTCTCCAGCTCCCAGACTCCCCCGGTACGATTCAGAGCCAGGATATTGACGCCATACTCAAAGGAGTAAACCTTCTCCTGTGCCGGCGATGTGCCCCAGTAGAACACGCCGCCCGAGCAGAAGAAGGGTTTCTTGAGGCCCCAGGCCGCGTTGACGGTATTGATGGCCTGGATGCCGGTCTGCCGGTGGATCGGGAGCCGCTTGCGGGTGGGATATCCCTGGCCGGAGAGGGCCATCTTGCCGATCCCGGCCTGGCCCAGGATGTAGGCGAGCACCTCCTGGGGCGTTGTCTCCAAAAATGTGGCGTTGACGGAGGTCTGCTCCAGCAGGAGCATTTCATCCTTCAGGACAATCTCATTCGCCGAGGCACCTCCGCTGTAAGGCTTTGCGACATAGCCGGTAAAGACTTCGTCCAGGACGCCGTTGTAGCCCATCTCGATCGCCGCCGCATCCATCCTGTCGAGGGATATCCTGGGCTGGAACTGCTCTGTGAAGCGGATCTTCGCCCAGTCGAAATAGGCGGTGCGGGAAGAGTGGACCTCCACCTCTACGCCCTGGTCGAAACGATAGGCCCCGGCCCGGACCGCGATCTGCGGATAAAACAATTCCATCGTTTCCATGGCCTCTCCTATCCCAGCTTCGATTCCATGAGGGTGAGCTTCTTTTTGACGGCGCTGGCATCCGCATCATCCTTTGCCGGGGAATTCCCGCGTCCACTGCCCAGATAGCGCCTGTACTCTGCGGACAGATTTGACGTAGCGGAGGACGCTGAGGAGGCAGAGGAGCTGCCCGCCTTTTTCGCGGTGATCGTCTGAGGGATATACTCCCAAAGCTCCAGGGTGACCGGAAGCTGTCCCTTCTTATTCTCGGCCTTGTGGGTGAGTTTCTTGAAGAGGACCCTCTCAATCCCGTGAGCCGAGGCGTCCTCACTGACAATGGGGATGGGCTGTGGGACGCTCTGGCCGGGGGCCCGGAAAGCCGCCCGGAGTACAGCGAGACGCTGGTATTTGGTTTGAGACTCGGTGTCGTCCAGAATGAGCTCAATGTTGACCTTGGCGTCCTCATAGCCCACGGCCTGCTTGGGCTTGACCGCGCTGCCCTCCACCTCCTGCTCGTCGATCCTGGCCGACTCCGTGACCTCGATGCTTTTGACGAGACCGGGGAGGACGACGCCGTTGAGCTTGATGCACTGGTCTTCCATATAGATCATGGGGCCGTCCTCCCTCCTTTATGCGGGTTGCAGTGCTGCGTCCGGATCGCCGTCGTCCTCCGCATCCTCGTTGGCCTCCGAATAGCTCTCCAGTTCCTTGAGGATCTCCAGGAGCTGCCGCAGGTCTTTGATAGTCTTGAGGTCGGTGGGGATGATGACCTTCTGGATGATGACCTGCTTGGCGGAGCCGCCGCTTCCGGCGCTCTCCTCGCCGCCGTCCTTGCCGCTGCCCGTGGTACCCAGCGGGATCTTTCGGACCGGCTCGCGTTCCAGCCTGGCCCTGGTCAGCTTCAAGCCCTGCTCGGCCGCCTCTGCGGGCGCGTCCTGCGCCAGCTTCAGGCCGTGGGCGTAGGTGGTCATGGTGCGCTGTCCGGAGAGGGTCAGCGTGGACAATGGGCCTTCCTTTGCGTCCGAGAAGGGGAGCAGGTTGCGGATCTTCTGCAGCCCGCCTTTGACCGTATCCACCGCGCCGGTGAACGCCGATTTGATGCCGTTGGCAAAGGTGGTGACGATCTTCTTGCCCGATTCAAAAAACCAGGAGACCGCGCCGGTAATGATCTCTTTTACACCCTTGATCCCGTTGGAGACGGCCTCCCTGGCTGCCGTGATTTTGGTTGTAATGCCGGTTACGATACTCTGGAAGAGTTGCACGACAGCGCCCGGGATCGCCAGCAGCTTCTCTTTCAGGAAGCCGAGGACGGCGTTGACGCCGTCGCGGAACCACTCGCACTTGTTGTAGAGCAGCACCAGGGCTGCGATCAGGGCCACGATCCCGATCACGATCCAGGTCACGGGGTTTGCCAGAAGCGCTGCCGTAAAGCTCCACACAGAAGCAATAAGGGGTTTGAGCGCTGTCGCCGCTGCTGTGATCGCTTGCTTTGCCATTGACGCGATACCACGCCCGACGTTCTTCAAGGCGGCGACTGCTACGCTGCCCGCCGAGCGTATCTTGGTAAAGCCGGCTTTTATTGCGTCACCCGCAAACATCCCATATAGCCGTATCGTGTCTAAAGTATCCGGGATATTCTTGATTGCTCCAATGAATCCTTTGCCGAGTCCCGCTGCTTTTGTGAAGACTAACCCGATGCCGCTGATCACGGCGATGGCCGAACCGCCTATGGCCAGGAATCCGCCGAGGGTCAGCACCACCAGCATGATCGCCCGGACCAGCTCCTGGTTGTTCTCGATCCAAGTCCCTGCCTTCGTCAGTACCTCACTGCCCTTTGCCATGGCGTCGTTGATGGTGGGGAGCAGGCTGTTGCCGATGGACTCGGTGACGTTATGGATCTGCTGCCGGAGGCGCTCATAGCGCTCCGGCTCGGTCTCCTGGATGGCGGAGGCCATCTTCTGGGTGACGCCGGTACCCTGGCCCATTGCATCGTAGAGGCTGAGAATGTTGCTTTCCAGGTCGCCGACCTTGCTGTACATCAGATCGATGAGGGCGACTGCCTCGGTGTCTCCGAAGGCTTTTTGCAGCTCCATTTTCTCAGCCGCGTCCATGGTCTCACCGAACTTGCCCCGGAGGATATCCAGGATCTCCGGCATACTCAGGAGCTGGTTGTTGGCGTCGAGGAAGGATAAGCCCAGCGCCTCGCCGCCCTTGGCGGCAGACCGGAGGAAGGCTTTGTACTTGGTGCCCGCCTCGCTGCCGCCCATGGTGGCCTGGAGCATGCCCAGCACGGAGAGCTGCTCCTCCAGGGGGACCTGTGCCGTGGTGGCCGATGCACCCAATGTCTGGATCGCCTGGGCCATACCGGAACCCGAGGTCTTGAAGGCACGGACGCTCTCAGCGATACCCGCCGAGAAGATCTCTCCAAACTCCAGGTCGGAAAGATCATCATAGTAACTTTTGTAAATGCCGTAGCCCGTGGCAAAGAGGGACGTCATCTCTCCCGCCGTGGACTTAGTCGCCTTTGCCGTCAGGGCAGCCAGGCTGGTAAACTCGGCTACTCCCTCATCGGAGAGGGATGCGATGCCGCTTTTGATGTCATAGGCCGCGCTGATGAAGTCAGCCTTCGTCGTCCCCGCCCACTGATCGGAGAAGCTGCGTGCGGCGTTCTCTACAGCGCCCAGATCCCGCACACCCAGGGAGGCCAGCTCGCCGATGGCCCGGCGGGTCTCGAAGGTTGCCTCCACCGGAGCGAGGGCCGCGCCGGCGATCTGCGTGCCCATTTCCTGCATGACCGCGCCGGCCTTGGCCGCGGAGCCAAATGCCTGGCTCAGGGAATCCAGCCTGGTGACGTCCGCCCCCACCTTGGAGGCGATGCCGGCCATGGGCCCGCTGAGGTTGTCGATCATGTTCATCACAAGCGACAGCTTGAATACGGACTCTAAGCTCATGTGCTTCACCTCCTGGGGGCGGCTGCCGTCACTCGGTAAATACCTTGACGATCGCCTGCGCGACGATATTCACCTCCAGCTCCTGGATAAGCCTGGCCTGCGCCAGGCAGTCCAGGAACTCGTCGAGTCCGGCAGTCTCAGGGTCAAACCCCTCTAAGAGAGGCGGGGGGAGGAAACGGTAGATCTCCAGCAGGCCGGAGCCGATTCCGCTTTCCCGCACCCCCGCGACCCGCTCCCTTAGAGCTTCTTCAAATTTGCCGTATTGGTGAGGCCCAGAATTTCCGTGAGCTTATTGCCGATGCTGATGGCGACGCCGGGATATTCCTCCATATCGCCCGTCAGCCGCTCCTTATCCTCGTCAATGACGGCATCCAGCATGAACACCTTGCTCGCCTTCGTGATCCCGATCTGGGACGCGCTCTTGACGTAGCGGTCATAGCTGGCAACAGAGGGGCGCTTGAAGTAATAGGAAAACTCCTTTTCCTCCTCATCATCTACGGGGATCGTAAGGCCCACACGGTAGACCTTGCCTCCATACTGGGCCTTGAGTGTCTCCTCACGGGAGACCTCCGCAGCCTTCTTCTCAGCTTCCATGGTGCGCACTCCTTTTTCTCAAAAATCTTGTCCCCGGCGCGGGCCTTAAACCGCCTGCACGCCGTTGGTAATGATGCCGCCGACGATCATCAGGTCCACGTCCACGCTCAGGGACTTGTCGCCCTGGGCCGCCTTGTGAGTACGCTTGATAGGGCGGACCTTCTTCAACTCATCGGTGGAGATCGCCTTGCCGTTGTCGGCATAGGATACTACGATAGAGGGCAGCTCCAGATCATAGAAGCTGACACCCCGGGCTTTGCAGAAGGCCAGCAGGTCCTCGTAGTCATCCCGGAGCATGGACAGCTTGCCCGACGCCTTATAGTTGCCCTTGCCGAAGCCGCGAGGCTTGTAGCCTCTGCCGTAGCTCTCCTCCATATCCTGCTCATCGTCGTAGCTGATCTCCTGGACCACCAGCACCAGGCCGGGGAATTTGACGTCCACGTCGCCCCAGTCATAGTTCTTGCCGTTTACTTTGAGCATGGTCTCGTCCTCCTTCCCTTATGTCGTGGCCGGTGCGCGGCCCAGGTCTACCTCGATCTCCCGGATATAGCCCCGGGACTGGTAGCGGATCGTGACGTGCATAGTCTCGTCCTCCAGGATGGTCTGCTCCTGTCCCTCGGGGACGGTGATCTCATAGGCGCTGATCTCCTGATTGTCCACCATACGGTCCAGCGGGATAGCCAGGAATTTAGCCTTGGCCTCCAGCTCACCCTGCACGTCTTCCAGGTCGATGTCGTCGCCCAGGAGGAGCAGGCCCTCCTTGCGGGTCTCCCGGATGATCTTGTTCCTGGGACGTACATCCTCCGCGTAGCGGTAGTCGCTACCGTCCGGGCACATCATCTTGGCGTGATAGACATAGAAGTAGTCCAGGCCGTCATACTCCCGGAAGGTCAGGTAGCCCGCCACATCCAGCAGCTCAATGATGGAGTTGTCCATGGCGGCGGGGAGCAGCTCCTGAAGCTGCGTTTTCTCAATGGCGAAGCCCGCCTCGGTGCGTGTCTTTCCGATGGAAGTCTGGACAGACGCCTTGGCGTACAGGCCGGAGACCAGTGCGGCCAGGTTTACAATCTGGGTCTTGCCGTCCAGCATGACCAGCCGGCCCCAGCCCGCCACCACCTGTAGGTCCGTGCTGCGGATCTTTTTTCGGTCCGCTTCCATCTTCAGGGCCCAATTGGTCAGGTCGCCGCTGTCCTCCGGATATACGGCCTCCAGGAGGAAGAAGGCCGGCTTGTGGTAGATATCCATAAGCTCCTTCTGGGCGGTACTCACCGCCTGCCAGAGCGCCAGAGCGCTTCCGCCTACGATATGGATGAACTCGAACTCCTGATTGAAGTTCCTGAGCTTCTCAATGGCGGCCAGGACGTCCCCGTTGGTCATCGTGGGGGCGACGGTCTGGAAGGTATAGGTATCCCCTGCCAGGAAGGAACTGGGCTTTTGCTCCGCCTCCGCCGCCTCCGCAAACTTGAGGGTCAGGCCGGTGCCGGTGATCTCATAAGCACCCGATACGGGCACGGTGATCTCATCGGTATAGCTGAAGCCGCCGTCAATGGAAACCGCGAAGGCCGCGGTATTGAGCCCGCCCTGGCCGGTGATCTTCACGATGAAGGAAAAGGCGTTGGTGGGCGACCCCTCTACGGTCAGGCTGCCGCCGCCGCTGCCTTGGTGTGTCACCTCGCCGGTGCTTCCAGGCGTGCTGGCGGAAACCGGGATGCAGAACAGCCGGTTCGCACCGAACTGAACGCTGGTCATGGCGGCATCCGCCAGAGGGGACAGGCCCAGCGCCTCCTTGATCCTGGCTGCGGTCATGCTTCCCGTGATGACGATGGGTGTGTCTGCGGTGATCGGAGAGACGCCGATCTTCACATGCAGGCCGTCGCCTGTCGAGGTAGCAAAGCCCAGCAGGCCGTCCGATATAGTGTGTCTTACATCTCGAAGCATTTAGACCTTCGCCTCTCTTTCTTTCCTGGGGCCAGTACGCCCGTCCATCGCGGCCCCGGTAAAGCCAGCGACCGCTTCGGCGTATTCCTGCCCGGTCATCGTCCGGCCCGGCTTCCAGCCCCGGGCGGCGCATACGCCCGCAAAGACTGCCGCCGGCGTCCTGCTCCGCGTGCGGAGTGTTTCAATGGTGAGCAGCTCCGGGCTTGTCCCGTGCTCCGCCACTGCTGCCGGAGCCACCGTCTGGGTGGTGGCCTCCGGCGCTTTGTTTTTCATCGCCATGTTCTGGCTCCCTTCTATTGTCGTTCTACGCTGGAGATATCCACCTCGGAGACGGGCGCAAAGCCGGTGTCCCTGTAGACGCCGCCCTGGAAATTGATCTTCACCTGGACGGCCACCTTGGCCTTGAGCAGCGAGTCGTCACTGTCCACCCAGTCCGCTTCCTCTACCTCGATGGGCACAAAGTTCCCATCCACATAGATCCCAGCATCCAAGCTCGCAATGAATGTCTCAAACAGGACCTCCACGGCTTCATCGGTGTAATCGCCTATGGTCACGGTAAAGGACAGGGTGCGGTCGAAGACCTTCCTCCGTTTGTGTTTCGCTCCCTCCTGGCCTATAAATCGTTTTTTGGAGCCGTTTCGGGAGTAGGTCTCCGAATAGAACAGAACCGCGCCCACGTGCGATTCCAGGCTTTTTGTCAGGGCCTTCTGTGTGGTGTAGGGGTTGGACTTGAGCCCTGTGCCCTTGAGCTTGGCGAGGAGGTATTGTTTGCATGCACTGTAGAGCATGGATCAGGTCTCCTTTTGAATGAACTCTTCTGTTGTGGCCTTAATCTCCTGCATATCCTCGTCGGAGAGTCCCAGGAAGGGCCGGGCCGGGATCGTGATGTGCACCTGCTTTTTGCTGATCCACCTGCCATCCACTTGAAAGCGCAGGGCTTTCTTTCGGTTGGCACGGATCGTGCGCCCCGGTTCGCCGAACTGGTGTGTCGCCGCATACTTGACGTTGGTGCCTACGGCAAAGCCGGAGGCGTCCGAGTGGACCCGGATGGAGTTGCGGAGGCGGGCGGAGTCGATCAGCGTCTTGCCGCCGCCCGCGGCCGCCCGGATGGAGCTGCGCCACCGCCGGCCGTCCGGCCCCTGGCTGCGCTTGAACCGCTCCAGGGTAGATTCTCTGACGCCTGCGCCCAGCGCCGCGTTGATCTTTTTCCTATCCAGTTCCGAGAAACTGCGGAGCTTGCGCAGCAGCGCCTGGGTATCGCCTTCGAGCCGGATGCTGTACATGCTCACATCCCCTTCATCTGGTCCCGGCTGAACAGCCTGGGATTCGACTTCACGGTGAATCCGGCAGCCGCTGCACTGGCCGGATCGTCAGACTCTGTCCCGATGGAGACCTTCCCCTCCGCCACCAGTGTAAGGAACTTGATGACAGAGTTGTAGCGGGTGAGGTATATCTTCTGGGCGCTCTCCTCGTCGATGCCGAAGCGGGAGTACAGGTTAAAGATGGCGATATCCTTGGAGAGCTTGTTGATGACCTTTGGGGGACGGCTGAGAGGGACGGAGTACCGCTTGGCGAGGTACCCGTCGATCTCGCCGTCCGCATCCGCGATTGCCTCTTCGATGATGGGTCCGATCAGCGCCTCGCGCTCCTCTTCTTCATGGAAGGTGTCCCCGATGACGCTATTGAGGGCGTCGTCCTTGATCATCTCCCGGACCTCAAGCCTGGTACTGTAGCTCACGCGGATCTCTCCCTTCTCACGACTCAGGAATCGGCGCTGCCGTCGCTGCCGTAGGCCATCTGCCAGAAGCCGAAGCCCGCATTGCCGCGGCAGTCCACACCGTACAGGAACTGCTTTTTCATGAAGACGTTGGCGTCGTTCTCACTGGTCAGAGAGACGAACTTGGCTTTCTTGCGTTGCTGGTAGATGAGGGGCTTGATGGGCCGGGTGGTGCACAGCAGGTACCAGGCGGAATCCTTGCCCGCCAGGCGGGGGACGACCACGGGCTTGGCGGTGCCCTGCATGGTGTTTCGGGTGCCGTTGATGTAGTCGGCCACCAGGATATCCCGGGCGTTCTTCTCCAGGGCGGGCGGCACCACCAGCTTGTCGGGCACCAGGCCCAGGGGTTCACCCTTGCTGTTGGTCATGGACATCATAGCGGTGCGGGCCGCTACATAGGCGTCCAGCGTTAGCTTTGCAGTTCCCTTGTTGCTGAAGCTCTTGCCGCCCACCTGGTGGTCCGCCGCGAAAAACGCCTTGCCGTCGTAGCACAGCTCGGAGAAGCCGTTCTTCAGCAGCTCAAAGATCAGCTTGTCCGGATGCGCAGCGGCGGCCTGCGCCAGGTTCTCCACGCTGGGGTTGTACAGGCCGATCTTGTCGTCCTCCACGTCGTCCCGATCCACGCCGAAGGTGAGCTCGAAAGGCTTGTTGCGGATGGTATAGCCGGAGGCGGTGAGGTTCTGGATCTCACGGTCGCCGATCCACTCCCGCATACCGGGGATGTCGCCCAGCCAGGCGTAGGTCTCGGCGGCGGTGGTGGAGGGTGTGACCATAGCCACCTCCGTGTACATGGGCGTTACGCCCTCAAATGCCTTGTTGAACAGGGTGTTGAAGCCCATGTAGATCCCTCTCAGGGTCTGGGGATTGATAATCATAATGATGCGTCCTCCTTACTTTATTAGCCGCTCGCCGCGACCGTCAGCCCATAGCCGATCTCCACGGCCACGCCGCTGTCGTCTACCCGGGTCACCAGGCCGGCCACGGATGCGCCGGTCGCCAGGGCCGTCACCGTCTGGTCATCCTCCATATAGCAGGGCTTGAGGACGTGGGCCGCAGTAATCTTGTTGGATGTAGTGGCCGTGTTGGCGAACACGAACACACCGCGGGTAACGCGGATCAGCACCGCACCGTCCGCGCCGGTGTTCTCCACGGTCTCCTCCGCCCGGCCGGCTGCCGTCAGTCCGGCGGCTTTCTTGCCGGGGATCGCGTAGCCGTTGGCGTCCAGGGCCACGATGGCACCCTGGTAGATGGTGGTGCTGCCCTTCACGGGCAGCGCGAGGGTCTTGCCGCCATTGGCGATCTCGATGGTATCCCTCGCACTGGTCAGTGCTGCCATAGTGGATCACTCCTCCTTCAGGTTGTACTTTTTCACGTCTTCCGGGTCCAGGCCAAGCTGCTTGCACACCAGCATGGTCGCCTCGTCCAGCGTCCCGCCCTTGAGCGCCATGGTCCCGTCGCCCAGCAGCTCGCCCATGGGCACCACCTGCGGGGCCTTCTCTACAAATGCGGCAAAGCCCTGCGGGTTGTCCAACGCATACTGCCTGGCCCAGTCCTTCTGCGCCGGGGCAATCTTCCCGGCCTTCAGCGCCAGGGTAACGGCCGCGTCCGCGTCACGTGCCGCGGCCTGCTGTTTAAGGGTCTGGATCTCCGCCTTCAGATCCACGCCGTCAATCTTACCGCTCTTCAGTTCCATGATCCTGGCGGTAACATCGGCCACAGGTGCGCCGGCCTTGAGGCCCACCAGCTCGCACACTGTCTTGTTCGCCACCACGCTGTCATCCGCGGGCGGCTGCGCCCCCGCCTTCAGGCTCTTGTTTTCATCAACGCAAGCCTTGAGCGATTCCAAAATCTGCTCCTCCGTGGCGTCCGTACCAAGCCCGAGCAGCTCCGCGAGTTTCTGGATGTCCATGATGTGTTGTCCTCCTTCAAACAAATCAGAATTGACGATCGGCGTCATATGCTCGATCGCCGGTGTATTGGTCAGCGCCAGGGAGTGCAGCCCCGTCGCTTTCCCATCCGACCTTCGGACTGTGACCACAGGGGAGAGGTAACGGTATTCCTTGTTCTCCAGGTACTGCGCCCCCCTGGGCGTCCATTGGACCACAGCCATGATCTGGCCGCCCTCCAACTTCAGCTCCTTGACCCAGCCTGCAGCGGGCGCTTCCACGCCCTTGAGCGTCTGGTGCTCGTAATCCACTACCAGATCCACCCCGCGTTGAGCGATCTGCGCCTTCATTGCCTGAAAGCTCTCCTCGTCCACGTCGAACTCGCCCTTGGAACTCACCACGTGGCCCAACGGGAGGACAGGGATGACCTCCGGGACTCCGTCGCCCACCGCCATCTGGCCGCCCTTGAGGATGAGATAGTCCTTCATTTTGACCTTGGCCTCCTTCTGTATTTGCCTTGAACTGCTTCAAGACGCGTTAGCACGCGTGCGCACGCACCTTCACGGGCTTTTCCGGCGCTCCGGGCCCTGGGGGATACCCCCGGCCCTTGCGCCGCTCTGAGGGCCGTCTCCGGCCTTCCGCCCCGCTACGCGCCGCCGCCCTCCCTTTCCCGGGCCCGGTACGCCTTGACCAGCGGCTCGGGGTAGTCCTTCAGGTCGGGCTCAAAGCGTACCTTTGCAGGGTTCGTCGAAAACTGCGGATCGGGCAGGATGGGCGGGGCCTCCGTCTCCACCGTGAGTCCGCGCTGCTCCACCTGCCGTCTGGACAGGCTGCGCACCGTGCAGCGGCACCGAAAGCCGTTGGGCGGGAACCAGGTGTCCCAGACCGGGGAATCCGCCGGATAGACCCTACCGTCCATCGCCAGGTGGCTCGGCCGGGTATGGGTGTCGTTGACCGCGTCATACTGCCAGTAGGGACGCAGCTGCCTGACGGCCGGATCGCTCATCTGTTCGTAGTGGCCCGCGTTGTAGGCCGTCTGTACATTGGTGCGGAAGATCAGGTCGGCCTGGATGGGCGTCATGCCTTCGTAGCCCTCCGACTCCAGAAAGCCGTTCATGTTGGCGCGGAACTCTCCCAAAGTGCCGCCATCCTCCAGCGCCGAGAGCAGCTCTTCGTAAAACCGCTTGAGGATGTGGACCTTGGTATAGCCGGAGACCGTAAAGGCCAGAGAGCGGTAGTGCTCTGCTATGCGGTAGAACTGCTCCGCCGTGACGGGTACGCGTTCCTTAAAGTAGTCCACGGCCTCCTGGAAAGTCATATCCTTTCGGGTGAAGACAGCGTCTGCATCAGCCATTCCCGGACACCCGCCCCTCCAGATCCGCGTACAGCATGACCTTCTGGAGCAGCTCCTCCACCCCGGAGACGTCCATGGCGCGGTACAGCTTCTCCACGGCCCCGTCGTCCTCCATGGCCGCCTTCAGCGCCTCCAGGCTTTCCGCGCTCTCAATTAATTTGAGAACGGGGGCGAACGCCTTCTGGAAGCTGCCGGCCCCACGCTTCAGCGCGGCGTCCGCGAGCTGGTCCACGCTCTGCTGCGTCCCGGGGACCGGCCGGTCCTTCAGCGCGAGCTGCGCTCGTTCCGGGGACTGCTTGAAGGGAAGAGGGGGTGCGCCTGCATTGGCGCGGGGCTGTGCGATCTCCTCGCCCCCCTCCGGTTCCGGGATAGAGAACTTCTTGTAGATGAAGCTGGTGGGGACCTTGAGGCCCACACGCTCAATGAGGGTCCCGAGGATGTTGGCCGTCTGCTCCAGATCCTCGGACTCCTCACAGTCGAACCGCAGGTAGGGGATACGCTTGTCCTCCCCGAAGTTATACAGGCACAGAGGCCGGATCAGATCCCTCCGCAGGGTGGCGGCCAGGGCCTTGCAGTCCGCTACCGTCAGATCGTGCCGCACCTCATTGTGGGTCTTGCTCTGAGCGTAGCTGCCACCCCCGGAGTCCGAAGTCAGGGTCTGGCCCAGAACCGCCTTGCTGATCTGCTCGTCGCAGTATCGGGCCAGGCGCTCATAGAGGTCGATGCTGGAGCTCTTCTCCGTGTTGATGAAGTCAATGCTGGTACCGTCCGGGATGATGCCCGCGGCGTCTGCGCCGATCTGTACCAGCGCCTGCATGAGGGCTGTCTTGTCCGACTCGCTGGCCCCGGCTGCATACTTGCCCAGACGCAGCGGAAGTCCGTAGACCTCGGCGAAGGCCACCCAGTCCTTCAGGTCATAGTTCTTGAACAGGTACATCCAGGCTGTGACCCGGAGCACGCCTGCCCGGGAGGGGTGGCCGCTGCGGGCTTTGTACCGGTGGACGATGAACTTGTTCCTGGGGAGCAGCAGCCCCTCCGAGTGTTCCTGCGTGCGCACCTTGAAGGTGTCGTCCAGACTGTCCCAGAAGAACCGCTTTTGCTGCCGGGAACGGATCTCCTGTACCACCACATGGCCCTCGTCATAGCCCCACATGATCTCGCTGACGGCAAAGCCCTTGCCCACCGCGTCCAGAAGGTCCGTCTCCACATCCTCGAAGCTCTCAATGGTCCCCAACTGCTCCCCGATGAAGTCCGCGATCTCCTTGTCACGGGGGTCGTCCCCGAAGGGGATGACCTCATAGTCCAGGCCGGTGACAGCATTCTTCCGGGTTTGGAGCTGGCTGAACAGGTGGGGGTCCTTCTCCTCCATCTCCTCAAACAGCTCCATCTGACGCATCACGTCCCCGGCATCCGCCTCCCGGAAGATCTCCGCCAGCCGGACGGGGGTGAGGCCATTGCTGGGGTATTCGCTGTATTTGTCCGAGACGTGGGCCACCGCGATCTCCCGGCTGTCCGGCCGAGGGAGGGGCGCGGCCCGCACAGCCTGCGGCTGCTGCCGTTTCCTCTTTGATTTGCTCATAGTCCTTACTCCTAATACGCCCCGCGCCGGAAGCGCATCGCCCGGCTCTGCACGCTCTTATAGTCCACGCGGGTACCGGCCTTGACGTCCAGCGCCAGCTTTACCGCCATCTGCAGGCCGTCCGGTCCGTCGTCGTTCTTCCCCATGGGGTACTCCGTCATCTGCTTCAGCAGGGTCTTGTGCTTCTTTGAAAATTTGATGTAGCCGTTTTTCACGAAGGGCTGCAGGGACTGGATGCGGGCGTCCTTGTTCTGGGTGGAATTGATCTCCTCGATCGGGAGATACTCTCCGACCGCTGCGGCCTTCTGCCGCATGATCTCCGCAAAGTAGTATTGAAACTGAACCGTCTCCACGCCGAACTTGTAGTAGGGCCGCTTGAAGTCCCGCTTCAGTCGCCGGCTGGCCTCCAGCGCGTCCTCGATGATCTGATCCGGCTTGCGCTTTGCGATGTCCGCAATGACCACATACAGGTATCCGGTGGAGGTGTCCTTTGCAATCGCAAAGATGGAGCTGGTGTCCGACTTCCTGTTCTTCCCCAGGGAGGGGTCGTTGGCCCCGATGAACAGGAATTTCGGGTCCGAGAAATCCGGCTGCTGCTTCCCCTCGTCATCCCAGAAGTCAAACCATTCCTCCTGGAACGTGCAGTTCTCCGGGTCGATGGGATCGTTCTGGATTTCGCTGTTGAAGCTCGCCTCGCCCTCGGAGATGCGGATGACCATGAGGTCGTAGTAGGAGAGCTTCTCCTCCCACAAGACCTCAGTTCCTTCCAGCATCGCCTCGCGGTTCGCTTGAAAGAACTCCAGTGCGTCCTCCTGTCGGTTGTCGTTGGCGAGATCGGTGAAGATGGACTCCCATGCGTCCCATAACTCGCCGTTTGTGGCGAAGCTGATGACGCCCTGATAGCGCACCGACTTGTAGCTCGGGTTCTTCGCTACGTTGGCAAGCAGCGCGTCAAAGTGGAGCAGCGTGCCGATATACACGATATCCGTGTAAGTGTCGCCCGCCTTGGAGACCGCCTTATAAAACCAGTCCCGCAGCTTCTTCCGCTGCTCCGGGGTGTTGACATTCTCGTCGTTCTCCAGGTCGTCGCAGACGATGAGATCGGGACGCCATTCTTTGTGCCGCCGACCACGGATCTTCTTGCCGGAGCCGATCGCCTCGATCTTGACCCCGTTGGCAAGCAGGATGACCGACGCCTTCCATACCTTGCCCTCCAGCGCCCCGAAGTCCTCCTTCAGCGCCGCATTCTCCTCCAGCTCCGTTTTGATGTCTGCCAGGAAACCCTCCGCCTGCTCGGAGCTGTCCGAGAGGATAATGATGTAATGCTTGTAGGCGTAGAGGGCAGCATGGAGGTCGTCCTTGAAAGTGATGTTGGTGCTCTTGGCGTGGCCGCGTGGGGCCTCGATCGCGCGGCGGCAACCGTCTGCCCGGTTGATCTGCTTGGCCTCCCGGACGGGGTCGAGCCCCTTCATCACGCCCTCCCTCCATATCCGGTCAAGTTCTCCGTGGAACGCCGGGGAGGGCCGGATGAAGTAGTGGGAGAGGTAGGCCCGCCCGAAATATTCAAGGTCGATTGCCCCGAGCCTCCGGCGTAGCCCCTTCGGCCCGGCCAGCTCTTTCCCGTCCTGGAAATCCCGGAGGAGCTGCGCCCGCTGTTCGGGGAAGTTGCCGCCACGGACAACATAATCAAGAAAAAGCTGCCGCTGGTATGCACGGTTTGCGACCACTTCGCGGTCTTCCGGCTCCTCGAGCCGTTCGAGGTATTCATTGAGGTTAATCTTCGCCATCGGTCAGCACCTTCTCTCTCGCCCGCGCAAGTACGTCATGCAGCTCTCCCGCGAGCTCCGGGTGCTGCTTGATCGCCGCCATCAGCTCTGCCTCCATCTGATCGAAGGCGAGCTCCGCCTTTTTCTTGAGGTCTGCTCGGACACGCTTCTCATAGGTCGCGTTCCGGGCCAGGGAGGCGATGAGCCGCCCCGCTTTGTCGAGGGGCATTTCCTGGAAGTCGTCCTCGGCGGTGCTGACCCGCTGCATGAGGCCGTCCATGAGCACCATTGACGCCGCCTTCGTGTAGTCGAGGTCGGGGTGCGCTTCAACGGCCTGGGCGATTGCCTGAGTCCTCTGGATGGTCTCGGCGACGCGCTGCGCGGCTTTGGTGGTTCGGATAGCATACCGACCGATCGCCGACTTGCTGATCTCATACCCTTCGCTCTTGAGCCATACAGAGAGCTCCTCGTAGGTGTTGGTGGTGTCGGATAGCTTGACGTCGAGCTGCCCCTTAATGTCATCCGGGAGCTTGTCGATCGTCGAGCTCACCCGTGTCCGGCGTCGCTCGTTCTTAGACATCGACGCCTGGGTCGTCGATCGTGCTCTCCAGAAGATCCACGCCCCTCCGGGTGAGCTTGATGACGGCGTCCTTCCGATAGGCGTTGTAGGCATTGGCCACGCGGCTCGTAAATGTGATGTAGCCGGCCTCCTCCAGGTACTCCAGGTGTTTGGAGATGTCTGGGGAATAAATCAGGCCGTCCGCCACCAGGGCGTTGGTGATCTGCCGGACGAGCAGCGCGTTGTGGTTGCCCTTTGCCAGGGCCCGGATGATATAGCCCCGGATCGCCTTGTTCCTGCTGACTTCCTGCTCCGTCAGTTCGTCCATGATCGCCATGGGCTCCTAACCCTCCTTTCTTGTCCCTCCGCTTCCGTAGAGGATCTGATCCAGCTTGTCCTCCACCCGGTTCATCACCCGGATGTAGTCCTCCCGGGTGACATACACCAACGGGAGGTCCGCCTTCAGGTCGTTGAGTTTCTCATCCACCTTGGCGATCTTATCGGCGGCCTCCCGCTTTGCTTCCGCGATCTGCGCGGCGGCCTCCTTTTTTGACTCGGCGATCTGGGCGGCGTTCTTCTTGTCTGCCTCTTCCAGCGAGGTGAGCGTCTTCTTGATAAAGAAGGTGAGTGCGCCCACGACGAGGGTACACAGCAGCGAGGCCGCCGCCCCGATGACGGCGGTGATCTGGGTGACTTCCATGCCCGGCCTCCTTTAAGGCTCCGCCGCTGCGCCCAGCACGGCCTCCAGCTCTGCGCCAGTCAGGATCGCGCCTTCCGGCACCGTCATCCCGGCCCCGGCCTGCTTCACCTTCAGCACCGCGTCCTCGATGCAGTTCGTCAGATATCGGTCGAAGCTGCCCAGGTTCTCCGTGATCACCCGCTGTGCCTCCGGCGCGATGGACCCCTTGACCTCCTCAAAGACCCGTCTGCCCAGGGCGGCCAGCTCCTCCCGGCTCGCATTTCCGCTCTTCACCGCTTCCCGCAGCGCCTTCGCCGTCGTCTGCTCGGTCGCCCCCACAGACAGCGTCGCCAGCCGCTCCACGTCCGAGATCGCGTCCTCCAGCGCTTTGCGCCCCGCCTCGTCCGCGATTCGTGCCGTCTGCGCCTTCAGCTTCGACGCGCCCAGCCGGATGTAGTACACCGCGTATGCGCCGGCCAGGGCGATTACGGCCAGCACCACGTTCAACAGCGCCTCGCTCGCGGCGCTCTGGATGGCTTCCATGTTCATGCTGCGCCCCCTCCTTGTGGCAAAAAATAAGACTACGAGCAAAGCTCGTAGTCTTAGGGTACACGGTTTCCTCTGCGTTCTCTATTGAAGTACTTCAAAAGTTCCCCGCGAACAGATCCATCTGGTTTTCGTCCAGGCCCTCCGCCTTCAGGATCTCGTAGATCCACCGCTCGGAAAGCCCGTACTTCCGGGCCAGCGCCTTGTGGTTCCCGCCGTCGAACTCCGCACGGATGTTGGCGTTCCGCAGCTCCGTCAGCAGCTTGTCCAGCTCGGGGAAGTACATGCCGCTCCCGCCGAACAGCTCCGCCAGCCGCACCGTGTCCGGTATGCCAATCTCCCGTGCCATGGTCTGATAGGGCTCCGGAAAGCGTTCCGCGGGGAGCTCATTCAGCCACTGCTGCTGCGCCTCGTCCAAAGCTGCCGACCTCCTTTCCTATGCTCTTCCGGCCATTTTCCCCAGGATGCCAAACAGCTCGCCCACCGTGACGCCCTCGCTGAACTTCGCCGCCCAGTAGTCCGGGCTGTCGATGACCCCGGCGGCCTGGAGGGCCGCCAGGCCGTCCCGCTGCCACGCCGGGAATCCGGCCAGCGCTTCCGGCTCCAGGGACGGGGCGGGGCTCTGCGGCGTCTCCTGGGCCAGGATCTGCTCCAGCAGCTTCACGATGCTCTCCCCGTAGCCCTGGCCGGGGAAGGCCCAGCCCTTGCCCTGGGGGTTGTCCGCCGCGCCCAGCCATTCCACATACGGCGCACACCCCCGGGTCACCAGTGGGAACCGCGGGTCCACGCAGGCGTTGGCCAGGCGCTCCGTGCAGGCGTATGCCTTCAGGTGCTGGATCTGGGCCCGCGCACCCGTGCGCGGGTCCGGGAAGCTGGCTGCCTGCCCCTGGGCGTTCCCGTTCAGGGCCCCGATCCCCGCGTAGTTGTTCTGCTCCGGGAGCACGATGCCACCGTACCGGAAGAAGCCCGTCTCCTTCAGGCTCTGCGCCCAGGCCACGTCGCCGCGCACGCCCTCAGCCGCTCCCTCCTCCAAAAACATTTGTGCAAGCTCCTCCACCGAGCAGGCCGGCAGCCTGGGCGCTGCATTCCTGCTCCGGCAGAACAGCGCCATCTGCTGGGCCGTGGCCTGGACCGTTCCCAGGATGGCCGTCTTGCCCTCCGGTACGGCGCTCAGACCGTAGTGCTCCGCCAGCACCTCCGCCTCCGCAAGCGCCAGACCGGCTAGGTGGATGTCCGACAGCAGCCATTGCGCCGCCCGGGCGTTGGTGTGGAAGCTGTGCTCCACCAGCAGGTATTGCGGCGTGCCCACCGCCCGGGCCCCGCGCAGCACGCCGTAGTATTCGTTCCCGGCGCTGTTCTTCCGGATGGCCGTCCGCCCCGCCTGGGCCGTGCCCATCTCCGCGCCGATCCGCGCCGCCAGCTTACCCGCCAGCACGTCCGAGCCGTTCAGCCCGTCATAGGCCCGGTACACCACCGGGTAGTCCACGCTCTCCGTCCCGCAGGCGTTGGAGTGCAGGGACAGAAATACGTCGCACCCCTTGGACGCCGCGCCCCGGTCATACACGTCCATCTTCGTGTCGATACTGGCCCGGGTGGTGACTACCTCAAAGCCCAGCGCCTCCAGCGCCGTCTTCAGCTTCAGATGCAGGGACCACATGGCCGCGCTCTCGTAATACGTCTTTACTACCGGGCTCTGGTTGTACCGGCTTCCCACGTGCCCGGCGTCCAGGCAGATCCTGATCTTATTCATCGCCGTCGCCCTCCTCGCCCGGATCGTGGTAGATGGGTTCCCCATCCGCTTCGTTGATCTCCGGCTCCTGGGCCGGTGCGCTGGTGGCCGCCGGAGCGGCCTGCCTACTTGTCTTTGCCATGATAGATTACCTCCTATAGATCAAATCGGTATTGCTCCGGCGTCTCTGCCCGGACGGACAGCACCCGGACTTCGCCCAGCGGCTCCAGCAGGATGGCGACGTCCTCCTTGACGCCTTGGACGTCCTCTGCCGGCGCGTCTACTTTCACTACGATGGTCAGCATCCTTTCTCCCTCTCTTCCCTCAGAGCATTCTTCGCAGCCTCCGACCATTCGAAGTCCGCGCACCCCTTGTAGCCTGGCAGCCAGTGCCAGCCGCCCGGGCGGAGGCAGCCCTGGTCCTTTTGCCCGTACCACCGGCAGTTCGGGCAATCCTTCCGGTGCAGGGCGAGGTCGATGATGACGCCCATGCTCCTACAGCTTCCACACCGGCATGACTACCTCGTCTGCCAGCTCGCCGATGCTGTAGTCCTTCCGCCCCTCCGCCTCCAGCCGCGCCAGGAATCGGTCATACTCCACCGCCACCTTCAGCAGCTTGCAGATGCCCACCTGTTCCGCAGTCACCTCCGGCAGCTCCGGGCCCGTCAGGAACCCAATGGCACGCAACAATACATGTTCCGCCCGGATGGGGTCCCGCCCCAGCAGCGCCTGGAACTCTGACCAGGTCTCCCGGGCAAACTTCTTCCGGTTCAGACGGGGCTTGTCCGGGGGCAGGACGCCCTGCGCCTGAAGCTCCTTTTTTGTCCTGGCCCGCAGGTCCTTCTCCCGCTGGGTCATGCGTTTGCGCTTCACGGTCATACCGGCTTCATCCCTCCTCGAACTCCGGGCACGCCAGCACCCGGTAGCTCTCCAGATCTCCGTTCACCCTCCGCCGGCTGTCCTTCTGGATCTGCACGTCCCGCCGCTCCGCCGTCCAGCCGGGCACCGGCGCGTGTTCCTTTCGGCTCCAGCTACATCCGGCCCCCGTCTCCGGGTTCGGCACCGCGTTCCGGCAGTGCCAGCACAGCGTTCCCCCGACTTGCCGGAGCGGCGGCGGGGGCCCGGGGTTCTTTCTTCCTCCCATTCTCACTGGCCCTCCCCGTGCGGCTGCGGCTTCCGCTGGGCCTCCTCCAGCACGTGGGTCCTGGGGATATAGGTCCGGGTTTCCGTCTTCCGCTCCAGCTTCCGCAGCTCCCCCAGCAGGCGCTCCAGCCCTTTGACCGTGGCGCGGTTCTGTTCCGCCCAGGCCGCCACCGGTCCCGTCTGCTCCGCCGTATCCTTGGCTTCGCGGCGTGTGCGCCGCACCTCCCGCAGCTTCAGCGCCAGACGGGAGCGCTCCTTTGCATGGTGCTCCCCCAGCTCCAGCGCGTGCAGCAGATCCTGGGTGGCGGCGTCCGCCTCCGCCCGGCTGGCCTCCGCCATGCGGTGCCGCTCCTCTGCGTCCCGCAGATACGCCAAGAAGTCCTCCAGGCCCCTGCTCACAGGCTCATGCTTCATGGGCTGCCTCCCGGCGGGCCATGGCCTTCAGCGCCTCCGCCAGCTTCTGGCACTGCGCCGCCGTCAGCCACTCCTGCCGCTCCACCCCGAACATCCGCCGGGCAAGGCCGTTTACCACCTTCTCCGGCTCCGCCCGGCCCATCTCCCGGCACAGCGCGTACAGCTTCCGCCGCAGCGCCGCCGTCTCCGGGTTGCCGCCGGCGTCCGTCCGCTTCCGGCGCGGGGCCTGTTGCCCCCCGTCCTTCATCCGGCCCATGCTCACCACCAGCCGCCGCAGCTCCGGGTCCGTCAGCTCCGTCAGGCTCGCCCGCCCTGTCTCCCGGTATATGTATTCGTGCAGGCTCTCCCGGTCCATGCCAAGCCCCTTGGCCAGTCCGTACACGGCCCCATAGCGGTTCTTCTGTGCCGCCGCCATCCGGTCCACCCCTTTCCTAATCCGTGACGCCCGCCTTGATCTGCTCCAGCCGGGCGATATTCACCTCATACCCGAACACGTCCCCCTGCTTCCAGGTCGCGCCCACCGCGTTCACCGTGTCCTCCCCGTATTTCTTCAGGGCCTCCTTGCTGACCTTCTCCTCCACCACGATGCAGTCCGTCATCTGCCGGGACTTCAGCCGCCGGACGATCTCCTCCAGCTTCTCCTTCGCACGGGGCAGGGACACGCTGGTGGACAGCCGGAATCCCACCTCCCCGAAGGTCAGCGTCATACTCTTCGTTTTGCCCATATCCTCCCGGTGCTCCGTCACGAAGCCCTTGATCTCCCGCTCCAGACGGGCCACCTCGTCCTTATACGGCTTGCTTTCCTGCTCGGCCACCTTCTGCGCGCCCAGCACCTGCTTCTGCATTTCGCTCTCGATGTCTCCGATGGCGATCTGCGCCTCCGCGATCTGCCGCAGCGCCTCGTTCACGTCCTCCCAGCTCTTCAGCGCCGGGGCCTCGATCACCCGTTTTCTTCCCATGATACCGTACTCCTTTCTGTTCTCTGTGCGTCCTCAGCCGGGCCGGGCAGTCCCGGGGGAGGGGGCCGGGCCCTTCCTCCCATTCCGCCCCTCCGGCCGGCTCGCTGTCATACAGGATGTAGCTCCGTGTGAACACCATGTACAGCCCGAGGGGGGCCAGCAGCACCGCCGCCGTCCCGTCCCGGTCCTCCGGGCGCTCGCCGGTACCGGCCAGTATGCACACCAGCGCCGCGATCCCCACCAGCGCCAGCCCCATCAGCCGCTGTTTTCTCATTTTCGTTGTCCCTCCTCGCACGTAAGGCAGACATACCAGGTTTGCGTCAGGCTGACGCGCCCGCGCAGCTTCTTGGTATACTTGATCGACTGCTCCCCGGCAGGGATGGTCTTCCCGCAATTCCGGCAGATCTGCGCCCGGGAGGAGCGGATAAATCCGATTTCGATCTGCATCCCTGCTACCTCACAGCATCATCATGGCCGACGCCTGCTCGATCACCTTTACCGTCACACGCGCCTCCCCGCTGTCCGCCAGGATGCGCTTCACGTTGGACAGCGTCCGGTCCAGCAGCCGGAAGCACCCCGTCTGCATGTTGCACGCCCGGCTCTTCAGCTCCACCAGCGCCTCCGGCGTCACATCGAATCCCTTCAGATACCCTTCCACCTCCAACGGCGACAGGCCCCGAAGCAAGGCGTAGAAGTCCACCCGGTTCGCCATACGCTCCAGGTACGTCTTGATCTGCACCTCCAGCTTCGGCTCGCCCGCGATCACCAGCCCCACGTCGCTCTGGTCGAAGACGGCACGCAGGATCTCCATCTTCTTTTGGGTGTACTTGCTCACCAGCTTGTCCGCCTCGTCGATGATCAGCAGATAGCCCCGGTTCGTGTTGAAGAAGTCCCGGATGCCGTTCACCCGCTTCCAGATCGTCCCGTACCCGTTGGGCAGGCCCAGGCTCCTCTCGATGGCTTCCACCAGGTCCCGGCTGCTCATCGTGTCGTCGCACTCGATGTACGCCACCCGCGCCAGCTTCGCGTACTCCTTCAGCGTGTGGGTCTTCCCGTACCCGGACCGCCCCACCACGATCCCAAGCCCGATGTACTCCTGGCAGCTCTGGCATACCCCCAGCACCGCCTTTGCATCCCGGCTTTCATAAAACCGCGGCGGCTCGCCGCCCCGCTGCGCCCCTCCCCGGGCGGGCACTTCCACCGCCTCGCCCGTGTGGGCCTCCAGGAACTCCGCCAGCTTCTCCTCCAGGGAGGCCGCGCAGGAGTCGTACTTCCCGGACAGATACCGGGATACCGACGTCCGGCTGTACCCGACCTCCTTCGCCACCGCGTGGATGCTGCTGTGCTGGGTGAGGATGTACGCGTTGACCCGCTCCGCCAGACTCTGCTCCCCGGCTATGCCGCTGGTCCGCTCCACTGCTGTTCCTTCCATGCTGTTCGTCCTCCTATCCGTTCATGGCCCTCAGCTTCGTGAGGGCGCTTTCCGCCTTCGCCGCCAGGAACTCGTCCCCGGCTTCGGCTTTCTTCTTCCGGCTCGCCGCCAGCTCGCCCCGGAACTCCTTGTCCATCGGCAGGCTCACCACCTTCTGGGGCCGCGCGGCCTGGATGGTCAGATCCAGCCTGCCCACCACGGCGGCCTCCGCATCCATGCGCAGCTCCGGCGGCATGCGTCGTTCCTCCAGGAACTCCCGGACCAGCGTCTTGTTCCGGTTCTTCCGCCGGTGCAGGGCCTCCAGCGCGGCCTCCGACACCCGGTCCCCGAATTCCAGCAGCTCCGCCGCGTATGCCTCGCAGATCTTGGCCCCGCTCTTGACGTCGTACACATACATCCGGCTCACGTCCCCGGCGTCCCAGCGGATGTTTACCCACTTGCCCACATAGAACCCCAGCTCCGGGGCCGTATACAGGGTATGGAACCGGGTGAAGCCCTGGCTGTTCACCTTGGCCCGCCCCGGCTTCATCAGCAGCATCGCCGCGTACTCCCGCATGGGCGTCGCCTTCTCATAGTGCGGCGCGTGCTCCCACAGCGCGGCGGGCGTCGTCCACCGCTCGCCCGCCTCCTTCAGGCCCCGGTGCTCGTGGGTGTCGTACCACCCGCTCAAAAACTGCGTCAGCGTCTCATAGAACTCCTCCATCGTCAGCAGCTCCCCGCGCTCCAGCATCCGCTGCACGTCCTTCTCCACCTTGTCCTCCGTGCGGGAGCCCGTCAGGGTGCCCGTGTAGGACGCGAACTTCCGCGAGTGCCGCAGGCAGAACGTTTTGAAGGCCCGTTCGATGGGCTTGTCCCAGGGGTGGAAGGGGAGCGACCGCGACCAGTCCCGGGCCCCCATCGCCAGGTAGAAGCCCTTCAGCTCCGCGTCCATGGCCCGCTGCTCCATGGCCCGGATATTCCGGTCCTGGCCCAGCGTCTCCCGGTTGGCGAAATCCTTGCCGTTGTCCATGTGTACGTGCTTCGGGACCGTCCCCGCCTCGTAGCACATCTTGATGAACGACTCCTTGACCACCCGGGTGTTGGAGTGCTCGCACAGCACCGGGCCCAGGATGCGCCGCGTCCGCATATCCTCCCAGGCTACCAGCACCGGGCGGATCGCCTTCTTCTTCCCGTTGGGGGCCGTGTATTCCACCCACACGTCGAAGGTGTGTCCGTCCGCCACCACGTACTCCATCACCTCCAGCGTGGAGGCGTCCCGCTTGCCCTTCACCTGCATCCGGTTCTCCCACGCCCGGTCCCCCCGGGCCGACAGGTACAGCGCGCTCTTCGCCGGCGGCAGCTCCATCAGGTACTTCACATACCGCCCCACCGTCTTCACGCTGGGATACTCCGTCCACCCACGCGCCGCCGCCTGCGCCTCAAACGCCGCGTACAGCAGCGTCACCGTGGGCTTGTTCTGCGAGAACCTCCGGTCAAACCAGATGTTCTCGATGATCGCCTGCTGCTCCGCCGTCAGCGTCGGGAACGTGTCCTTCTCCCGCGGCTTCCGGCACAGCGCCAGCGCACGGAAGTAGTCCCGGCTCTGCCCGTCCTCCCGCTCCAGCTTCAGCGCCCAGGCGTTCGCCTCCAGCACCGTCTTCATGTACCGGTACAGCGTCGGCGGGCTCACGCCCAGCCCCAGCGCGTACCGCTCCGCGTAACCCGTCCGGTCCGGCCCGGCGTAGTCGATGAAGTCCTGCACCCGGGCGGCCAGCTCCACCGCCTCGTAGTACGCCGCCTTGTGCCCCGCGATGTACCGGTTCAGGTCCGCGTCCACGTACCACGGCCTGCCCTCCGTCCGCTGCGCCACGATCGCCTCGCCTCCTTCCACCTTCTGCGCCGCCCGCCAGGCCCGCCGCCCCTTCGCGCTCAGGGACGAGACAGAGATCAGCACCTCGTCCCGACCACCGTCCTCTCGGGCCTTAGCCTTTGTCTTGTACTGTTTGGAGTTGCGCTGAACCCTCTTTTTCATGGTATCGTAGTCAACACCCTCACACGCTGCTGCTTCTTTGAGCGGAATAAATACCTCCGGCACCTCTGTCCCTCCCCTCCGCCGTCAGGCTGCGATGGCCTTCTCCACCTTGCGTGGGTCCAGCTCCAGGGCCGCGATGATCGCCGGGATATACTTCGTGCCGGACCGTGTGCCCGTCAGGATGTAGCTCAGGTACTGCGGGCTCACGCCCACTGTCCCCGCCAACTGCGCCCGCGTCATCTCCCGGTCCACCAGTGCCTTCAGCACCAGCTTCCCAAATGGTGTCACTGGCTTGTTTGGCCGCCGCCGTCCATTTGTCCCCCTCATCTCGGCCCCTCCTTTCTTCTATGCTCTCTTTCTGCTCAGCCTTCCCGATGCTCCCACCAGATAGCGAACGCCAGCGCTTCCGCCGCCAGGATGCCCATCAGCGCCAGGTAGGGGACTCCGGTCAGCCTTGCGAGCCAGATCAGGCTCACACAAGCCAGTATCCCGAGGCCGATCGCCCCCATGGCCGCTCCCAAAAGGACGCATGCCCGCCACAGGACTCGTCCCACTTTAGCCAGGCGGCCCGGCTTCTTCTGCGCGGGCGGGGGAGTCAGCGCCTGGATGATCACGTCGATGATCGCTTGCTTCCGCGCCGCCTTCCCGTACTCCTCCTCGAACCCCGCCAGCGCCGTCCCCGGCTCATCTGTTTTGCCGTAGGCATTCAGCTCCGCAAACGCCTTCAGCTTCTGTCCCGCCAGCCAGCCCATAGCCTGGATGTATTCCTGATCTGTCATGTTTCCGCTCCTTTCCAATTCCCGCACCCTGCGGTATAATGGCCTCGGGCTTCCTGCCCGGATGGGGGGTGATGATGATGAGCGCTTTGATTCCTGGTTTATTGGTCGCTGTTGTTACCTTGACTGGCACATTCTTGATCAACATGCTTCAAACCTGGCTTTCAAACAGAAGGGCTGCGCGGAGAGAGGCATATGACAACTTCTATATTCCATTCATTGCACTCCTCTACAGTGCCGATGTGTGGAATTTGAATTTTTCCGAATTGCCCGAAAGAAAGCAGGTTGAATTTTATAAGCTGATCATAGAGAACATCCGCTACATGGATGACTCTATCCTCGAATGGGTTGATGTGTTCTACGGCCATCTAAGCGATTTCCTGTTTGGGAAACGAGCGGATACCCTCGATGCTGGCTTGCTCCGCCATTTGGATGAGGTGTTCGCCTGTGTTGTTGAATCTGTTTTGAAACGGGCCAATGGCCTGGCTAAGAAGATTCATCAGCCGCAGCTCGGCGGTCATGCTCTGAAGCTATACCAGGAAACCGGACCACACATCGGTGAGTACAGCAACTTACTAAGTGATCACGCCTGTGGAAACGCAGTGGATAACAACCACGATGCAGATGATCATGAAAATTGAAGTCAGGATCGCTGCCACCCCGAGCTTTGCATCATCCCAATGCCGGATGGGCCATTCGCTCCAGATTTCGTGCAGCCCGATTCCTGCAGAGTAGACTGCGAGACAGATCCAGTACCCAAGGACAGTTCCAAGCCAAATCATGGTCCACCTCCTATTCCCCGGAATCCTGCAGATACTCTGGAGCCGTCTGTCCAACAGGCGGCTCCTTCTTTGCTGCCCGGTACTTCTGCACCGCGTAGTTATCCCGGTACATCCGCCGCAGCTCCTGGAACTCCTTCCGCAGCGCCCCCCGCAGCACCAGCGCCGGGTACCCGTCCGCCGTGTCCAGGGCCTCGTCCAGCTCCCGCGCCATCTGGAAGATGTTCCGGTACACCGCGCAGTCGTTGTCCGGGCACTCCTCCTCCAGCGCCAGCCCCAGGGCGTATACGTTCCGCGCCGGGGCTCCGCCCCCGTCCAGGTGGGCAAAGGTCTCCCGTGCCTCCGGCTCGCCGATCCGCCGGAACACGTCCGGCAGGGTGTAGCACTCCTCCTCCGGCAGCATGCCCAGATCGGTGAGCGCCACCTTATACCCCTGCAGCGCGTGGGTCGCCGTCACCTCGTCCACCTCCGGGTGGTGCCGGCTTTCGATCAGGCCACGCAGCGTCTGCTCCCACCCGGCGATCAGCATCTGCGCGTCCACTTCCTCCACCGATACGTCCTCCGCCGTCTCCGTGATCACCGTCACCTTCCGCTCCGGCTCCTCCACGTCCAGCTCGCTCTCCAGCCCCCGGGCCTGCTCGATGGCCGCCTCCAGGCTGTCCGCGTCCTCGTACTCGAACACGTCCCGGTCGATCTCCAGGTGCCCCGTGTACAGCTCTGCGTCGATCACCCCGTAAGTGCCCAGCGTCTCATACTCCCGCTTCTCGCGCTCGTTGAACCGCACAACCAGGTACCCGTTGATCTTCTTCAGTTTTCTCATTTTTCCTGTCCCTTCCTTTCGTCGCGCCCTGCCATCGTCAGACCTGGGGAGGGCTCCCCCGGGTGACGCCCCG
>CDZV01030497.1_pt1 | contig 31300 bp, 24 predicted proteins | sample 554851 | NCBI WGS metagenome assembly CDZV01 (sample SAMEA3182090, study PRJEB8094) | gut metagenome | biome: human; feature: gut; material: Stool; isolation source: human stools | place: Canada | collected 2013-03-12
GTCCTCGGCGTGTCCAAGGGCGCCACGGACGACGAGATCAAGAAGGCCTACCGGAAGCTGGCCAAACAGTACCACCCGGACCTGAACCCCGGCGATAAGGCCGCCGAGGCCAAGTTCAAAGAGGTCAACGAGGCCTACGAGATCCTCTCCGACAAGGAGAAACGCGCCAAGTACGACCAGTTCGGCCATGCGGGGGTGGACCCCAACTTCGGCGCGGGCGGCGGCTTCGGCGGCGGCTTTACCGGCGCGGATTTCGGGGACTTCGACCTGGGCGATCTGTTCGGCTCCTTCTTCGGCGGCGGCTTCGGCGGCGGCAGCGGCTCGGGCCGCGCCCGCAGCGGCCCCATGAAGGGCGACAACCTGCGCTCCTCGGTGACGATTTCCTTTGAGGAGGCCGCGTTCGGCTGCGAGAAGGAGATCGTCCTGAACCGCACCGAGTCCTGCGACGCCTGCAGGGGCAGCGGCTGTGAGCCGGGTACCACCGCAGAGATCTGCCCCGACTGCCGCGGCGCCGGCACCGTGCGCATTCAGCGGGGCGGGGGGGCCTTTACCTTCGCCACCACCGCCACCTGCCCCAAGTGCGGCGGCACGGGCAAGCTCATCCACTCTCCCTGCAAATCCTGCGGCGGCAGCGGGAGTGTGCGGCGGCAGCGGAAGATCACCGTCAACATCCCCGCGGGCATCGATAACGGCCAGGCGGTCTCCCTGCGCGGCCAGGGCGGCGCGGGCAAAAACGGCGGTCCGGCGGGCGACCTGCTCATCGGCGTCACCGTGCGTCCCCATCCCCTGTTCAAGCGGGACGGCACCTCAGTCTATCTGGACCAGCCGGTCTCCTTCCTCCAGGCCACCTTGGGCGCAGAGCTGGAGCTGCCCACCATCGACGGCAAGGTCAAGTGGAGCCTGCCCGCGGGCACGCAGCCCGGCGCTACCTTCCGTCTGCGGGGCAAGGGGATCCCCAGCGTCAACGGCCGGGGCCGGGGCGACCAGTACGTCACTGTGAACGTTACGGTTCCCACCGGTCTGACCCATGAGCAGAAGGAGGCGCTGCAGGCCTATGGCCAGGCCATGGGCGAGATTCCCGCCGCTGCCGAGGACGGTCTGAAAGGTTTTTTTGACAAGAAGAAGAAAAAGAAATAAAATAGGGGACGGATGCTGATCCGTCCCCTATTTCAGCTGTTTCGGAGGTGTCGGCCATGGGCCCCATCCGCTTTATCGTATATCTGTTCCCGGTCCTGACCATCGCGGCGCTGTTCTATTTCTTCGTCTGGTACTGGCAGGCCACCCGCACGCCGCTGGCCGCTCCTGGTTCCAGCGGGTCCGTACCCAGGCGCCGCTTCACCTTTGCAGGCAAATGCCACCCTATGGCGCGCCGGGATGCGCTGCCCCTGCTTGTGATCACGGCGCTTTATGCATTGACCGCTTTCGCTCAGCTGGGCTCCATGAAAGCGCCTCAGTCCGCCCTGGATCTGGGCGGCACGGAAAGCCATACCATCGTTCTGCCTCAGGAGGTCTATGTAGCGAACCTCTGGTATTTTCCAAACCTGGGCACCGGAGAATACAATCTGGAGATCTCCGCCGATGGAGCGCATTGGTCCACCCTCTGGTCCCGAACTGATGAAAGCGGCAGCGTCACCTCCTACTACTGGGCCGACGCCGCCGGATATGAACCCAGCTACGCCATGTCCCAGAACTACAATCAGCTCTTTAAATGGATTGAACTGGCCCCGGAAAATCCCCAGTACGTCCGGTATCTGCGCCTCACGGGGCGCTCCGACAAGGGTCTGCTGGAGCTGGGGGAGCTGGCCCTCTTCGACCACAACGGAACACGGGTCTCCACAAACGACTCCGCCGAGCCGCTTCTGGATGAGCAGGACACGGTCCCAGACGCGATCTCCTGGTTCAATTCAGCCTATTTCGACGAGATCTACCACCCCCGCACTGCGTTGGAGCACATCGAAGGGGTGTCCCCCTACGAGATCTCTCACCCGCCGCTGGGGAAGCTGATCCTCGGTCTTGGCATCCGCCTGTTTGGGATGACGCCCTTCGGCTGGCGCTTCATGGGCACCCTGTTCGGCGTGGCCATGCTGCCGCTGCTGTATGTGTTTCTGAAAAACCTGTTCGGCAGGACGGCGGTGGCCGCCTGCGGCACCGTGCTGCTGGCTGCCGACTTTATGCACCTGACCCAGACCCGCATCGGCACCATCGACACTTACGGGGTGTTCTTCATCCTGCTGATGTACTATTTTCTATACCGCTATCTCACCCTGCCCGCCGGCGCCCCCTTTCGGAAGTGTGCTCTGCCGCTGTTCCTCTCCGGCTTGTTCTGGGGGATCGGCGCAGCCTCCAAGTGGACGGTGATCTACGGCTGTGTGGGACTGGCGCTGCTGTACTTCATCGGACTGTACCAGAAGCTGCGGGATTGGCCCCGGGAAGAGCGTCACACCCGTACCGCCTGGACGTTCCGGCTTCTGGCCTTCTCGGCGCTGTGCTTTGCCCTGATCCCGGCCGTCATCTATGTGCTCTCCTATTACCCCTACGCCCAAGCCAAGGGGGACACCAGTCTGAGCGGCTGGCTGGGCGTGATGTGGGAGAATCAGAAGTATATGTTCTCTTACCATAAGGGCGTGGTGGACACACACCCCTATTCCTCCCGCTGGTATCAGTGGATCTTGGACATCCGTCCCATCCTCTACTATCTGGACTCCTCCCTGCCCGGCTACACCACCCGGTTCGGGGCCTTCCTCAACCCGGTGGTCTGCTGGGGCGGCCTGCTGGCCATGATCGCCGTCGCCGTGCGCATGGTCCAGCGCCGCTGCGGCAAGGCCCTCTTCATCCTGGTGGGCTATCTGTCCCAGCTGGCCCCCTGGTTCCTGATCGGGCGCATCACCTTCGCTTATCATTATTTCCCCTCTGTGATCTTCCTGATCCTGGCGCTGTGTTATGTGTTCCACGACCTGGCGGAACGGGAGGACGCCGTCCGCTGGAAACCTGCCGTCTATGCCCTGACCGGCGGCGCCGCGGTCCTCTATGCCATGTTCTATCCCGTACTGGTGGGCATTACGGTACCCACATGGTATACCACCTGCTTCCTGCGCTGGTTCCCTTCCTGGCCCTTCTGAGGCTTTGGGGCCTCGCTCACTTTTTTCTGGAGGTTTCTCACCCATGCTTCTTACGGATTATCATACGCACAGCGTCCTCTCTCCGGACGGAAACGTGCCCCTGGCCCGGATGGCGGATGCCGCCGTGGCGGCGGGTCTGGGAGAGCTTTGCATCACCGATCACTGCGACCTGATGGACCAGGACGGCGGGCGCGTGTACGGCTACAACTGGCCTGCCGCAGTATCCCAGTTCCGCGAGACCGTCCCCATGTTCCAGGGCCGGTTGAACCTCAGGCTTGGTCTGGAATTTGGCGTTCCCCATGTGGACCGTACGGCCGCAGAGCAGATCCTTTCCCTGCCGGAGCTGGACTTTGTCATCGGTTCCGTCCACAACCTAAGCCCCGCGCGCGGCGGGCGCGATTTCTATTTTGTTGATTATCCGGACGCGGACGCCTGCTATGCCGCCCTGGACGACTATTTTGCCTCCATGTCCGTTCTGGCCTGCACCGATCTGTACGATGTGCTGGGGCATATCATCTACCCGCTGCGGTACATGCACACCCCAGTCTCTCTGGAGCGTTACCGGGAGACGATCCGCACGATCCTGCGCAAGGTGGCGGAGGGCGGCCGCGGCATTGAGATAAACACCTACCGCGGCCGGACCATTGCCGACTGGCGGCCCATTCTGGAGCTCTACCGGGACTGCGGCGGCGAGATCGTCACCGTAGGCTCGGACGCACACCTGCCGGAGCACGTGGGGCTGGGGATATCGGAGGCCTGCGCGCTGCTGCAGCAGACCGGCTTCCGCTATCTTGCCACCTATGAAAAACGCAAGCCGGAACTGCACCGGCTGTAAGGAGGATATGAAACATGAAAATTGCAATGGGCAGCGACCACGGCGGCTTTGCGCTCAAGCAGCATCTCAAGACCTATCTGGAGAACAAGGGCTGTCTGGTGGAAGACTGCGGGACGGATTCCACACAGAGCTGCGATTACCCCGACTTCGGCCGTTTGGCGGCGGAGGCCGTGGCCTCCGGCCGGTGTGAGCGGGGCATCGTCATCTGCACCACCGGTATCGGCATCTCCATTTCCGCCAACAAGGTCCGCGGCATCCGCTGCGCGCTGTGCTCCGAACCGCTCTCCGCCGAGATGACCCGGCGGCACAACGACGCCAACATGCTGGCCCTGGGCGGCGGCATGATCGGCCCCAATATGGCCGAGCGCATCGTGGATGTGTTCCTCTCCACCGCATTCGAGGGCGGCCGCCATCAGCGCCGCGTGGATAAGGTAATGTCCATCGAGGGATAATTTCCCCGGTCTATTCCCGGGCAGACAGGCATACCCTCCAAATGAGAAGAAATGAGGGGGTATCGTCATGTCCCGTCTGTCCAAATCTGCGCTGCTGCTGTTTGTGGTCGCTACGCTGGCCGGAGCCTGTCTCCACTTTGTCTACGCGCTGTTTCCAAACGCCGTCACCGCCTGCTTTTCTCCCGTGCAGGAGAGCCTGTGGGAACACCTGAAGCTGCTGTATTGGCCCTATCTGGCCGCCAGCCTTCTGCTGGCCCGGAACGAGGGCTGGGATACCCTGCGCGTCCGCGCCCTTACGCTGCTGCTGTGCTGTGCTGCGGCGTTGGCCGCAGGTTGGCTGTATCATATCATTTTGGGCGGTGAAGCGCTGTTTTTTGACGTGGCGCTGTATGTGCTGACCATGGCGGCGGCGTTCCTGCTGCCTGGCCTGCTCCGGCAGTTTCCGCTCGCCCGGCGAGGACTTTGGCTGCTGCTGGCCGTTGCCCTGGGCGCCGCCATTCTGCTGTTTACGTTCCTGCCGCCATCCGGTCCGCTCTTCCTTGACCTCACCGCCGTCAATACCTGGCATACGCTCCCCTGCTGAATCGAAAAAAGGAATGGTTGTCGTTCCGAAAATTTTGCTTTACAAACGCGAAAAAGATTGCTATAATAATCAGGCACGTTGATAAGCGTGCCCTGAGCGCCCGTAGCGCAATTGGATAGAGCGTCAGATTCCGGTTCTGAAGGCTGGGGGTTCGAGTCCCTTCGGGCGTACCAAAGAAAACCTTGTAATCTCAACGGTTACAGGGTTTTCTTTTGTTTTCGTTTAATGTGTTATGTGCTAATATGATACCAATTTTCGAGGTTAAACTTAGCGTTTGAGGTTAAAAATCTGCGAAATTTTACAGCACGGCGCACCAAAAAACATCCCCCGGACACCAGCACAGGGTATCCGGGGGTGGGTGAGAGTGGATGTTGGGGGAGCGAAGAAGGGGTAGAGTGAGGATTGTGAAAGGTTAAATTGACTATTATAAACGACGAACCATAATTTATGCAGACATTGTATTAATGGAATATAGGTAGTGCGTAAAATTCTGTGTAAAGACCGAAGGCAGGTGAAATGCAATTAGAGGGTGATTGGCACCCTGTGGCCGAAATAAATCATGAGATGGTCGAGAATCGTGCCCCAATTACGGATGGGCATCGTCCATTTTTCAGTGATGTTGATCGTCGCCAAATACAGAATTTTCATCAGAGCGTCATCGGAAACAAAGGCGCTCTTCGTCTTTGTCACCTTGCGCAGCTGGCGATTGAAATTCTCAATGGCATTGGTCGTGTAAATGAGCGTGCGAATTTCAGGAGGATACTTGAACATAGTCGAAAGCTCAGGCCAGTTTACCCGCCAGCTCTTGACTCCGAGAGCATAAGCGCACCGGGCAGAACCGCCGCACGGTTAGTCTGGCTATCGACATTCAATCAAAGCTTCAACGAAAAGGGCCGGGATATGAACGGTGGGCTAAGGTATTCAATCTAAAACAGATGGCCGCAGCCCTTGCCTATTTGCAGGATAATAACCTTCTGGAATATGAGCAGTTGGAGAAAAAAGCGGCTTCGGCAACAGAGTGTTTTCATTGATATAGCGGTACACCACCAGCCTGCTGGCACATTTTTCAAAATCGGATCTGCAGAAACAGTGGGAAAAGGCTTTTGGCGGATTGTCAAATCAGGTGCGGCGAAAGATCAAAGAAACCTTTAGGCGCAAAACGCCCCGGCCCCAGCCGCAAAAGCGGTCGGGACCGGGGCGCTCTTCGTTTTTCAGGCCAGGCCCAGCAGACGGGCCGTGGTGGCAACCGAAAAGCAGACCAGCATCCCGATGCCGGTGGGCAGCAGGATGGAGACCAGGGTCCATTTGGCGCTGCCCGTCTCCTTCCCAATGGTCAGGCAGGTCGTGGAGCAGGGCCAGTGGACCAGGGAAAAGAGCATGGTGCACACCGCCGTCAGCCAGGTCCAGCCGTTGTCCACCAGCAGCGCCCGCAGGGCCTCCAGATCATCCAGCGCCAGCAGGGAGCCGCTGGAGAGATAGGCCATGATAATGATGGGCAGCACGATCTCATTGGCCGGAAAGCCCAGGAGGAAGGCCATCAGGATGACTCCGTCCAGCCCCAGCAGCCGGGCGAAGGGGTCCAAAAATCCGGTGCACCAGTCCAGGATGCTGCCCCCGCCCACCCGAACATTGGCGCACAGCCAGATCAGCAGCCCCGCCGGGGCCGCAACGGACACCGCCCGCCCCAGCACGAACAGGGTCCGGTCCAGCACCGAGCGGACGATGACCTGCCCGATGCGCGGCCGCCGGTAGGGCGGAAGCTCCAGCGTAAAGGAGGAGGGCACGCCCTTCAGGATGGTACCGGACAGCAGCCGGGACACCCAGAAGGTGAGAAAGACCCCCAGCAGGATGACCCCGGTCAGCAGCAGCGCCGACAGCACGCCCCGTCCCATACCCGCTCCGGTCCCCACAAAAAACATGGTAATGATTGCGATCAGAGTGGGAAAGCGCCCGTTACAGGGAACAAAATTGTTGGTCAGGATGGCGATAAGCCGTTCGCGGGGCGAATCAATGATGCGGCAGCCCACCACGCCGGCCGCGTTGCAACCAAAGCCCATGGCCATGGTCAGCGCCTGCTTGCCGCAGGCGCTGGCCTTTTGAAATGCATGGTCCAGCACGAAGGCCACCCGCGGCAGATAACCGAAGTCCTCCAGCAGGGTGAACAGAGGGAAAAAGATGGCCATAGGGGGCAGCATCACCGAGACCACCCAGGCCAGTACCCGGTACACCCCCAACACCAGCGCCCCATGGAGCCATGCCGGGGCATTCAGAGCGGTAAGCAGGTCACTCAACCGGTCCTGGACCCAGAACAGGCCCGCAGAGAGCAGCTGCGACGGGTAATTGGCGCCCTGGATGGTCAGCCAGAACACCCCGGCCAGCAGCAGAAGCATCAGAGGAATCCCGGTGGCGCGGGATGTGAGCAGGCGGTCCAGCTTGCGGTCCCGTTCCAGGCGCTCCTCCCGCTCACAGGAGACCACACCGGCGCACAGCTCCTCCGCGGTCAAAACCAGCCGCGAGACCAGGCAATCCCTGAGTTCCTTTGCGCCGAGCCCGGACCGGGCCAGAACGCCCCGTGCGCCCTCCAGCGCTTTCTGTAGCGCCTCGTCCCGCCGCACGTCCCAGCCCAGCGTTTCCGACAGGCGCTCCAGCAGCGCAGCGTCCTGATCCAGCAGCCGCAGGGCCGTCCAGCGTGCGCTCAGCCGTCCGGCCAGCCGTGTTTCCAGCAGCGGACGCAGCTGCTCCACCGCGGCCTCGATGGGCGGCAGGTAGCGCACCGGCGGCGGCGCCGGCGCTTCCGGCGCGGCGGTCAGCTCCGCCACCGCGTCCATCAATTCCTCCAGCCCCTCGCCCCGCCCGGCCGCCGTACCCACCACCGGCACCCCCAGCCGCCGGGCGAGGCCCTCCAGATCCACCCGGATCCCTTTTTTTCGGGCCTCATCCAGCAGGTTGACGCACACCACGCACCGCGGTTCCAGCTCCAGCGTCTGCAGGACCAAATTCAGATTGCGCTCCAGACAGGTGGCGTCGCACACCACGACCGCCGCGTCCGCGCCGCCGAAGCAGAGAAAATCCCGCGCCACCTCTTCTTCCGCCGAGTGGGCCATGAGGGAATACGTACCCGGCAGATCCACCAGCACGTAGCCCCGTTCCCGGTGCTCACACTGTCCCTGCGCGTTGGCCACGGTCTTTCCCGGCCAATTTCCCGTATGCTGCCGGAGCCCGGTCAGCGCGTTGAAGACGGTGGACTTGCCCACATTGGGGTTCCCCGCCAGGGCGATCACCCGGTCCTCCGGCCGGTTCTTTTGGAGCACCAGCCCGCCGTCCACCGCGCCCGCGCCGGTGGAGGTATTGGTCAATCCCATCGCCAGCTCCTCCCCCCTTACTGCGTTCAGGCCAGTGCAGTCCGGCCCGCCGGGGCACGCTCCGGGCAGAGCCCCTCCAGCCGGACGCCCCGGGCGTCCCGGCCCCGCAGGGCGATGACCGCGCCCCGGATCAGATACGCCGCCGGGTCCCCGGCGGGACTTTTGGCGGTGCAGGTGACCCGGGTGCCCCGGATCAGGCCCAGATCCAGCAGCCGGCGGCGCATGGCCTCATCGGCCTGGATCTCCGCTACGTAGGCGCTCTGCCCGACCCGCAGGGCGCTGAGAGAATATTCGCTCATATCTCAAATCCCCTTGCCATAAGTTGGTGTAAGGAAACTTTGTTTCCGCACCCTATCTTATTGTGCCGTGCGGCAAAAGGTGCCGCCGGAATGGGAGGTGCGCGCGTATGTCCCAGACGGAACAGGCGGATTTTTACACTCAAAAGGGCTATCAGATGCGCAAACAGCAGCAAATGACCGGCGCTATGGAAGATTACCTGGAGATGATCTGCCGCCAGGCCCGGGCGGAGGGGTACGTGCGCATCAACTTTTTGGCCGGGCGGCTCAACGTACGCCCCTCCTCCGCCTCCAAGATGGTCTATCAGCTGCGGGAGCAGGGTCTGGTGACCTTTGAGAAGTACGGTCTCATCCAACCCACTCAGCGAGGCTGGGAGATCGGCCGTTACCTGCTCTACCGGCACGACGTGCTCCACCGGTTCTTTTGTCTGGTCAACGGCTCCACGGATGAGCTGGAACAGGTGGAGCAGGTGGAACACTATCTCAACGAGAGCACCGTGCACAATCTGGATATCCTGCTGTCCCGGCTGGAAAGCGCTGCTCCGGCGGAATAGCATGCGCCAAAAGGCACAGAACGGCCCGGGATCCTTCCCGGGCCGTTCTGTCTATTTCCGACAAACCGCACGGCAGCGCATTGACATATCCGTTTCATCTGTTAGAATGATAACAAATCGTTTGAATCGACTGCCGCGGGCCCTGCAAGGCCCGCCTTTGGAGGGAAAAGCATGCCGCAAACTGCACAAGAGAATAAGATGGGCGTGATGCCGGTGCGCCGCCTGCTGATCACCATGGCCCTGCCCATGATGATCTCCATGCTGGTACAGGCCCTGTATAACGTTGTGGACAGCATTTTCGTGGCCCAGATCAGCGAGAGCGCGCTGACGGCCGTATCCCTGGTCTTTCCCTTTCAAAACCTGATGATCTCCATCGGCGTTGGGACCGCCGTGGGCGTCAACGCCCTGCTCTCCCGCAGCCTGGGCGAAAAGAACTTCGCGCTCGCCGACCAGACGGCGGAGAATGGTGTGTTTCTCTCGCTGCTCAGCTATCTGGCCGTTCTGGTCCTCTCTCTGACGTTGGCGCAGCCCTTTATGGCCATCCAGATCGACGATCCCGAGATCATTTCCTACGGCGTGTCCTATCTGCGCCTGGTGGGCGGGCTCTCCGTCGGCATGTTTGCCGCCATCATGCTGGAGCGTCTGCTCCAGTCCACCGGACGCACCTTCTATACCATGATCACCCAGGGGCTGGGCGCGGTCATCAATATCGTACTGGACCCCCTGATGATCTTCGGCATCGGCCCCTTCCCCGAGATGGGTGTGGCCGGGGCCGCCCTTGCCACGGTGATCGGGCAGTGCGTGGGGGCTGTGCTGGCGCTGTATTACAACATCCGCCATAATCCGGAGATCCATCCCAGGCTGCGGGGCTTTCGCCCCAACGGCGCGGTGATCCGCCGGATTTATGCCGTGGGCGTGCCTTCCATCCTCCTCAGCTCCATCGGCTCGGTGATGACCTTCGGCATGAATCAGATCCTTACCTCCTTTACCTCCACCGCCACCGCCGTGTTCGGCATCTACTTCAAGGTGCAGTCCTTTGCCTTTATGCCGATCTTTGGCCTGAACAACGGCATGGTGCCCATCGTCTCCTACAATCTGGGCGCACAGAAGAAAAAACGGCTGGTCGGCACGGTGAAATTCGCCTTCCTGCTGGCTCTCTGCATTATGATAGCAGGCTTTTTGGTCTTCCAGCTCCTTCCCGCCCCCATCCTCCGCCTGTTCGACGCGTCGGACACCATGCTCTCCATCGGCGTGCCCGCCCTGCGCATCATCAGCATCAGCTTCCTGCTGGCCAGCGGCAGCATCATCAGCATCTCCACCCTCCAGGCGCTGGGGAAGGGCGTGCAGAGCATGATGATCTCCTTCACACGCCAACTGATCGTGCTGCTGCCCGTGGCCTGGCTGCTCTCCCTCCGCGGCACCCTGGAATCCATCTGGTGGGCCTTCCCCATCGCGGAGGTCGTCACGCTGGCGCTGTCCGTCTTCCTGTTGGCGCGCGCCTATCGAACGCTCGTCAAGCCCATGCCGGATGAGGAATAGACGCTCCAAAAGGCCCCCCTGATGCCGCTGCATCAGGGGGGCCTTTTCGTTCGCATCATGCCGTTCTTTTGTCCTTCTGGAGGTGCGCCAGCTTGACGCAGGCCGCGATAACGCCGAAGAGGAACCACCAGGTGAACATATTGCGGGGATAGAACCAGGTGTATTCGGCCAGTCCGATGACCAAAATACCGCAGAAGCCGCCGATCGCCGCCGCCAGCAGCCGCCTGAGGCGCACGTCCGCCGCGGCGCAGAAGGCTTTTACCCCGCTTTTGAGCTGCCAGAGGAGCAGCGCCAGGAAGGCGAGCAGGCCCAGTATCCCGGTCTCGCCCCACATCTGCAGATAGTTGTTGTGGGTGTGGATGGGATAGCTGCCGTCGAAGATGGTGGGGTAGGTCTGGAACACCTTTTTCATCACATCGCTGCCCAGGCCCACGCCGCGGGCCCAATAGTCTTCCATCAGATTCTTGGTAGTCTGATAGATCTCAAACCGGTAGCGGGTGGAGGTGTCCCTGGTATTGCCGATGGTGAGGATGCGGTTGTAAATGGTCTCGGGCAGGAACGGGATGGCCGCCAGGCCCACCAGCAGGATGAGGGGTACAAAGCGCCAATCCAGCAGGGCCAGAAATACCACCACTGCCAAGGCCAGTCCGATCCAGCCGGAGCGGGAGTAGGTAAAGCCGATGGCGGCCACGCCCGCACACAGGGAGAACAGCGAGAACACCTTACCCCGCCAATGGGAATTCAGAAAAAGGGCCAGATCCAGCGGCAGGAGCATCACCAGCTGTTCGGCAAAGTTGTTGGGGTTGTCGAAGAAGGAATAGACCCGCCCCGGCATATCGGCATTGAGCGTCATATCCTGCTGGGAGGGGACCACCTCCACACCGACGTAGCCCTGATAGCAGCCGTACAGGGCGGCCACCGAGATGCCCAGCACCGCCAGGGCCACCACCAGCTGGAGCTGCTCGTACCGGCGCACGGAACTGACCAGCACCAGCACCAGGAGGAAACCCGTCAGGTGGAAGAAGAAAAACCGCATGGACAGATGGGTGGACAGGGACCCCGCCAGCGCAATGCAGAGGAAGGCCAGATAGAGGGTCATATAGGGCCCCAGCCGGTCCAGCTCCAGGCGGTTCTTCGGCCGGGAGGCGCTGCCGATCACGAACAGGCCCAAAAGGCCTGCCGCGGCGGCAAAGCCGTAGGCATTGTTCCAAAGGGAATGGGGCGCCGCCAGCATCACCAGCAGGAACACGCCCACAAAAAAAGATGTGGCGCCGCCCAGCGCGGCGATGAGGCGGCAGAACAGGCTGCCCGCCCAGATGTCCCGCCCCAGTTGGTAGATCCATTTTACCAGTGCGCAGGGGATGTTCAGGATGGCCGTGAACACACGGCAGGCAATGCTGTCCGGCCAGCGCCGGGAGACCGCGCCCTCCCGCCACAGCGCATTCCAGATCACGCTGTTCTTGGCCTGTAGGCAAAACCATTCTCCCACCCGGTCCAGGGCGCGGCCCAGGACGCTATTGGCTCCCGCCTGTTTCAGCCCCAGCCAGGCGGCCAGAAAAACGCGCAGGAACCAGCTGTTTTCCGTAATTGACATCAGTTTTTATACTCCTTGGAATCCGTCGTGGAGCGCCTTTTCATAGACGCCGAAGGTGGCACGGGCCATTTTATGAACCTCAAATTTCGCCTCGATGGTCCTGCGGGCATTTTCCCGGCATGCATCCGTAAAGGAGGGGTCCTCCAAAAAGCGCTCCATCGCGGCCGCCATGGAATCGGGGTTATCATATTCCACCAGCAGTCCGCAGCCCGCCTCGTCGTTCACAATATCGGAATTGCCCCCCATGTCGGTGGCGATAACGGGCAGGCCCGCCGCCATGGCCTCGATGATAAGGAAGGACAGCGCCTCGTGCCGGGAGGCGTTCACATACAGGTCGGAGCCCTTGTAGAGGTTCTTGATATCCTTGCGGAAGCCGATGAATTTGACGCAATCCTCCAAAGCCAGCTGCTTTACCTGCGCCTTGGTGGGCTCCAGCAGCGGGCCGTCCCCCGCCAGCACCAGCGTAAAGGGCTTGTCCGTCCGCTGGGTCAGGCGCTTCACCGAATCGATGAGGTAGCGGTGCCCCTTGTCGTCGGCAAAGCGGGAGGCGCAGAGCATCACAAAACGTCCCTCGTCCAGCCCCAGTTCGGCGCGGAGGGTGGACTGCGAGCGCTCGCCCGCCCAGGCGTCCAGATCCACGGCGTTGAAGATGACCTGGATGCGCTCCCCGCTCCAGCCGTTGGCGATGAGCTGCTCTTTTCCCTTGTTGCACACGGCGATCATCTGATCCTGGCGCTTATCCAGAATGCGGTTGGTGAAGCGGGTCACCGCATCGTTGGCCAGGACGAAATGATTGGTGTACACCACCCGGATATGCGGATTGTATTTCTTGGCCAGCAGGGCGGTGTAGTGCTCCCGCAGGTAATGGCAGTGGACCAGATCGATCCCCCACTCGGCACACAGGGCCGCCAGGTCGCGGGCCGCCTTGTAGTCGAAGCGGCGGCGCATCTCCACACGCCGGCAGGGTACGCCCATCTCCTCCAGCCGCTCCACCAGCAGGCCGCCCTCATGATAGGCAAAAAAGGGCTGGACCAGTCCGTCGGCCGAGAGATAGTTCACCAGAGTCTCCACATACCGCTCCGTCCCCGCCTTCCCGGCGAAGTTGAGCAGATAGAGCACCTTCGTCATAGAAGGATACCCCCTTTTTCCCATAGTAGGCGCGGACTTCCGATCCGCGTCTCCCATTCTACAGGAAACCGCCGGGGAAATCAACCTGCTTTTCAAACAGCGAAGGCCCGCCGCAGCTGCGGCGGGCCCCTTTGCTTTGACTTCCCCGGGCGGAGCAGATCCGCCCTGCGGCAAGGTTTTGCTTCGCAAAACGCTTGTACGCGCCGCAGGCGCGGGGCGCTTGCGCGCCCGGTCGCACGGGAGGGTCCGTCGGAACTCCGCCCGCCCTTTCTTACCGGTAGCTCTTGAGCTTCTCCACCATGTCCGTGTGCGCTCCCCACGAAAGGAATCCTTTCGTGGGGCCCCTTTGCTTTGACTTCCTCGGGCGGAGTAAATCCGCCCTGCGGCAAGGTTTTGCTTCGCAAAACGCTTGTACGCGCCGCAGGCGCGGGGCGCTTGCGCGCCCGGTCGCACGGGAGGGTCCGTCGGAACTCCGCCCGCCCTTTCTTACCGGTAGCTCTTGAGCTTCTCCACCATGTCCGTGTGCGCTCCCCACGAAAGGAATCCTTTCGTGGGGCCCCTTTGCTTTGACTTCCTCGGGCGGAGTAAATCCGCCCTGCGGCAAGGTTTTGCTTCGCAAAACGCTTGTACGCGCCGCAGGCGCGGGGCGCTTGCGCGCCCGGTCGCACGGGAGGGTCCGGTGGAACTCCGCCCGCCCCTTCTTACCGGTAGCTCTTGAGCTTCTCCACCATGTCCGTGTGCTCCCAGGGCAGGTCGATATCGGTGCGGCCGAAGTGGCCGTAGGCGGCGGTCTGCTCGTAGATGGGACGGCGCAGATCCAGGTGCTCGATGATCTTGGCGGGGCGCAGGTCAAAGCACTCGTTCACGATCGCGGAGAGCTTCTCCTCGCTCAGCACGCTGGTGCCGTAGGTATCCACCAGAACGGAGACGGGATGGGCCACGCCGATGGCGTAAGCCAGCTCGATCTGGCACTTGCGGGCCAGGCCGGCGGCCACGATGTTCTTGGCCACATAGCGGGCCATATACGCGGCGGAGCGGTCCACCTTGGTGGGATCCTTGCCGGAGAAGCAGCCGCCGCCGTGGGCAGCGGAGCCGCCGTAGGTGTCCACGATGATCTTGCGCCCGGTCAGGCCGGTGTCGCCCACGGGGCCGCCCACAACGAAGCGCCCGGTGGGATTGACATAAAACTTGGTCTCCCGGTCGATATACTTGGCGGGGATGACCGGCTTGATGATGGTCTCCACAATGGCCTCCCGCAGATCCTTGAGGGCGATATCCGGGTCGTGCTGGGTGGACACCACGATGGCCGGGCAGCGCAGCACGCGGCCATCGTCGTCATACTCCACGGTGACCTGGCTCTTGCCGTCGGGCCGCAGCCAGGTCAGTTCGCCGGTCTTGCGCGCCTCGGCAAGCTTGCGGGAGAGCTGGTGGGCCATAGAGATGGGGGCGGGCATCAGCTCCTGGGTCTCGTCGCAGGCATACCCGAACATCATGCCCTGGTCGCCGGCGCCGATCCGGTCGGCCGCGTCCACGCCGCCGTTCTGGGCCTCATAGGACTGGTTGACGCCCATGGCGATGTCGGGGGACTGCTCGTCGATGGCGGTCATCACCGCGCAGGAGCGGTAATCAAAGCCGTAGCTGGGGTCGGTATAGCCGATGCGCTCCACCGTGCGGCGGACGATGGCGGGGATGTCGGTATAGTGCTTGGTGGTGATCTCGCCCATCACCGTCACGATGCCGGTGGTGGTAAAGGTCTCGCAGGCCACGTGGGCGGTGGGGTCGGCGGCCAGGATGTCGTCCAGGACGGCGTCGGAGATCTGGTCGCACACCTTATCGGGATGCCCCTCGGTAACGGACTCGGAGGTAAACAGTCGCTTTGCCATAGTTCTTTCTTCCTTTCTTTTTCTGGAGGGAGCCTGCCGGATCGAAAAAGCGCTCCGCCGGACGGCGGAGCGCGGAAAGAGGCTCATCCATCCTCATCTTTCGATACTTCTACCGTCGGATTTGGCACCTTGCAATGCAGGTTGCCGGGCTTCATCGGGCCGATCCCTCCGCCACTCTTGATAAGGCTATTCAATTGACACTGGATATTGTAATCACTCTCGCGTGCAATCGCAATAGACAAAACAGCCTCTTTGTATAATGCCGTCGGAATGCGTGTCCCGCGCGCCCTATTCCGCCTTCCAGCCGTTGAGGTAGGCCTGCTGCTCCGGGGTGAGCGCGTCGATGGCCAGCCCCAGCGCCGCCAGCTTCACCCGGCCGATCTCCTCGTCGATCTCGTCGGGTACCTGGTAGACCTTCCGCTCCAGCCCCTGCCGGTGCCGGACCAGCCACTCCAGCGCCAGGGCCTGCACCGCAAAAGACATGTCCATGATCTCCGCCGGGTGCCCGTTGCCTGCCGCCAGATTCACCAGGCGGCCCTCGCCGAGCACGTTGAGCACCCTTCCATCGGGCAGGGTATAGCCTTCTATATTCTCCCGGCGCACTTCCCGCCCGACCGCCATGGCCGCCAGTCCCGCCACATCCACCTCGCAGTCGAAGTGGCCGGCATTGGTCAGCAGGGCGTTGTGCTTCATCACTGCAAAGTGCCTGGGGGTGATGACGTCTTTGCACCCGGTGACCGTGACGAATACGTCGCCGCAGCGGGCCGCCTCGTCCATGGGCATGACCCGGAAGCCGTTCATGGTGGCGTCCAGAGCCTTGAAGGGGTCCACCTCGCAGACGACGACATCGGCCCCCATGCCTTTGGCCCGCATGGCCACGCCCTTGCCGCACCAGCCGTATCCGGCCACTACCACGGTCTTGCCCGCTACGACCAGATTGGTGGTGTGCATGATGGCGTCCCACACGCTCTGACCGGTGCCGTATTTATTGTCATAGTAGTGCTTGGCCCTGGCGTCGTTGACCGCCATCATGGGACAGGGCAAAATCCCCTCCCGCTCCCGGGCCCGCAGGCGCAGGATGCCGGTGGTGGTCTCCTCGCAGCCGCCGATCAGGTTCTCCCCCAGCTGCGCGCATTTACCGCCCAGCAGGTGGACCAGGTCTCCCCCATCGTCCACGATCAGGTGGGGCCGAACCTTCAGCGTTTCGATCAGATGGCGCTCATACTCCTGGGCGGACGCGCCGTGGACGCCGAAGGTCTCCACCCCCATGGACGCCAGTCCCGCAGCCACATCGTCCTGGGTGGACAGGGGATTGGATCCGGTGAGCCGGACCTGTGCCCCGCCCTTCTGGAGCACATAGCCCAGATTCGCGGTCTTGGCCTCCAGGTGGACCGACACGGCGATGCGCAGGCCGGCAAAGGGCTGCTCCCGCGCAAAGCGCTCCTCAATGCGCCCCAGCGCGGGCATAAAGTCCCGCACCCACCGGATCTTGCGGCGGCCGGACTCTGCCAGAGATTGATCCTTCAGGATGCTCATAGCGCTTCTCCTTCCTCTCCGGCCTTCTCCCGCTCCATAGCCGCGGGAGAGGGGCCGTCCCAGAAATCCAGCGTCAGCAGGGGCTTGCTGCGCCGGAAGCACTGCACCTGCCGGTGGATCCGCGCCAGCTGGGCGCCGCTGGGCGCCTCCTCCGGGCCGAAGGCCGGGCAGGTGAAGAACCAGCAGAATTTGGCGCCGGAGGCGATGATCTGATCAAAAAAGCCCTCTTCCGAAACCCGCCCGGCGTTCTCAGCCGTGCAGCGGCAGGCCACGCCGAAGGGCAGCCGGGCGCGGCGCATCAGCGCCATAGCCCGCTCGGTCTCCGGGGTGGGCTGGTCGGCCTGGATGGCCGGGAACAGGTTGCCCACCCGCAGCATGTCCTCCGCCAGCTCCCCGGTAATGGATTCCGGCGGGGTAAACGCAGCGAACACGCAGCCGCTGTGCTTGTTGCACAGCGCGATGATCTCCTGCTCCCGGGAGAGCGGATCTCCTCCGGGAAAAATATAAAGGTAGGTCCCCCCCGCCTTGCGGGCGTCGATCTCCTCATCCAGGCTGTCGAACTCCATCACCGGGCGCACGCCGTAGATCGCGCTGCCGCAGCCCTTGCAGCCCATATCGCAGGGAAAGGTGGGGTCGATCAGGACCGACCAGGGCGCCCCGCCTTCCGGCCAGCCTCCCTCTGCATTTTTCTGCGGCCAATCCAGCAGATTCCCGTTGAGCACAAAATTTTCAAAGAGCTTTTTCAGTACCCGGCTGTCAATGTCGGTATACATGCTCTTGATCAGGCGGTACCAGTTGTTTTCCGGGTCGCTCATGGCGCTGCGGAACAATTCCCGGTAATGCTGGGGCAGCTTTTCCCCGGTAAACCGATCCACCCACTCCATCAGCCTGGGAAGGTTGGCATCCGGGTCCCGCTCCAGATAATCCAGGACCTTGGAGAACCCAAACGCCTTAATGTGAGCCGATATGCCCATTTCTGCGGCACACTCCTCTCCCAAAGTTTCATCCCATTTCAATCTTTGCTTATCATACCCCATCCGTCCCTGCCGCGCTATAGACAAAATTTCAACCTTGTCACAATTTCCGATTTTTTTGCGGGGGCAGGCGGGGTATTCCAATATACTTTCCCGCAGGGCTGTGGTATAATAGCCGCAATGCGGCTATTATACCACAGAACCGGCATGATTCGCTCCCGCCCTGCGGGCTTCCGGCGCGAACGATGCCGCCTGCCGCGATACGCTTTGCGCGCGGTATCCCAGCTGCAAGCGGCCGTGCCCGTCCCATCCGCCCGACCGGCACGATCCTTTTCGTTCAGGAGTGAGCTTACATGCGCACAGGACTTATTACCTTCCATTTCGCCCACCATTACGGGGCCCAGCTCCAGGCCTACGCCACCATGCGCTCCATCCAGGCCCTGGGAGCGCAGTGCGAGATCATCGACTACCGCCTGCCCCACACCACACGCACCAATCAGCTCTTCAAGCGCTCCGGCGCGCTGCGGGATATGGTCTCCGACGCCCACACCGCGCTCCACTACGCCGCGTTCCGGCGCCGCTTCGACCGGTTCGAGGCCTTTGTGGCCCAGGAGATGACCCTCTCCCCCAAGCGGTATACCACCTTCGACCAACTGGAAGCGGACGCCCCGGAGTACGACGTGTACGTGGCGGGCAGCGATCAGATCTGGAACCCTTATATCTTTCAGGACAAACAGTTCGACCCTGCCTTCCTGCTGGCCTTCGTGCGGGAGGGACGCCGCATCGCCTACGCCCCCAGCCTGGGGGTGTCGGAGCTGCCCGAGGACAAGCTGGCGCAGCTGCGCCGCTGCCTGGCGCCCTACTCCGCCCTGTCCGTTCGGGAAAAGCGGGGGCAGGCCCTGCTGGAGCAGGCTGCCGGACAGCAGGCCCGTGTGGTGCTGGACCCCACCCTTCTGCTGACCGGAGCGGACTGGGGCGCGCTGGCCGCGCCGCCGAAGGAGCCGGGCCAATACATACTCTGCTATTTCGTCTCCGACCCCGGCGAGGCCGCCCCCTACGCCCAGGCGCTGTCCCAGCGCACCGGCTGGCCTATCCTCCAGCTGGCGGGCGCACGGCGGAAGATCGACGGCGCCGCGCGGCTGATCTTTGACGCGGGCCCCAAGGAATTTTTGGGCCTGTTTCAAAACGCCGCCGCCGTAGTCACCAACTCCTTCCATGGGGCGGTCTTCTCCCTCCAGTTCCAGAAGCCTTTCTTCACCTCCATGTCCCCCAGCGAACGGCGGGAGCCCACCTATTCCCGCATTTACAGCCTGCTCTCCCGGCTGGGCTGCACCGGACGCATCATCGGTCTGGACGCCACCGAAGCGGTGGACGCCCCCATGGACTACGCCGCGGTCCATCAGCGGCTCTCCGCCGAGCGCGCCGACTCTTTGGCCTATCTGAAGGCCGCCCTGGAGGGGACGCAGCTTCCGCTCCAGCCCGTGCAGGCAGACACGCCGGGCCGGGAAGCGCCCGCGCTGTGCCGCCGTGAGGACTGCACCGGCTGCACCGCCTGCGCCGCCGTCTGTCCGGTGGGGGCCATCACGCTAACGGCGGATCACGAGGGCTTTCTGCGTCCTGTGATCGGGGATTCCTGCATCCTGTGCCGCAGCTGTGAACGGGTCTGCCCCATGCTCCAGCCCGCCTCCCCCGTCCACATCCCCGCTGCCGCCCACGCGCTCTGGAACAGCGACGAGGCCGAACGCGTCCAAAGCTCTTCCGGCGGCTTTTTCTCCCTGCTGGCCCGGCATACCCTCGCCCAGGGGGGCGCCGTATTCGGCGCGGTGCTGGACGCGCATCAGACCACCCGCCACGTATGTGCCCGCTCCACAGCGGAGCTGGGGCCCATGCGGGGTTTCAAATATGTGCAGAGCGACCTGGGCGACACCTTCCGGCAGGCCCGCGCTCTGCTGGAGGCGGGCACACCGGTGCTCTTTTCCGGCGTGCCCTGCCAGATCGACGGCCTGCTGCGCTTTTTGGGCCGGGATTACGAGCATCTGCTTACCTGCGACCTGGTTTGCCACGGGGTCCCCTCCCCGGCGGTATTCCGTGCCTGGCTGGATACGCTGGAGGCGCGGCAGGGCTCCACGGTCCGCCAGGTCCGCTTTAAGGACAAATCCCACGGCTGGTCCCACCCTTACCTGAGCGTGACCTTTGCCGACGGCGGCGTGTACACGGAGGATTTCAACCGCACCTGCTATGGCCGCGGCTTTGGGATGCAGCTGTTCCTGCGCCCCGCCTGCGCCGTGTGCAAATACACCAGCGTCAGCCGCCCCGCCGACTTTACCCTGGCCGATTACTGGGGGCTGGACCCGGCGCTGGAGCTGCCGGTGGAGCGGGACAAGGGCGTATCCATGGTCCTGGTCAACAGCGCCCGGGGCCGCGCCGTGTTCCAGGAGCTCTCCCCCCGCTTCGGCCAGGTGGAGCGTCCCCTGGAGGAGGCGGTGGCGGGCAACCCCCGCCTGGCCTCTCCTCTCAAGGCCAATCCCCGCCGGGCGGCTTTCTTCTCCGCCTTCCGTACCCTGCCCTTTGAACAGGTGGAGCGCCGTTTTCTGGCGCTTCCTCCCCTGCCCTACCGGGCCGCCGCCAAAGCGCTTACACCGGGGATGAAGGAGAAGCTGCGCAGGCTCATGAAATAACCGGCCGCAAAAAGTTTACAATTTGTTTTAGAAATATCCCCCGTTCCCTGTTAGACTAACGTTACTACCCTGATCTGGGAGGAATTGCCTTTGAAATCCATCGACGCGCTTTTGGACCGTTTCTGCTACCGGCACCCCAAGCTGGGCATCCCCAATCTGATGCTGATCATCTCCGTGGGCAACGTGATCGTGCTGCTGCTGGACCTGTTCAGCCATTATACCTTTTCCTATTGGATCAGCTTTGTCCCGGCGCTGATCTTCCAGGGGCAGATCTGGCGGCTGGTGACCTTTATTTTTGTGCCGCTCAACGAAAACCTCCTCTGGTTTCTCTTCTCGGTGCTGCTGTACTATTCCATCGGCCGCAGCCTGGAGCAATCCTGGGGCGCCACCAAATTCACCGTATACTACTTTCTGGGCGTCATCCTTACCATCGTGTACGGCCTGATCATGGGTCTGGTGGGCTACGGCTGGTATCAGACCGCCAATATGTACTACCTGAACATGTCCCTCTTCCTGGCCTTCGCCACCCTTTATCCGGATACGACCTTTTTGATCTACTTCATCATCCCGGTCAAGGCCAAATGGCTGGCCTGGCTGGACCTGGGCTTTCTGGCCCTGGCCGTGGCGGGCACGCTGATAGGCGGCAATCTCCCCATGGCTCTGGTGCCCTTGGTGGCCATTCTCAACTATGTGCTCTTCTTCTGGTCTGACCTCATGGGCATGTTGGGACGCGCCAGGCACCGCCACTCCCGCCAGACGGTGAACTTCAAGCAGGCCACCCGGCAGGCCCATCAGCAAAAGGGATATCTCCACAAATGCGCCGTCTGCGGCAAGACCGACACCGATGATCCCGACGAGGCGTTCCGCTACTGCTCCAAGTGCAACGGCTACTACTGCTACTGCTCCGAGCATATCAACAACCACGTGCATATCCAGTGATCAAACAAGCCCGTCCCTCCATCCGCCTGCAGGCGGATGGAGGGACGGGCTTGCGTCTGTCGAAACAGGATACGGGACAAGGTTCGATCTCCCGCAAAAAAGTCACCCCGTCCGTCCTGAGAAGGGTCCCTTCCGACGCGCGTTCTCCAGGGGACCCGCTCGTGCCCCGGCAGGGCAATTCCCCTTGTGCCGCCGGAAGGGACGGATTGTGATTGATGCCGTCATCTTCGCGGGACAAAACCCGGCCGGGCGCTTGTGCGGAAGGCGTTTCGACAAGCGGAAGGCCGTGCGGACGGTCAGCACACCACTGGACTGGAGGTCCACTCCAGCGCGCAGGGACGCGGGCGCGCAAAGCACAGGCCGTACAGATCGGTGCACCGCCCTTCCAGCTCGAACAGGGTCCGCCCTTCCGCTTCCAGCGCGCGGGCGCGGGCAGGCTTGGTGATGACCGGCAGGGAGGCCGCCTGCTTCATCCGCCGCAGCAGTCCTCCCCCCCGTTCATTGAGCCCCAGCACCCGCAGGTAGGGCACATGCGCAGGCCGGTCCGCTTTGGTAAGGCCCAGAAACGCCCACAGCAGCAGCCGGCGGACCCGGGCTTCGGTATAGCGCCTGGTGTTGGCCTGCGCATAAAACGCCGGTATGCTCTCCGCCCGGCGCCCCGCCCGGACCAGCCGCTCAGGCAGCCCTTCGGACGCGCCGCTGTCGGGCAGGGCCGCCCAGTCCTCCGCGGTCATGGTCCGCACCCTTGCCAGCATCACCTGCTCCACCCGCTTCAGGGCAGGCAGACCGATGAGCGAATCCTCCAGCCGCTCCCTGGCCCCCGGCAGCAAATAGGGCTCCGCCCTGTCCCACCGCCCCTCCAACAGATTCCAGCGGATCTCCGTGGCCGAGGCAAACTGCATCCGGTCCACGGTGCCGGCCCCGGCGGCGCCGTCCTCCCGGCGGGTGTCCATCCCCCCCATGCTGTTATGGGGCGCGCCCCGGCGGAGCACCGTCATGGGGGTCATCCGGGCGTCCAGGGCGCGGATGGCCCGGATGTACTCCACGCCCAGGTTATTGTTGGCCTTGCGGAGCAGCGATGCGCTCTCCGGTCCCGCCAGCGCCTCCACGGCTGCCTGGCGGCAGGCCGCAAACGGTTTGCCCTGCTCCAGCCGGACCCGCAGGGCGGCAGGATACTCCGGGGCGTCCAGACAGGCCGCCGCCCGCTGCAGCGCCTCCACATCGCCGCATTCGCTGCCGAAAGACAGCACGTCCACCACGCCGGTGGCCGCCAGGACCTCCACCCCGCCCCGGGCAAACGTCTCGGCCGAGGCGGCGGCCCAAGGCGTAGGCAGCTCCAGCACCAGGTCCGCCCCTCCCATCAGGGCCAGCCGCGCCCGGGTCCATTTGTCCGCGATGGCGCAGTCGGCCTGCTGAGTCCAGTGTCCGCTCATGACGCATACGATGGCCGTGTTTTCCCCCAGCAGGCGCTTCGTCTGGGCAAGGTGCCAGGCGTGTCCCCGGTGGAAGGGGTTGTATTCACAGATGATGCCCGCCGTCCTCATGGGCTGTTCCTCCAAAAGAACCCTGAATTTTTGTCCGATTTGTGCGAAAATATGGGTTGTCCTTCGGTCAAAAAAGGGCTAAAATATAGTTTGTATATGCTTTCCTATTTTACTACGTGAACTTTGGGTATACAAGCCGTATGCCACGAATTTAAAGGAGAGATCGTAAACATGAAAGTCCTGGTCATCAACGCCGGCAGCTCCTCCCTGAAGTATCAGCTCATGGACCCCGAGACCCGCGAGGTGCTGGCCAAGGGCCTGTGCGAGCGCATCGGCATCGACGGTCGCCTGACCCACAAAATCCCCGCCAGGGATGCCAAACACGAATTTGAAATCCCCATGCCCACCCACGCCGAGGCCATCCAGGCCGTGCTGGACGCCCTGCTCTCTCCCGAGTACGGCGTGATCAAGAGCGCCTCTGAGATCGACGCCGTGGGCCATCGCGTGGTGCACGGCGGCGAGAAGTTTGCCGCCTCCGCCCTCATCACCGGCGAGGTCATGGCCGCCATTGAGGAGTGCATCCCCCTGGCTCCTCTGCACAACCCCGCCAATATCACAGGCATCAAGGCCTGCCAGGCCGTCATGCCCGGCGTGCCCATGGTGGCCGTGTTCGATACCGCCTTCCATCAGACCATGCCCGCCAAGAGCTACATCTATGCGCTGCCTTACGAATACTATGAGAAGGACAAGGTCCGCCGCTACGGCTTCCACGGCACCTCTCACAAGTACGTCTCCGGCCGGGCCGCCGCCATGCTGGGCAAGCCCATCGAGCAGCTGAAGATCATCACCTGCCACCTGGGCAACGGCTCCTCCGTCACCGCCGTGGACGGCGGCAAGAGCGTGGATACCTCCATGGGCTTCACCCCCCTAGCCGGCCTGCCCATGGGCACCCGCTCCGGCGACCTGGACGCCGGTATCCTGGAGTATTTGATGAACCGGTACGGCTACGACATCAAAGAGATGCTCAACATCCTCAACAAGAAGTCCGGCGTGCTGGGCATCTCCGGGGTGTCCTCCGACTTCCGTGACCTGAGCGACGCCGCCGAGCAGGGCAACCAGCGTGCCGAGCTGGCCGTAGACGCCTTCAACTACGGTGTAAAGAAACTCATCGGCGCCTATGCCGCCGCAATGGGCGGGGTGGACGCCATCGTCTTCACCGCCGGCGTGGGCGAAAACTCCGCCGACCAGCGCCTGGCCATCGCTTCCGGCCTGGAGTTCATGGGCGTGAAGATGGACGCCCAGGCCAACAACGTCCGCGGCAGGGAGACCGTCATCTCCACCGCCGACTCCAGGGTGAAGGTCCTCCTCATCCCCACCGACGAGGAGCTTATGATCGCCATGGATACCGCCAATATCGTCAACCAGTAAGCGCAGCCGGGTCGTCTCGCGGCGCGTTTCAACCAAAACACGGACTGCCGGGCAGCTTGCCCGGCAGTCCGTGTTTTCTCCTTTTTTCGGATGCGTCCTGCCCGCTACTGCCGGATGCTCCGGCTGCCGGAGTAGCGGCAGGCCAACACCCGCTCGATGGCAAGCCCGTCCGCATCTCCCCGCTCCGTCAGCGCCAGCAGCGCCTGCGGCTGACCGTAGACCAGCGCGCCATAGATCCGGATGCCGTGCTCCTCTACATAGTCCCGCTGGCCTGCAAAGTCGTACTCCGGGAACTGCGCGCCCGGTCCGACCAGCGCATCCGCCGCTTTCGTCCGCTCCGCCGCATAGGACAGTAGACTTTGGAAATGCTGGGTATACAGCCCCCCATAAGCCTTCGCCATCGCCGCAGCGCTGCCGCTGGGAAACCAATTCCCCAGCCGCTCCGCCAGACTGAGCATCGGGTAGTCCGCCAGCCCGCCCTGCGCGCACGAGCCGTCCACCGTGGAAAAACCCCGCAGGACCGCCGGATCGTCGGAGGTGCGCACGGCACACCAGCGGAAGGAGATTTCCACTCCATACCGCTGTTCATAGCCGTGCGCCAACGCGGCAAACTCCATGGGCGTCAGATCCTGCGGAAAATGGACCCAGACGGAGACGTAGGCGCTTTCGTCCAGCTGGGCCAGATCGGCTTCGTAATCCGGGATTCGGCGGACGCCCTCCTCCACCGCCCCGGACTCCGCCAGCGCATACAGGCCGATGGCCTGCTCGCTCCACAAATATCCGTTTTCCCCGTCCTGGCCGGGTTCCAGCGTACGGCTGACCGCAGTGCGCTCCCCGGTAAGCCAGTCCTCCTCGGTATAAGACAGATCGTACCGGCCGAATCCCCGGTTTCCGGTCTGGATGTCCCGGACCGACCGGCCGGGCATGATCAGCTCGTAGAACGCGCTCAGGTCATACCAGATATCTTCCCGCTCGTCTCCAGCCTGCCCTACGCTTCTGGCGTTGGGCTGGTAGCAGAAGGACGCCGCCAGGGGGGAGACTACGAGACGCACCCCCAGCAGGACGGCCAGCACAACGGCCGCCGACAGGACCGCCACCCGGCCCAGGCGGCGATTTACGATGCGGCGCACCCGCCGGGCCGGCTCTGTCTCCTCCGAAGTTCGGTGCGCCCCCTCTCCGGTCAGCTCGGCCTCCAGCCCCTCGGCCAGATAATCGGAAATGGCCGCGCTCTTCTCCAGCTCGGCCTCCACCAGCGCCCGCTCCGCTTCCGTCGCGGCGCCGGTTCGATACCGTTCCAACAGCTCACGAAAACTCACAATTGTCCCTCCAGTCTGGTTTTGAGCTTTTGCCGGGCCCGGCACAGCAGCGTGCGGGCCGCGCCGGGAGAAAGTCCCATGGCCGCCCCCACCTCGCGCAGCGGCAAGCCGGCGCAGTAGTGGAGCGTTACCGCCTCCCGATCGGCGGGGGACAGCTCCAGCACCGCCCGGTAGACCGCCCGGCGGCGCTCCTCCCGGATGAGATCCTCCAGCAGATCCTCCTCTGCCGCCAGCCGTTCCGGGTCAGGGGGCTCTCCGGTCTGGAACTTTCTCCGGCGCATGCTATCCACCCACAGGTTGCGGCACACCCGAAAGAGCCAGCCCTTCCACTCCCCCTCCCGCTCCAGCGAGAGCAGGGCGCGGTAAAAGGTCTCTCCCACCAGGTCCTGGGCCTGGTCCGGGTTCTTACAGAGGGAATAGGCGTACAAGTACACCTCTCCCACATGCCGCCGGTAGAGCGCCTCCAGCCCGTCGTACATCCCGTCCTCCCCCCCTCACCCGACAAACGTCTCAGCGGGCAAAATGTTACACGTTTCATTCTATTTGCATGCATCCAGTCAAAGTGGTGCAATTTATTCCGCATACCCCGCATAGTTTCCGTCATTTTTGCAATTTACAAATTTTTTCTTGCAATTTCAATGCGGCAGCAGTATAATATGAGTTAACGTGGCAAAGCGGCTGCTGCACGGGGCGCGTCCCTGTGTGTATCATAGCAAAAATCAGGCCGGTCCGTCCACCGTATGGACCGCCAAGCAAAGGGGTTTGGCAACTATGGCATTTCAGTTCACCGATTCCTATCTTCAGGGCGTTTATGAAACTCTGTGCAGGAAAAACGCCCAAGAGCCCGAGTTCCTCCAGGCTGCCGGCGAGGTCCTGGAGTCCCTCCAGCCCGTGGTGGCCCAGCGGCCGGAGCTGGTGAAGTCCGGCGTCATCGACCGCATCGTGGAGCCCGAGCGCAGCCTGATGTTCCGCATCTCCTGGGTGGACGATCAGGGCAAGGTGCAGGTCAACCGCGGCTATCGCGTACAATTCTCCACCGCCATCGGCCCCTCCAAGGGCGGCCTGCGCTTCCATCCCAGCGTGAACCTGTCCATCATCAAATTTTTGGGCTTCGAGCAGATCTTTAAAAACAGCCTGACCGGCCTGCCCATGGGCGGCGGCAAGGGCGGCGCCGACTTCGATCCCAAGGGCAAGAGCAACAATGAGGTCATGCGCTTCTGCCAGTCCTTCATGACCGAGCTGCAGCGGCACATCGGCCCCGACACCGACGTGCCCGCCGGCGACATCGGCGTGGGCGCCCGGGAGATCGGCTATCTGTTTGGCCAGTATAAGCGCATCCGCAACGAGTTCAACGGCGTGCTCACCGGCAAGGGCCTGAGCTACGGCGGTTCTCTGGCCCGCACCGAGGCCACCGGCTACGGTCTGTGCTACTTTGCCGACGAGATGCTCAAGGCCGCCGGGAAGTCCTTCCAGGGCCAGAGCGTCGTGATCTCCGGCTCCGGCAACGTGGCCATCTACGCCAACCAGAAGGCCACCGAGCTGGGCGGCAGGGTCATTGCCATGAGTGATTCCAACGGCTATATCGTGGACGAGAACGGCATCGATTATAAGATCATGCAGGAGATCAAGGAGGTCAAGCGGGCGCGCATTTCCACCTATCTGGAGTATGTGCCCACCGCCAAATACGTGGAGGGCTGCCGCGGCATCTGGAGCGTCCCCTGCGGCATCGCCCTGCCCTGCGCCACCCAGAACGAGCTGGATCTGGACGGGGCCAAGGCGCTGGTGGAGCACGGCTGCTTTGCCGTGGCCGAAGGCGCCAACATGCCCTCCACCCCCGAAGCCGTCGCCTATTTCCAGGCGCACAAGCTTCTCTTTGCCCCCGCCAAGGCCTCCAACGCCGGCGGCGTGGCCACTTCCGGTCTGGAGATGAGCCAGAACTCCATGCGCCTGTCCTGGACCTTTGAGGAAGTGGACGAGAAGCTCCACGGCATCATGCGCAACATTTACCACAACGCCGCCAATGCCGCCGCCGAGTACGGCATGGAGGGCAATCTGGTGGCCGGCGCCAACATCGCCGGCTTCCTCAAAGTGGCCGACGCCATGATTTGGCAGGGCGTAAGCTACTAAGAGGAACACATCCGTCTCCTGCCGGGCCGTCGGCCACTGGGGCCCCATCTGCGATGGGGCGGCGCGGTAAGCGCCGTTCAAGCGTTTTTGCCGCAGGCAAAAACCTTGGCGCAGGGCGGATTCACTCCGCCCGAGCAGGCCCAATCCGCAGGGTTCCCAAAACGCCCCGCGTTTTGGGACGGCCGACGCCATGATTTGGCAGGGCGTAAGCTACTAAGAGGAACGCATCCGTCTCCTGCCGGGCCGTCGGCCACTGGGGCCCCATCTGCGATGGGGCGGCGCGGTAAGCGCCGTTCAAGCGTCTTTGCCGCAGGCAAAAACCTTGGCGCAGGGCGTGCGCTGCTGTGCGGTTCCACCGGCCTTGTGCTCCCATAACGTTAACACAGCAGGCGCGCCCTGGGGCACGCCTGCTGTGTTTTACAGCCGCCCACGGGGGTAATGTCTGTCCGGCTCCATCCATTCCCTGACCCAGCTGCATACCCGTTCATCCGGCTCTCCGGCCCGGGCGCCAAACGCGCAGCAGGATATCTGCCCAAAATCAATCTGATCCGGCACCCCCCTGTTCGTACAGGGGCTCCTCCATCACGCAACCCAGCCGGTATGCAGGATACGCCTGTATCATGGATTTCTTGCGTTCTTCCAATCATTCTTGTATCATAACAGCACCCCGCGCCACTATAGGTCAATTTTACCCTAATCGGAATAGGTCAATTTACCCATAATAAGGCAGGGTGATATTATGTCACGGTTACGTGTGCTCAGAGAAAAGCGTGGTTTTACCCAAGTCAAGATGCAAATACTGACCGGGATCGACCAAAGCGACTATTCTAAAATTGAATGCGGTAAGCGGTACTACTCTTTCGAACAGTGTCGCAAGATCGCGTTGGCGCTGGATACGAGCATGGACTATTTAGCCGGCCTGACCAACGTCGAAAAACCTTATCCGCGCGCAAAAGACATGGATTAGTGGTTTCCATCTGCCGGGAGCTGTGCCTTTAGCGCCCCCCCTGATTGCCGTACCCCCGCGGAGGAGCGCGGGGACAAGCCCCGTCTCACCCTGCTCCAGGAAAGAGGTAACACAATGATCCGAATTCAAAACATCATCCTGCCCATCGACGGCGGGCAGGAGCTGCTCCGAGCGCGGGCGGCCGGACTGCTGGGCCTTCCGCCGGGCCAGATCCAGGCCCTCTCTCTGGCCCGGCAGTCGATCGACGCCCGTAAGAAGAACGACGTCCACTATGTGTGCACGGTGCATGTGACCGCCCCGGAGGAGGCAGCTCTGGTACGAAAGGCGGGCAACCCCAACGTGACTCTGTTTCAGCCTCAGCCCTACGCGTTTCCCCCGGTCCGCCGCGCTTCCGCGCTGCCTCCTGTGGTGGTCGGCATGGGGCCGGCGGGGCTGTTCGCCGCGCTGTTCCTGGCCCGGAACGGACTGCCTCCCATCGTATTGGAGCGGGGCCGTCCGGTGGAAGCGCGCACACGGGACGTGGAACGCTTTTGGCAGACCGGGATACTGGACCCTTCCTCCAACGTACAATTCGGGGAAGGGGGCGCGGGCACTTTTTCCGACGGCAAGCTGACCACCGGTACCCACGATCCCCGCATTGCCACCGTCTTCCGGACGCTGGCGGCGGCGGGCGCTCCGGAGGATATCCTCTGGCAGCACAAGCCCCACATCGGCACCGATCTGCTCCGGGACGTGGTGAAGGCCATCCGCCTGGAGCTGCTGGAGCTGGGCTGCGACGTACGCTTTGGACACTGCCTGACCGGTCTGGAGATCCGAAACGGCCAATTGACCGCGCTGAAGGCGCAGGGCCCCCAGGGCGCCTACGACCTGCCCTGCGACGCGCTGATCCTCGCCCCCGGCCACTCCGCCCGGGATACCTTCGAACTGCTGCTGGAGGCGGGCGTTCCGCTTGCCCCCAAGCCCTTTGCCATCGGCGTGCGGATCGAGCACGCACAGGCCGCCCTCTCCCAGGCCCAGTTTGGCCCGGCCTGGCAGCGCCTGCCGGCCGCCGACTACAAACTGGCCTGCCACCTGCCCGACGGGCGCAGCGCCTTCACCTTCTGCGTCTGTCCCGGCGGACAGGTGGTGGCCGCCGCCTCGGAGGAGGGGCGGCTGGTGACCAACGGCATGAGCCGCCGGGCCCGGGACGGGGCAAACATCAACGGCGGCTTCCTGGTCGGGGTGGGCCCCGGCGACTTCGGCTCCAGCCATCCCCTGGCGGGGGTGGCGTTCCAGCGCCGCTGGGAGGAAGCCGCCTTTGCCCTGGGCGGCGGCGGCTTTCGGGCTCCCGCCCAGACGGTGGGGGATTTCCTCTCCGGGCGGGCGTCCGCGGCACTGGGCGGGGTGGCGCCCACCTACCGCCCCGGCGTCACGCCCGCCGACCTGCGGCGCTGTCTGCCCGGTTACGTGGCCGACACGCTCCGCTCCGCCCTGCCCCTGTTCGACCGGAAGCTCCGGGGCTTTGCCTCCCCGGAAGCCCTGCTGACCGGCGTGGAGACCCGTTCCTCCTCCCCGGTGCGCATCCTCCGCGGCGAGGATCTCCAATCCCCCATCCGCGGTCTGTATCCCTGCGGTGAAGGCGCAGGCTACGCAGGCGGGATCACCAGCGCCGCCGTGGACGGCGTCCGCGTGGCGGAGGCCGTGGCTTCCGCCGGGCCCGGCGCGTCCCTTGACTCCCCATCCCGGTCTGTTTGATCGGGATGGGGATTTTTCCTGGCTTTTGCATATCCTATATTTTTCAAGGTGCCGACGTGATATGGTTAAGCTCTAAATCCGTCGAAACGTGAGGAAGGGGAAGCAATGGCTAGGAAAAAAGTGGAAACCAACATTTCTTATGACGATGCAAGGCAGGTCTACTATGTCTGCATGGACCACGGCGCGGATGAAAACGGCAGGCGGGTCAAGTGCTACCGGACGTATCCCACCCTGGCCCAAGCCCGGCGGGGCCTGCGTGAATTTTCGGCGGAGCGGGACGGCCTGCGGCGGGTCTCGCCCCGTTCCATCACACTGGACCAGTGGCTGGAGTACTGGATGGAGCAGGTGATCCGGCCAAACCGCGCACAGACCACCGTCTACGGCTATGGAAAGATCATCCGCAACCATCTCTCGCCCGCCCTGGGGGACGTTCCGCTGCAAAAGCTCACGCCCCAGCACCTCCAGGGCTATTACGCAATGCTGATGGAGCAGAAGGGGCTCTCCGCCAACACCGTGCGCCGCCATCACGATCTGCTCTCCTGCGCGCTGCATCTGGCCGTGCGGCAGGACATGCTGCTGCGCAGCCCCACCGACCGGGTGGAGCCGCCACGGGTGATCCCGCAGGAGGCCCGCTTTTACACGCCGGAAGAGCTGCGGCAGCTGTTCGCTCTGGTGGAGGGACACTGGCTGGAACCCATCGTCAAGCTGGCGGGGGCGCTGGGCCTGCGGCGGGAGGAGATCTGCGGCCTGCGGTGGAGCAGCGTGGACTTCG
>CDZV01035218.1_pt1 | contig 30664 bp, 24 predicted proteins | sample 554851 | NCBI WGS metagenome assembly CDZV01 (sample SAMEA3182090, study PRJEB8094) | gut metagenome | biome: human; feature: gut; material: Stool; isolation source: human stools | place: Canada | collected 2013-03-12
ATGTTGATGGGTCCCCGCTTGGTTACATTGTTCCGGTTGTGACATCCAATAGAGCCGCGGGCTATTTGGTTTTAGATGCTTCAGATGATGAAATACTTACGGGATATCGTTTTGGAGACGGCTTAGTCAGCCCTATGGATCGGGGAGGAGATCTTGGTGTCGAGTCTTATTCGTTCAATAACCCAGTCGTAATGATCAATCCATTCGAATTCGGCGTGCAATCTTTGGACGGTTCAATAACAACAAATTGCGGAAGAACAATCCCGGCTGTTTCCATAGAAGGACGGCCTGTCGTTTTATCGAATAAACCTTCAAGCTGGAACGATGTTGTAATTTACGCAACTCAAATGCAGGATTACACAGTATCTGGATTTCGTTCCATTTCTCAGTTTATGTCATATGATGAAAGCGAGATTAAGAGGCTTACCGCCCACTATGCTTGTATGGTGACAGCTTTTTCGAACGTTGCGGAACTGTATGGCATTGCCAATTTATATAGCGACCCTTCGCAATATATGCAGATATGGAATTACACCAATACCCATGCTCTTTCCGATGAAGAACAGACTGTTCCCGGCGTTGTTTTGGGTGGAACGCCGATATCAACCTGTGCAACGGGGTTTACAAATTACTGCGCAAGCAGAGGAAGTACTCTTATCGCCCGCACTGTCTCCTCTCCGGCTATCGCGAGCATTCAAAATGAGATTAACTCTAATAGACCGAATGTTTTACATGCGAGTTTGTACAACGGATCAGCCCATTCTGTAACAGCGGAGGCTTACGCCACACTTACTGGTAAGAAAACTGGAGAGACAAGGCAGATGATTGGCATAGCGGACGGCTGGAATTCATCTTTATCCTTCCTGAAGTATGATCAGAGCTATTATGCGTGGACTTATGGAACGACTTTTTCGAAGTAGGGCGATTCGTCTAGCTCTGTCTTTGGTGCTGATGGCTTCATTGGTGGGCTGTTCAACAAAGGAAGAGATATCGCGCGGAGGTTCCGGAGAAGTGACTGCGACAGACTCAGGTTCATTAGAAATAGCTGGCGGGCATGCCGATGTGATGTTACAAGGAAAAGGCGTGCTTAGGTCGATTGATGCTGAAGACGCTGTCTGCTCAATAGAGGATTTGAAGACAGGCGAAACTGCATCGTACCGAGTTTCAGATAATGCTGCGAATATGATTGAGTCGATACCGACTGGAGCGCAGGTTTCTTTTAGATACTTTGCTCCGCAACTTGAGGATGAGCTTGCTTCTCTGGTGTCTATATGCACCGATGACAACTATAAGGCCTGAATTCAAACGGCCTCGGATGGTCAATTGGCTATCCGAGGCCGTTTTTTACTCGACCGGGGCTTCGACCTTGTCGATGGCCCAGGCGGCTCCGAGACCGCCGGTGGTGTTGCGGCGGATGCGCACGGTGACTTCGTGGCGCTCGCCGGCCTGCGTGTAGCGCAGGGGGAAGCTTGCGCGGTTTCGCGCGGCATCGATGGTACCGCGTTCGCGGGCGATCCAGTAGTACTCGCCGACGATGCCGAGCGTGTCGGCGCCGTAGGGGAGATAGGTCGACAGCTGGTGCAGAAGCGGGCCGGGGCAGAAGACCTCGGTTGCGAAATCGACGGGGAAGTCCTCGGGGATGGCGGGCGCTGCAGATGCGGGGGTTGGGGCCGCAGTGGGTGCCGAATCCGGCGCGGGTGCGGGAATTTGGTCGCAAGCAGAGGTGGGCGCGGATTCGATGACGGGTGTGGGCTCCGGCGTCGTTTCCAGCTTGATCGTGGAATCTACGGGCTCCACGGTGATGGGCGCGTCTGCAGCTGAGGTTTCAACCTCAACCTGCGTCGCGTTCTCGTTCTCGACGCTCGACTTTGCCTCGATGGGCGTGGAGGCCATGGTGGTGATGCCGGCGTTGGCGTTCTCGGGGTCATAGACGACCGTGAGCGAGATGGCGGGCTGCGGCGTCTCGGGCTTCGGCGTCGACTCGGTAGCGTCTTGATCGGCGGGCTGATCGTCCTCGGCCTCGTCGCTAAAGACATCACTGTTTTGGAGCGCGGGCACCTCAGGTTGGCTAGCGGCTTCTTCTGTTGTCGACTTGGGAGCCTCGTTGAGCTCCGCAGTGGCTTCCTGCTCGGATATGACTTCGGGATCGGTCGTGGCGGCGATTTCGGCTTCGGCTTCTGCTGTTACCTCAATAGCGACTTCGATCTCTGTCTCGGGCTCGGGTTCCGGAGCGACTTCGGCCACGGGCTCGGGCTCGGGACGCTTAACGTGCTTGGGGCGCACGGCCTTGAGGTCCTTCTCACCGCGCTTCTTCTTTTTGTAGGACTGCTTGGCGCCCTTGGCAGCCTTGGGCTTGTCCTCGCCCTTGGCAAGGGCGGCATCCCATGCCTCGTTGGCGATGACGGTGGCATACAGGCGACCGCCCTTAAAGACGGTCAGCTTAATGCAGTCGTCGAGTTCCTCGAGCAACTCGCGCGTGGACTCGAAGCCCAGGTTATAAGCAGTCATGTCGCCAGCGGCGAGAGCCTCTTCGACCTGCGTCATAAACGTTTGCTTGCCGCATCCAATCGCATCGCGCAGCAGGCGATACAGATAGATGTGGTTGCCCAGCGAAAGCGTGGGCCTAACTATTGTCTTGCTCATGGCAAATCTCCTCTTTACACATGTAAAGCATCTTACCATCGCATGGCGCTCGCCATGACGGCGCCCAAGGCAAACGGGCGCGAACCGCTGTCGATTCGCGCCCGTTGTACAGGTTGCCTATCTGGGGATGCAGTGCCTAGTTGCCCGATGTCGTGCCTTGGCTTGAACTGTCAGATGTCGTGCCCGATGTGGTGCCACTCGAATTGCTGTTGCTGCTGTTTGCTGTGCCCGTTCCCGACGTGGTGTCGCTCGTCTGGTCGCCCGTGCTCGGCTGAGAACCGTCAGTCGTTTGGCTTGAGTCGGTCGTGCCGGACGGCGTGCCACTGTTGGCCGTAGAGGAATCGGTGCCCTGCGATTGGTTTTGGGTGTTCGAGGACGAATCGGCAGAGGTAGAACTGTCTTGCGTATCGTCCGTCTGTGCCTGCTGATCTTGTGACTGGGTGGTGCCATTTGCATCGCTCTCGGTCGTGCGCGACGAAAGGATTGGCTCGGGACGCTCACCCAGACCCTCGCCGGCGGTGGTGATAAGGATGGCGCTGGTGCAGGCGATGACCGCGACGATGGCGATAGCGATCGAGAAGACGATGACCTTCTTTTGCGTCTGGCTGCGCTCTGCCGCCGCCTTGGCGCGCAGGCTGTTGGGGGCGACGCGTGCCGTGGTCGCGCGCCCCGCAATCTGGCGCATCTCCTGCGTAGTCGCGGCGCCGCCCAGGTGCTCCTCGGCATCAAACTCAACGGGCTCATAGGCGCCGGCGGGGTAGTCGACGGTGGCGTGCGTACCTTTGAGGGCTTCGGCGCTGGCAGAGATAAAGTGGCGGTAGACCTGCGAGGACACGACGGTGATGACCGAGCTCACGGCGGCACCAATCACCGAGCCGGCAATGCCGATCTTTGAAGCAAGCGCCACGCTTGTGGCCGCAGCTGCGGCGCCGGCGATGATCTGGGGAATGGAAATATCATCGAACAGACCTTTTTTAGGCGCGATGGCCATGGTCTGTCCGATGGAATGGTTCTCGTGCACGCCGTTGTTGAGCGCGGCCGGTGTCATGACGCGCGTGCGCGGCGCGTCAGTGTACTTGGTTGTCATACGGGGTCCTCCCGGTGTAAATCTGCTTCGTTTCGTGCAGCCATCAGGGTACCCACCAGATGTGAATCGTACGTGACATTTAACAGATACCATCAACTCATCAATAGCTCACCAAGTTGGTGGGATGCGGTTGCACTCGGCGGTTGAACTACAATAGAGCTTGCTAATTGTTGTGAATGGCGTCTACGCACGGGAGCATTCTTATGAATCTTCACCTTTCTCAGTCTGATGGCTTTTTGCGTGTGGCGGCGGCGTCACCGCGGATTCGCGTTGCCGATGTCGAGGGTAATGCTGAGGTGGCGCTTTCCACTGTTCGCGATGCTGCCGAGCGCGGCGTTCGTGCTCTGGTGCTGCCCGAGCTTAACCTGACCGGCTATACCGCGGCCGATCTGTTCCATAACCGCACACTGCTGCATGCCTGCGAGGCTGCTCTGGTGCATATCCTCGATGAAACCCGTGAGCTGCCGATCGTCTTTACCGTCGGTCTTCCCGTTGCGGTGGCCGAGAACATCTACAACTGCGCCGCCGTGTGCTGTGCGGGCGAGCTTTTGGGCCTCACGGCCAAGAAGTACCTGCCCAACTATGGCGAGTTCTACGAGCGCCGCTGGTTTGCTCCGGCGCCTGCGGATCCCGTGTGGGTTGAATTTGCCGGTCAGGGTCCGGTCCCGCTGGGTTCGGGGCTTGTCTACCGTTGCTGTGATGAGGGCGCCGAGGACCTGGTGCTGGGCGTTGAGGTCTGTGAGGACCTGTGGGTGCCGGCGCCACCTTCGACCGAGATGGCGCTTGCCGGTGCGACGGTGATTCTCAACCCGTCGGCCTCTGACGAAATCATCGGTAAGGCAGATTACCGCCGCAGCCTTATCTCTAACCAAAGCGCGCGCCTGTACTGCGCTTATGCCTACGCGGACGCGAGTGAGGGCGAGTCCACGACCGACATGGTCTTTGCGGGGGAGAACCTCGTCTACGAAAACGGCTCCAAGCTCGCCGCGACTAAACTGCTTACCTGCGACATGGCCATCGCCGACGTTGACCTTGACCGCCTGGCTGCCGAACGCCGTCGCTCGACGACGTGGACGCGTACCGACGATGCTCCGGAGGCCACGACCGTTGAGTTTTCGTTTGAGGGCGTGCTGGCCGAAGAACCTGTCCTGCGCGATGCCTGCGATATCGACCGCGTTTTCCCGCGCGCGCCCTTTGTGCCGGCCGACCACGGCGACTTGGCCGAGCGCTGCGAGACGATCCTCGACCTACAGACTGCGGGCCTCAAGACCCGCCTCGCCCACACAGGTACCAAGGCTGCGGTCATCGGCCTTTCGGGCGGCTTGGACTCCACGCTAGCGCTGCTTGTGACCGTGCGTGCCTTCGATGCGCTGGGGCTGCCGCGCACGGGTATCACGGCGGTTTCCATGCCCGGCTTTGGCACGACGCACCGCACTAAGTCCAATGCCGAGTCGCTCGCTCGTGACTTGGGTGTGAGCTTCCGCGAGGTCTCAATCCATGCTGCCGTGGAACAGCACTTTAAGGATATCAAGCATGATCCGGCCGTGCAGGACGTGACCTACGAGAACAGCCAGGCGCGCGAGCGTACGCAGATTCTGATGGATCTGGCCAACCAGGCTGGCGGTTTTGTCATTGGCACGGGCGACCTGTCGGAGCTGGCGCTCGGCTGGGCTACCTATAACGGCGACCACATGAGCATGTACGCCGTCAACGCGAGCGTGCCCAAGACGCTTGTGCGCCATCTGGTGCGCTATGCGGCTGATGTCTTTGGCGGGCGTATTGCCGAGGTCTTGCTCGATATCCTCGATACGCCGGTGTCCCCCGAGCTTCTGCCGCCCACGGGCGACGGTGAGATTGCGCAGAAGACCGAGGATTTGGTGGGCCCGTACGAGCTGCACGATTACTTCCTCTACTACCTGTTGCGTTTTGGCTTTGAACCGGGCAAGATCTACCGCATGGCGCTCAAGAGCTTCGAGGGCGTCTACGACGTCAAGACCATTCACACGTGGCTACGAACGTTCTACCGTCGCTTCTTTGCCCAGCAGTTTAAGCGCAGCTGCCTGCCCGATGGCCCCAAGGTGGGCTCGGTCACGCTCAGCCCGCGCGGCGATTGGCGCATGCCGAGTGACGCCAGCTCGCGCCTGTGGCTTGCGCAGATCGACGCGCTCAATCCAATTGACTAAGGTTGGCTAAATTGAACCAATACGGGGGTTGCAAGCGTTACACTTTTGCAATCTGATGGCCCGTATCGCGCGGCGCTCTTGTCGGAGCGCTGCGTTTTTTATATCGAAAGGTGGCACCATGCAGGCATCGCAGCGTCTCGACCGCTTTGGCGCGGAGGTCTTCGCCTCGCTCAACAACAAACTTCTCGCGCTGAAGGCTCAGGGCAAGACCATTTACAACATGAGCGTGGGCACGCCCGACTTTAAGCCGTACGACCATGTGGTCGAGGCGCTCACGCATGCAGCCCAAGATCCCGAGATGTGGAAGTACGCCCTGCGCGACCTGCCCGAACTCAAGCACGCCGTGTGCGATTACTATGAGCGTCGCTTTGGTGTCTCCGGCATTACGCCGTCTATGGTGCAGTCGTGCAACGGCACGCAGGAGGGCGTGGGCCATTTGGGCCTGGCCCTGCTCGATCCGGGTGACACCATTTTGGTTCCCGATCCGTGCTACCCGGTCTTTGAGGCGGGCGCCAAGATCGCCGATGCCAAGCTCGAGTACTATCCGTTGGTCGCCGAGCATAATTACCTGCCCTATGTGGCGGGTATCGATCCCGAGGTGGCCGATCGTGCCAAGTATATGATCGTGTCGCTGCCTGCAAACCCGGTCGGCTCGGTGGGCACGCCCGAGGTCTACGAGGAGATCATCGCTTTCGCCCGCGAGCACGACCTGCTCATCGTTCACGACAACGCATACTCCGACATCGTGTTTGACGGCGAGCCGGGGGGCAGCTTCTTGCAGTATCCCGGCGCGCTCGAGGTGGGCGTTGAGTTCTTCTCGCTCTCCAAGTCGTTTAACGTCACCGGTGCGCGTATCGGCTTTTTGGTCGGTCGCGAGGATGTGGTCTCGGCCTTTGCCAAGCTGCGCAGCCAGATTGACTTTGGCATGTTCTTCCCGATCCAGAAGGCCGCCATCGCGTGCCTTAATGGCCCGCGCGATGAGGTCGAGGCGCAGCGTCTGAAGTACCAGGAGCGCCGCGATGCCCTGTGCGATGGTCTTGAGGACCTGGGCTGGGAGCGTCCCAACGCGCATGGCTCTATGTTTGTGTGGGCCAAGCTTCCCGGTGGTCGCACCGATTCCATGGCGTTTTGCGAGGAGCTCATGGAGAAGGCCGGCGTTGTGGTGACGCCGGGCGCGAGTTTTGGTCCTTCGGGCGAGGGACACGTGCGCATGGCGCTGGTCCTACCGCCCGATCAGATCGCTTTGGCTGTCGAGGCCATTCGCGAGGCGGGCCTGTATTAGAAACCTATTTCGACTCGTCAATAGCTCGAAACCGATTTCGCGCAGTTATTTTACGAATACTGCAAACAATTTCGGTAAACGGTCGATTTTTGGCTGCGAATAGGGGCATAATCAAAGTCCCGATTGGATGTATTGGGATTACGACAAGCCGCTCGGGTCGTTCCCGGGCGGCTTGTTTGTGGAGAGAGATGGGAGTTTCTAATGGTTAACGAGAAGAAGGTCGCTATTGTCGGCTGCGGTTTCGTCGGTTCGTCTTCGGCGTTCGCACTGATGCAGAGTGGTCTGTTCTCCGAGATGGTCCTCATCGACGTGGACAAGAACCGTGCCGAGGGTGAGGCCCTGGATATCGCGCACGGCATGACGTTTGCCGAGCCGATGAAGATCTACGCCGGCGATTATTCCGATGTCGCCGACGCCGCCATGATCGTCGTCACTGCTGGCGCTGCCCAGAAGCCCGGTGAGACCCGCCTGGACCTGGTCAACAAGAACGTCAGCATCTTCAAGTCCATTATTCCCGAGATTAAGAAGTCCGGCTTCGACGGCATTCTGCTAATCGTCTCCAACCCGGTCGATGTTCTGACCTACGCCGCCATCAAGATGTCCGGCCTGCCCGAGGGCCACGTCATCGGTTCCGGCACCGTGCTCGACACCGGCCGCCTGCAGCAGATGCTTGGTGCCCACGTCGAGGTTGACCCGCGCGATGTCCAGGCCTATGTCATGGGCGAGCACGGTGACTCCGAGTTTGTCGCTTGGTCCAGCGCTCAGGTTGCCGGCGTTCCGCTGAACACCTTCTGTGAGCTTCACGGCCACCTGGAGCATGAGGCTGCCGAGAAGCGCATCGCTGAGGACGTCAAGAACTCCGCCTACACCATCATCGAGAAGAAGCACGCCACCTACTATGGCGTCGCCATGGCCGTCAAGCGCATCTGCACCGCCGTTATGCGCGATGAGCAGACCGTTCTGCCTGTCTCCTCGCTCATGGTGGGCGAGTATGGCCTGTCCGATCTTGCCATCTCCATGCCGACCGTCGTTGGCCGCGACGGCGTTGTCTGCCGCGTCCCCGTGCCGCTGAACGATGACGAGCAGCATGAGCTCACCGTCTCCGCCAAGGCCCTCAAGGACATCATCGACAGCGTCGATTTCTCCTGCTAAATCAAGCTCGCTAGAGCGAAAAGTTACAATGAAGGCGTCCGGGTCCACACGGCCCGGGCGCCTTTTGGTGCAAAGTAACCTGACCCCAATGCACCATCCCAATACACCATAGTTGATGGGAGGGCCATGTCGGATTCGCCTAATTTTTTGACCTATGCTCAGACGGCGTTTGATCCGTTTGAGGAGCGGCCGTTCTGCGCGGTGGACAGCCTGGTCTTTGCGTGGTTGTCCTATTTGCGTTTGCCGGGTGATATGGCGGAGCTGACGAACTGGCAGGGCCTAGACGTACGCGAGCTGCTGCGTGCCGAGTGCTATCGGGACATGATTGACGACTTGTGGGATCCAGAGGGGAGCAGGGCCTTGTTGGAGGCCGTGGCAGCAAGTCCTCGCTACCGTGGCGTGCACGTTTGCGGCTATCGTGCTGTGAGCGATATGGTGGCGACGGAGCAGTTTGCAGCCATGGCGTTCCGGTTTCCGGCGGGGTTTAGTTATCTTTCCTTCCGGGGGACCGATAGTACGATTGTTGGCTGGAAAGAAGACTTTAACATGGCGTTCCGGTGTCCTGTGCCGGCCCAGGAATCCGCGGCACGTTATGTGGACGAGGCGGCGGATGCGATTGGCGGGCCGCTTTTGTGCGGGGGTCATTCCAAGGGTGGAAACCTTGCGGTGTACGGTGCAGCGATGTGCTCCGATGTTGCCCGTGAACGAATCGAACGGGCGTATTCCCATGATGGCCCGGGCTTCGTCGAGGAGTTTCTGAACGGCAACGCCTTTGCCGATCTTTCCGGTCGAATCGACAAGACGCTACCTCGGTCGTCGATCTTTGGCATGATGTTCGAGACACAGGAGGACTATGCCATCGTTGAGAGCACCGAGTTCAGCCTGCTGCAGCACAATCCCTTTAGCTGGGTGGTTGATGGTCACGACTTCGTGTACTGTGAGCGCCTGTCTGCCGGTGCTCGATACGTTGATGGTTCCATTCGTGAGATGCTGCTTGCAGTGTCGCCTAGCGAACGCGAGCGTTTTGTAGATGCGTTGTTCTCCGTGTTTGAGGCTACGGGTGCTGAGCGGTTTGCGGATATCGCTGGGAATCTGCGCGAGAGCCTGCCCGTGATGCTCCAGGCTGCGCAAGGCTTTGACGAGGATACACGACGCTTTGTCTCGCAGACCATCGTTGCGATTCTTAAGTGTGCGCTGCTGCCCAAACGACCCCAGATCGATGTGCCCGCTGCCGGCAAGAGTTTGGCAGAACAGCTCGAGGCTTGGCAGTCCGAGCTCCTGCGCTAACCATTGGTGCAAGCAACCTGTCCCCGATGCACCAATCTTCGAAGCGCCTGGGGCGGGCTCGACCGCTATACTGATTCGTGCCGAAATCGATCTAGAACGGAATGCCGTATATGAAAATCAATCACGCGATTCTGCATATCCTGGACTTTGACTCTGCCGTCAACGTCATGAGCCAGCGAGAGCTCGATATCGAGAGCCGTACCGTGCGCAACTTCGTGACCACGCATCTGCGCCGCGCACGCACCTCGGCCGACAATAAACGCGCCACGTTTGCCGAGAACTCCGCATTCGGCGGCGAGCTCAAGGGCTATTTCTTTGGTGAGCGTGAGTTCGTGGACCTGTCTCAGCAGATTGCGGAGTTCATCTCTTCCGAACTTACCAAGGCCGAGAAAGCCGAGTCCACTGACGTGCTTGTGGCGGACTTTGATGACGATGAGGATGCCCGCTGGTTTGCCGTGATGCTGCTGGGCTCCAAGCAGGCTTTTATGCACGAGGTAGGTCGCGAAGAGGGCGAGGTGCGCAACGACATTGCGCGCCACTACGCCATTCTGCCGAACCCTTCGCAAAAGGTGCCGAGCTATGCAATCGTGCGTGCAAGCACCATGGAGATCGGCTATGTGGACAAGAAACGCAAGATCGCCGGCGAGGACCGTATGCTTATCCCCGATGGCCTGCTGCAGTGCGACACGGGCGTATCGGGTAAGGAGGTCATCGACACCGTGACGCGTGTGGTCGAGGAAGTCGCCGAGGAGCACGGTGCCAATACGGCCGTAGCGCTCGCCAAGGTTAAGGCTGCTGTTGCCGAGAAGGTCGAGGATGACGAGGAGCTGCCGCCTTGGGATATCGTCGACGAGGTCTTTGAGGACGAGCCGGTCATCAAGGAGAGCGTGCGCGCGGCACTGACCGAGGAGAAGGTGCCTGAGCGTGTGCCCGTGGAGCGCAAGCAGGTCGAACGCGCGGCGGTGCGCAATCATAAGATCCGTACCGACACGGGTATCGAGATCAGCTTCCCGGCCGAGATGGGTTCCAACTCCGAGTACATCGAGTTCGTCAATGAGCCTAACGGCCTCATTTCCATCGAGCTCAAAAATATCGGTAGCATCGAGAATCGATAAGTTGCGTTGCGCCTACAGCGGGAAAGCAAAGGCCGGAGCCCTGGATGGGGTTTCGGCCTTTGTTGCTTGGGGCTGAATTACGTTGCAGGTTGAGCATACGTCAGCGAAAACGACCCAGAGCGAGCAAGGTGACGTGAAAGAGGAGGGCATTGACCTTCTGGTCATGCCCGACAATTGAACGTCAGATTGCCGCTCTGGGTCGTTTGCAGCGTCGACTAGTTACGCGGTTTGGTAAAACCGCGTAACCCTAGAGCTGGCGTAAGCCCTCTTCCAGGCCGGTCTTGCTGTCGGTCTTCTCATCGCGCATCTTGATGACGCGGGCGGGGACACCGGCCACGACGGCACCGGCGGGGACGTCCTCGACGCACACGGCGCCGGCGGCAACTACAGCACCCTTGCCCACGTGCACGCCCTCCAGGACCACAGCATTGGCGCCGATCATGACATCGTCCTCGATGATGACGGGCGTGGCGCTTGCGGGCTCCACGACGCCCGCCAACACGGTGCCGGCGCCGATGTGGCAGTTCTTGCCCACGGTGGCGCGACCGCCCAGCACGGCGCCCATATCGATCATGGAACCTTCGCCGATAACGGAGCCGATGTTGATGATGGCGCCCATCATGATGACGGCACGGTCGCCGATCTCGACGCGGTCGCGGATGATCGCGCCCGGCTCGATGCGGGCGTTGATGCCCTTAAGGTCGAGCATGGGCACGGCGGAGTTGCGGCAATCGTTTTCAACGTCGTAGTAATCGATGGAATCGGCATTGGCATCGAGGATGGCCTTAAGCTCATCCCAGTCGCCAAAGACGGTCTTGCCACGACGACCGCCGTAGACATGTGCGTTGCCCCAGGCAACCTTCATGCCCGGCTTCTCGCGCACGTACAGCTTGACGGGCGTCTTTTTGGGCGCGGTGGCGATGTAGTTGATAATCTCTTGTGCATCCATCTCGGCTGCGTTGCTCATTTGCTATCTCTCCTTTGGGTGGATTCGGTTGATACCCGGTTAGGCAAACATGACCTTGTCGAACGTATAGAAGCCGGGTTCGCGGGTGACGAGCTTCTGCGCGGCTGCCAAGGCGCCGTTGACAAAGATCTGACGGCTCGTGGCGCGGTGGGTGAGCGTGACCTCCTCGTCCTGGCCAAAGAAACTAACCTCGTGCACGCCGGCGACGGTGCCGCCGCGCAGCGAGTGCATTCCGATCTCCTTGGGGCCACGCGCGCCGCACATGCCCTCGCGGCCATAGACGGGGTGGTAGCCTGCCTCGGGTTCAGCTTCGACGACGGCGTCGAGCAGTAGCTTGGCGGTGCCGCTCGGGGCGTCGACCTTTTGGTTGTGGTGCGTCTCGACGATCTCGCAGTCAAAGCCGGGCAGCTCGCGTGTGGCCTGGGCCACTAGATGACGCAGGGCTGCGATGCCGATGGAGAAATTGCCCGAGTGCATAACGCGGGTGTTCTGGCCCAGCTCACGCAGGCGGTCCATCTGCTCAGGTGAATAGCCCGTGGTGCCGGAAACGAGTGCGGCGCCCGTGCGCTCGACATAGGCGACGACGGCATCGAAGGTCACGACGTTCGAGAAGTCGATAATCACATCGGCAGCCGGTGCGTTTTCGAGCTCGCTCAAATCGAAGCCAATCTGGGCCACGATATCAAAAACGGGCTGACCGGCGGCGTCGACAATGCCCTCGGCGGTAGTGCGGATGAGCGAGCCCATGCGGCCCGTTCCCATAATGACGGTCTTAATCAAGCAGACCAGCTCCCTTCAGAGCATCGGTAAGTGCGGAGCGCGTGTCGTCTGCCATGGGGCACAGCGGCATGCGGTAGTTTGCCTCGATCATACCCATCTGGGCGAGCGCTTCCTTAACGGGGATGGGGTTGACCTCACTAAAAAGGGCGTTGATGAGCGGCTGACCGGCAATCTGGATATCGCGGGCGCGCTCCACGTCGCCGTCCAGATAGGCGCGGCACATGTCGTGCACGAGCTGCGGCTGAACGTCGGCCCACACGCTGATGGTGCCCGAAGCGCCCAGGCTCATGAGCGGCACGGTGAGCGCGTCCTCGCCCGAGTACATGCGGAAATCGTCGGACAGCAGGTGGGCGATCTTGGCAGCGTAGGCGACGTTGCCCGAGGCCTCCTTAATGCCCATGATGTTGGGGTGCGCGGCCAAGCGCTCTACGTTGCGCTCGCTGATGCCGCAGCCGCAGCGGCCGGGGATGTTGTACAGGATGCAGGGGATATCAACGGCATCGGCGACGGTCTTAAAGTGCTGGTAGATACCCTCTTCGTTGGACTTGTTGTAGTAGGGGGTAATGAGCAGCAGGCCGTCGGCTCCCAAGCCCTGGTAAGTAAGCGACTTGGTGAGCATGGTCTGCGTGGAGTTGGAGCCCGAGCCGGCGATGACGGGGACGCGTCCTGCAACTTGCTTGACCACGGCGGCGACGACGGAGTTGTCCTCGTCATCGGTCATCGTGGCACTCTCACCGGTGGTGCCCAGGGTGAGGATGGCGTCGGTGCCGTTTTGCAGGTGGAAATCGATAAGGCGCTCGAGTGCGTCAAAGTCGACACTGCCATCCTTTTTAAACGGCGTGACGAGGGCGACGATTGAGCCCTCGAGATTGCGGATGTCCATGTTCTTCTCCTTCGCGTCCGCGATCTGGATGCGTTTGTTCCATTGGGCGGCGACTGCCAGGCGCTCGTCTTGGGCGCGACGGCGGGCACTTTCGGCGCGCGACTTGGCCAGCAGCTCTCGGCCGCTCGGCAGCACGTCGAGCGTGGCAAAGTAATCGCCCGGGCGCTCGGCGCGGCGGATGAGGTCGGCCGAGCCATCGGGGCGCAACAGGACCTCGGCGGAGCGCAGGCGTCCATTGTAGTTGTAGCCCATGGAGTAGCCATGCGCGCCGGTATCGTGGATCACAAGCAGGTCGCCCATGTCGATATGCGGCAGCTCGCGATCGATGGCGAACTTGTCGTTGTTCTCGCACAGATTGCCCGTGATGTCGTAGGTGTCCGTGACGGGCGCTGTGGTCTTGTCGTCGCCACCCGGCTGGCCCATCACCGTAATGTGGTGGTAGGCGCCATACATGGCAGGACGAATCAGATCGACGGCGCTTGCGTCCACGCCGATATAGTCCTTGTAGATCTGCTTCTCGTGGATGGCCTTGGTGACCAGGCAGCCGTAGGGGCCCATCATAAAGCGACCCATCTCGGTGCAGATCGCCACATCGCCCATGCCGGCGGGGACCAGAATCTCGTCGTAGGCTGCGTGTACGCCCTCACCGATGGCGTGAATGTCGTTAGCCTGCTGCTCGGGCAGGTAGGGGATACCCACACCGCCGGACAGATTGATAAAGGCGACATGTGCGCCGGTCTCGCGCTCCAGGCGCACGGCAAGTTTAAAGAGGATGCGTGCGAGCTTGGGATAGTAGTCGTTAGTGACGGTGTTGCTGGCAAGGAAGGCATGGATGCCAAAATTCTCGGCGCCCTTGGCCTTGAGCATGCGGAAGGCCTCAAAGAGCTGCTCGGTGGTCATGCCATATTTGGAGTCGCCCGGGTTGTCCATGATGCCGTTGGAGAGTTGGAACAGGCCGCCTGGATTAAAGCGGCAGCTGACCGTTTTGGGGATGGGCCCCGCAACACGCTCAAAGAACTCGATGTGGCTGATGTCGTCAAAGTTGACGATGGTACCCAGCTTGTTGGCGAGCTCAAAGTCGGCAGCCGGCGTGTCGTTGGAAGAGAACATGATGTCGTGTCCCGTGATGCCCAGCGAGCGGGCGATCATGAGCTCGGTATAGCTCGAGCAATCGCAGCCGCAGCCGTATTCGTTGAGAATGGAGATGAGCGCCGGGTTGGGGTTGGCCTTGACGGCAAAGTATTCCTTAAAGCCCGGGTTCCATGCAAAGGCGTCGCGCACTTCTTGCATGTTGCGGCGGATGCCCGCCTCGTCGTATAGATGAAACGGCGTGGGGAACTGCTCGACGATATGCTCGAGTGTCTCCTTGTTCACAAACGGCTGCTTGGCCGCATGCGCCTCGTTGGGGGTCAATGCCATGTCCCGTAAACCTCGCTATCCAGACGGCGCCATCTGCGCATCGAATCCGCATAGCGTGGACCCAATGTCCGGATAGCGCTCCCGCATTGCTGCAGACAGTCCTGTGGGTGTTTCCCACAGGCCCACCAGGTTGTTCGTGCCCGAAAAACCCAGTTCGGCGGGTTTCGCCTCCCCACGGGGTCAAAGCCTGCCGGCTCGCCCGCGGCTCTTCGTGCCCGCGCCTCTATCAAGTGGTAACGACCCTACCACGTTGCACTTTACCAAACAAGAGTATTCGTATATAACGTTTAAAAAATGCAGGGATATGCTGGAAACATGTGTGCCACAATCCTGTATCACAATTAGTTGCAACAGGTGTGCCTCACGAAGGGATCCTCTATGACCGAGCTCCAAGAACTCCGCCGCTATCGCCGCGACCTCCATCGCATTCCGGAGCTCGATTTCGATCTTCCGCAGACGATCGCCTATATCGAGGGCGTGTTGGCGCCGCTCGCTTGCGAGGTGACCCATCCGTGTCCCAGCTGCGTCTGCGCTTTCTTCGACGCTGGCACGGGCGCCGCGCATGCCACGGCGATTCGCGCCGATATGGATGCGCTGCCCATTGCCGAGACAACGGGGGCAGCGTTCGCTTCGACCCATCCCGGCAAGATGCATGCTTGCGGCCACGATGGACACATGGCCATGGCACTTGCTGCCGCGACGTATGTCGACCGTACAATTCGCGAGCAGCCGGGCGCCATTAAGCGCAATGTGCTCTTTGTGTTCCAGCCGGCCGAGGAAACGACCGGTGGTGCCAAGACGGTGTGCGAGAGCGGCGTGTTCGAGCGCTACGGGGCGGATCGCATCTTCGGCTTCCACGTGTGGCCCGATCTGCCCGCCGGCACGTTGGCGAGCTGCTCCGGTCCGTTGCTGGCGCGTTCGAGTGAGACACGCATTCATATTCACGGGACGAGCATCCATATCGCTAAGACCTATGGCGTTCCGGTCGAGGAGTCGCACGATGCGGCGCTGGCGGCTGCCAAGTTCTTGGTTTCCGAGCGCGAACTGATGGATGAGCTGGGTGCCGATGAGCCCTGCATTGGCAAGTTCGGCCTGCTGCAGGCGGGCACCGTCTGCAATGCGGTGGCGGGGGAGGCCTATGTTGCCGGTAGCTTGCGTGTGTTTACGGACGCCATGTTCGACCGTGCGCGCGAAGGTGTACGCCGTGTGCTCGACGAGGCGTGCACCGCAACGGGCTGCATGTATGATCTCGACTTTGCCGAGGGTTATCCACCGGTCGATAACGACCCCGAGTTGTTTGCCTGCATTGCGCCTGCCTTGTCCGAGCTGCAACTTGTGGACGAGCCGCTGCTAATCGCCGAGGATTTCGCGTTCTATCAGCGCCATCTGCCGGGCGTGTTCTTCTTGCTGGGCACGGGCGTGCCAGAGGCGCAAGAAAACCCGATCGACGCAGACGGCTGCTCAGCTTATGCGATGAGCGCCCTTCACACCGATACCATGCTCTTTGACGAGGAAATCCTACTCAAAGGCCTCGATGTCTACAAACGATTGCTTTTGCTTGACTGAGGCGCGAAGGACAATTTGTTCTAGAAAACACGAACAAACGTACGATATAATAGAGATGTAAGTCTATAGAAACGTTTGACGTTACTAACGTAAGGCGATACTATGATTGCATCGTATAAAGATGAGGATACCGAACGCTTTGCCATGGGTGTGCGGGTCAGGAGATTCGTGTCCTTTGAGCGTGTTGCGTTGAGGAAGATTCGCCAACTGCAGGTTTGTGCTTCGCTTGATGATCTTCGCGTTCCACCGGGCAACCGCCTGGAAGCATTGAAGGGCGATCGTGCCGGTCAATATAGCATCCGTGTTAACGAGCGCTATCGGGTCTGTTTTGAGTGGAGACGGGAGATGGCTTGGAATGTCGAAATCGTCGATTATCACAAGTGATGAGACCTCGGCCGATTTGCTGTCGCCGGTGACTCCTGGTGAGCTTCTCAAAGAGGAGTTTCTTGTTCCCATGGGCATTTCTCAATATCGCCTTGCGAAAGAGACTGGGATTCCGGCTCAGCGTATCGGGCAGATTGTCTTGGGAAAACGTCGCGTGACGGCCGACACCGACCTTCGCCTTTGCCGCTACTTTGGCCTGACGGATGGTTATTGGCTGCGCGCTCAGGTGGCGTTTGACCTTGAGGCCGAGAAAAGGCGGATCGAACCGGAACTCGATAAGATCGTTCCTGTTCAGCAGGCCATTGCACTGTAGTGCTCAGAGATGATGGGGGTGGCGTGGCGATGAGGCGACGCCGACAGCCTGCCGTATATAGTCCGGGTGGATGCGGGTGCGGTTTGCTGCTGCTTCTGGTCATCGCTGTGAGCATTGGCGTTATGTTTGTGCTTGCTGGGCTGGCTGCGGCGGCACTCGTGTTGCTGATTGCCACTATCGGCGTGACGATTTGGCTGTACCGTTCTCGCGAACAGCGCCGCGCTAAGGGCAAGACCAGTGTCGGATGGATCATCTTTTTGGTTATCGCCTATCTGCTGAGCATCAGTTACCTGGCGTTCTTTATCTTGCTGCTGATCAGCGCCTTTACTGGCGAATCCGTTACGGTGGGGTAGTGATTCGACGAGCTTCTTGAGGATGAAGCGAGGGGGCGGACTCTGAATGAACCGCGCCCCGCATCAACAAGCTTCATTCGTTGTCTAGCAATCCGAATGTACAATCGTTTGGCGTGAGAGCACCGCCGCCAGCAACACAGGGATGCAGGCCGCGATCGCCAGTCCCCGTTCCGGCTCATCGCAAAAGTGCGTCAACGTCGCGCCTGACCATGGCCATTTCCTGCTCGAGTTTGTAGGCTCGCTCGATGTGAGCTCGTTGATTTTGAGCTCAATAGCCGCGCGGCTGCGCGGGTTGGAGGCGATCGCCCCGATCAGTGCCACGACGCTGCCGCCGATGAGCGCCACCGCAATAGATTCCACAAGGACCCCCAGCAGGACATAGGCCAACTTGCGAGCCCATCATCCGCTGCGGTCACAAATTAGCTGAAAGCTGAATCATTGCTATAAAACGCGAGGTAAAATGCCCAAAGATTGATGGATGGTTCGCAGAATTTGCAAGGGTTATTGAGAAAGCAAAGCTGCGAGAAAGGAAGAGCCATGGCTAAGAAGACGGGAGAGAAAGAAACGGTTGGAAAGGCCAAAGGTTTGGAGATGCCCATCGATGAGGAATCGGCCGGCAAGCTGCTCGATACCATCTACAGGAGCGCATTGAATGGCGTCCCTAAGGTGAGTCGCTCGGTCGACGAGATGGTTGAGGACTACACGGGAAAGGCGAAGTCACCCGATGATGCCGCAAGGGCACTCGCAAAGTGGCAGATCATGAAATGCGGAACCTCAGGTTTCGTCACCGGGCTCGGGGGCTTGATTACGCTTCCGGTCGCAATTCCCGCGAACATAAGCAGCGTCATGTACGTCCAGATGCGCATGATCGCCTGCATCGCGAAGATGGGTGGCTATGACGTTACGTCCGACCAAGTTCAGACGATGATTTACATGTGTCTCACGGGTACGACGGCGAGTGATCTTGTCAAAATGGGGCTCATCAGGACTGGGACGAAATCGCTTGAGGCTGCAATCAAGAAGATTCCCAGGGCGGCACTTGTGAAGATCAACCAGAAGGTCGGCTTCAGATTTATCACGAAGTTCGGCGAGAAAGGCGTCATTAACCTCGGGAAAATGCTGCCCCTCGCCGGCGGCGTGATTGGCGGCGGTGTGGACGTGGCATCGACGAGCATCATTGCTAAGAACGCCATCAGGATGTTCATGGAGGGCGAGGACCCCGATGGAACCCCGCCCACTGAAGCGGAAGTCGAAAGCATCGAAGACGTTGAGGTGAAAAGCGACCTGCTTTAGTCCTTGCTACATGCCCCACACCCCATCGCCTAGCCTATGCCGTAGGAGCTGCCCGGCTGTTATGAGGTATCCCGTCTGCTCCTCGCGGTCTATTCGGCACATCGCGCGCATCGTCTGCTTTGAGTCGCAGACTGTGTCATTGCTGCCCACGATGGCCTTGTGGTTGTTGAATGTGGTCGACCCCTTGTGACCCTTGGGCGGTTCTCAGCTCGCATCTACCAGGATTCTGTCGAGCCCGTGCGAGCATCGAGCGTGCAGGGCATGCTCGAGAGCTTCGTCGTCCGCATGGAGCACGCCGCGCAGGTTCGCCATGTCGGAAATCGAGGCAAGGTGCTGCAGCCGTAGAACCAGTAGTTCAAATCGATGTTAGTAAGCCTCGAGGTGTCATCGGCGATGGACACGCGCTTCATGCTCTTCTATATGGCAACCTTAGCTCTCAGCTAATGAATTCAAGTTCAGTCCTTCCTACGATGTGCTGTGTGCCGGCACGGTAGCCGGATCGTAGGAAGGATGAATAATGGCAAAAGAGGGAAAGAAGCCGATCGGCAAGATTGTCCTAGGCGTCATCGTGGTGCTGGTTATTGTCGGTGCCGTGGGCTCTATGGGCGGCAACTCAACCGATTCGTCTGCGAGCGATTCGGCAAAACCTGCCGAGACGACACAGCAGGCTGAGGAGCAAAAAGAACCGCAAGAACCGTATACCATTGCTGATGAGGCTGAAGACACCTCCAATCAGTTTGCCTATAAGATCACGGGCACGCTGACCAATAACACGGACAAGGAAAAGAGCTACATTCAGATTGAGTATGTTCTGTATGATGCCGATGGCAACCAGGTTGGAACGGCTCTTGCAAACACCAATCATCTGAAGGCGGGCGGCTCCTGGAAGTTCGAGGCGCTGGGTACGGTGTCTCCCGACCAGGTTGCTAGCTGGGAGCGTTCGGACGTAAGCGGTTTCTAGCATGCTGCATGCACTGGGGGAGGTGAAGACGTATGCCCGATAAAAAGCTGACCGAGGAGTTGCTCAATGAGCTTCTCGATGCGCCGAACATCGATGGCTATATCAGGGAGCACGATTTTGCCGCCCCGTCGCTTTCGGTCTACCTGAAGCAGCTACTGCAGGAAAAGGGCTTGGAGCGCTCGCGCGTGGTTCGTATGGCCGATCTCAATGAGACCTTTGGCTATCAGATCTTTACCGGTGCGCGTCACCCGAGTCGCAATAAGGTGCTGCAGATTGCCTTTGCGATGGCGCTGACGCTCAAAGAGACCAACCGTGCGCTGACGGCTGCCGGGGTAAGCGTCCTTAACTGCAAGGACCGCCGCGATGCGATTATCATCTTTTGTATCGATCGCGGGTGCAGCCTCCAAAAGGTCAACGAGGAGCTGTATCGCTTTGGCGAGGAGACGGTGAGTTAACGGCTGATATCTGAGCCGGCGGAGCTGCCGAACAATGATGTAAACGAACGGGGCGCGGATGCCATGGGGTGTCTGCGCCCTGCGCTATGATGGAGGCTATGGATACTCAGACCCCAACATATTCCGATGACGAGCTGACCGCAGCGCTTGCCGAGCACCTGACGTCGCTCGATCGCGACGACAGCTATCGCGTGGAGCGTGTACTTAAGCGCTCGTCCGTTGAAACAACCGAGCTTGTGTACTTTGAAGGAACCGGCGGTGGCTCGCTCGGCCCCTTTGTCCGTAAACGCATCGATGCTTCGGCTCAAATCGGCGGGGCATACGGGCGTCTGCTTGCCGCTCAGCGGGCAGGCAGGCGTTTTGAGCACCTGCCCAGAATCGTCGATTGTCGTCGTGTGGGCGACGAGCTCAACGTGGTTATGGAATACATCGAAGGGGAGACGCTCGGGGCGCTGGTGGACCGTCTGGGAGCCACCCCCGATTATGCGCGTGAATTGTATCCTGCCCTATGCGATGCCGTGGGCGAGCTCCACGCCGGTTTTGCAATGGCGGGGGAGACGTCGGCGCCGGTGATCCATCGTGACCTCAAGCCGTCGAATATCATCGTGACAGGTGCCAACTATACGCCTGATGACGGCCTGACATTTTCATCGCTGGTGATTATCGACTTGGGGATCGCGCGCGTATGGCGCGATGGCGCCGATGCCGACACCGTCAAGTTTGGCACGCGACCCTATGCGCCGCCCGAGCAGTATGGGTTTGGGCAGACGAACGTGCGAAGCGACGTCTACGCACTTGGCGCCCTGTTGTTCTTCTGCTTGACGGGAGTCGACCCTAAACCGGGGCTCGACATGCGCGAGCAATGCGAGGCGCGCGGCATTCCCACTCCACTTACCGATGCCATCTGCATGTCGATGGCACTCGACCCGGCCAAGCGTTTTGCGAGCGCGGAAGCGCTGGGACGGGCGACGCGCGCGGCATACGATCTGAGTCGCCCCGTGCGACCTCCTGCGCCTGTGCTTGTCCGTACTCCGGCTCGGAGACGGTGTTGACGCCCCAAGGGCTCCAGAACCCCACAGGGCTTCCTAGGCCTGCCGCCTCCGCTGCATGCGGTCTGCTCTCTCGCGTTCCGGAGTCTCTGGGGCGTATTTGGAATACGCTCGTCTGCTTCTCGCTGCTTGTGTTCTTTGCTGGAAGTCACTTTGCCGTCTTTCACCCCACGGGAGCAAACCAAAGCTACCCGATGTGGCTTCTCACAATCGAGTATTTTTTCTTTGTCGATGGCCTTATGGTGCTTATGCATTTTGTGCTGCTCGATAAGCGCCGTCTTCGTCGGCGATTCGCACTGCTCGACAGCTATCGCGGCAAGAAACTCGCGAAATTCTGGTTCAAGGCATTGGGTGTGCTGCTCCTATGCATAATCGTCACAGTTGCGGTTGCCAATGTGACCGGCGTCGTCGATACCTCCGCTACCTAAAAGAAAAGGGCCCCATTGGGGCCCTTTGCAGTTGCACTTAGATGCGGTTCATCTGAGCGGCGACTTTGTTGTACCAGTCCTGCCACGTGGGCGGGCAGTACTTTTTGGCCGCATCCGGGGTAAGGGTGGAGCCGTAGTTGGCGCCCAGATAGGCAACGTGAGCGGAGATACCCTCGCCCCAGCTGCCAAAGCTGCGCCAACCGCCGCCACGTGCACTCCAGCCCCAGGCGTTGTAAGAATTGGCGCAATAAGCACCCTTGGTGCTCTCGATGCAGGCGATGGCGGGGGACCAACGGGGGTCGACACCGGTATTCCAAGCGGCGACGGCAAAGTTATAGCCCTGGCCTGCCATGGGGGAGCCGGCGAGATAATTGTCGATGCGGCCTGTCCACTCATTAATGAACGAATCGTAATCGGAGCTACCGGTATTGGCGTTGTTCACCGTGGTGTCGATGGTGGTGTTGGTGTTGGTGGCCTGGCTGCTGGAATTGCTGCCGCTTACGCCCTCGCCCGAGAGCTTCTCGGCGGCAGCGGCTTTATCGGCCTCAAGCTTGGCAAGCTCGGCGGCATTTTCCTGCTCGGCTTTTGCCTGCGCCTCGCTGCGGAGCTGCTGGGCCTGCGCCAGCGCATCCTCGGCGTTTTTCTGCTCTGCCTCAAGCTGAGACTTGGCCTGCTGGAGCTCGGCCTTGTTCTGCTCGAGTTCGGTTTGCATGTTATTGAGCTGTTCGATCTCGTCGACGCTCGAGCTCGTGATCTGGTTGGTGTATTTGCAGGTCGTGATGAACTCACCCAGGCTCTGCGCGTTGACCAGGAAGCTCACGATGGGGTTGGTGCCCTTCTGATACTTGTACAGATCGCGCATGGCGGAGCTTGCCTTGGCCTGCTGCTCGGGAAGCTTAGCCTCGATTTCCTCGATGCTTGCCTCATTGGAGTCAATCTGCTTTTGCAGGTCATCGAGCTTGGTGCGGGCGTCGTTGTAGGCGCTCGTAGCGGCTTCGATCTTCTGCTGGGCTGCGGAAAGCTGATCCTGCGTTGCCTGTGAGGCGGCATACGCCGCAACGGGGGAGAGCATCGGCGTGGCCGTCAGCGCAACGGCGAGCGCGGCGCTCGTGATGATACGAGCCGGCTTCGACGCAATGAGCGCTGCGGCGCGATGATTCGAATGCTGCATCCAGTCCCTCTGCAATCAATCGTAGGTTATGGTTCAAACGGTATTCTACTACTGCTTTCGACCTCAACTTGAACCTTAAAGGTTCCAAAGGGTCAAGTTGAACTTGAGGCTTTGGCTTTGACCTGCAGTTATGATGAATTGTTGAGAAACCATAGAGTTCAACTTTAACGTTACGGGGGCCTGTTTGAGAGGAGTTTTGGGATGTAAAAGCTATCTCAACATGGGGTTTTACAACTACAGGGTTCCTTCGAGACGAGCCTGCTCAATCTCTTCGAGGGCTTCGGCAGGGGTGAACGAACAGGTGCCGTCGCCGAGTTTGACTACCTGGATATCGTCGCCGATATGGATCTCTCCGCCCTTTAGTACCACGCCAAAAATGCCCTCGTGCGGAAAGATGCAGTCGCCAGCGAGATAGTAGATAGCACAGCGTGTGTGGCAGACCTTGCCGATTTGGCTGATTTCGACAAGCACCTCGCTGCCAAGCTTGAGCTGCGTGCCCAAGGGGAGCGAGAGTAGATTGATGCCCTGGGTGGTGAAGTTTTCTCCAAAGTCACCCTCGCGCACATCGAGTCCGCGAGCCTGCGCCGTCTGGATGGACTCTGCGGCCAAAAAGGAAACCTGACGGTGCCAATGCCCGGCGTGTGCGTCGGAGGCGAGGCCGAATTGCTCTATAACGGTGTCGCGTCCATCGGCGACGGGCGACTTGCGTGTGCCCTTGTGCGCCGACGTGTTGATCGAGACGATGCGGGCGGGCCTGTCGTAGGCATCGTTTGCCGTGCGCAGGGGAACGGCCGTTTGTGCCCGTTCTGCCAGCTCGCGCTTCGCAGCATTGAGGATGGGATTATCGGTCGGATGGTCTTGGGGCACGTGTGCGCCTTTCGCTCGAGGATATCAGTACGCTGAATCCTACAACAATGGTAGGTTCATTGCCCATTGTCATACAACGGTGAGCGCCGTCTTCGTGCTGGACGATTACGTCGATTGCCATAGATACGGTGGAGCTTTGGGCGCCGGCGGCTTGGCACGCTAAAATAAATCAGTTGCGCAAAGACCGCCCATTGTGTGGGCAGTTCATGATAGGAAGTTTCCATGGCATTGCAATTTACAGAGCGCGAGTTCATTCCCGTGCTGCTCGGTGGCGACATCAACGCCTATTCGGTGGCGCGCGCCTTCTACGAGGAGTACCAGGTCAAGAGTCTGGTCTTTGGCAAGTATCAGACGGGTCCCGCGTACCGCAGCCAGATTATCGACTACACGCCCAACGTGGATATCGACACCATGCCCGTGATGCTCAAAACCGTCAACGGCATTGCCCAAGCGCATGCCGACAAGACGATTGTCCTTGTGGGCTGTGGCGACAACTATGTTGCCCTCGTGGCTCAGGCCAAGGATGCTCGTGAGCTGGCGGACAACATTGTCGCTCCCTACGCGCCCTACAGCATGCTCGAGCAGTGCCAGAAGAAGGAGATCTTCTACGAGCTGTGCGAGAAGCATGGCGTGCCCTATCCGCATACCTTTACCTTCACCATGGCGATGCTGAACGCCAAAGGCGAGGCACCTGCCGAAGTGCTCGACCAGATCGATTTTCCCTACCCGATGATTCTGAAGCCTTCTGACGGCATCATGTGGTGGCAGCACGAGTTCGAGGGCCAGAAAAAGGCCTATGAGATTGCCGACCGTACCGAGCTGGAACAGGTCATTCGCGACTCGTATGCCAGCGGCTACACCGACGACCTGATCTTGCAGGATCGCGTGCCCGGCAACGACGAGTACATGCGCGTGCTCACCAGCTATTCCGACCGCAATGGCAAGGTGCGCATGATGTGCCTGGGTCACGTGCTGCTCGAGGAGCATCAGCCTCACGGTGTCGGCAACCACGCCTGTATCATCACCGAGCCCAATGATGAGCTCATGGGCGGCGTGCGCAAGTTGCTCGAGGACCTTCACTTTGTGGGCTATTCCAACTTTGACGTTAAGTACGACGAGCGCGACGGCTCGTTTAAGTTCTTCGATTTCAACACGCGCCAAGGTCGCAGCAACTACTACGTCACTAACAGCGGCTTTAACGTTGCCAAGTATGTGGTGGACGAGTATGTGTTCAACCGCCCGTTTGAGCCGGAGTTTGTGACGGCGCAGGACGAGGCGCTGTGGATGGTCGTCCCCATGGGTGTCGTCGACAAGTACGTCAAGGATCCCGAGCTGCGCGCTAAGGTGCATCGTCTGGACAAGGAAGGCAAGGGCGCCGACCCTTCGTTTATGAAGGGCGACTTTGTCTTTAACCGCTGGCTGCGCATGTGGCACACCAAGCTGCGCCACTTTAAGCTGTTCAAGACGTATTACAAGTAGATGAGTGCGGCGCCCGTCCGGTTTACATCGGGCGGGCGCGGGTATGATACGCGCAATTGCGCAAGCGTCACCAAGGAGGCGGCGATGGAAAAGCTGGGAGTTATCGGCGGCATGGGCGCCGAGGCCACGTCGTATTACTACGACCAGGTGGTGCGTCATACGGCTGCTGCCTGCGATCAGGAACATATCGACATGGTGGTGCTCTCCAAGTCGACCATGCCCGACCGCACGCTTGCCATTAAGACCGGCGAGCATGCCAAGCTGCTGGCGACCATGAAAGAGTGTGCCCAGGCACTCGAGTCGCTGGGCTGTGCGCACATTGCCATTCCCTGCAACACGTCACACTACTTCTACGACCAGATCCAGTCGTTTACGAAAGTGCCGATTATCCATATGCCGCGTGAGTCGGTGCGCTATGCTCTGGCCGGTGCGGTGATGGGGGAGTGCGAGTTCGACCCCAACCTGAGTATGCCGGCCGAGCCGGTGCACAAGATTGGCATCATGGGCACCGACGGAACCGTGGGCGCGGGCGTCTACGGCCGCGAATGTAAGGCTGCGGGTGTTGAGGTCGTCTATCCCAGCGAGAAACGTCAGAACGATGTGATGTCGCTTATCTACGATGATGTGAAGGCCGGACGTGAGCCCGATATGGATAAGTTCGACCGCGTGATGTGGGAGTTCGCTCGTAGTGGCTGCGACCGTGTCATTCTGGCCTGCACCGAGCTATCGGTGCTGCAGAAGTATCGAGAGATGCCCGAGATCACCCTCGATGCCATGGATGTCCTGGTGCGCGAATCCATCATCCGCAGCGGCGCCCCCTACCGCCTCTAGCTTCCGACCTGCCAAAAAGGGACAGGTTAATTTTGGTAGGTTTATCTGGTGAAACAGTAAAGGCCTCGGCCCGTTTGGTACGAGCCGAGGCCTTTTGCGTTGGGCAGTTGCTGTCGGTGGTGAACTAGAACAGGAAGCCGATGGCGATGAGGGCGATGCTGACGATGAGCACGGCGATGTCCAGGCCCTTGATCGGGTAGCGCTTGTACGAGCTGACGCGTGTACGCAGATAGAAGCCGCGCTGTTCTGCCGCCAAAGCTGTGGCATCGGTCTTGCCCACGCTCGAGATGAGCAGTGGCACGCACAGTGGCAGCATGAGCTTAAGCTTCTTGATGGGGTTCTTGGTGTCGTACTCGACGCCGCGTGCGGTCTGCGCTTCCATGATGGCGTTCATCTCCTGACCAAACACCGGAACAAAGCGCAGCGCCGTGGTAAAGGTGAAGGCATAGCGATACGGTACGTGCAGCACCTCGACGCAGGCATTGGCAAGGTCGTTGAGCTTGGTCACCATGAGCATGAGGATGAGTGGCAACGCCACGCCCAGCAAGCGCAGACAGGCCTTCGATCCTGTGATGAGACCCGTGTCGGTGATAAAGCTCCACACTACGTTGCCATCGCGCATAAAAGTTACCTGGAGCACCAGCATGATAAGCGCGAGCGGAATCAGCAACTTGAGCAGCGAGAACAGACGGTCGACGACGCCGGCATAGGCACCCAGTGCAAGGGTGAGTGCCAAAAAGCCCAGCAGCGCCACGTAGGTGTCGGACAAGAAGATGCCGACGATGATGGCGGCGGCGAGGCCCAATTTGACGACGGGGTTCAGGCGATGCAGTAGCGTATCGCTTGGCATGTAGTCGATGACGTTAATCACGGCGGACCATCTCCTTGGTAATGCGAACGACATCGGTGACCTCGCTCACCTGCGCAAAAGCGGGCGAGACGGAAGATGCCAGACGGCGCGAGAGTTCAATAACCTGGGGAGGCTCCACGTAGGCACGCCGCATGAGATCGATGTTCGAGAATAGCTCGTGCGTGCGGCCGCGGTCGAGGATGCAACCGTCGGCCATTACCACAATGCGCTCGGCAAAATCCGAGACGACTTCCATATCGTGGCAGACCATAATCACGGCGCAGCCGCGCTCGGCCATGGTGCGCACCGTTTCCATGACGGTCATGCACTCGCGGTAATCAAGGCCGCTCGTGGGCTCGTCGAGCACGACGATCTTGGGCTCAACCACTACGACGGAGGCAAGCGCCACCATTTGTCGCTGGCCGCGCGAAAGTGAGAAAGGTGCCTCATCGGCAGGCAGGCCAAAGCGGTCGATAACAAGTTGAGCACGACGCAGAGCCTCGGCACGGTCGATGCCGGCAAGCTCCAGGCCAAAAGCGACCTCGTCGAGCACGGTATCCTTGCAGATCTGGCGGTCGGGGTTTTGGAAGAGGGTTGCGACTTCGCGGGCGATGCGGCTCGTGGGAACGGCTGCGGTATCCAGCCCCGTAACGCGCACGCTGCCCGAGGCGGGCTTGAGCAGGCCCGTGAGCAGCTTGGTGAGCGTGGTCTTGCCGGCACCGTTCTGGCCGACGATGCCCACGAGCTCGCCGGGATAGAGCGTCAGGCTAAGGTCGTGTACGGCGGCGCCGCCATTGGGATAGGCAAACTCAACATGGTCGAAGGTGAGTACGGGTTCGGCGTCCTTGGCATGAGGGCGCAACGACGGTGCATGCGGGGAACCGGCGGGCGCCTGGGCTTCGATGGCCGCGTGTGCGGGGTCGACGATGCCCGTAATCAGGCGCTCGGCCTCATCAACATCCAAACAGGGGGTGCCGCTGGCCAGGCCGTCGGCCTCGAGGCTGTTGAAAATGCGCGTGACACGCGGGCAATCGACGCCGATGGCGCGGAGCTCATCGGCGTGTGCGAAGACCTCGTGTGGCTCTCCCTGCAGCGCAATTTCGCCATGGTTGAGCACGAGTACGCAGTTACAGTACTCCGAGAGCAGGGCGACCTTTTGCTCAACGACGACGATGGTGATTCCAAGTGCGCGGTTTGCCTCACGCAGCGTCTCGAAGACCAACGTGGAGCTGGCGGGGTCGAGTGCCGCGGTGGGCTCGTCGAGAACCAAGACGCGCGGACGCATGGCGAGGATGGCGGCGATGGCTACCTTTTGCTTCTGTCCGCCCGAGAGCGTGGCGATCTCGCGGTCGCGCAGGTCGCTGATGCCGACGGTCTCAAGCGTTTCGCGCACGCGCCGCTCGATCTGGTCGTGGGGAACGCCAAAGTTCTCGAGGCCAAAGAGCATCTCGTCCTCGACGACCGAGGCGACCATCTGCGTGTCGATATCTTGCAGTACACTGCCGACGATTTGCGACACGTCGGTCAGCGAGACCTCGCAGGTGTCGTGGCCGTCAACCATGACGGATCCAAAGAACGTGCCGGTGTAGTGGTGGGGCACGGCACCCGACAGGCAAGCGGCAAGCGTGGACTTGCCGGCGCCCGAGGGCCCGATGATGCCGATGAAATCTCCCTTGTTCACGCTGAGCGAGATGTGGCTGAGCGCCTGTTCGGTCTGCGTGCCATAGGAGAACGAGACATCGTCGACGTTGATGATCGTTTCCATGGATACCTTTCATAGTCATTGGGGACGTTCTTACATGACTAGTCGTTAAAGAACGTCCCCAAGAGCTAGTCGTTTGGGACAGTCTTTGGTGGTGAAGCACGGAGCCGGCTTTACGAGGTGCCCCAGGTTGGCGCGAAAGAGGAGCGAAGCGTACTTGGGTACGCGAGCGACGAATGAACGCCAAGATGGGGTAGCTCGTAAAGCCGAGCGGGTTAGTTGAGCTTCAGGGCCTTCTGGATGGGCAGGTAGAGGGCACCGACCAGAATGGCGTTAAAGACGGCGGTCATGGCGACGACGGGCAGCATGGCGGCGGCGAGCTCGCCGACCACGCCGAGCATGGCCATCTTGATGACCATGAAGATGGCGCCGGAGACAAAGGTGGTCAGGAAGGTTGCGACAATGGCGATGGCGGGCTTGACCTGACCGTCCTTGCCGGCGGCGTTGACGATGCCGGCCATGAGCATGGCGGCGATGCCCTCGGCGGCAAAATCAACGAACGGCGAAGTGGTGGTGATCTGGATCACGGCAGCCGAGATGAGGCCAATGACGAGCGCCTGGCCGATGTTGGGGCGAACGACCAGGATGGTGAGGCAGAAGGCCGAGATGATGAACTCGGGGCTGATCATGCCGCCCGAGATGCCTGAGATGGCCTTGCCGACGGTGAAGTTGAGGATGAAGCCGGCGGCGAGCAGGATGGCAAGCAGGACGAGGGCGCGGACATCGAGTTTGCCACGGTCGGCGGTCTGGACGGTGCGGGGCTGGGTGGCGGTGGTGTTCTGAGACATGGTGAAAATCCTTTCGGAATGGGAGTGCAAGAGAAAAACGGAGGCGCGTGATGCGAATGCAATCGGGCTCGAGATAGAAAAAGGCCCCCGGTCGAAACCGGAGGCCTTCCAATCACCTAGAGCGCAAAAACAGGCGTGAGGGACTCACTGTCGACCGATCGTATTCGCATCACGCCACCACCAGTTGTTGAGAGACTTCATTGTGTTCTTCATGTTGGTGGCTCCTTTCGTGATGCCATGGCGCGGTCGCACCTAGTTGCTGTTGCGCTGCACTATAGCACAGCAAAGTGTGTGCGGGGAAATCTTTTTTGAAAAGATTTCAGGCGGGTTTCCCGTCGGTCAAAAAGGCGGGTTAAGCGGGCGAGGCTGCCATTGCTGCCTCGCCCGCTCAGCTAAGACGTTACTCCTTATTGCGACGGTAGAGGAAGTAACCGCCCGCGGAGATGACGGCAACGCCAGCGATGGCGAATGCAGCCACCACGCGGCCATCAAAACGATCACCGGTGGTGGGCAGGCCGCCCTTGGTGTTCGTCTTGTTGGTGGTTACCGTGGTCGTGGTGTCCGACTTGCCAGGCTTCTCGGGCTTGGTGGTGGGCTGCTCGGGGGTACCGGGCTGCTCAGGAGTACCAGGCTGCTCGGGAGTGCCAGGCTGCTCGGGAGTGCCAGGCTGATCCGGGGTTACCGGGTCGGTGGCAAGAGCATCCTTGGCGTAGGTGATGGACACCTTGAGGCCGTTGGTCTCAGTGTTCAGATCGCTCGGAGTGAAGGGCTCGTCAAAGTTTCCGGCCTTCTGATAGGCGCGCATCTCCTGGAGCAGGGCCTTGCACTTCTTGTAGGTGTTCTCGGTAGCAGCCTTGCCGGCCTTGTTGGCCAGAGCGGTGCGGCCCTCGGTGGTCGTTTCGGCCAGCATGGCGGCGTCAACTTCCTTGTTCTGCTCGATGAGCTCATTCTGGAGCGCATCGAGGTAGGCACGGACGCTGATACCAAGGGTGTCAGGGTTCTCAAAGCAGAGCGAGCTGATGTCCATGAGAACGTAGTTGATTGAGTTCTCGGGCTCCTCGTTGTTTACGATGTCGGTCTCTTCGCAGTGCTCGAAGGAGACGGTCTGATCGCTGAAGTACGGGCTGACCTCAGTTATCAGAGCGGAGTACAACGGGATGGCGACGGAGTACGCAGCGCGGGAGAGCATCTCCCACTGGATGGTGGCAACCTGGGGATCAAGGCCGCGACGAATCTGGAAGAGGTTGATCTCGGTGTTGCGCTCGGTGCCGATGGCGTAGGCGCCGTCGGTGTTGGCGTTAAGGCCGGGGACATTT
>CDZV01043684.1_pt1 | contig 29917 bp, 27 predicted proteins | sample 554851 | NCBI WGS metagenome assembly CDZV01 (sample SAMEA3182090, study PRJEB8094) | gut metagenome | biome: human; feature: gut; material: Stool; isolation source: human stools | place: Canada | collected 2013-03-12
AGGAGGAAAAAACGTGGTAAATGCGAATGCCGGGGAAAAATTCCTCAAGGAAGGGCTCACCTTTGACGACGTGCTGCTCATTCCCGCCAAATCGGATATTCTGCCCAAGGATATTGCGGTGAATACCCGCCTGACCAAAGACATCGCGCTGAATACCCCGCTGATGACGGCGGCCATGGATACCGTGACCGAAGCGCGCATGGCGATCGCGATTGCCCGTGAAGGCGGTATCGGCGTCATCCACAAGAATATGTCCATCGAGGCGCAGGCCGACCAGGTGGATCGCGTCAAGCGCTCGGAGAACGGCGTCATCGTCAATCCGTTTTTCCTCTCGCCCGATCATCTTGTGGAAGACGCCAACGAGCTGATGGGCAAATATAAAATTTCGGGCGTACCGATTTGCCGCGACGGCAAGCTCGTCGGGATTCTCACCAACCGCGATATGCGTTTTCTCACCGACTTTTCGCAGCGGATCGAGGAAGTCATGACCAAGGACAACCTCGTGACCGCGCCGGTGGGCACCAACATGGAGCAGGCGCAGGAAATTCTGCGGCGCCACCGCATTGAAAAGCTGCCCATTGTGGATGAAAAGGGCTATCTTAAAGGGCTCATCACCATCAAGGATATCGAAAAAGCGGTGAAATACCCGCTTTCCGCCCGCGACAAGGACGGCCGTCTGTTGTGTGCCGCCGCCATCGGCGTCACCTCTGACGTGCTCGACCGCGCCGCCGCCCTCGTGGATGCGCAGGTGGACGCGCTGGTGCTCGATTCCGCCCATGGGCACAGCCAGAACATTCTCAACGCGGTGTCCAAGGTCAAGGCCGCGTTCCCTTCCATTTCGCTCATTGCGGGCAACATCGCCACGGGCGAAGCCGCTGAGGCGCTCATCGATGCGGGCGCGGACGCCATCAAGGTGGGTATCGGCCCCGGTTCCATCTGCACCACCCGTGTGGTCGCGGGCATCGGCGTGCCGCAGATTACGGCGGTATATGATGCGGCCTGCGTGGCTTCCAAGTATGGGATTCCGGTGATCGCGGACGGCGGCATTAAGTACTCGGGCGATCTGGTCAAGGCGATTGCCGCGGGCGCGGACGTCGTGATGGTCGGTTCGCTCGTCGCGGGATGCGAGGAGTCTCCCGGCGATACGGAAATCTATCAGGGCCGGCAGTTCAAGGTGTACCGCGGCATGGGCAGCCTGGGCGCCATGGCTCACGGCAGCAAGGATCGGTATTTCCAGGAGGACAACAAAAAGTTGGTTCCCGAAGGCGTGGAAGGCCGGGTGCCCTACAAGGGGACGCTCTCCGATACCGTGTATCAGCTGATGGGCGGCCTGCGCGCGGGCATGGGCTACTGCGGCTGCCCGACCATTGAGGCGCTGCAGCAGCGGGGGCAGTTTGTGCGCATCACGGGTGCCGGCCTCAAGGAGAGCCACCCCCACGATATTCACATCACCAAGGAAGCGCCCAACTATTCCATCAGCCTGTAAGGTTTATGGGCGCGGGCCTGGCTCACCACACGGACGCTATATGGCACACAAAAAGAGCAGGGGAATGGTTCCCCTGCTCTTTTGCTTGTTATTCCGCTTCAGGTGCCTTTTGTTTGCGCCGCGCAATGCGGACCGAGCGTTTTTCCCGCCGTGCGGTCCCGGCCAAGGCATCGGAGGAATCCACCTCCACGTCAATGAACAGGGGACCGCCGGATAAATCGAAATGATGGCCCGCTTCCTTTTCCAGCCTTTCCAGCTCCAGGCGGCGAAGTGTGCGGTCACAGAAGAAGGCGGGAATCAGCAGCACGGGGACAAGCACCGGGCTGATATGCCGATAGATGATTTTGACAGTGGAAAGCCCGACCTCGCGGGTGGCCCCGATCTGCGGGGGGAACGCCCGCCCGAGATCCAGCGCAATCAGGACGGCCGCAATACCGGCCACAATCGTGATAATCAGGCCGATAAGCGGCATCTTTCTCAGCAGGGTATAAAGCAATACCCCTGCCCACAGCAGAACAAAGGTCAAGGCCAGCGGCCAAAGGTTATATACGTCTTCTGACTGGCCGGCAGCGATGAGATCCTGATTACCCTGGCCGATGCCCCACATGGCGAGCAGGGCGAACCCGGTACTGATCACCAGCACAATCCACATAAGCGTTTTACAGGTAACGGATACGGCACGCACAATCACATTCCTCCAAAATAACTCTGAGAATTTGAGCGTCTTATATCAGTATACCACAATCCGCGTTAATTGCAATGCCTTCCCGACAATTCCATAAAAAACGGGAGAGGCATCCGCGAATCCCTCTCCCGTTCTGATTAATCCTCAAAGAAGCGTTTGTGCACGGCCGCGACGGCGCGGTCGGCGTCCTCCGACGCGATGAGCACCGATACCTTGATTTCGCTTGTGGCGATCATCTGAATATTGACCTGCGCGTCCGCCAGCGCTTCAAACATGCGGGCGGCCACGCCTTCATGGGTTTCCATGCCGGCGCCGACGACCGAAACCTTGGTTACACCGGTGTCGTAGGAAAGGCTCTTCGCCCCCACCATATCGCAGTATTCCTGCAGCGAAGCGACCGCCTCGTCTCCCTTGTCGGCAGGTACCGTGAAGGTGATATCCTTGGTGCCGTCGCGGCCCACCGACTGCAGGATGATGTCCACATTAATATGGGCTTTTGCCACACGGGAGAAAATCTTGAACGCGATGCCGGGCTCGTCGGGCAGGCCGACCATCATAACGCGGGCCACATTGGCGTCCTTCGCCACACTTTTGATCAGCATTTCTTCCATTTTCGTTGCCTCCTTGACTTTGGTTCCGGGTACCCGGCGCAGGCTGGAGAGCACTTCCAGCTCGACGTTGTATTTCTTTGCCATTTCGACCGACCGGTTGTTGAGCACCTGCGCGCCGAGCGTCGCGAGTTCCAGCATCTCGTCGTAGGTGATTTCCTGCAGCTTGCGGGCGCCGGGCACCTTGCGCGGGTCGGCGGTGTACACGCCCTCCACGTCGGTGTAAATCTGGCACAGGTCCGCCTGCATGGCGGCGGCGATGGCCACCGCGCTGGTATCCGAGCCGCCGCGGCCAAGGGTCGTGATGTCATCGAACCGGTTGATGCCCTGGAAGCCGGCAACCACCACTATGCGCTTTTTGTCCAGCGCGGCGCGGATGCGTTCCGCCTGTACCCGCTTGATGCGGGCGGCGGAGTACACCGAGTTGGTATGGAACCCGGCCTGCCATCCAAGGAGAGAGATTACCGGATACCCGAGCTTTTCGATCGCCATGGCAAGCAGGGCGATGGAAATCTGTTCGCCTGCGGAAAGCAGCATATCCATTTCACGTTTGCTGCCGCCCGGGTTAATCTCCTGCGCTTTGGCGATGAGATCGTCGGTGGTATCCCCCTGGGCGGAAACCACCACGACCACGTCGTTGCCCGCTTTATAGGTATCGGTCACGATGCGCGCCACGTTAAAGACGCGCTCGGCGTTGGCGACCGAGCTGCCGCCGAATTTCTGTACTACCAGCATACGTTTCTAACCTCCGCTTTTATTCGCCTGAAGCCGTTCCGGCGAACCCGTTCTGCGGGCCGCATGACGGCTTCAGGTTAGCCGAAGGGACGCCGAATTCCACGGCCGCCCCCCTGCTGTCGCATTCGAATACCTGCACCTTCCATCCGGTCAGTCCCGCGTTTTGCAGCGCCTCCTCCGCCCGGGAGACGAACGCCGCATTGTCGCGGTCGATGATGGCGAGGATGGAAGGGCCGGCCCCGCTGATGGCCACGGCATACGCGCCGAGGCTGTAAGCGGTGTAAAAGACCTGTTCCGCGCCGGGGATAAGGGAAAACCGATAAGGCTGGTGCAGCCGATCCTGCACGGCGACGCGCAGATTCTCGAGGCTTCCCGAGAAAAGGGAAGCGGTCATGAGCGCCGCGCGGGACAGGTTGTAAACGGCGTCCTCGCGGGTGATGGTCGAGGGCAGCGCCGCGCGGGCCACCTCGGTTTTCAGCTCAAAATCGGGGATGAACACCGCGAACCGGATGCGGTCGGACACCGGCACCGACACGGTGTGCACCCGTTCGCCGTCCATCACCGAGGTAACTAGGCCCCCGAGCATGGCGGGCGCGGTGTTGTCCGGGTGTCCCTCCAGCTCAGCCGCGAGATCGCACAGATCGCCGCGGGACATGGGACTGCCCATCAGGGTGTTCGCGCCGAGCAGGCCCGCCACCAGACAGGCGGAAGAGCTGCCCAGCCCTCTGGTCATGGGTATGTTGTTTTCCTGCAGGATATGCAGGCCGTGGAACGGGTGGCCGCAGCGTTCGTAAAGGCGGCGGGCCGTCTGGTAAATCATATTGGATTCGTCGGTGGGGATGGGGGCGCCGTCGGTCGCCTCAATGCGGTAGCCGTCCGCTTCCTCCATCCAGACCCGGTTGTACAGCGTCAGGGCCAGCCCCAACGCATCAAACCCAGCCCCCAGGTTGGCGCTGGACGCCGGCACGGTGATTTTCAGCATAAAGGCAGGATCCTTTCCGGGCGGCCCCTACATATCCGCGATGCGGATGCGGCTGACGAGCTGCATGCTCTGAAGCTGCGCGAGCTTGTCGTCCAGCTCCCCTTCGGCCATGACCGGGGTGACGAAGGCCACTTCGTCCGCTGCCGCATGCGGCGCATGGACATAGGATACCTCGCCGAACACCGCCGCAACCTGTGCGGGCGCGGCCGGTATATCGGTACACTGCAGACGCACCAGGGCCGCGTCCCGGCCTTCCTTGTAGTCGGCGACGTAATCGGCCGATCCCCGCTCCCAGAAGAGATATTTGCGCGCGCCGATATGCTTGACCTCGTCGATGACATCGGCCACCACGGCGCTCGCGGTGGGCAGCTTGCCCGCGCCGCGGCCGTAGAAGACCACGTCGCCGATGGCATCGCCCCGCACCATGATGCCGTTGAACACATCGTTGACGTCGGCGAGCAGGCTGGTTCTGGGCAGAATCATGGGGGCCACCAAGGCGTTCAGGCGGCCGTCCGGCCGCTTGACTACCCGGCCGATCAGCTTGATGACGCCGCCCCAGGCGTCAGCATATTTCACGTCGTCCAGCGTGATGTGGGAGATGCCCTCGGTGTGCACCTGGTCGGGATACACATGGCGGCCGAAGGCGAGAGAGGCGAGGATGCAGATTTTACGGCAGGCGTCGTGCCCGTCCACGTCAGCGGAGGGATTGCGCTCGGCGTAGCCGAGCTTCTGCGCCAGGGCGAGGGCATCTTCAAAGGACATATGCTCCTCGATCATCTTGGTCAGCATAAAGTTGGTGGTGCCGTTGAGGATGCCCGCGATTTCGTACACCTCATTGGCCGCCAGGCACTGATCGATGGGGCGCAGGATCGGTATGCCGCCGCCCACGCTCGCCTCAAACAGAAAGTTCAGGTTGTTATCCCGTGCGATTTCGAGCAGCTCGTCCCCCTTGGCCGCGACCAGCTCCTTGTTGGAGGTGACCACGCTTTTGCCCGCAAGCAGACAGCTTTTGACGAACTCGTATGCGGGGTGCAGGCCGCCCATCGTTTCCACCACGATGCGGATATCCCCGTCGTTCAAAATGTCTTTGAAATCCTTGGTAAACAGGGCGGCATACGGGCTGTCCGGGAATTCCCGCAGGTCGAGAATGCGCCGGATCTCAATCGTATCGCCCGCCTTGTGGGCGATGCTCTGTGCGTTTTTGCGCAGCACCTCCGCCACGCCGGAACCGACCACACCGTGGCCCAGAATCGCTACATATATCATGCTTCGTGTCCTTTCTTTGCGGTTGTTTGCGCGGGGGCGTCGCCCGAAAGCTGCGAAATGCGCTTGACGCCGGGTACGGCGGCCAGCTGACGCACAAAGGCGTCCAGCGGCAGCAGCAGCCGATCGGTGCGTGCGGAAATGGAAACGGAGGCGGTCCCGCCGGCGGGTATATTTTGATTGACGGTCAAAATATTCGCTCCTGCGTCGGCGAATGCGGCCAGCAGGGCGGAAAGCACGCCCGGGCTGTCCCGCAGCAGCATGTGTACCGTCACGATACCGCCGGATTTTTCCGCGTCGTAGGGAAACACCGCATCCTTATACTTATAAAAAGCGGTGCGCGAAATGCCGGCGAGCCGTGCCGCTTCGGCCGCGGTGGCGGCTTCGCCCGACTGCAGATACCCCTTGGCATCCACCACCTTGGCGTACACCTCGGGAAGCGCTGTCGCCTTCACCAGCAGAAGCTGGGCTTTGCTCTCCCGTTCCGGAACCATACGGCCTCACCCCTCTTTCCACCAGGGAAGTGTACTCCGTTCGCGTACAGATGTTACCCAGTGAGATACACTATAGCATTGTATGCAGAGGGTTTCAAGAGAGTGGCCAAGCCAAAAATCCGGAAATAGCGAGATTATACGAGTTTATCTCCTGAAATCTAATGATTACGTCAGAATTCTCCGGATTTCATTTTTCTGCGAAATGCCTTATCCCACAGGAATGCGGAGCGGATTATTGGCGGATTTGCCACCGAACAAAGAAGGACGAAACCATTCCGGCTTCGTCCTTCTTTGTTCGGTGTCCCCGTTACAGGGCGTAAATTTTCTTTTCCTCGAGGATTTCGATCTGCGCGGCCTGCAGAGCCTTCACGGCCTTGTCATTGTCCGTTTCGCCAAAACGCAGGATGACGCAGGCGCGCCCTTCGTCGCGCGAAATAAAGGCGTACATGTATTTAATATCCACATCGACGTCGGCGAGCGCCTTCATCGCGGCGGCAAACCCACCGGGAACATCGGGAATCCCGATGGCCAGCACATTTGTAAGCGAAACGGTCAGGCCCGCATTTTTGAGCGCCTTTTCCGCCTCGGCAGGCTTATTCACAATGAGGCGCAGGATGCCAAAATTGGTGGTATCCGCGATAGACAGGGCGCGGATGTCGATGCCGGCCTGTGCGAGAATGGCGGTGATTTCCGCCAGGCGGCCCGATTTATTCTCCACAAAGACCGAAAGCTGCTGAATAAACATAAGACCCCAGTCCTTTCCCGTATAAGCTGCCCGTTTGGGCGCATGACCTTCCATACATAGTATACCATGGGACAAGGCCGCATGGCAAGTACCTTAAAACACCCGCTTATCGATGACGCGCTTGGCTTTGCCCTCCGACCGCGGCAGGGCGCCGGGTTCCATCAGCCGCACCACGGCGTGCACGTTCAGGGTACTCTGCAGGGCGCTTTCGATGCGATGCTCCACATTTTCCAGGTCCCGCACCGTGTCGGAGAAGAGAGCGGCGTTCATCTCCACCTGCACCTCCATGGTGTCCAGGTTGTTTTTCCGGTCCACAATGATGAGATAGTTCGGATCCATGCCCAGTTCGAGCAGCACATGCTCCACCTGGGAGGGGAAGACGTTGACACCGCGGATAATCAGCATGTCGTCGCTGCGCCCGCGGGGCTTGCTCATGCGCACGGTGGTGCGCCCGCAGGCGCAGGGCGTGCGGTAGAGAGCGCAGATGTCCCGGGTACGGTACCGCACGAGGGGGAGCGCCTCCTTCCCGATGCAGGTGAACACCAGCTCGCCGTATTCGCCGTCGGGCAGCGGCTGTAGCGTGTCGGGGTCGATGACCTCGGGATAGAAATAATCCTCGTTGATATGCAGGCCGTCCTGCCGTTCGCAGTCGTAGGCCACGCCCGGCCCCGCGATTTCGGACAGACCGTAGATGTCGTATGCCTTGATGTCGAGCAGACGCTCGATCTCGTGCCGCATGTTGTCGGTCCACGGCTCCGCACCGAACAGGCCCGCGCGCAGCTTGAGCGTTTTCGGATCGATGCCCATGTCGCGCACCGTCTCACCGATGAACATGGCGTAGGAGGGGGTGCAGCATAGAATATCCGAACCGAAATCCTGCAGCAGCTGAACCTGCCGTTTGGTGTTGCCCGAGGAGACAGGGAGGGCGGTGGCCCCCATATGCTCGGCGCCGTAATGCAGGCCCAGGCCGCCGGTAAACAGGCCGTAGCCGTAGGAGACATGCACGATGTCGTTGCGGGTGCCGCCGGCGGCGGTCAGGGCGCGGGCAGCACCCTCTGCCCAGATGTCGATGTCGTGCTGGGTATAGCCGACGACCGTCTGCTTCCCCGTGGTGCCGGAGGAGGCGTGGATACGCACCAACTCGCCCTGCGGCACGGCGAACAGGCCGAAGGGATAGTTGTCCCGCAGGTCGTTTTTTACCGTAAAGGGCAGCTTGACGATATCGTCGATGGAATGAATGTCGCCGGGCAGCAGGCCGATCTCATCGAATTTTTTCTTGTAAAAGGGCACATGTTCGTAAGCGGTATGCACCATTTTAATCAGCCGCGCCGACTGCAGCGCATGAAGATAATCGCGGGAGGCACATTCGATTTCGGGGGTATAAACAGCCATGAGGGGATGTCACTCCTTGCACGTTGATATCGCCCGGGCCGTGCCGAAACGGCCCGCAGCACCGGTTGGATCCATTTTAGCACACCGCGCCGGCTTTCGCAACCGGCACCGGCAAAAAGACGACAAAAACCGCGCCGGATAGACGCGGCGCGGTTTTGTTCAGCCAATGGAATGGGAGCGGCTGTCGCTGTAGTACAGTACGCCAGCCTGCGCGCCGCCACAGCGTACGCGCAGCAGCTCGGGGACGGTGACTAGAATATATCCCTGCTCCTGCAGGCGATCCATCATCTCGACGGCGGCGTCCACGGTGGATTCGTACACATCATGCATGAGCACGATGGCGCCGTCTTGGATGCCGTAGGTCCCCGTTTGAAAAGCCGCGGCCAGAATGGCCTCCTTGTCGCGGGTTTTCCAGTCCCGGGTGTCCACCGTCCAGTTGACGAGCGAAAGGCCGGTTTCCTTCGCATAGGTCTGCAGCCGGTCGTCAAAGTTGCCGCCGGGCGGCCGCAGAAGCGTGGGCATATGCCCCGTGATCGTCTGGATTAACTCGGCGCACCGCAGAATCTGCTCCTTCATCGTGGCCTCGTCCGCCTTGACAAGATTTTGATGGGAGTAGGAATGGTTGCCAATGGCGTGTCCCTCCTCCGCCATGCGGCGGATCAGGTCAGGGTATTTTTTCGCGTTGCTGCCCACAACGAAGAAGGTCGCCTTGGCCCCCCGCTTTTTCAGTTCGTCCAGCAGGCGCGGCGTGGTGCTTTTCCCCGGCCCGTCGTCAAAGGTCAGGGCGATCAGCTTGGCGTCCGCCGGGTAGGTGGCGGCGGTCCCTTCAGCGGACGGCGAGCCAGCCGCCAGGCGGCTGTTCGCCTCGTCCAGCTTTTTCTGCGCATCGGCCAGCTCCTGCCGGGCCGCATCCAGCTGCTGCTGCAACTGGGCGGCCGTCTCGCCGGCCCCGGCCGCATCGGCCTCGGCCTGCTGCAGCTTTTGCTCGGTCTCCGTCACCTTCTGCTGCAGCTGCTCCACCAGCGCCTGCTGCTCGAGCAGCTGCTCCCGGAAGGTGAGCACGCCCGAAAGCGCCACGCCGCCCAGGACGGCCAGCGCACAGAGGACGAGCAGGGATAGGATCAGCGCGATAAGCAGCCGGCGGTTTAATCCGCTGCTGGTTTGTGGTTCCATTGTGCCGCCCCCGTCCCGGTGTATGTATACTCCCTATTGTATCATGTTTCAAAATAGAAACAAGGGATTTCGGCGGGCTTTTCGCGTATTTCTACAAATTTCCTATTTATTCGCGCGGCTCAGGCGTGAGATAAAAGGGGAAGGCGCAGCGGCGCCCGTGCCCAGGGGTTTTCCTTGCCGTCCAGCACAAAGAGGGTGTCCTCTCCCTGCAGAGGCTGAACCGACATGCCCGCCGTCTCCCTCGGCGTAAAGCCGAGCGTGACCGCGCGGGTATCGGCATGCGCCGCGGCGGCCAGAATGTCCGCCAAGGCGGAACCTTCGCCGCCGAAAATGTCGTAACAGGTCATCTGCGGCCCTTCAAAATCGGCGGCCACGACGGCCTGCGCCTCCTCCAGCCAGTAAAAACCATCCCGCATAAAGGAGGAGGCATAAAACATCACCAGGCCGAAATTATCCGCCAGCGCGGCCTGCGCAAACGGATTGGAGCGGGCAAAGCACTGCCGCAGCAGCTGCCGATCGGCCGCGCTGTCCATATGCAGCCGCCGTCCCGCCGCCCGTCCGCCGGCCAGCGGCAGACAATGCACATATTCCTGTTCCCGCCGGAACCCGAAGCGCGGATAAAAATCGAGCACCGTATCGTTGGCGTACAGATAGAGGGCGTCGCATCGATCCCGCCAGTCGCGCAGGATCTCTTCCAGCAGCCGGCGGGACAGCCCCCGGTTCCGATAGGCGGGATCGGTCATCACGGTGCCGATTTGGATGAAGTGTTTGTCCCCCTCCGGAAAGCGGAAGGTCAGCCGGTTGACCGCGGCGTTTGCCGCCACGGTATCGCCGTCCGCCAGGACATACGGGATATACGCGTCGCTCCACCAGCCCTGCGCATGCCAGTCTGCAAAGGAGAGGCCGAACGTCTTCCCGGCCAGCGCATCAAACCCGCGGCGCAGCGTGTCGTTGTCCCGTACCTGCTTATGCAGCATCAAGGCCATGTTAATCCTCCACCGTGACGGTGCCGTCGGCCTGCACCGTGATGGTCATGCCGTCCCGGACGTAGGCGAGAAAGTCGTCGCCCAGCTGGTCCACGGTGGGGATGCTGTTGTCCGTCCATACGTCTGCGAGAATGGCGCCCGCGCAGGCGAGCGAATCGATGGTCTGGGAAAAGAGCAGGGCAGCGGGGGCGGCCCCCATCGCCGCCGCGGTATGCAGCACCATGCCGCCCGTGGTGGAGCCGATGGTCTGGGGCAGGCAGAGGGCCGTGCCCGTCATCACCTTGCCGTACAGATCGGCGTTATTCTGATCGGAGCACACGGCGGTTGTTTTCTTGGCCAGCAGGCTCTTCTGAAAGGAGGCCAGCGTGTTAAAGCCCCCGTGCGAAACGAGTGCCCTGGCCGTCACGCTGCCGGCGACAACCGGCCGGCCCTTGAACGTTTTAGCCATTGTCGGCTCCCCCTTTCGTGAGCAGGTTGGTGATGGCCTCGTCGGTGTAATACCGCGCCGAGGTATAGGTGCGCAGCTTATTGGAATTGGTCACGACCGGCATGGATTTGCACAGGGGATTGTTCATATACATCAGCGGGCAGATGTAGGACAGCCGGCCGCCCATGGCGCGCAGCCGCGCGGCATACGGGGTTTTCTGGAATTGGGCGAGCACATCGGGCGGCGCGGTGAACACCGTCTTGAGGCGCAGCTTGCTGCGCCCTGCGGCGCGCAGCGCCTCCTCCAGCCGTTCGGTCCAGCGGATCAGCTGGTTCTCCGACAGATGCGGGCAGCCGATGAAGCAAAGCTTGGGCTTGGCGCCGGGGTCCTTCCAAATGACCGGATAGCTCCGGCGCACCCGGTCGAGCTCTGCGTCGTCGATGACGTAGGTGCGCGCCCCTTCCGCGATGAGGGAATCGCCGAGCTCCACCGCTTCGGGCGTGAGGTTTTCCACGTGATACAGACCCACCGCCCCATTGGAGGCGGAAGCGGCGCCCATATCCTTGAGATAGGAGCGGGCGTCCTCGTTCAGCTCACGGCCGAGAAAAGCGTCCAGCCCTTTTATGTAGGGCACATCCTCCATCACCTTGAGGCCGATGGCACTGCCGAGCACCTGTGCTTCGGGGATTTTGGAGGTCCTGATGTCGATGACCCAGGTGGCCCGGCGGCCTTCGTCGGTCAGCAGGCCGAAATAGGGCACCTTGCCGAGAATCGCACCGAAAATGTCGATGAAAGCGGAGTTGCGGTTGCACCGCGCGCCGAGCACCGAATTGGCGTATACCACGGCGGAGGATTCCGCCCAGCTGAGCACCTGCCCGCGCTGGGGCACATTGCCCACCTCGTCCATATAGCAGGCGCAGGTGAAGGCGTTGTCATCCTTGAGGCCGAGCCGGCGCAGCTGCTCCTCATAGTCGTTCTGCTTGCCGTACATCACGCCGAACACAATCTTCTGTAGCAGGCCGGCCGGTACGTTTTCGGGGTCAAGCGGACGGGGATCGACGGTAAAGGGCTTTTGCGCCTTGACGCCGGCGGCGATGAGTTCATCCATCAGGTCAAAGGTGGCGGTCATCACCGACAGGCCGAAGGAGGTCACCAGATGGGCGGGACCGGGCGCGGGCACAAATTTTTCCGCGCCGAAGGCGTCGCCGTACATGACGAGGGCTTTCATCACCTTGGCCAGCACCTCGCCCTGCTTGCCGTCGAGAATATCCTGTTCTTCTGGGGTCAGTTTCATGGTTTCCGCTCCTTTCTACAGCGATAAGGCGAGAGCGTAGGCGGAACGCACCGCCTCGAACACCTTGCCCGCCTGGAAGCTGTCGCCGATATTGCGCACGAGGGGGGCGACGCGGCGCTGCTGCGCTTCGAGGAAGAGGGTGTCGTCCGCCCGGCCGCCCGCGGCGCTCACGATAAGGTCGGCATACAGAGAAATGGGCTGCTCCACCAGATCCAACTTGGGGGCGAGCGGGTTTTCGACGTTTTCCGGCAGGATAGGATGCCATGTATCATAGGGATCGGGCACGGTGGGGGACACATTGCGCACGGCGAGGATGCCCTCAGGCGTGAAGCCGGTCACCCGGGTGCAGTTGAGCAGTTCCACACCGCTTTTATGCAGCGTATGGATGAGGTGACCGCGGTTGGCGGTGCACACGTGGTTCATAATATAGGGGGTCATTTCGAGCACCTTGACCTCCTTGCCCAGCTCCTGCCGCAGCCACAGCGCCATCTCGCACCCCACCGTGCCGCCGCCGACCACCACGACGTACCGGGCGGCGGCCGCCTTCTCCGGATGGACCAGCAGGTCGGCCGCCTGCACGAGAGGCGCGGTTTCGGCCCCCGGCAGGGGCAGCTGGGTATCCACGGTGCCGGTCGCCACCACCACCGCGTCGAACTGCTGGGCGGCGAGCCAGTCGGCCGTGACGGCGGTACCGGGCCGATAGGTCATGCCGTTCTCCCGGCAGGCCAGATCCACCTGCCGCTCGAGATAGCGGCGGTAATTGTCCACGTCGAACTTGATGCGCGGCACGCTGCCGGGAATCAGCCGGCCGCCGATGGCCTGGCTTTTTTCAATTAAGGTCACCTGATGGCCGCGCTTTGCCGCCGTGACGGCGGTGACCACACCGGCCGGGCCCGCGCCGACGACCGCCACCTTTTTCGGGACAGCGGCGGGCGGCGGGGAAGCGGGATAGACATGTTCGAAGGCGGTACGGGGATTGACGGCGCACTGCGGGTGGCCGCCTTCGACGAATTCGTTCAGGCAGGCCTCCTGACAGCCGATGCAGGGGCGGATATCCTCCACCCGGCCGGCGAAGGCCTTGTTGGGCCATTCGGGGTCGGCGAGCAGCGGCCGGCCGAGCATCACCATATCGCAGTCCCCGCGGCGCAGCGCCGCCTCCGCCAGATCGGGATAGCCGAGCTTGCCCACCCCGACGACGGGCACTTCCACCCCGGCATTGGACACGATATGGTTGGCGGCGAAGAAATCCTTGACCGTTCTGGCCACCTCGAGGAAGCAGCCAGGCGGCATCGATCCCGGCGGGTGAGGCAGCCACCAGTTGTCGTAACAGCCGAGGTCCACGTCGAAGATGTCCACGCCGGCCGCCACGAGATTTTTCATATAATCGAGGGTCATGTCCACCGTGCGGCCGTTGGTGAATTTCTTCATTGACGTGTTGTGGATGTTCTCGCCGTAGGTCTCGTTCAGTGCCAGCGAGAGGTCGATGCGGTACATAATGGGATAGGCGTCCCCCACCCGGCGGCGGATCTCCCGCACCATGTCGAGGCCGAAGGCCTGCCAGTTCGCAAAATGGCCTAGCGACCGCCGGTTGAAGGCCGGGTTGGTCAGCTGCTCAAGCAGATACCCCTCGTGGCCGTGAAGGTACACACCGTCCAGATTGGCCGCCTTGGCGTCGGCCGCGGCCTGCCCGGCGTTTTTGATGATGGCCTTGAGCTTGTGCCCCGAAAGGGGACGGCAAGGGACCTGCGACATGTAAAAATTGGGGTTCCACGACGCGGAAACGGGCATCTTAAAGGAATTGACCAGGCACTGCGGATTGCCCACCCGGCCGAGGCCGGGAGTGAGCTGAATGAAGAATTTGGCCCCGTGGGCGTGCACGCCCGCTGCGATGTCGCGCCAGGCGGCAAACACGGTGCGCGACCGGTCGATGCGGGGGAAGTAGCTCAGCCGATCCAGCTCGATGATGGAGGGGTCGATGCCGAAGCTGACCGGTACAAGGCCGGAGGTGATGAGGCCCACGCCGCCCTTGGCCCGTTCCAGAAAATACTGGATCATCTTGTCGTTGGGCCGGCCGGTTTCCTCGCACATGCTGATGTTGCCCATCGGCGCCATGACCAGACGGTTTTTGACCGTCATGCGGTTGATGCGGATGGGGGAGAACATCGCGTCGTAAGGGTACAGCTCGCGCGTCATGCGGCCGGCTGCTGTGCGGCCCGGATCCTCGAACCAGCGGCCGTAATCGTCCACCAGGCGCTGCACCTGTGCATCGGTTTTCAAAGCAATCTCCTCGCTTTCCGTTTGGTTTGCCTTCATTATACAGCAAATCAAAGAAAATGCCAAATATTTGCACACCAATATTGGCGCAGAAGATTTACCGAAAAAGCACGAAACAGACAATAAAAAACGGCCCGTCCTGCGGGCCGTTCCAACGATCTTATTTCTGCATGGAAAACCGATAGGCCTCGTCGAGCCAGTGCATAAGCTCGTCGCTCTCTTCCGGAGACTGCAGCAGGCCGGCGATGCCTTAACCGAGTCTAAAGGCGGCGAGAAGACGAAAGGAGATCGGCGCTTTGGAGATCCGGATCGCCGTATCCGGATGCGCGCTGCCCAGTTTTTCCTTCAGCGCCTCATAAAGCGGCAGCATCGCCGGCGACTTTTCATAAAAAAGTCGCCGCAAGCGATATACAGCTTGCGGCGACATGGTGGGCGTGAAGGGACTCGAACCCCTGACCTCTCGCGTGTGAAGCGAACGCTCTAACCAGCTGAGCTACACGCCCGTATTGGTGACCCGAACGGGAATCGAACCCGTGTTACCGCCGTGAAAGGGCGGTGTCTTAACCGCTTGACCATCGGGCCGCATTTGCTCCTCCGGCTGGAGGAGCGTGGTAGCGGTAGTCGGATTTGAACCAACGACACTGCGGGTATGAACCGCATGCTCTAGCCAACTGAGCTATACCGCCATAGCCTGTCCCGGTGCGGCGATAGCCCCGCCTGCGGGGCCACCCCCACAGGGGACGCACTATATTATATAGTAAGCGCCCCGCGTTTGTCAACCATTATTTTTATTTTTTGCGCAGACATTATCCGCCCCGTTTTCGCGGCGCGCATCGAACACCGTGATGCATCCGGTGGGGCAGACTTTGCCGCATTCGCCGCAGCCGATGCAGATTTCCGGATTGATGACGGCGAGGTTGTTATCCATGCGGATGGCATTCACCGGGCAGGTCTTGACGCACCGGGTGCAGGCGATACAGCCCACCTGGCAGATTTTGCGTACCACGGCGCCCTTGTCATGGTTGGAGCAGCGCACAAGTGCCTGCGTATGCTTGGGCACAAGGGAGATAATCCCCTTCGGGCAGGCGCGCAGGCACAGGCCGCAGGCCCGGCAGGTTTCCGGGTCGATGCGTGCCAGACCGTTTTCCACCACGATGGCGTTGTATTCGCACGCCACGGCGCAGTCGCCGTAGCCCAGGCAGCCATACTGGCAGGCGAGATCGCCGCCGTACAGCTGGGCCGCCGCCTTGCAGGAGGGAAGCCCGCGATATTCCAGCTTGCGCGCCGCAAATTCGTCGCAGCCGCCGCAGCGCACCATCGCCACCTTTTCTTCGAGGGAACCCTCCACGCCGAGCAAATCGGCCGTGGCGGCCGCCACCTCCGCGCCGCCGGGGGAGCACAGCCCCACCCGCGCCCCCTCGTGCACCAGCGCCTGGGCATATCCGTCGCAGCCGGAATAGCCGCACGCACCGCAGTTGGCGCCGGGCAGCACCGCGCGCACCGCTTCCACCTTTTCATCCCGGGGTACCGCCATCAAAACGGAGGCCACCGCCAGCACCAGGCCGGCGAGCAGCGCCAGGCCGGCGACGACACCCACCGCAAGTAAAACCGCACTCATGGCTGTATGCAATCCTTTCCGCAGGGTCGTATACCCACAAGGCCGCGCACCCTGCGAACGCGGCAGGCCGACAGATTACAGACCGAACAGGCCCTGAAAGCCGAGGAAGGACAGGGACACGAGGGACGCGGCCACCAGCGTGATGGGCAGTCCTTTGAGTCCGTGGGGGATGTCCGCGCTTTCCAGCCGCTCGCGCACGCCCGCGAACATCACCATCGCCAGCAGGAAGCCCGCACCCGCGCCCAGCGCGTTGACAAGCGACTGCACGAAGGTATACCCTTTGTCGATGTTCAGGATGGTCACGCCGAGCACCGCGCAGTTGGTGGTGATCAGCGGCAGGTAGATGCCCAGCGAATTGTACAGGGGCTTGACATACCGCTTGAGCGCAATTTCCACCAGCTGGACCAGCGCCGCAATGATGAGAATAAACACGATCGTCTGCAGATACCCGAGGCTGTGCGGCCCGAGCAGCAGGTTGTAAATCGGCCAGGTGGCCGCCGTGGCCATCAGCATGACGAAAATGACCGCGAGGGACATGCCCACCGCCGGCTGCAGCTTTTTGGACACGCCGAGGAAGGGGCAGATGCCGAGAAACTGGGACAGGACAAAGTTGTTGACCAGCAGGCCGCCGATGAGGATGGCGAAAAGGCTGGTATTACTCATGGTCCGCGCCTCCTTCCGTATGGCCTAAACGGGCGCAGTCGGCCGCGCGCGGGCATGCCTCACAGCCGCCGCCGGACAAAGGCTGCGACCCCATTTTGACCGACAGCTTGTTGGTCAGCCAGATGAGCATGCCGAACACGAAAAAGCCGCCCGCCGGAAGCACAAACACGGTGATCGCAGGGAACAGGCCGCCGTCCGGCCAGCCGAAAAGGGTGCCGTTGCCCAGCAGCTCGCGGATAAGGCCCATGGCGACGAGCGCAGCGGTAAAGCCCACGCCCATGCCCAAGCCGTCCAGCGCCGAGAGGCCCACGCTGTTTTTGCTGGCATACGCTTCGGCACGGCCGAGGATGATGCAGTTGACCACAATCAGGGGCAGATAAATGCCGAGCGCCTGGTCAATCTCGGGCAGGAAGGCCTTGACCAGCATCTGCACGATGGTGGTGAAGCCCGCGATAATGACGATATAGGCAGGCAGGCGCACCTTGTCCGGTATCACCTTGCGCAGCAGCGAGATGACGACGTTGGAGCACACGAGCACAAAGGTCGCCGCCGCGCCCATGCCCAGGCCGTTCGTCGCCGCGGTCGTCACCGCCAGCGTCGGGCAGGTGCCGAGCACAAGGCGCAGCACGGGGTTTTCTTTAATCAGTCCTTTGGTAAAGGATGCGGCGTATTGGTTCATGATATCCCCTCCTCCCCGGTGATGAGGGCGTACCAGCCCACCGCCTGGTTGACGCCGTCGGTGATCCCGCCGGAGGTCTTGGTGGCCTGGGACACGGCGTCCACATCCTGGCCGAGAGTAAAGGCCTTCGCCTGTTTTCCCTTGAACGCATCGAGGAAGCCGGCGCCCGTCACCTTGTCGACGTAGCCGGCGGTTTCGTTGTTTTCGGTGACCTTCACGCCGGTGATGCGGCCGTCCGTGCCGATACCCGTCATGACCACGAGGCCGGCGCTCTTACCGGTGGCGCTCGCCGTAAAGACATATCCGGCCGTCTGGCCGTCCCGTTTGGCCACGTGGTACACGACGTCGCCGTTTTCGGTCGTCAGGTGGGCCTCCTCAAAATCGTCCGCCTCGATGACCTCGCGCCGGGCGGCGTTTTCGGTCGCGGCGGCCCGCTGCGCGATGGCCTTTTCGGTGAGCAGATTGGTACCCGCGAGGGCGGCGGTCACCACGCCGCCGATGATGGCCAGCGCGGCCGCCGACACGGCGATCTCCTTGTAATTAATCTTCATGGCGCACCCTCCTCCGCTTCACGCCGAAGGCGAGCGGCCGGGTGGCGCGCTCGATAAGCGGCACAAGAATGTTGGCGATGACGATGGCAAAGGACACGCCCTCGCTCAGCGAGCCGTACAGCCGGATAAGCACCGTCAGCAGGCCGCACAGAACCGCAAAGACGACCTTGCCCGCCCGGTTGATGGGGGAGGTGGTATAATCGGTCGCCATAAAAATGGCACCCAGCATCAGGCCGCCGCCCAGAATCTGGTTGACCGGATTCTCCCCGAGCAGCCAGGTGAGCACGAACACCGTACCGATGAAGCACAGCGGGATGAGGGGCGAGATGACGCGGCGGATGACGAGATAGATCCCGCCCACGAGCAGCGCCGCCGCGCAGGTTTCTCCGAGGCAGCCCGGATGGACACCGAAAAGCATCTGAAAGGTATGATAGGAAAACTCGCCGCCCTGCGCCATCATGGCCAGCGGGGTGGCCGTGGACACCGCATCAACGCCCTGCAGCTGCAGCGGCAGGGTCCAGTTGTTCATCTGCTCCGGGAAGCTCGCCATGAGCACAATGCGGCCCACGAGGGCGGGGTTGACGAAATTCTGCCCGATGCCGCCGAACATCTGCTTGACCACCACGATGGCGACCACGCCGCCGAGCGCCGCCTGCCAGAGCGGGATGCTCACCGGCAGATTGAAGGCCAGCAGCAGGCCGGTCACCACACAGGACAGGTCGCCCACCGTCTGGGTACGCCGCAGGGCCAGACGGCTGAGCGCCTCCGAGGCGATGCAGACCGCCACGCAGACGATCTCGACGAGCAGCGCGCGCCAGCCGAACAGCCACACCGAAGCGAACACGGCGGGCAGCAGGGCGATGATCACGTCGAGCATGATGAGCCGGGTGGAGCCTTCCGCGTGCAGATGCGGGGAAGGCGATACTGTCAGGGAATGTGCCATCGAACGATCCCTTGCCTTTCCGGCGGGCCGCCCGTCAGGGGGCCGCCTGTTGATTTGCTATACTAAGTGGTAATCACGATATTATTGTGCCTGCTTGGCGCGGCGCACGGCGTCCTTGGCCAGACGCATGGTCTGGGTGACATGCCGGTGGGCCGGGCAGGAATAGGAGCAGCAGCCGCATTCGATGCAGCAGTTGACGTTCAGCTTTTCCATGGCGACGGGGTCGCCGTTCACATATGCCGCCGCAATGGCGGGCGGGACCAGCTTCATCGGACAAGCCGCCACGCAGCGGCCGCAGCGGATGCAGGCGGACGCCTTGTCCGCGAGCACGTCCTCCTCGGCAAAGGCGAGCACGGCGTTATTCTGCTTAAGCACCGGCAGCGCGTCGTCCATCAGGGCGAGGCCCATCATGGGGCCGCCCATGAGCAGCTTGCGCACCGGCTTTTTCAGCCCGCAGAAGGCGAGAAGGTCGTGCACCGGCGTGCCGATGACCGCCCGCACGTTCTGCGGCTTTTCTATGGCGGAGCCGTCCACCGTCAGCCGCCGATCGACGAGCGGCATGCCGGTTTTCAAATACCGGGACAGGCAGGCGACGGTGGTCACGTTCATCACCACGCAGCCCACGTCGGCGGGCAGCCCGCCCGCCGGCACCCGCCGCCCGGTACACGCGGCGATGAGCACCTTTTCCGCCCCCTGCGGATACCGCGCGGGCAGCGCCTGCACCAGCACCTGCCGCGCCGGGGTGGTCACGCTCGCCGCGATGCGCGACAGCTCGGCAATGGCGGCCGGCTTGTTGCGCTCAATGGCGATGATCACCCGTTTGGTGTCGAGAAATTCCATGATGGTCTGTACGCCCGACACGATATCCCACGAATTTTCCATGCACTCGCGGTAATCGGTGGTGATATACGGCTCGCATTCCGCGGCGTTGAGGATGAGGGTATCCACCTCATCGAGGTTCTTCGGGTTGAGCTTGACATGGGTGGGAAAGCCGGCCCCGCCCAGGCCGACGAGTCCCGCGGCGCGCACCGCCCGCAGAAAATCGGCGCGGTCGTTCACCACGGGCGGCTGCACGCTTTCATGCACCCGCTGCTCCCCGTCCGCGTCGATGACCACGGCGGCGGTGCTGCGTCCCCCGGGCAGCAGCAGGGTGGTAATGGCCGAAACGGTGCCCGATACGCTCGCGTGGATCGGCGCGCTGAGGGGCGCATCCGTATCGCCGATCACCTGACCCACGGCGACGGCGTCGCCCACCTGCACGGTGGGCTCGCACGGCGCGCCGAGGTGCTGCGTCATGGCCAGGATGACCTTTTCGGGGACAGGCATGGCCGCCGTCTCGCATGCCGCGGTGTTTTTGCGGTGCGGGACGCGTACCCCGCCGGGGGTGCGGCGGCGAAACCAGTCGGTTACACTTTCCATCAGAGAGGGCATCTTCCTCTTCACGCCTTTCTTGTTACTTTTCCAGACGGGCCATGCCGCGCGTCAGCGCGGGCATGACGAGATTGAGCGTCAGCCCGGTCACCGTCCCCGCCGCCAGCGCCAGAAAGAGCAGCCAGGGAGCGTAATACAGCAGGGACGCATCGAGCAGCAGCATGGACACCCCGAGCTGCGCCATGTTGTGCGCCACCGCCCCGGCGATGCCGATGCCGATATAACTGACATACCGGCCGAGCCAGCGCCGGCATGCCGCCATAATGAGCGTGCTGACCAGGCCGCCCGCCAGGCTCATGAGAAAGGCGGTGCCGCCGCGGAACAGGGCGAAAATGGCCTTGCCCATCGTCACGGCCAGCGCCGCGGGCAGGCCCATGGAGGAGAGCACGTACATGGTCACAATATTGGACAGGCCGGGCTTGGCCCCCGGCACAGGCAGAACGGGCAGCAGGCTTTCCAGCGAGGAAACCGCGATGGCCAGTGCCATCCACAGCCCGAGCGCCGCCACCCGCCGCCCGGAATATGCAGCCGTTTTCATGGTCAGTTCCTTTCCCGGATGAACAGGTCCTTTTGCATCGGGGCACGGGCGGCGGCTTAACCGGCCACGATGTCCACCGTGTCCTCCCCTTCCACACGCACCAGCACGCCCGCCGGCAGGCAGGCCGCCGTCTGTCCCGCGCGGGAGAGCCAGCCGGTGTGCACGCACACCTTGTCGGGGCAGTCGCTGTGTGTGAAGCGCACGCGCCCGTCCTCCACCCGCAGGGTGACGGTCAGCCCGTTTTTGCCCGCAAAGGCATGGTCGCCGTCCTCGGCGAGCGACAGGCGGACCTCCCCTTCGGGCAGGACCACCACCGCGCTGCCGCCCGGGCGGGACAGCCAGTGGAGCCCCGCCAGCAGCGCGGCGGCCAGCAGCAGCGCGCCGCCGCCGAGGATGCCGTCGCCCGGGCGGAACCCCAGCGCATTTTTCCTCTTGGCAGCCGTGGCGTTCGCCCCCTTCGTTTTGCCGGCGGGATTTCGCTGGTAAACGCATTTGGTTTATGATATACTATTTTACACGAAAAAACAAGGTTTACCAGGAGAAGCGGGGATTTTTTTCATTTTCTTCTGCAATGGGAGGAAGGCCTATGGATTTTACCATGTATATGCCGGTACAGGTGTTCAGCGGGGAGGGATGCGTGGCGGCCCACGGCGACCGGCTGCGCGCGCTCGGCCGCCGCTGCCTGGTGATGACGGGCGGGAGCGGGGCGCGGGAGAGCGGCGCCCTGGACGAAACGCTCGCCGTGCTGAAGGCGCAGGGGGTGGAGGCCACGGTGTTCCCCGGCGTGGAACAGAATCCGCGCGTGAGTATCTGCCAGCAGGCGGCGTATACGGCGGAAATCTGCCGGGCGGAATTCGTTGTCGGCATCGGCGGCGGTTCGGCCATGGATGCGGCCAAAGCGACCGCCTGGCTCGCTGCCAACCGCATCGAGAATGTCGCCGGACTGTTTGCCGGCACGCTGCGCCGTCCGCCGCTGCCCCTCGTGCTCATCGGCACCACCGCCGGCACGGGCAGCGAGGTGAGCGCCGTGTCGGTGCTGACGCTGGACAGCGATCTGCCCGGCGCTGGCCGGGCGGGAAGCAAAAAAAGCATCACCCACCCGCACTGCTATGCGCGGTACGCCTTTGCCGATCCGCGGTATACCGCCACCATGCCGCGGGGCACCACGGTATCCACCGCGCTCGACGCCCTGTGCCACGCGGCGGAGGGCTTTTTGTCTCCCACCTGCGGCGACGTGCCCGCCGCCTTTGCCGAAAAGGCGCTGCCCATGGTGAGCGGCGGGCTGCGCTGGCTGGCGGCGCATGAGGGACTCCCCGATGCGGCGCTGCGGGAAACGCTGCTGTACGGGTCGCTGTGGGCCGGCCTGGTCCTCAACGCGGTGGGAACGGCCTATCCGCACCCGTTCGGCTATGTGCTGACGGAGGACTTCGGCATTCCCCACGGCATGGCCTGCGCCGCCTTCCTCCCGTCGCTCCTCGAGCGGGCGGAACGCTTTGCGCCGGAGCGGGCGGCGCGCCTGTTCACCCTGTGCGGCGGACGGGAGGCCCTGTATGGCGTGCTGACGGCGCTGACCGCCGTATCGGTCACCATGACGGAGGAGCAGATCGAGGCGTATACCGCGCGGTGGCAGGGATTAAAAAACTTTGCCCGCACGCCCGGCGGCTTTTCGGCCGAGGAGGGCGGCGCCCTGCTGCGTCGTCTTTTCCACTAAATTTCGCACTCTTATAAACTATATTTTGCAATCGGGTGCTGGGCCTTGTTTTTCGGATTTTGCCGCGGTAAAATCAAAGCGTATTCGTGCGCAAGCCGCACGGGAGAATCCAAATCGGGAGGTATTTTGTATGATCCGCAATATGCCCATTGCCCTGCAGCTGTATTCGGTGCGCGACGATCTGGCGGCCGATTTTGAGGGCACGCTGCGCAAGGTGAAGGAACTCGGGTACGAAGGGGTGGAATTCGCCGGCCTGTGCGGGCTGGAGGCCCAAGATATCCGCGCCATGCTCGACAAGCTGGGCCTCGTTGGTATTTCCGCCCATGTGCCGATCGCCGATCTGCTGGCCGATATTCCCAAGGTGGTCGGCGACTATAAGACGATCGGCTGCCAGTATATTGCGATTCCGTGGCTGGACGAGAACCGCCGTCCGGGTCATCCCGGCTATGCGCAGACGCTGGCCGATATCCGCGCCATCGCGGAGGAATGCGCCCGGCAGGGCCTGCAGCTGCTGTATCACAACCACGATTTTGAGTTTGTGATGGTGGACGGGATGTATGCGCTCGATCGGATGTACGCCGAAATGCCCGCCGACCTGCTGCAGACCGAGCTGGACACCTGCTGGGTCAATGTGGCGGGCGAGGATCCGGCGGCCTACGTGAGAAAGTATACGGGCCGCGCGCCGGTGGTGCATCTGAAGGATTTCGTCATGCCGGGCAAAAAGCCGGCCCATCTCTATGAGCTCATCGGGGTGGACGAGGAAAAAACGGCCAAGGAGGACGAGGTTTTTGAGTTCCGTCCGATCGGCCACGGGGCGCAGGATATCCCTGCCATCCTCGACGCTTCGGTCGCCGCCGGCGCCAAATGGGTCGTGGTGGAGCAGGATTCCCCCAGCATGGGCAAATCCCCGATGGAATGCGCCGCCATGAGCATCGCGTATCTGAATTCCATTAAATAAAAAGGAGAGAATACTATGTCTGACGCCGTACTCAATCAGTTTACCCAGCAGACGGACAATACCCCCGACATCGACACCTCCCGCAAGCTGAAGATAGGCATCATCGGCACCGGCTGGATCGCCGAAGCGCACATCGAAAGCTATAAGCAGATGCCCGACGTGGAAATCGTGGCTGCGGCGGACCTCATCCCCGGCAAGGCGGAAGCGTTCATGAAACGCTACGGCGTGGAGGGCGTCCGCTTTTATCCGAGCCACAAAGAGATGCTCGACGCCGAGCAGCTCGACGCGGTGAGCGTTTGCACCTATAATGCGACTCACGCGGAATGCACCATTTACGCGCTGGAAAAGGGCGTCAACGTGCTGCTCGAGAAACCGATGTGCGTCACCACCGAGGAAGCGGTGGAGATCATGCGCGCTGAAAAGAAAAGCGGCAAGATCCTGTCCATCGGCTTCCAGCCCCGTTTGGACGCCAATATGCAGATGGTCAAAAAGATCGTCGAGTCGGGCGCTCTGGGTGAAGTGTATTATATCCAGACGGGCGGCGGCCGCCGCCGCGGTATCCCGAACAGCACCTTCATCGAGAAAAAGACCGCCGGCATCGGCGCTCTGGGCGATATCGGCTGCTATTCCCTCGACCTGGTGCTCAACGCCATCGGCTATCCGAAGCCGCTGACCGTCACGGGCTATACCTCCAACTTCTTCGGTACCAATCCGGAGTACAACAATCCCGCTGACGCGGCGCGCTTCAACGTGGACGATTTCGCCGCGGCGTTCATTCGCCTGGAAGGCGGCATCATCCTCGACTTCCGCATTGCGTGGGCCATGCACATCGACTCGCCCGGTGACACCATCATCATGGGGAAAAAGGGCGCGCTGCGCATTCCGGCCACCGACTGCTGGAACGGCAGCATGAGCGGCCCGATGACGCTGTACCACGACGTGGCGGGCGTGCAGACCCAGACGGTTATCCCGCTGATCCCGGACAGCGAGGGCTTCGGCGGCCTCTTCTATCAGAAGATCCGCTCCTTCCTCGACGCGGTGAAGGCCGGTGCTCCCGCCCCGGTGCCCACCAGCCAGATCCTGTATAACCAGGCGATCATCGACGGCATCGCCAAGTCCGCCGAGCTGGGCAAGGAAATCACCATCGATATTCCCGCCATCTGAACAGAAGGCAAATAAGGAGGGCGTGCCCCTGTAGGCACGCCCTCCTTTGCGCTTTTTTGAAAGCATATCGCCCCGCAGCGGAGGGAAAGGGGCGGACCCGCCTGAAACGTGTCCGCCCGCCGGCTAAAACCGCGCGAGTTCCGCAAGCACGTGCGGAAGGGTCAGCTCGCGCGTGGAGGCCAGCGGAATATCCGGCCGCACGGGGCCGTCGGGAACGCCGATCCCCACCGAAAGCATGCCGGCGGCCCGGATGGCCTCAATGCCCGCCTGTGCGTCTTCAACGCCCACGCATTCATCCGGACGCAGCCCCAGGGCTTCGCTGCAGCAGAGAAAAACGTCCGGCCACGGCTTCGTCCGTTTCACCAGTGCCGCATTTGCCACAAAATCGAACGTGTCGGTCAGTTCCAAACGCTGCAGCACCTCGGCGGCGTTCCGGCTCGCCGAGGCCACCGCCAGACGGAATCCCTGCGCCGCCGCCTGCTCCAGAAACGTCTCGATTCCCGGCAGGATATCGGCGCGCGTCATCTGCCGGATCAGCCGTGTGTAGGCGGCGTTTTTCCAGCTTTCCATTGCCTGGAGCTCCTGTTCCGTATAGGCGTGCGCGCAGCCGTTTATCTCCAGGATGATTTCCAGCGAGCGGCGGCGGCTCACCCCTTTGAGCCGTTCGTTGTCGGCCGGCTCAAAATGAAAGCCGCGCTGTTCGCACAGCTGTTTCCAGGCCAGAAAATGATACCGCGCCGTGTCGGTGATCACACCGTCCAAATCGAGTAAAAAAGCCTTGGGCCTCATGCGGTTTCCCCCTTGCCGTCTTTCCGGCGTTCTGGTTTCCCTTCTTATTCCAGCGGGCATTCCACGGCAGGACAGGACGGGCTGAGCAGCCGTTCCGCCGTACCGATGCACACGGGAATCTCCTGCCGGATATCCTCGGCGGTCAGGACGCAGCGATCCCGCCGGATATCCGCTTCCAAACGCGTCCCCCGATACCAAAAGGCCATATGCAGTCCATTCCAGGCGGCGGGCAGGCGCGGGTGCAAATGCAGCACGCCGTTTTCCAGCGACAGGCCCGCAAAGCCGAACACCGCCGCCTGCCATGTCCCGCCGAAATTGGCGTAATGCAGGCCGCTGACCGTGTTGAGCTTGGTGTCCGCGATATCCAAATAGGCGCACTGGGTAAAATAGCGGTAGGCTTCCTCGTCCAGACCGATCCGGGCGGCCAGCCACCCATACGGGGCGTAGCTCAGCGAGCTGTCGTGGGCCGTGCGCGGCTCGTAAAAGCGATAGGCCGCCTCCCGCTCCTGCTGGGAGAATTCCTCCGGCAGCAAACACATCAGCGTGACGACGTCCGACTGCTTGGTCACCTGATAAAGGGGCAGCGCCTCGTACGGCATGGTGGAATCGATGATGCGCTTGGCGGTCGGCTTCGCCCGCTTGAGGTCGAGCGGACGCCGCAGCATGTATGCGTCATCCTCTTCCACCAGCCCTTTCTCCCTGTCGTAAGGGATGTGCAGCTGTGCCGCGACGGTTTCCCAGCGCCCGCACTCGTCCGACTCCAGACGAAGCCTTTGCCTCAGCGCCTGCCATGCGGCGGGGTCGCGGCTTTCCAGCAAGCGCAGCACCTGCGCCGCCGTGCGCAGATTGAGACGGGCCATGGCATTGGTGTAAGCGTTATCGTTGACGAAAACGTCGTATTCATTCGGTCCGCGCACCGCCCGGATGTGATACCGCCCGTCCTGTTCGCTGTAGTCGCAGCGGCTGCTCCAGAAGCGGGCGGTTTCGGTCAGAATCTCGGCCCCCATATCCCAGAGAAACGCTTCGTCGCCGGTCATTCTCACATATTGCCGGACGGCGTACGCAATATCGGCGACGATGTGGATTGCGTAATACGCTCCCCCGTTGCGGGGTGTCTGCTCGATCCCGCGTTCGCTGACCTGCCAGGGGTACATGGCCCCCGCAAACCAGTTGTTGGCTGCGTGGCGCCGGGCGGCATCCAGCGTGTGGTAGCGGAAAGCCAGCAGGCGCCGCGCTGCCGTCGGGTTGGTAAAGATGAAAAAGGGCAGCTGGAAAATCTCATTGTCCCAGAAGACGCAGCCCTCGTACATTTCACCGCTCAGCCCCCGCCCCCCGATGCTCAGCCGTTCCGTATGCTCCGGACAGGCGCACATCAGCTCGAACAGGTTATAGCGCAGAGCCGTCTGATCGTCGTTGGCCGCGTCAATGCGGATGTCCGCGTCCCGCCAGCGTGCCTCCCAGCACCGGATATGGCGGTCGAGCACGGCGGCGTACGGCGGCGGGGATGCCAAAAAGCCGCGGACGGCGGCATCACAGTCGACGTCCTCGTCTTTGGTGGTGCAAACGTACACGATCTTTTCCAGCACCAGCGGTTCGCCGGGGGAAAGCGTCACATGGAAGGAACGACCGCAGGCCTTTTCTTCTGTCACCGCCTGGCCGTCAAGCGGCTGCTCACCCACGCGGGCGCAGACGTTTTGGGCGGCGTATACCACGGTGGCGTCCGGGTCGTCCAGCTGGGTGGCCAGCCAATCTTCTCCCACCGTGCGGCGCACGATGTGATCCCGCCCGGGCTGAACGGGCAGCGGCTCGCAGCTCTCCCAGTTGAGATTGCGCACATCGCTGTCCAGCAGGGCGCTCACGTCGACATCCATTGCGGCGTCCAGCGCCCGCAGCGTGAGCCGCTGCCCGGCACGGTGGACGTCCGCCCGATCCGCAAAGCGATCCAGGCAGACCTCCAGACGGCGGGCGGGATCGCGGCTCCAGACATAGCGGCGGCGGTACAGGGCCTCGCGCATATCCAGCGTCTGGGTCAGTTCGGCCGCATCTTCCACGCCGTCGAGCGTATGGCCGTCCGCTGTCAGAATCAGCCGGAACAGGTTGGTGATGCTGCACAGCTCCCGGCTTTTGCCTTCCCAGGCATCATAGCTTCCCGCACCAAACACACCCGCCACATAAATGCCCCCGTTGCCCACGGCAGTGTGTGTGTCTTCTTCAAAGAATCCGCGAATACCAAAATACCCGTTGCCCACGGTGAACAGCGCGTCACGGCTTTGCCGCTTTTCGGGGGCGTAGCCTTGCGACGCCAACCCCCACTCCGTATAGGTCATCTCTCCCAACCGTCCTTTCGCCGACAGGCTCCTATTGCTGTTTTCAGTATAGCGCCTGCTTTTTTACAGCGAAATAGTTGGTTTTTAGGCTTACATATAAAAATTCTAATGTACGCGCCTATGGGCGGGCAAAAGGGGTGAACCGGGCCGGGAGGGCGATTTTGTCGTTTGGCGGTATCGGTGGTTGACAAGCCGGAAATGAGAAATTAAAATAAATTACGCAACAAAAATGCGAGGTGTTTTTTGTGAAGTTGAGGAATAAATGGGCCGCTGCGCTGCTGACTCTGCTGGTGCTGCTTATGGCGCTGCCGGTGGGTGCAGCGGGAGGAACGCTGGATCTGCCTACTGTGGAGGAAGGCGGCATTTCCTATTATGATGTGACGTCCCGGACCGATCTCAAGAAGGCGGTCTTGTATAGCGCGGATAATTTTCTTGAGGCACTGCCTGTCTGCTTTGATATGAAAAAGCGGGACTGGGACGGCACATATGGCAACAATGTGGTGAACTTTCTGGATTACTACACCAAAGGCTATTTCACCTATCGGGGCTATTCGGTGAATACGGTATGCGCCGACGCGGCCACAATGGAAAATGGCGATTATGGCTTTGGTACCATGGAGCTGTCGTATCTGGATACGCAGCAGGAGCTGGAGAAGGCGGATGCGCAAATCCAGTCGATCCTGTCCGGCATTTCGTCCAAGTCCACCTATGACAAGCTGCTGTATATTGCCGAATACATCTGCAAAATAACGGAGGCTGGTTTTGAACAGATGCCGGACGGCGGCTACGACGCGATAAACGGCGTGTGTGATGTGCTCAATGGCGTCCGCACCAACACCGTCTGTACTTCCTATGTGCTGACCTTCCAGCGCTTTATGGAGAAGGCCGGCATCAAGGGGTACATCCTGGCCAACGGCGGCATCCACGCCTGGAATATTGTGGAGCTGGACGGAAAATGGTATGGCGTTGACTGTACGTTCGGCGATCAGGGGGATACGTTTGACCGGACCTATTTCCTGATGGGAAAAGACACCATGGAGATGTACAATGGCGAGGGAGCAAATGTGGAGCCGGTCGCCATCTTTGCAAAGGATCACACGGTTTCTGCCCAAAATTACGGCGCCGCCTCCCCGACCACCTCCAAAACGACGGGGAGCAGCGCCTCCAAAACGACCCCGGCCACCAGTGCGCCGACCTCCAAGCCGACCTCCAGGCCGGCTTTTTCCGGATCCGCCGCCACGGCGTCCGACGCCGCCTCGTCCGCTCTCACCGAGAGCCAAACGACCGGCAGCGCGTTAAACAGCCAGCCGGAGCCGTCATCGGAAACCGATGCGCTCACCATGGATGTTTCGCAGGAGCCGACGGTCGGGCGTGACGTGTTTGAACAGGCCAGAAAGGAAGGGCAGGCCCTGGAGCTGAAAGGGGAAAGCTACACCTGGACCTTTTCAAAAGAGACGCTTGCCGGGCTGACAGAGCTCCCGGATTCCTTCAATACAGAAATTCTGTTTGATGCAGACATGAACGATGCGGATCGGGAAACCCTGCAAAGCCTGGCGGGGGAGGCGCCCTGCTTTGGCTTCCGTTTCGCTTACCATGGCGCCTTGCCCGGCAAGGCGGCAGTCACCCTGGCGCTTGGTACGGATTTCGCGGGAAAGACGGTGACGATCTATTCGGTATCCGACAGCGGCAAAGCGACAGCGGAAGCGCAGGGGATGGTTTCGGCTGACGGACAGCTGGTTTTTGAAACCGATCACTGCTCGCTGTGGTTCGTGACGCCGGCCGACACGCCGGTTCAGGCACCGGCCGGCGCCGGCTGGTGGATATGGCTGATTGTTCTGGCGGTCGTTCTGCTTGTCGCTGCCGCGGCGGTGTTTTGCTGGTGGTATTTTATTCGCCGGAAGCAGAAAGGACAGGATCCGGCGCAGACGGCGTGATAGAATCGGCAGGATATCCCGGCCGGAATGCAGAAAAAGCCGTGACGGCATGCCGTCACGGCTTCAG
>CDZV01040749.1_pt1 | contig 29692 bp, 26 predicted proteins | sample 554851 | NCBI WGS metagenome assembly CDZV01 (sample SAMEA3182090, study PRJEB8094) | gut metagenome | biome: human; feature: gut; material: Stool; isolation source: human stools | place: Canada | collected 2013-03-12
AGGTTGCCGGACATCATCGGGCCTGTTCCCTCCGTCGCTCTTGATAAAGGACTATTCACTTGTCAACGGGTATAGTGTACCATATGCGGTCAAAAAGGACAAGAGGTGTGCCGCATATTTTTTTATTTGGCACCGAACAAATAGCGGTTTTTCTCGAAAAAGGGCTGCAGCGCTTTGAACAGCAGGCCCGCTAAAATGCAATTGACACCCGACTTGATGAGGTTCATCGGGATGATGCCGGGGACGAGCAGCGAAACCACCACATCGTGCGGTACACCGAAGAAATGCACGGTGAAAATCAGATTCATCGGGATCATGATGACCGTCATCGCCAGCGCGCCGAGAGCCAGTCCCACGACCAGGCGGGGCAGGCTGGGCTTGGACCGATACAGGCAGGAGGCGATTACCACCATCGCCCCGGAGGCCACAAAATGCATCACCAGCCCGACCCAGCCGTTGCCGCCCAGGGCGAACGCCTGTATCAGCGACACCACCAGCAGGATGCACAGGCCGGGCAGCGGCCCGTACAGGAGGGCGCCGATGAGGACCGGTACATCGGCCATATCGTATTCGATGAAGCTCACCGCCGGGATAATGGGAAAATGGATCAGCATCACGAGCACCACGGCCACCGCCGCGAGCATGCCCAGTTGAGCCAGGGCTACGATTTGAACTTTGCCTGTTTGGGGATTGCGGATTTTCATGAGATGACGACCTTTCCGGCGTTTCGCGGCGTAAAAAATCCCATAGCGAAACGCTATGGGACGAACGCATCAGCTGCGTACTCTTCTTCCATCCGGACTCAGCTCCGGCGAAAACGCCGGAGATCACCGTCGGCTTTGGAATTTCACCAAATCAGCGGAAGGGATATATCCCTTCCGGTCGCGGGCTGCGGGCCCTTCAATGCCCATCACCGCCGGTGGGGAATCACACCCCGCCCCGAAGACAACCATATAGTATTTTTCTATATCATATTCCTTGATAGCCTGTCCCGTCAAGAGCAAAATCTGCCAAACCAGGTCCCGTACCCGCCGGAAAATTTAGCGGTTGCGCGTTCTCTGCACCGTTCATCCTGTTCCCATTGCCAAACACGAACCGCTGTGCTATACTTTTACTCAGTCTAACATAAAGGACAGGGTTGTACGATGTCGATGTCATGGGAAGAGTATAAACAAATACCGCGCATTGTGCAGGAGAATGTACCGGGCAAGCAGATCACGCTTGCCCATATCATCGCCAATCCCGACGCCGTGATTTATCAAAAGCTCGGCCTGGATCCGGCGGTGGATTATTCCCGCTCTGCCATCGGGATCCTGACCATGAGCCCGAGCGAAACCGCCATCATCGCCGGGGATCTGGCCATCAAGACGTCGGGGGTGGAGCTGGGCTTTGTGGACCGGTTCAGCGGAACGCTGATTGTCACCGGCCGCGTGTCCGAGGTGGAGGCCGCCATGAAAAGCATCGTGGATTACGCCCGGGATACGCTGGGCTTCACCGTGTGCCCCCTGACCCGTACATGAAGAAAATCATCCTGATGGGGCGCAGCGAGTGCGGCAAAACCACCTTGACCCAAGCGCTGCGCGGGGAAACCATCCATTACCACAAAACGCAGTATATCAACCATTTTGACGTGATCATCGACACCCCCGGTGAATATGCGGAAAACAAGATGCTGGGCCGCGCCCTGGCGCTGTATTCCTATGAGGCGGACGTGGTCGGCCTGCTGCTGAGCGCAACCGAACCGTATTCCCTCTATCCGCCCTGCGTGGCCGCATCGGCCAACCGGGAGGTCATCGGCATCGTGACCCAGATAGACAAGCCAAACGCCCGGCCCGAACGGGCGGAGCGCTGGCTGCGTCTGGCAGGCTGCCGGACGGTATTTCATGTGAATTCCACCACCGGTGAAGGCGTGTGGCGGATCCTCGAGCATCTGCGCGAGGAGGGCGATGTCCTGCCATGGGACAATGAACGATAAATAACCGTATCTTTGATAGGTTAAAATAGCAGTTGACAGCATTGACATTTATTCAATTGTGCGATATCATGTAAGAATCATGCAGGATTTTCGATCTATTTCGATCTGTTTCAGAATCTGTAATTCCGTGAAAGGAAAAGGAGAATGGCCTGTAAAATCAAGCAAGGAATTGTCAAATTCTTTCGCTTTTTTTTCTCGAAAGAATTTGTTGTCTTTTTGGCAATCGGATTATTCAACACATTTAATGGCTCTCTCCTTTCCTATGTTTTTTCTGTTTTTATAAATGCCAACCTTGCCTTTGTGATCGGTTATATTTTAAGCCTGAGTATCGCTTATGTATTAAATTGTTTTTTTGCTTTCAAGCAAAAATTAAGCTTGAAAGGCTATTTAAAATTTTGTGTGTCCTATCTCCCCAACTTTTTTATACAAAACCTCATTGTATTTCTGGTATATAATCAGCTTGGTTTGCACAGGCTTATCGCTTATGTATCCGCTGCGGCCCTCGGTGTTCCCATCACATTCCTTATTGTAAAATTCTTTGCTATGGCTACCGGGAACGTGCGCCAAAAGGATACAGAGTCCAAATGAAAGAGGAGATACTTATGCCATATAAAATCCCTTCAAATGATCTGAAGAGGCAATTTGATAAGTATCAGGAGGAATACGAAGAAAAAGCTCTTGAAGTGTTGCGAAGCGGCTGGTATGTTCTTGGGAAAGAGGTAGAGGCCTTTGAAAAGGAATTTGCCAGCTACATCGGCACCCAGCACTGTGTAGGATTGGCCAGCGGTCTGGATGCATTGTGGCTTTCTTTTCGTATCTTGGGTATTGGGCAGGGGGACGAGGTGCTGGTCCCTGCCAATACATATATTGCCAGTGTTATGGGTATAACCATTAACGGGGCAACCCCCATTTTCGTGGAGCCAAATGCCTTTTATAATATTGATCCGGACAAAGTGGAGGAAAAGATTACTCCCCGCACCAAGGCTATTTTGGCAGTCCATTTATATGGACAAGCCTGCGAAATGGGAAGACTGCGTGGAATTTGTGACCGACATGGGCTTTATTTAGTAGAGGACTGTGCCCAGAGTCATGGCGCATGCTGCGACAATGTAAAGACGGGCGCCCTATCTGACATCGGATGCTTCAGTTTTTATCCTTCTAAGAATTTAGGGGCTTTTGGTGATGGGGGCGCTATTACAACAAACCGTGCTGACATTGCTCGAAAATTTCGGATTTACCGCAATTATGGCAGCGAAAAACGGTATCACAACATGGTGGTAGGTGCAAATTCACGTCTGGATGAACTGCAGGCAGGACTGCTTCGGGTTAAATTGCGCCATCTGCCGGAGTTGAATAAAGAACGGGCCCGGCTTGCTCACCGCTATTTAGCGGAAATTAAAAATCCCGTGTTGTGTTTGCCGCAGATAGCCGAAGGCTGTACAAGTGTATGGCATCTGTTTATTATCCGTACTGACTATCGCGATCAGTTGGAAAATTATTTGACAGAGAACGGTGTGCAAACCATCGTGCATTACCCGATCCCCCCGCACTTATCCGAGGCCTATGAAAGCCTGGGCTATAAGCGGGGCGATTTCCCCATCACCGAGTACTATGCCGATACGGTGCTCACTCTTCCTCTGTATATAGGCATGACAAATGAAGAGCAGAATGAGGTCATTCGCCTTCTAAACGCCTTTAAACCAATTGGACATCTGTAGAGGACAAGTCTATGAAACTACGTAAATTGGAAAAAAAGGATATTCCTTTTATGCTGGAGTGGATGCAGGATAAAGAACAGGCGGCTTTTTTTCGCTTTGATCCGGACTCTGTTACGGAAGAAACGGCGGCGGCCTATATCGAAAAAGCTCAAAGCCAGGATCCAGACTACCACTTCGCTGTTGTCGATCAAAACGACGAATATCTTGGTACCATTAGTCTCAAACAGGTGGACAGGGCAAACGGTCACGCGGAATATGCTGTCAGTATGCGAAAGTGTGCGATCGGTAAGGGGATCGCCGCTGAAGCTACACGGGAAATCCTTGAATACGCCCGCCGGGAACTGGGATTACACCGCGTGTATCTCAATGTGTTTTCTGATAATATACGGGCCCGAAAGTTTTATGAAAAAATGGGCTTTACCTTTGAAGGCGAATTTGTGGATCATATCTATGTACGCCAAGCCTATAAAAATTTGAGCTGGTATGGGATCATTCTTTAAAAGCAACTTCACGGGGGGAACTTTATGAAAAAGGCATACATGATCGAGTTGAAACCAAACGGCGATAATCGTGGCCATTTGGTTGTTGTGGAAGGCCTGAAAGATATCCCGTTTGAAATAAAAAGGATCTTTTATATTTATGGTTCGGATCCGGATGCCGTACGTGGCAGCCATGCAAACCGTCAAAGTGAATTTTTTCTCATCAACGTCAGCGGCACTTCTAAGGTGCGTGTGGACTATGGCGATCATCAGGAAATATTTCAACTTGACAGGCCGCATATCGGCGTATATATTCCCTCCATGCTGTGGAAAGACATGTATGACTTTTCCAGTGACTCCGTGCTGCTGGTGCTGGCAAGCACGCCATACGATCCCACTGAATATATTCGGGATCTGGATGCCTATTATGCGGAGGTAAAGGGATGACCATACACAAACTGTCTATCATTATTCCGGTGTATTATAACGAAAAAAATCTTCTCCCCCTTTACACAGATCTTTCTGAAAAGGTTTTGCAAAAGTTGGAGTGTGACTATGAACTGGTCATGGTAGACGATGGTTCCAAAGACGACTCCTACACTGTGATGCAGCAGCTGCAAAAGCTGGATCGACATATCAAGCTTGTCAAGCTTTCCCGTAACTTTGGTTCACATGCCGCCATTCTGGCCGGGCTTTCTGTATGTACAGGCGATTGCGCCGCCATGAAGGCCGCGGATTTACAGGAGCCGTCCGAATTAATTTTGGATATGATGGCTAAATACGAGGAAGGAAATAAAGTCGTATTGGCTGTCCGGGAGGATCGGGAAGAATCCCTTTCCCAAAAGGCGTTTGCCGGTCTGTATTACACTCTGATGCAGCGATTGGCACTGAAGAATATGCCAAAAGGCGGATTCGACTGCTTCCTCATCGATCGGCAGGTAATAAACGTATTGGTCGGCATGAACGAAAAAAATACAAGCCTCATGGGCCAAATTCTTTGGAGCGGATTCCAGACGGCTAATGTATATTATGTGCGGCAAAAACGGACGATCGGAAAGTCGCGTTGGACTCTGTCTAAAAAAATCAAACTGGTGATGGACTCTCTTCTTGGTTTCTCCTACTTCCCTATTCGCTTCATTTCCACAATCGGAGTATTATCCTTTATTGGTTCCATCATCTGGCTCATCTATGTGCTTATCGCCAAATTGGTTGGGAGCATTTCTGTTCAGGGATATACGACCCTTATTATTTTGATGCTGATGGGTTTCGGCATTTTAATGCTTTCTATGGGTGTCTTGGGAGAATATATGTGGCGCATGTTTGACGCCACGCGTAATCGTCCTCCTTACATTATCGATGTGGTGGAATCCGTCGAAGAAAGAGAGAAACCGAATTCATGAAACCCTTTAAAAACAAGATCTCGCTGCGGACAGGCATGGCGCTTTGTTGTGTTCTGCTGATTGGTGTTGCCTGTTTTATCAGTGTGCTGATTTTCTATGACATGCATCATGCAAAGATCGCAACAGTTGACGAGCTGGAACCGGACACTTCATCGGTCGTTAAATACAGCCTAGATGATTACGGAATAGACGAACATGAGGCGACCATTATTCGCCCCGGCAGTGCGATTCATTCCAAGATAAAATACACCGGGAATGGTTCGAAATATCTGCAATTTAAAGGCTGGGCTTTTATTCCCGGACAAAATATCGAAATGGTAAACAGCCATTTTATCCTGCGTGAAAGCGATACCGATCAGTATATTCAGTTGAAAACAATTTGCCAAAGGCGGGAAGATGTAACCAAGGCATATGGTGAGGATCTGTATAATTATGATTTGTGCGGTCTTAAAGCCGTTGTGAGCATTAAAGCATTGGAGCGCGGCAAAACCTATGATATTATGATCGCATACCAGAACGACGGGGCTAATTGGCTGGTTGATCTAAACGAGCAAATCACTATCGGGCAGGAGGAATAACCTTTGGATCGGATCAGACAAAGCATACGCAAATTTACGGAATCTTCTGCCTTTCCCTTTTTTGTGCTTTTCCTTCTCATGCTGCTCGTTCATGCTACAATCTTTCCAGACTTTGCCGATGATCAAAATAATCGTCAATTGGTAATGGAACGGGGAGTGCTGGATTATGCACTGCAGCTTTATCAAACCTGGTCTTCCCGCATTATCATCGAAACGACATATCTTTCCCTGTTGGTGCACAGTGCATGGATTTGGAGACTGCTGGACTGCGGTATCATGGTTCTGTTAGCCTATTCCATATCTAAAATATTTGTTTCGAATAATAAAAGACGGTACAACTGGTATATCGTCGGCATCGTGCTTCTCTATCCTTGGATGCATATGATGACGGCAGGATGGATCGGCACCACAGCAAATTATTCCTGGTCCCTGGCACTTGGGCTATACGCTTTGTGTCCTTTACGCTGTATTTTGGTAAAGGAAAAATTGCCCTGGTATCATTTTATCTTACCAACACTGGCTATCATATATGCTGCTAACGAAGAACAAATGGCCGCACTTCTTCTCGGAATCCTCACTCTTTCTCTTGCGTATATGGCCTTCGTTCAAAGACGGACCCACATATATGTGCTTTTACAACTATTCATCACGGTGGGAATGCTGATCTTTATTTTCTCAAGTCCGGGAAATGACGTTCGCATGGAGAAAGAAATCATTTCAAATTACCCGGACTTTCTTATGTATAACCCATTTGAAAGGCTATGCAACGTTTTTCTTCTCATTGGCAATTCCTTTATTGCCAAGCCGAATTTACCCTTTACCGTCGTTTGTATCCTGGCTGCACTCAGCGTCTGGCTGCGCTATCAGGAGCCGCTATATAGGGTCATAGCGGGTGTGCCACTGGCCGGTTCTATGCTTCTGGGAGGATTAAGTTCTGTTTTATCTGTTTTTTTCCCCTCCACTACTCTTATCACTTCTCTCAGTGCAACGGTATCGAATTTTTATCAAAAATCGGTATATATCCCTTTCATCCTATATGTTATAATATTTGGCTGCTTGTTAATGGCGTTTTTTCTGGCGTTTGCCGATCATAATAAAGCCGTAATCTCTATACTGCTTTTATGCGCTGGCCTTGCTTCTAAAATGATTATGGCTTTTTCTCCAACCATGTATGTCTCTGGTGTACGAACCGATATATATCTATATTTTGCACTGCTTATCATTGCCCTTTTGCTTATCCGCAGTCTGTACGAAGAACGTAACTGGCGATATATTCGCTGTATAAGCGGCGGTGTGGCGACATTAGCCGCCTGCTCTTATCTTAATTTTTGGCTATCCGTATAAAGCAAAATGGCAGATACGATTGTATCTGCCATTTTGTTATGCTAATAATAAGGGAGCGCCTGTTTAATCCAGACTTTTCTACTTTCCCGTAAGCAGCGACAGTGCCTCCGCCCGGGTACGTACATCCGATTTCATGCGCCCCCGCAGCGCCGATGTCTGGGTCCGGGCCCCCGCGGCACGCACCCCGCGCATGGTCATGCAGAGATGCTCCGCCTCGATGATAACAGCCACTCCCTGCGGCTCAAGCACCTCACACAGAAAATCCGCCACCTGGGCGGTCAGCCGTTCCTGCAGCTGCGGGCGGCGGGCAAACGCATTGACAATACGCGCCAGCTTGGACAGGCCGATCACCCGTCCATTCTGCGGAATATAGGCGATGTGCGCCACGCCCGTGAAGGGCAGCAAATGGTGCTCACACATGGAATACAGCGGAATATCCCGTACCGTTACCATCTCGTCGGGAGAATCCTCATGAAATATTTTCACGTGCTCATGGGGATCCTCCTGCAGACCCGCAAACACCTCTTCATACATCTGCGCCACCCGGCGCGGTGTCTCCTGCAGGCCCTCGCGTTCCGGATCCTCGCCAATGGCCAGCAGCAATTCCCGCACGGCCGCTTGTATTCGATCTTTATCCATAAAGCACCAATATCCTTTCCGGTCCTGAAGGACCGCTTAGAAAACCGGCTTTCGCCGGGTTGCGTATCTCCCGTGTCCCATCCCCTATTATACCGGCGATTTCCGCCCCGGTCAAGGCAGGAAAAAGCAGCTGCAAAATGGTACATTTTGCAGCTGCTTCTGAAACAGGCACCGCCAGCGCAAAACGGCGGCCCGCCCCGATCCGTGTTCAGTCTTTGACAAGGGAACGATACAGCTTGATATATTCATTGGCCGAACGGCCCCAGCTGAAATCGCTGCGCAGGCACCGATCCATCAGGATGGGCCAGTCATGCTTGTTGGCATAGGCGCCCAGGGAACGCCGGATGGCATACAGCATATCGTTGGCGTTGTAGGTCTTGAAGGTGAAGCCCATGCCTTCCCCGTCCCCGCAGTCGCGGATGCTGTCCTTGAGTCCGCCCGTCTCGCGCACCACCGGCACAGTGCCGTACCGGCAGGCCACCATCTGCGACAGCCCGCACGGTTCGCTCTTGGAAGGCATCAGAAAAATGTCCGCACCGGCATAAATTTTTCGCGCCAGCTCGGGTACAAAGCCCGCGCAGTAGCAGAATTTTTCGGGATACCGCCCCTGCACCTCGCGGAAATAGTTTTCATAGGTCCAATCGCCTGATCCGAGGATCACCATCTGCAGGTTTTCCTGCAGCAGTTCATCCAGCACATATTTGACCAGGTCCAGCCCCTTATGCGATACCAGGCGGGTCACCATGCCGATGAGCGGCACGTCTGCCGCCTGCGGCAAATGCAGCCGCTCCTGCAGCGCCCGCTTGTTTTCCGCCTTGCCGGAGGGATCCTCCGCCGAATAGTGCCGGTAGATCTGCTCGTCCGTCTCGGGGTTATAGCTGTCGGTGTCGATGCCGTTGAGAATACCGGTCAGCTTCCATTCCCTTGCGCGCAGAATGGTGTCCAGGCCATGGGAAAACCACGGGTCGAGGATTTCCTGCGCATAGGTGGGGCTGACGGTGGTCACCTTATCCGCCGTTTCGATGGCCGCCTTCATCAGATTGACGCAGCCGTCCTGTTCCATAATACTGCGGGAACTCTGCGGGATGCCGAACACATCCTCGAGGATTTCCATCCCATATTTGCCCTGGTACTGGATATTATGGATGGTGAATATCGTCCGGATATTCTCATAGCCCTCCCGGTTGGCATAAAACAGGCTGTAGTAAACCGGGACAAGCGCCGTCTGCCAGTCGTTGGCATGCAGGATATCCGGGCGGAAATCGATGTACGGCAGCATTTCCAAAACCGCGCGGGAGAGGAAGGCAAACCGTTCCGCATCGTCATAATGGCCGTACAGACCGGGGCGCTTAAAATAATACTGGTTGTCCAGCAGATAGTAAATAACACCGTTATGGCGCGCCTCGAAAATGCCGCAATACTGCCGCCGCCAGGCCACCGGCACCGACAGACTGGTCAGAAAGGTCATGTTTTCCCGCAGCTCCTGCGGCACCGACTCATACAGCGGCATCACCACCCGGCAACCGATAAGCCGCGTGCGCAGCGCGTGGGGAAGCGATCCCGCCACATCCCCCAGGCCACCGGACGCGGCAAACGGCAGCGCCTCGCTCGTTGCATACAGAACCTTCATACGTTTCCACCTATACCCTTTCGTCCGACGTCAAATGACCGAGCCTTTGCCGATAAAGATGGGATAGCTGCTGCACCCCTGCAGTGTGCGCCCTTCGTCAATGGTGACGTCCTTGTCCATGATCACATAATGCATGGAGGCGTTCGCGCCAATGGTGGTTCCCTGCATAACCAGGCAGTTTTCCACATGGGCGTCCCGGCCAATATTTACGTCGCGGAACACAATGGAATTTTTGACTACACCGTCTACCCGGCAGCCATCCGCGAGCAGCGAATGGCTGACTGCCGCATGCAGTCCATACAGCGCCGGCGCACAGTCGCGCACTTTGGTATACACCGGTCGGGTGCTGACAAACAGCTGCGCGCGCACCTCCGCCCGCAGCAGGGCCATGTTCGCCTCAAAAAAGCTGCCGAGGGAGGAAATCACCATGGTGTATTCCGGCACCTCATACCCATACAGGCGCAGGCTTTCCACCTGCCGCTGCAGCACATCCCGTTCAAAGCTGTGATAGTTCCGGCCCAGGCAGGCGGACACGATGCGCATCAGCAAATCCTTGCGCAGCACATACAGTCCCAGGCCAAAGGCGCCCTCCTCTCCGGGCTTGGAGTTGATCACGATGTCGGTCACCCGTCCGTCCTCTTTTGTCCAGAGCAGCAGATTGTCCTGCAGGGCGGGCACGGTGCCGCGCTTATAGGCGATGGTAATATCCGCGCCGGTTTCGACATGGGTTTCCACGATGGCATCGTAATCGATGTTGCCTACCACGTGGCAGTCGGACATCACCACATATTCCTCTTTTGAGTTGTGCAGGAACACCTCGATCTCGGCGAGCGAGGCGATGCGTCCTGCATACATTTCATCGTTTGTACTGCCGGGCGAGAGGAAAAACAGCCCCTGATTTTTGCGGGAAAGATCCCACGCCTTGCCGGATCCCAGATGATCCATCAGCGATTGGACATTTTTCTTGGTGATGAGCCCGACCTTGGATATGCCCGCGTTGACCATATTAGACAGGGTAAAGTCGATCAGGCGGTAGCGCCCGCCGAACGGCACCGAACCAAAGGCGCGCGCCGCCGTCAAATCCCGCAGCGCCTCGTCATGCATGTTGCAGAACAGCAGGCCCATCGCATTGTTGTTGCGCATGTTAACCGTTCCCCCTTCCGTCCGCATGGATCATGGCCTTGGCGGGAATAACCTCTCCCGGGGCGATATGCACCCCGGCCGCCACCACCGCGACGCCCCAGTCATCCAGCCGGGGACAGGCCTCCGGCCGCTCGCCGACGGCGGCGTTTTCTCCCACCACCACGTTCTCCGCCAGGATCGCATACTGTACCCGCGCCCCTTTTTTCACATAAGCGCCCGGCATCAGGATAGAATCCCGGATTTCCGCGCCTTCTTCCACCGTCACGCCCGGGAAAATCACCGAAAAGTCCACCTTGCCGTAGATGGTGCCGCCTTCTGAAATCAGGCTGTTCTGCACCTCGGCGGTATCGGCCACATAGTGGGGAGGCAGCCCGGCGTTGCGCGAATAGATGCGCCAGTCGGCCTCCGACAGATCGAGCGGCACATTGGGGTTGAGCAGATCCATGTTGGCTTCCCACAGGCTTTCAATGGTGCCGACATCCTTCCAGTATCCCTCAAACCGGTACGCGTACATCCGCTCGCCTGCCTGCAGCATGGCCGGCAGCACGTTTTTGCCGAAATCGTTTTCGGAGGTCTTATCGTTTTCGTCTTCTGTCAGATAATACCGCAGCTTATCCCAACTGAATACATAAATGCCCATCGACGCGAGATTGGACTTGGGTACCTTGGGCTTCTCGTCAAATTCATAGATGGAGCCATCTTCCCGCGTATTGAGGATACCAAAGCGGCTCGCCTCCGACATTTCCACCTCCAGCACGGCGATGGTGCAGGCCGCCTTGTTTTTCTTGTGGGCCTCGATCATTTTGGAATAATCCATCTTGTAAATGTGATCGCCCGACAGCACGAGCACATATTCCGGAGAATACCGCTCGATGAACGCGAGGTTTTGATACACGGCATTGGCCGTCCCCTTGTACCAATCCGCCCCTTTATTGCGCTGATACGGCGGCAGCACATGCACACCGGCATCCATGCGGTCGAGATCCCACGGCTGCCCCGACCCGATGTAATCGCTCAGCACCAGCGGCTGGTACTGGGTAAGCACGCCCACCGTTTCAATACCCGAATTGACACAGTTGGACAGGGGAAAATCGATAATGCGGTATTTTCCCCCATAGGGCACGGCCGGTTTGGCGATTTGGCTGGTGAGGGCGTAAAGCCGGCTTCCCTGCCCTCCCGCCAGCAGCATGGCGACACACTCTTGCTTGCGGAACATGACGAAACCTCCTTACTTATCTTCCGGCATCCGTTGGGCCGTTGTTTTCTTTTTGGGCGCCTTTGGGGCGGCGGACGGACGCCTTTTCTTTTTTACCAATCGGAAATACAAAACCGAAAGCGGCGGGATGGTCAGTTCCATCGATTGTTCAAACCCGTGCATGGGCACCAAATCGGTGTCGAAGGTGCCGTTGGTGATGCCCCCGCCGCCGAATTCCGCCGCGTCGGTGCTGAAAACTTCCGCATAGGTGCCGTATACCGGCGCGCCGATGCGGTAGTGCTCCCGCTTGACGGGGTTAAAATTGCACAGGGCAATAATCTCCCCGCCGTGGTTGTCCATCCGCCGGAACGAAATAACGCTCTGCTGATTATCGTCGTGTGCGATCCAGGAGAACCCTTCCCAGGTGAAATCAACCTCCCAGAACGCAGGCGTCTGCCGGTAAAAATGATTGAGGCTGCGCACAAAATGCTGCAGCATGCGGTGCGATTCATACTCGAGCAGCAGCCAGTCCAGCCCGCTTTCGTAATCCCATTCCTTGAACTGGCCGAACTCGCTGCCCATGAACAGCAGCTTTTTGCCCGGATGCGCCATCATATACCCGAGAAAGGCACGCACACTCGCAAACTTTTCCTCATAAGTGCCGGGCATTTTGTTGATGAGGGAGCACTTGCCGTGCACCACCTCGTCGTGCGAAATGGGCAGCACAAAATTCTCCGAAAACGCATAGAAGAAGGAGAAGGTCAGCTTGTCATGGTTAAACTGGCGGAACCACGGATCCAGCGACAAGTACTGCAGCATATCGTTCATCCAACCCATGTTCCACTTATAATTGAAGCCCAATCCGCCGTCCGAGGCGGGACGGGATACCATCGGCCACGAGGTGGATTCCTCCGCGATCATCATCGCATCGGGGTGGGCGGCGAATACCGCCGTATTGAGCGCGCGCAGGAACTCGATCGCTTCCAGGTTTTCCTTGCCGCCGTACTGGTTGGCGACCCATTCGCCGTCCCGCCGGTTGTAGTCGAGATACAGCATGGAGGCCACGGCATCCACACGCAGGCCGTCCGCATGGAATACCTCCAGCCAGTACATGGCATTGGAGATAAGGAAGCTGCGCACCTCCGGCCGGCCGTAATCGAACACACAGGTGCCCCACTCCTTGTGCTCTCCCTTGCGCGGGTCGGCATACTCAAAGCAGGGTGTGCCGTCGAAACGGTAAAGCCCGCATTCATCCTTGGGGAAATGCGCCGGTACCCAATCGAGGATAACCCCTATCCCCGCCTGATGGCAGCGATCGATAAACCGCATGAACTCCTCCGGGGTGCCATACCGGGAGGTGGGCGCATAATACCCCGTCACCTGGTATCCCCAGGAACCGTCAAAGGGGTATTCCATCATGGGCAGCATCTCGATATGGGTGTACCCCATATCCACCACATAGGGGATCAGCTCGTCCCCCAGCTTCTCATAGGAAAACGGGTTGCCGTCCGGATACTGCCGCCAGGATCCGGCATGCACTTCATAAATATTGACCGGCTGTGTCAGGCTGCCCTGCACGGCCTGCTCCCCTTTCGCACGCTGCCAGTCACCGTCCTGCCAGACGTATCCCCCCACGCTGTACACCTTGGAGGCATTGCCGGGCCGCGTCTCAAAATGCGAGGCAAAGGGATCGGACTTCATCACCCCCCGGCCCGTCTCATCCACAATATGATACTTATACGAGGCGTAGGCCGGCAGATTCTGCACCGCCGCTTCCCAGACGCCGCGGCCGTCAACCTTTTCGAGCGGCAGCGCGGCCGGTTCCCACCCGTTGAAATCCCCCACAAGGGATACGGCACGGGCATGCGGCGCCCAGACACGGAAAACATATCCATCCCCGCCCACCGCATGGCAGCCGAAATATTCGTACGCGTGCGCCTCACAGCCGCTGAAAAACCGATTCAAAAGGTTTTGCACGCCTGCTTCCATCGTGTTCAGATCCATGGCCGTATCCTCCGTTTGCGCCGGAATTTCGCCCCGGCGGGTTCCGCGGCGTCTTATCCTTTCGCGCTTTATTTTCATTGTAACAACTGGCGGAAAATTTTTCAAGTGTTTTCGGTCGATTTCTTTAAATAGTTTCTTAACAAGCTCTTTACGTATGTGCAATAATTACAATATTCGTTACTTTTTCATGGATAGTCTGCAGAATTAAAAAAATTCCATACGGGTTAGTATAACCCTCCTGTATCAGAAATTCTGTCGAAACGCGAAAAAAGGATCGCGTAAAATGCGCCATTTTACGCGATCCTTTTTTATTCACAAACCGTCAAACAGGCTCAGCTGCTTGCCGGTGGGGCCAACCGGACGCAGCTCCTCCCGCTCGAGGTCGGCGGCGGGCAGTGCCGGCAGAAAAGGGGACGGCTCGCCGGATCCCGAAAGGATCAGTTCCTCTTTTGCCCGGGTCATGCCCACATAAAACAGCCGCCGTTCCTCCTGCGCGTCGGCGGCGCTTCCGGGCCGCTGCAGCGGGAGAAGCCCCTTCTGCACGCCGCACAGAAACACCACCGGGAATTCCAGCCCCTTGCTCGCGTGCAGCGTCAGCAGCGACACCGCATCGGGTGCGTAGGTTTTGCCCCCGCGCCGGACCGCATCCGCCTCCTGCCCGAGGGTCAGATTGTGGAGCAGGGCTGGCATGTCGGCGCACAGGGACGCCGCGCCCAGCAGCCGCTCGAGCGCCGGTGTCTCCTCCAGGCCGCTGCCGGTGATCCAGCCCTGCAGCAGGGAAACGGGATCCGCCTGCGCGGCATCCGGCGCATACTGCCGCAGCAGCTGCGCCGCCTGCGGCTCCTGCGCCTCCAGCAGACGGGCGCACGCCTCTGCCTGCTTATCCCCCTGCGCATAGGCCTGCACGACCGCTTCCTTTCCCGCCAGCCAGACGCGCAGCGACCACACGTCCGCCGGCTGCAGGACAAAGCGGAAAAAGGCCAGCGCCCGCCGCACCGCGGCATCGTCGAGATAGCCTTCCCGGCCGGCCACCGTATAGGGGATGCCTTCCTTCTGCAGACAGTATTCCAGCCGTTCCGCCTGCCGGTGGGTGCGGTACAGGACGGCGATGTCGGACAGCCCCCGCGTACCCCGCCGCCGGCGGTGGGCCGCCACCGCCTGGATATCCAGCATGTCAATGCCGCCCACCATGCCGTTTATCTCTTTCACAATATACAGCGCCTCGGCAAAATCGTCTTCCGCCGTGACAAGGCCAACCCGCCGTCCGTCCGGGCAGGTCGGTTCGAGTGCCCGTTCCCGGCCGTCTCCCGCCAGCACCGGCAGCGCACAGCGGAGAATCTGCGGTGTCGACCGATAGTTGCGCACCAACCGGATGGTGCGCAAATCGGGCCGGTCGGCCGCCAGCCGTTCAAATCCATGGCTGTCCACGCCGCGGAAGCCGTAAATCGCCTGATCGGGGTCGCCGATAACAAACAGGCTGTCTCCGTTCCGGCTCCACGCTTCGGTCAGGCGATGCTGCAGCGCGTTGCCGTCCTGAAACTCATCCACCAGCAGCTGTCCGAACCAGTCGGGCAGCGTGCGGCCCGCTTCCAGCTCACGCAGCGTTTCGAGCAGCAGGTCGTCGAAGTCCAGCGCGCCCGTCTTCTGCTGCCGCGCGGCATACGCGGCGAGCATCTCCTCCGGCACGGCGGTGTCCAACCCGTTCTTGCGCCGGGATACGCCCTGTACCAAGTCCCGCGGGCTCCCGTCCCACGGCAGCTCCCGGCATACCGTATCCGCCAGGGCGATCGCCTGCGCCTCGTCTAGCAGCGTCACCGGCCCCCGCCATTTTTCAAGCAGCTGCAGGCACAGGGCGTGGAAGGTCCCGATATGCACCTGCCCGGCCTGCCGTTTGCGTCCCAGCCGTTTTTGCAGCCGATCGCGCATTTGCCGCGCCGCCCGGTTGGTGAAGGTGACGGCCGTGATACGCCCGGGCGGTGTTCCCTGCTCAATCTGATAGGCGATGCGTTCGGTCAGGGTGCGGGTCTTGCCCGTGCCCGGGCCGGCGATGACCGCCACCGTTCGCTCTTCCGCCGTGACCGCCGCCCACTGCTCGGCGTTGAGTCCATGGTTCTCTGCCGCAGCCGGCGCCGTCTCTGCGGCGATCTCCGCGCCCGCTTTCTGCTTTTGGCGGGCGAGTGCCGCCGTCTCCCCGGTGCGGCGGGGCCTGGGCCCCTCTGCGAACAGCCGCGTCTGCCCGGACAGGCGGTCAATGTCCGCCTGACGGAGAATGGTGACCTTGCCGTATACTCCGTCGTAGCCGGGGGACACCTCCACCCGCTTTTCGCGCAGGCGGCGGATCCCTTCCGCAATCAGCGGCCCTGCCTCCCGCTCCACCTCTTCCAGCGGCGTCTCGCGCAGGATGGTGAATTCCGGCCCGAGACGCGCAAGCAGCGCCTCATACTGCACGGCGGTTTTCTTGCCCGCGGCGGAGGCGCCGGTGGACGCGGCGATCACCTCGCTCAGCGGCACCAGGCTCTCGAAGGGCGCCGCCCCCTCCGGCACAAACCCCTCCGGCCGATCGGCCAGCTGAGCCGCCCGGTTCCACACACCCACCGTGATGCGCCCGCCGCACACCGGGCATTTGCCGCCCGCCTGCTCGGTCTGGGCCGGCGTCAGGCACACCCCGCAGGGGCGGTGGCCGTCCGCGTGGTATTTGCCGTCCTCGGGGAAGAATTCCAGCGTGCCGGCAAACCCGCCCGCCTCTTTATGCTCCAGCGCGTGTTTGATCGCCGTATAGGATAAGGCGGTGTTAAACAGATCCGCCTCCCGCCCCAGGTTTTTCGGCGAATGGGCGTCCGAATGGGACACGAGGGTATAGCGATCCAGTGCGGACAGCCGCCAGTTCATCGGCGGATCGGAGGACAGCCCCGTCTCCAGCGCGTGGATATAGGGCGTCATATCACGGAAGCAGTCCTCGATGCGATCAAAGCCCGAATAGGCGCCGAAGAGGGAAAAATGGGGCGTCCAGATGTGCGCGGGGATAAACACCGCCTGCGGGCAGACATCCAGCGTGATTTCCAGCAGATCCCGGCTGTCCAGGCCGAGAATGGGGCGTCCGTCGGAATGCAGATTGCCCACCAGCTCGAGCCGCCGCGCCAGCGCTTCGGCTTCGTCGAGGCCGGGAAGCAAAATCAGGTTGTGCACCTTGCGCACCCGATCGCCCCACTTGTAAATGGAGCTGATCTCCCCTGTGACGAGAAAACGCACCGGCGCGCCGCCGCCCGCGGGCAGGTCGTCCTTGCGGCGGTATTCGTCCTTCAGGACGTATAACCCGTCCTCCGCCGGCACGAGCTTTTCGCGCAGCTCCTCCCGCCAGGCCGGATGGGTGAAATCGCCCGTTCCCACCACCTGAATGCCCTTGCGCCGCGCCCACCATTCCAGCATCTCAGGCACAAGCTCCCGGCTGGTGGCGCGGGAATATTTTGAATGGATATGCAAGTCGGCGATGAACATGCGCACGCCCCCTTTGCTCCCCATCATATCATATTTTTCTTCCCGTTTCTACCGGAAGCCGCCGCATTCCCCAGCCGTTTCCCCGCATATATCCAGTATACCAGTCCCACGGCATCCGCAAGCAGCCATCCGATGGGAACCGCCCACCAGATACCGGCCACGCCAAACGCCGGCACGGCGGACAGCACATAGGCGAGCACCACTCGGGTGCCCAGCGAAAGGACGGTGAGCACCACCGATATGCCCGGTTTTCCCACCGCGCGGTACAGGCCGTACAGCAGGAACAGGCAGCCGATGCCGCAGTAAAACGTCCCCTCTATGCGCAGATAGCGGATCCCCTCCGCGAGAATCGCCGTCTCCCCCGCGTCGACGAACATGCACAGCAGGGGCCGCGCTAAAATCCACACCGCCGCCGACAGCACAATGCAGAAGAGCAGCACGGCCAGCACGGCTCCTTTCAATCCCGATCGGATGCGCTCCTCCTTTTTTGCGCCGTAATTCTGGGCGATAAAGGTGGAAAACGCATTGCCGAAATCCTGCACCGGCATATAAGCGAAGGCGTCGATTTTGACCGCCGCCGCGAATGCCGCCATAACGGTGGGGCCAAAGCTGTTGACCAGCCCCTGCACCAGCAGAATGCCCAGGTTCATCACCGACTGCTGGATACAGGTCAGCAGCGAAAACCGGGCCAGCTGTCCGATACGGTGCCAGCGAATGCGGCAGTTTTCCCGCCCGACGCGCAGATTGGGACAGCGCAGCCAGGTGTAAACCGCGATGCCGGCGCCTGCGAGATACTGCGCGATCACCGTGGCCTCCGCCGCGCCGGCCACTCCTCTCCCAAGTCCCAGCACAAACCACAGATCCAGCGCCACGTTCAGCACGGCGGACACCGCCAGAAACAGCAGCGGCACCACCGAATTGCCCACGGCGCGCAGCAGGGCGGCGAAATAGTTATACAGGAAAACGGCGCCGATTCCCGTGAAAATAATGGCGAGATATTCCCGCATCATTCCCCAAATTTCTGCCGGCACCTGCAAAAAGGTACGTATCCCGTCCAGGCAGAGAAAGGCCGCCGCCGTCAGCACAAGGGTCAGCGCCGCCGTCAGCACAAAAGCAGCGACAATCCCCTCCTTTAACGCCCTTTCATCCTTCTGACCGAACCAGATGGAGAACAGCGTCCCGCTGCCCATGCAGAGCCCGAGCAGCACAGAGGTCAAAAAGGTCATCAGCGTAAACGCCGATCCGACGGCCGCCAGCGCGTCCGGCCCAAGAAACTGTCCCACGATGAGCGTATCCGCGATATTATACCCCTGCTGCAGCAGGGTTCCCAAAATCATCGGCGCCGCAAAGCGCAGCATGGAGCGCATTACAGGCCCCTGTGTCAAATCCCCGTACATGAATTCCCACGCTTTCCCGGGAACGGCAGAGGGCCATCGGCACAAGGATATCGGCGGCGTCCCCTGGATACGGGAAAGACGCCGCCGCGATACCCGCACACAAACTTCTTCCGTTCCCTACATTTCCATGCCATTATACCGGGAAAGGGGCAGCAAGTCAATTTGGGCCGCGCAAAACGCAGCAGACCGGGACCGCAAAACAAGGCGGTGACCGCCATCATCTTCTTTCGCCCCAGGAAAGACCGGATGGCCTCGCCCGCCATGGGGAAACCCCGGCACGGTTTTCTTCGCTCCTCTACTCCTCTTTTCCGCACGGCTGCGCCCATATATGGCGGGGCAAAAGGCAACAAAAAGAGAGGCGCCGCAGCCGGGCTGCGGCGCCTCCTCCATCGTGGATCCGGTCCCTATTGGATGGTGAATTCCACCGCCACCATCTGATCCTCCACGATCAGGGTCACGCGGTATTTCCCCGGCGTCTCCAGATCCGGATACTCATCAAGGGGGACGCTGAGATTGATCGCCGCCTTCCGCCCCGCGGGCTGCGGCCATACTATCAAAGACCGCACGGCCTGGCCGCCGGGACGCACCAGGCTTTTCCATGCGCCGTCCTTCTGTATCCACAGCGTCGTCTCATCCCCGAACTGAAAGCCCTGGTTTTCGGTATCCGTCAGGGTGAGCGACACCCTGTCGGTGGGGCCGTATACCGCTTTGTCGGCCGTCAGTGTCAGGCGGGGATGGATGGCATACGTCCTGGCGGTTGTCGGCTCCTCCTCCCTGTCCGTCCCCTGCGTCGGCTCCGTGAGCGGCAGGGAGGCGCTCATGCCCTCCGGTATATGCGCGGTGCGCGCGGTCGTGGTGGTCGTGGCCGCGGTAGTCGCCGCCGTATCCGGCGTCCGCGCGGGCGCCGCCTGAGACATCCCCGGCTCCGCCGAGCACCCCGCGCAGCACACCGCCGCCACCAGGCAAAGCCCCGCCGTGACACGCCGGAACGCCCTGCTCTTCATTCGGCTTCTCTCCTTTCCCTGCAAGCGATCGGGAACAGCGTTACCAGCGTGCAGCGCTTTCGTTGCACGCCTGGATAATCATGTCGAAAAGCCAGGCGGCGAAGCGGGTGGAACCACTCTGCGCACTCGCTCCTCCCCCGCGAATCGTCGTGAAAATTCCGAAAGCCGTCCCGTTGGCGTCATAAACCGGCCCGCCGCTGTAACCGTGTTCGCTGTAGTTGGTATGCTCGAAGTACAAATCGTTCACAACCGCGGTGACCCGGCCGGTGGACGTATATTGATAGCCTGCTCCTGTCTCCGGATACCCTGCCAAGGTCAAATTCTGATTGACATAGGGTTCACCGCTCAGGCCGAACGTCCCGTACTGATCCCCCAGGTTTTTGTCCACCGTCAGAATGGCCCAGTCCTGATCCGGTTCCCAATCCGGCAGATCAACGTATTCCTGCGATATGGCCATGTCAATAACATTGGCGGGCTTATAGTTTCCCGCCGTATCATACTGATCGCCCGAACCGTGCTGAGCCGGATGAAACTGAATATTATAACCCCAGACATCATATTCCGTATTATAAATAACGTGGGCGGCCGTGAGGACAATGTCCTCCGCCTCCAAATATCCAGAACCAAGCGAAGTAAAATCATAAACGCCATCTTGATTGGTGTCAAAATCCGCCGTGATCTGTCCCGCCGCACAGTGTATATACTCATGGGCATCCACCAGCGTGTCGGGCCGGTTGGCAGCCGGCAGCGGCTCCGCCGTTTGTTCTTCCAAAGCGGCCGCCGGCAAGCTGGCCGGCTTGAACAGCGTGCTGTTTTTACGCATCATAGGATTGTATACATATTCGGAGGTGATGACGCCGTCCGGCGTCCAGCGGACGATGCCGTGCCGCTCCACAGCGGTCTGCGCCGTGGCATGAAAACCCGTCAAAGAAAACAGCATAACAAGAAAGGCGGAGAAAACAGCGACCGAGCGGCGATGCTTTTTCATAATCAACGACCTTTCTTTATATGACATCCCCTTTACTCCTCCAATTTTTTCACCTTATTCTCTAATACATCGGAATCACGCCTTTACTTTTTGTTCACCATTATTATACCCCAATATTATCCATTCGTCAATACCAAAGGCGCCGATCGCCATGATTATGGCAATCGGCGCCGAGTCAGTTTAAAAGGGGACGATTACCGTCCGGTTTCGATACCATGTCCCGCCCGGGTGGCGGCCACCCGCTTAACCGGGCTTTTTCATCACGCTGCCTTTCTTCAAGGCGGGGCGGTACGGCCCGCCGCCCGCCGGATGCTTTCCTGCGGGGAAAAGCCGAACGTCTTGCGGTACATGCGGGAAAACCCGAACGCATCGGTGTACCCGACGCTGCGCGCCGCCTCCCCCACGGTACAGCCGCCTGCATTCAAAAGAAACGCGGCCCGTTCCATGCGGTACCGCACCAGATAGGTCTGCGGGCACACCCCCACCTCTTCGGTGAAAATGCGGGACAGGTACCGGCGATCCACCCCAATGGCGCGTGCAATGCCCTCGATGGTGATTTCTCCGGCGTAATTTCCCTGTATGTACGCGAGCGCACGCCGCACGTGCAGTGCCGGCTGCGTAGCCGGCGCCGCGGGCGTCTGCCGGTCGCGCAGGCGCTCAAACAGCTCGTATAGCTTGGCACACAGCCAGGTTGCCGCCAGCGGACAGCTGGGATCCCGGTGCCGCAGGGAAAGAAAGGTCTCCTCCATTTCCGGAAGAGCGGCGGTCAGTTTTTCCTCGTCAAAGCCCGCCAGCGACAGCAGCCGCTGCGCCTGCGTCCCCTGGAATCCAATCCAGACATAGGTCCAGGGATCCGCGGCATCCGCCTCGTACATCACCACCTGTCCGGGGTGTATGAGAAAGACATCCCGCGCCGCAAGCGGATACGACCGGCCGCCGCAATGATAAACGCCGCGGCCCGACAGGACATAATGCAGGACAAAGCGTGCCTGTATCCCGGGGCCGAACCGCCGGCCGCGCTCCCTTTTATGCCAGCCGCAGTCTGTCGGGTTCAGATCGGAAAGCCCCATATTCTCCACCAAAAACGGTACGGCCTTTAAGGCGTCGTCCTGATAATCCATCTGTACGCCCCCTCTTGCACATATCATTTTACGTAGTGACATTATACCATATGGAAGTTCCCTTTTACAATGGTTTTTCTCGCAAAGGCGTGGTATTCTGACCATAACATCTATCAGAAAGGATGCGGAGTTTATGAAGGATACCCTGCGTATTGGTTTCATCGGTTTGGGCGGCCGTGGCTATGGTCTGCTGGAGGTTCTGCTGATCCCGATGGAGGACGTGCAGATCCCCGCCGTATGCGACAAATATGAGGATCGGCGGGAAAAAGGAGCCGAAGCCGTCCGCAAGGCGAAAGGCACCCCCTGCGCGGCTTATGCCGATTACCACGATGTCATCAACCATCCCGACGTGGATGCGGTGATCGTCGCCACCTCCTGGCAGGATCATGTTGCCATTGCGATTGACGCCATGCGGGCGGGCAAGCCGGTCGCCTTCGAGGTCGGCGGCGCCTATTCGATCGCGGATTGCTATCGTCTGGTCCGCACGCGGGAGGAAACCGGCGTACCCTGCATGATGCTGGAAAACTGCTGCTACGGCCGGGATGAAATGATGGTGCTGCGCATGGTGCGCGAGGGCCTGTTCGGCGAGCTGGTGCACGGCCAGGGCGGCTATGAGCACGACCTGCGCGACGAGATAGCCTTGGGTAAGGAACACCGCCATTACCGGCTGGAGAACTATTCCAACCGCAACGGCGAAATTTATCCCACCCATGAAATTGGCCCGCTGGCCAAGCAGTTCCGCATCAACAACGGCAACCGTTTCCTCTCCCTGTCCTCCACCGCCTCCAAGGCGGTCGGCCTGCATGAGTGGATCAAAGCCAACAAGAGCGACGACGCGGACCTGATGGGCCGCACCTTCACGCAGGGCGATGTCGTGACCACCGTCATCAAGTGTGCCCACGGCGAAACGCTCGTGCTCACCCACGACACCACCCTGCCGCGTCCATATTCCCGCGGCGGCCGGACGCAGGGCACCAAGGGCATCTGGATGGAGGATAACCATTCCATTTACATCGAAGGCGTCTCCCCGGCCCACACCTGGGAACCCGCCGACAAATTCCGTGAGCAGTACGAGCATCCGCTCTGGACGGATTATCAGGCAAAGGGCGTGCGCGGCGGCCACGACGGCATGGACTATCTGGTGTTCCGTGCCTTTATCGAATCCACCATGCAGGGAGCGGCCGAATATCCCATCGACGTGTACGATGCGGCCACCTGGATGGCCGTGACCTGCCTGTCGGAGCAATCCATTGCCCAGGGCGGCGTACCGGTTGCCTTCCCCGACTTTACGGGCGGCCGCTGGATTCACGGAACCAATACATACCGCGGCATGTATGCCCTCGACTATATCCCCGAAATCCCGGGCGTATAACAGCGGACATAGAAAAGGCCGGATGCGTTGTGCATCCGGCCTTTTGGTTCTTATCGGACTGGCGTGTATTCCATCTGCGCCGTTTCGTCCGTCGCCTCCAGCTTGAATATCACCGGCCGCAAGCCGTCGTTGCAGCTGCAGATGGCCACCCCCGGCTTGCGGATCCAGTCGCCGTAGTAAAAGAGCTCACGTCCCGCTCCGTGTGCCAGCGCAAAGACATACTGGTAAATGGCCTTCCACGCCTCATCGCAGAAGCCGTCCGGCTTCGCGTAATCCGCATAAAAGACCTGTCCTTCCCGCAGCATGGGACAGGCGGTCAGGCCCTCCGCGCCGTATTCGGCGGCCAGCTCCTCGTCCAACGTGGTTTTCAGCACCGTAATGCGTACCTTTTTCATGCTCTTCCTCCTTTTACAGCGGATAAATCTCCAGCGTGTCGCCGCGTGTCGTGGACACCGTACAAATTCCCTCCTGCGGCTGCACCACCGTCTCCATCCCCTGCCGTACAACGCGGCAGGGGGCCTGCGCATACCACCGCAGCGGCTCGCCGGCGCGGGAGAGAACAACCGCCCGCTGCAGGCGGCCCGCCTCCCACCGGAGAGACAGCTCAAAGCCGCTCCGGGCGCACAGGCCGGTCGCCTCGCCCTTTTCCCACGCAGCAGGCAGCGCCGGCAGCAGCCGGATCGCTTCCTCATGGCTCTGTACCAGCATCTCCACAATGCCCGCCGTGCAGGCGAAATTGCCGTCGATCTGGAAAGGCGGATGGGCGTCAAACAAATTCGGGTATACCCCGCCGCCCGCAAAGGGCTGCACCGTTTCGGGTGATACCGGCCGCATCAGCATGCCCAGCAGCGTGAGCACGCGATCCCCTTCGCCCAGCCGCGCCCACTGGTTAATCTTCCAGCCAAGGCTCCAGCCGGTGGCCTCATCTCCGCGCCGCTCCAGCGACCGGCGTACCGCCTCGGTGAGCGCCGGTTCCCGCGTCGGCGTGATCGACTCGCCGGGATAAAAGCCATACAGATGGGACAGGTGCCGGTGATGCACGTCGCACTCGTCGTATTCCCTGTCCCATTCCAGCAGCTGCCCCTGCGAGCCAACCTGATAGGGGCGCAGACGGGCGCGGGCCCGGCGCATGTCGGCGCAAAGCGGCGCGTCTTCGCCCAGCAGTTCGCCGGCCTGGCAGCAGATATCAAAAATATCGCGGGCAATGGCCAGATCCATGGTGCTCCCCTGGCAGATGGCGCAGGTGTCGCCGTCGCCGAGCTGGTAACGGTTTTCCGGCGACGTGGCGGGACTCGTGATAAGGTGGCCGTCCTTGTCCTCCACCAGAAAATCCAGCAGGAAGGTTCCCGCACCGCGCAGCACCGGCCAGTATTCCCGCAGGAAGGCGCTGTCCATCGTGTAACGGTAATGCTCCCAGATATGCCGTGCAAGCCAGGCCCCTGCCATCGGCCAGAAACCGAAGGTCACCGCATCCCTGCCGCCCATGGGCAGGCCGACCCCCTCGGTCTGCCGCCACAAATCGGTGTTGTGATTGGCGCACCAGCCGCGGCAGCCATAATTCACACGCGCTGTATTTTCGCCGTGCTGTGCCAAATCGCGCAGCATATCAAAAAGCGGCATATGGCATTCGCTCAAATTGGCATTTTCCGCCGGCCAGTAATTCATCGGCGTGTTGATATTCAGCGTATAGTTGGAGCTCCACGGCGCGCACAGCTCCTCGTTCCAGATCCCCTGCAAATTGGTCGGCTGGGTCCCGGGACGCGAAGCTGCCAGCATCAGATACCGCCCATACCCGAACAGCAGCTCGACAAGGCCGGTGTCTCCGCCGTCCTGCGCCGCCACCAGGCGCTCGTCGGTGGGCCGTTCAGCATGCCGGACCCCTTCCACTGAGAGGGATGTGCGCCCGTACAGCGGCATATAATCCGCCAGATGCGCCTCCTTCAGCTGTGCATAGGACAGCGGCGCCGCCTCGTCCAGCCTCTCCCGGCAAATTGCCGCCGGATCCACGCGGCTGTCCTCCGGTCGGACGGTATAGCCCGCATAATTCGTCGCGGCGGTCAGCCGAACAATCACCTCATCCGCCTTTTCGAACCGCAGGCCCGCGGCATCTGCCGTCTGGGCGCCGCCAACCGCCGTCAGGCGCGCGGCTATGCAGAAGCGCAGCGCCGGTCCGTCGTACCGGACGGGATTGTCCGTCGGATGATAATTGGGGGCGCAGGTGGACGGTGCCCGCCCGAACAGTTCAAGCTCGTCTGCCCGTACCTGTACTTCAAACGGCAGCGGCGAGGTCAAGGAAAATTGCCCGGTCAGCATCCCGGGCCGATCGGCCCGCAGGCGCACCACCATAATCCCATGCGGCCGGGAGCAGAACACCTCCCGGGTATAAGACACCCCGTCCAGCTCGTACGATACCGCCGCCAGCGCGGTGGTCAAATCCAGCTGCCGGCGATACGCCTGCGGCTGTCCCGCCTGTTCAAGCCGTATATGTAAATCTCCCGCTGGCAGATACGACTCGGTCCAGGTGGTGAGCATGTCTCTCCAGACCATATCCTCCGCCTCGGCCGCCCGATCCTCTGCCAGCAGCTGCCGCACGCGGGGCAGCGCTTCCCGGCACGAAGGGCGGGTTTTGTCACTTGGTCCGCCTGACCAGAGGGTATCCTCATTGAGTGAAATTCTCTCTTCTTCCACGCCGCCATACACCATGCCGCCCAGCGACCCGTTGCCGACAGGCAGCGCCTCGGTGAAATACTGTGCCGATCTGTTATACCACAGTATGCTTTCTCCCATGTTGGTACACCATTCCTTTCCGATAGTGATCCTGCGCCTTGTATCTGCGAACAGTATAGCATATAATGATAAAAAATCCAGCCTGTTTTGCGGTCCGATCGGCATAAAAAGCGATCCCTTTATTATTTTCGGCTGTTTGACATATACTATACTGTCTCTCCTGTCAATACTGTCCGTCTGCTTGACTGGCTGCCCGCTTTACGCTATACTGAACACGGGTTCCATCTCATGGGCAGCCAGAGCGCATCCGCTCCTGTTTGTCTCACGCAACGGTATCCAAATGTCTGCCCGCGGGGCATCCATCCTGTAAGGGGGCTTTTTCATGTCCAGCTTGTTAATTCTCGGGGCGGGCGGGTTCGGCCAAATGGTCAAGGAAACCGCCGCCATGCTTGGTTATGATCCGATCGTTTTTCTCGACGACGCGGCAAAGGGCACGGACATTGTGGGAAAATGCTGCGATTATCACGCCAAGCGGGCCGAATACGACACCGCGGTAGCCGCTTTCGGGGACAGCGGTATGCGTCTGTACTGGACCGACAAGCTGCTCGAAGCCGGTTATACCGTGCCGGCCATCGTCCATCCCTCCGCCGTGGTAAGCCCGAGCGCCACCATTGAGCCGGGCAGCTTTGTCATGCAGCGCGCGGTCGTCAACACGCACACCCACGTCGAGCGGGCGGCGCTCATCAACAGCGGCGCTGTGGTGGACCACGACACGGTGGTGGGCCATGGCGCCCACGTAGGCCTGGGCAGCGTGGTCAAGGCCAACTGCACCATCGCGCCGGGACGCAAAATCGAAGCGGGCGAGGTCCTTTTCTCCACCCGCCGCCAAATCGACGGTGTGACCACCCGGGCGCTGGAAGATGCGCTGTATGCCTTTGGCTTCGGCCCGCAGTGCAGTTATGTCCGCCCCTTTGGCGCCGGACATATCAATGAGACCTATGCCGTGTATATGCCCGCGGAAAGCGGCACGGATGAATTGTCCTATGTGCTGCAGCGGGTGAACACCAATGTTTTCAAAAGCCCGGCGGACGTCATGGAAAACATTTTCGGCGTGACGGAATTCATGCGGGAGGTCATCCGGAAGGAGGGCGGCAATCCCGACCGGGAAACGCTGTCTTATATCAAAACCAAAAGCGGCTGCAACTATTTTGAAGACGACGAAGGACAGCCGTGGCGCTGCTACAACTACATTGCGGATTCGGTGTGCTATCAGACGGTGGAGCGCCCCGAACAGTTTTATGAATCCGCCCGCAGCTTCGGTCATTTTCTCAAGCAGCTGGGCGCCTATCCGGCCGCCAGCCTGCACGAAACCATCCCCCACTTTCATGACACGGTCCGGCGGTTTGAAGCGTTTACCGTGGCCCTGCGGCGGGACGTCAAGGACCGCGCGCGAAAGTGCCGGAAGGAAACCGCTTTTGCCCTGGCGCGCAAACAGGACTGCGGCGTTCTGGTCAACCAGCAGACGCAGGGGCTTCTCCCGCTGCGCGTGACCCATAACGACACCAAGCTGAACAACATTCTGTTTGACGCCGAGACCGGCAGGGGGCTGTGCGTGATCGATTTGGATACGATCATGCCGGGACTGGCCGCCAACGATTTCGGCGATTCCATCCGCTTTGGCGCAACCACCGCGGCAGAGGATGAACGGGATCTGCAGAAGGTGCACTTCGACATGGGGCTGTACGAGCTGTACGTTAAGGGGTATCTGGAAACGGCCGGCGACGTGCTGACCCCCGCGGAGCTGGACAGTCTGCCGTGGGGAGCACGGCTGATGACACTGGAATGCGGCATCCGGTTCCTCACCGATTTCCTGCAGGGGGACACCTATTTCAAGACCGCCTATCCGGAGCACAACCTGATACGGGCCCGCACCCAGTTCCGTCTCGTGGAGGAAATGGAGCAGCAGTTCGAGACCATGCAAGCCCTTGTGTGGCAATACGCCAAAGGATAAAAAGAAAAGGCTTCCGCCGCGGCGGAAGCCTTTTCTTTATGCCGGCACGATGCCGGGCAAGGGCCCTGTCCGCCCCCTCTGTCTTCGCCAGTGTCCTCCCGGCCCACATACGGATATTTTCCTGGCCAGTGGTACACACCGGAAACGCAGAATGAGACCCCGTCACGCTTTGTGACGGGGTCTGTCTGCCGTCCCTTTTTCGTTTAATCGATTGTCAGGCGGAAAAAGCGGGCGGTGTCCGGCCGCGGCAGGGTCACATCCAGATATCCCGCTTCATCGAACCGATACAAAACCGGCAGACCGCTCGGATACAAGCATTCCGCCGTCACCCGCTTGCCCTGCAGGGCGGGCAGGGGCAGCCGCACCGTGTCCTCCGCTGCCTGCTTGCGCCAAACGGACAGATACACCGTCCGCCCGCAATCCAGTCCGGTGGCGGCCCAGGGCGAGCGCAGGCGCACAAGCCCCAGCGGGAAAAACGGCCGGCCCTTCGGGATATCCTGCCGGATGGCTTTATAGCAGCGGATTCCTTCGTGCACGCGGGCGAGCGATGCGGAGGGCAGCTTATTGAGAAAGCCGCTTTGATGTACGCGGGCGAGCATGGCGTTGACCATGTTGAAAACCGCTTCCTCTTCGTTCCCCTCCCGGCTCGGATAGGACCAGACCGCCCCCTGCTCCGGGGTGACGCCGCTGGCCGCCATGGCGGCAATGGCGGCATTCTGCCGGTAATCGGTCTGGTCGCTCACCGACTGCAGACTCAGGCGCTGCAGCATAGCATAATCCATGCGCATACCGCCCGAAGCGCAGTTTTCGATCACCAGGTCGGGATATGCCGCAAAAAGCTCCTCCAGCCAGTGCAGCACGGCACGGTTATGGTCGAGCAGCCCTTCCCCGGGGCTGTCGCAGCCCAGGTCGGTACCGACACCTGCGTTGATATTGTAGTCGATCTTGAAATACCCCACCCCGTAGTCGGCGATCAGCCGATCCAGCACGCCGCGGGCATACGCGCGCACCTGCGGGTTGCGGAAATCCAGCTGATAACGGTTATGCTGCTTCACGCGGCGGCCGCGGATTTGGAAGAACCAGTCGGCGGGCAGTTTGTCCGTTAGGGCGCAATCGGGGCCCATGCCTTCCAGTTCCACCCAAAGACCCGGAATCATTCCCCGCTCACGGATATGGGCGGTGACCTTCTGCAGACCATGGGGAAACCGCCGTTTTGACTCCTCCCACATGCCAATGGTCGGCCACCAATCCTCGTCGCCATCCATATTGTCGGTGTACCAGCCGGCATCGATGACAAAATACTCGCATCCCGCTTCGGCCGCCGCATCGATCAGGGGATACAGCCGTTCCTCGGTGGGATCGCCCATCAGACAATTCATGTAATCGTTGAAGATAACCGGCAGCTGCACATCGTCCCGGTTGGGCCGCCGTATCCGGCGGCGGTAATCGGTGAGCGCCCCGATCGACGCGTC
>CDZV01042710.1_pt1 | contig 29273 bp, 28 predicted proteins | sample 554851 | NCBI WGS metagenome assembly CDZV01 (sample SAMEA3182090, study PRJEB8094) | gut metagenome | biome: human; feature: gut; material: Stool; isolation source: human stools | place: Canada | collected 2013-03-12
GCACCAGTACACGGGCTTCAGGCCCTTGTAGATATAGCCCTTGCGGTACATCTCGCCGAAGACCTTGACCTCCTCGGCCTCAAAGGCCTTGTCCATGGTCTTATAGGGATGCTGCCAGTCGCCGAGGACGCCGAGGCGGCGGAAGCCGCTCATCTGACGGTCGATGAAGTCCTGTGCAAAGGCCTGGCAGGCATTACGGAACTCCGGGATCGGCATGGCCTTGTGGTTGAGCTTGTTCTTCTTGATGATGGCGGATTCAATGGGCATGCCGTGGTTGTCCCAGCCGGGAACGTAAGGCGTGTAATAGCCGCGCATCGCATGGGAGCGGACGATGAAGTCCTTGAGCGTCTTATTGAGTGCGTGGCCCATGTGGATATCGCCGTTGGAGAACGGAGGGCCGTCGTGCAGGATGAACGCGGGCTTGCCCTCGTTCTTTTCGAGCATCAGGCGGTAGACATCGATCTTGTTCCAGTGCTCCAGCATGCCCGGCTCGCGCTGCGGCAGGCCCGCGCGCATCGGGAAGTCCGTCTTCGGGGTGATGATGGTGTTCTTATAGTCCATAAATGCCTCCATTTATTTCTTTTAACCGTTCGTAACAGGTTATTATCTGTTTCCGGACGGCACCGCACAATTCAGCAAGAACCATCGGCGAAAAATATCCGGCGAAGGTCGAAGAAGCGATTGTGTGGTGTCGTCCAAAAAAACGAGTCTCTGCCTCATCAAGAGACAGAGACTCGCTCTGCGGTACCACTCCTGTTCCCCCGGAAGGGGGCGCTTGGGGCGCGATAACGGGCGCAGGCCGTCTCCCCTTACGCAGGCGCATGGCCCTTCCGGGGAAAAGCTCCGGGGTGATGCCCTGCAGCGCGCGTCTGCCTTGCATCCTCCGGCAGCTTTCTGAACGCGCGGGGTCCGCAGGTCCGTCCCCTTCGTCGCTTGATCGGTATTCGATTCCGGTACGAATGTACAGAGATTCTTACCGCTTTTTCGGGTCGTAATTCCGCCCGAACTGCAGATCTTCAAATTTTTTGCTCACGGGGAAGCCGTGCAGCGTGTCGAGCTTGCGCGTATCGCCGGAGTGATCCTCCTGCGCGATGTCGCCGAGCGTCGAGCCGCTGAGGCTCTGCTCGATCTGCTGGCCGATCTCCTCGATGAGGGCGTCGGCCTTCTCCTCGGCGGAGGGATGAGACTGCTCTGCCTCGTAGTCATAGGCGCGGTTGTGAGACGGCTCCTTCGGCTGCTCCTTCGGGGTCAGCACGGGGGTCTGCGGCTCCACCGGCGGGGTGAAGCGGTGGACGCGCTCCGGCTCCTCCGGCTGGGAGGGCGTGAGCGGCGTCTCCCTGCGCAGCTCGTCGATAAGCTCGAGCTGGCGCTTCAGGCGCTTTTCCATGCCGTCCAGGAACTGCGACGTGGCGGCCTTGGCCGCATCGAGGCGTTCCTGCTCCTCGCCGACGAGAGCGTCGACATTGTTCGTCTTGGCGCTGGCGGCATCCTCTGCCTCATGCAGCATCTGCGCGCACTTTTTCTCGGCGTCCGCGACCATCTGGTCGCACGTCTTCTGCGCGGCAAGCAGGGCGTTCTGCATGGAAGCCTCCTGCTTGCGGTATTCCTCCAGCTTTTCCACAAGAATGCGCATCTTGCTCTTCAGCACGGAATTTTCTTTATAGAGGGTAACATAGTCCTCGGTCAGCGGCTCGAGAATGTCATCGACGGAGTCCATATCGTATCCGCCGAACAGCGCCTTCTCAAAGCTGATGTCCTGGATCTGCTGCGGGGTCAGCATCGTCTTCAGCTCCTGTCTCTGTCTTGCGTGGGATGGAACGCACCTTAGAAGTACATCCCGTTGTTTTCGAGTTCCTCAACGAGATCGCCAACGACATCCACGTTGTACGGCGTGATGAGATAGGTGGAAATGGCGATCTTCTTGATCTTGCCGTCGAGCGCATAGGCACAGCCGGAGAGGAAGTCCACCAGACGGCGGGCGACGTCCTTGTTCGTGGACTCGAGGTTCAGCACGACGGCCTGCTTGTCGCGCAGGTGATCGGCGATGTCGGAGACCAGATCAAAGCGGTCCGGCTTGACCAGCACGACCTGCAGCTGGGTGGTGGCGTTGATATTCACGACCTTGTTGCCGCCGCGGGTCGTCTGCGTATCCTGCGCGGCCGGGGTGCTGCGGCTATAGCTGCGGCGGGAAGACTGAGGCGCAGGAGCGGGATCGTTGTCCAGCGGCTCGTCGTCATAATCATCATAATCATCCTCTTCCGGTTCGGAATACGGGTGAGTCAGCTTCTTCAGTTCGTCCATAAATCCCATGGGTTCGTCCTCCAATATTGTTTCGATAAAATCGTTAATCGCTCTTTACCGGCGCATAGTTCCGCGGCCCGAAAATGGCCGTGCCGATGCGCACCATGGTGCTGCCGCAGGCAATGGCGTCCTCGAAATCGTCCGTCATTCCCATCGACAAAAAATCCATAAAAATATTATCGTATTTTTGGGCTGTTATGTCAACAGCAATTCTGCGAATTTTTTGAAAATATCTGCAATTATCGCCCTTTTTCCTGCCGATCGGCGGCACCGTCATCAATCCGCGCACGCGAACGGCGGGATAATCTGCCATTTCTTCCACGATCCGGGGGAATTCCTTCAGCAGGAAGCCGGACTTCTGCTTCTCGCCTCCGGCGTTGATCTCGAGCAGGATATCCTGCACGATGCCGCGCTTGGCGGCTTCGGCATTGATATCCGCAAGCAGCTCGCGGCGGTCCACGGACTCGATCACATCGACCTGCCCGACGACCTGCCGGACCTTATTGCGCTGCAGCGCGCCGATGAAGTGCACCGGAGCGCCGTCATAGGCATGCTCGTCCAGCTTTTTGACCAGCTCCTGCACGCGGTTCTCGCCGCAGCAGTCCACCCCGGCCGCAATGGCCTCGCGCACGGCGGCGCTGTCGTTCATTTTTGTTGCGGCGCACAGGCGGATGTCCGCCGGGTCGCGCCCGGCAGCCCGGGCGGCAGCCGCGATCCGGCTGCGGATCTGCGCCACGTTTTCCGTGATCATGCTCATGCTTCCATCACCTTTCCGTCCTCGATGTCATCCGAGGTCAGGATAATATCGTCGCCCGGCCAGAGGTTTCCCGTGCTGGACTGATCCAGCTCGACAACGTAGCCGTCTCCGTACGCATAAAGGATCTCCACCGGCTTCCAGCGGGCGCGCGCGCCCTCGAGCACATAGACGCCCGCCTGCCCATCGACCATATAGAGCGCCTGCTTCGGCACGCGCAGGCCGGTATAAGAGGAGAAAATGATATCCGCGCTCTGGCGGCGCAGGGCCGTGACCTCCTGCGGCTCGCGCTCGCAGGACAGCACGATGGTACAAACGCCGTCCTCCGCCTCGCTGATGGCCTCGACCTGCATTCTGATCTGGGAGAGCTTTTCCAGTCCGAAGCTGACGGTCAGCGTCTCGCCCGCGGCAGTCTGCTCCGCGCGCGCCTCCGGGATCTCGGCTGCAAAATACCACTTCTGGCCCGTGATAAGCCTGCCGACGGCATTGCCCGGAACGGCAGACGCATGCTGCGCAGCGGCGCGCAGCTCGCTCGGCTTCATCTGCAGCACGCTCTCCGGCGTGAGCACGCGCTCAAGGCCGTCCGTCTGCTCGGAAAAATAGCCGGCGCTCTCGACCGTCACGGCCTCGGCGCTCTGCTCCGTCTCGGCGGAGAGCGCGGAGATCTGCGACTCGAGCTCGGCGATGCGGCCCTCCATGCGCGCGGCGTCGTCCGCCGTCACGCTGCGGCGCAGCACGAGTGGCTGCAGCTCGGACATCACATCGTCGGCCTCCGTCAGATCACGGCGGGCCGTCAGTGCAGCCAGCTCGCCGAGGGCTTTTTCGATGGCGTCGTCCGTCTGGGTCGTGTCCTCCCCTGCCGTGCCGGAGGCCGCATAGCGCAGCTGCGAAAGCTGTTCCTGCAGGGCCGTGAGCCTGTCGCGCTTTTCGCGCGCCGCAGAGGTCTGATAGCCGTCTGCCACGCGCTGCCCGCTGCCGACGCGCTCGCCCTCGGTCAGGGCGCAGACCACAACGGGCTGTGAGGCCGTGATGATCTCCTCCTCACGCACTACAAAGCCGGAAACGGTCTGCCCGTCGCCGGCTTCGCAGCGCACGGCAGTCTCGAGGGTGTAGCTGCTCCCGCCGCTGCCGAAAAGGACCGACAGCACGAGATAGGCCACCACGATGCCTGCCAATACGATGGATACGATTTTCAGGTAAAGGTCTCCCTGCTTTTTCATCTGGGTACTCCTGTCCGGCCGGGGCACTCGGCCCGCGGCCCGCGGGAGCAGGGTCTTCAGGTACGAACGGGCTGCGCCGGGACAAGCGTGGAGATGGCGTGCTTGTAGATCATCTGCTGCTTGCCGTCCGAGCTGAGCACAACGACGAAGTTGTCAAAGCCCGTCACGATGCCCTTGAGCTGGAAGCCGTTCATAAGGAACATGGTCACGGCCGTGTGCTCGCGGCGCACCTCGTTTAAGATCAGATCCTGCAAATTTTCCGTGTTTGCCATATGTGGTACTCCTTTTCTTTGTTTTCCGGCTCAGCCGGTGTTGGAATACCACGATTGTATCAGATTCCGCTGTCGAAATCGGCCGCTTTTTGCAGGGCCGCGCGGAAAATCTCGTCTGCGCCCGCAGAGGCGTCGAGCCACTGCACGGCGGGATTGGCGCGGAACCACGTCATCTGGCGCTTGGCATAGCGCCGCGTGGCCTGCTGGATGGTCCCGAGCGCCGCCTCCGGCGGCAGGCCCTCCTCCAGCGCCTGCACGACCTGCTTATAGCCGATGGCCTGCAGGCTCGTCGCCCGGTCCGGCACGCCGCTGTCAAGCAACGCGCGGACCTCCTGCGCAAGTCCCTGCGCATACATCAGCTCCACGCGCAGATCGATGCGGGCATAGAGCTGCGCGCGCTCCGGGAAGTGCAGGCCGAGCCACAGCGGCCGGTAGCGAGGCGGGATCGCCCGGCTCTCCCGGTCGAAGTCCGTCATGGTCCTGCCGGTCTCCTGCCAGATCTCCAGCGCGCGGACGATGCGCTTCACGTCCGAGACGGACAGCCGCGCCGCCCGCTCGGGGTCCACGGCGCGCAGCTCGTCCAGAAGCGGCTGTGCGCCCTCCTCGGCCGCGCGGCGCTCCAGGGCCTCGCGCCTGCCGGTCTGCGGCAGCGGCGCAAACTGCCGCCCCGCGATGAGAGAATCGATATAAAGCCCCGTGCCGCCGACCAGAATGACGGGCTTCCCGCGCGACAGGATGTCCTGCACGCAGGCGTCCGCCTCCTGCACATAGCGGCTGACGGAGTAATTCTCCGCCGGGTCCGCCACGTCGAGCATGTGGTGCGGCACGCCGCAGCGCTCCTCGGGCGTGGGCTTTGCCGTGCCGATATCCATGCGGCGGTAGACCTGCATGGAGTCGAACGAAACGATCTCGCCGCCGAGCGCCTGCGCCAGCCGGACGGACAGGGCCGTCTTGCCGGAGGCCGTCGGGCCGACGATGCAGATCATATTGTCTCGCTGCTCCATGGTCAGGCCCTCTTGAACTGCCGCTCAAGCTGCGAAGCCGTCAGCTCCAGACAGATGGGACGGCCGTGCGGGCAGTATTTCAGGTCATTGCGCGTCAGCACCTCGTGCACCACGGCCTCCCACTCCTTTGGGTCGGTGTGCCAGCCGCCCTTGATGGCGGCCTTGCAGGCGATGGTGTGCAGCAGGCGGTCGCGCAGCTCCGTCGGGTCGGCGTGCCGCCCAGTCAGAAGCTCGGCCGCCAGCGCGGTCAGACTCTGCGCGGCGTCGTCCGGCGCGATCTCCGTGGGGATCTGGCGGATGGCGAGCACGCCGTCGCCGTAATCCGAGATCTCATAGCCGTACTGCGCCAGCAGCTCGGCATTTTCCAGCAGCACGGCCGCCTCCTCGCGCTCCGGCTCGCACAGCACGGGCGTGAGCAGCAGCTGCGGCATCACAGGTTCCGTGTCGGCGCGGAGCTTTTCAAACAGGATGCGCTCGTGAGCGGCATGCTTATCAATGAGGAGCAGACTCCCTGCCTGCTCAACGAGGATGCAGGTGTTCAGCGCCTCGCCGATGATGCGGTAATCCGGTACCTTGGGCAGCGGGAGCTCCTGCTGCGGCTCTTCCGTCTGCTTTGGCTCCGGAGGGACCGGCTCCTTGCGCTTTACCGGCGGCTCATCGTGCTTCCCGGGCGTCTGCCGCTCGGGCTGCGGAGCCGGTACGGGCGCTTCCCGCAGCTCCGGCGCAGCAGGCTGTGGGGCCGGGCAGGGCGGTTCAGGACGGGTCACAGGCTGCACCGGCTTCGGCGAGGCAAGCGCCGTGCCGTCGCGGCGCTCCGTCAGCGAGCCGATCTGCTCGAGCACCGTGCGGGAGGCCGCCGGGCGCGGGCCGTCCTGCAGGGCGGCCGCTGCGGCGCGGTATTCCGCCGCCGACATGGTGCGGAAGGCAGAATTTCCGTCGTTCTGCGGCTTCAGCTTCATCTGCACGCGGCCGGAGGCCTGCTCCAGTGCGCCGAGCACGCCGTAATGCACGCAGTCGAACACCTCCTGCTCGCGCAGGAAGCGCACCTCCGTCTTCGCGGGGTGCACATTGACGTCCACAAGATGCTCCGGCAGGTGCAGATGCAGCACGCAGGCCGGGAAACGACCCTGCAGGAGCTGATTGCGGTAGGCCTGCTCGAGCGCGGCCGTCATGAGCTTGGAGCGGACATGCCGCCCGTTGACAAAAAAGATCTGGCTGCCCCGCGTGCCGCGCGTCGCGGCCGGGCGGGTCACAAAGCCCGTGACGGAGAGCTTGTCCCAGCTCCCGTCCACCGGGGTCATCTCCTGCGCGGTCTGGCGGCCCATGACGGCATAGATCGCGCTGAGGAGCTCGCCGTCGCCGGGCGTGGAGAGCTGCTCCTGCCCGTCGCGCAGCACGCGCACGGCTACCTCCGGATGAGCCAGCGCAAGGCGCTGCACCGTGCTGAGCACGGCGGAGGCCTCCACGGAGTCTCGCTTCATGAACTTCATGCGCGCAGGTGTATTGTAAAACAGGTCACGCACGAGCATGGTCGTGCCGTTCGGACAGCCCGCCTCGCCGCGCTCCGTCACAACGCCCGCCTCGAGATGCAGACTCGTGCCGAAGGGCGCGTCCGCCGTCTTCGTCAGCACGTCGATGCGCGAGACGGAGGAAATGGCCGCCAGCGCCTCGCCGCGGAAGCCGAGCGTGTGGATGGCCTCCAGATCGGCCGCCTCATGGAGCTTGCTCGTGGCATGGCGCAGGAAGGCCGTCTCCACATCCTCTGCCGCCATGCCGCAGCCGTCGTCCGTCACGCGCAGGAACGTCATGCCCCCGTCGCGCAGCTCGACCGTGACCTTATGGGCCCCGGCGTCGATGGCGTTTTCGACCAGCTCCTTTGCGGCGCTGGCCGGGCGCTCCACGACCTCGCCAGCGGCGATCAGGTCGGCGACATGGGGAGAAAGCTGTTGGATCTTTGGCATAACTACCTCACAGGAACGCTTGCATCAGCGAGCGCAGAAGGCTCGCGAGCACAGATTGGAAATTGATGAACATATGCAGGAAAATACAGGCCCAGATGTTGCCCGTCTTCTGATAGACCCAGCACAGCGAGAAGCTCGCCGGGAGATAGAGGCTCAGGCACAGGATCGTATTGGCCGCAGTCATGGAGCCAAGGAATTGGAACACATGCATCCCCGCAAACAGGAACATGGACAGCGCATAGGCAGCCGGGAGGCATCTGCGCGCCAGCGGCGCAAACAACACGCCGCGGAACAGGCACTCCTCCGCCAGCGGCGCGAGCACGACGGTGCAGAGCGTCATGGCCAGCGGGTAACCGCCGAGCAGGGAGTTGACGGCCTCCTGATTATAGTTCTCCGGCATGATATCCAACACCGTATAGGCCGTCGTCAGCACAAGGTTCGCGCCATAGCACATGCCAAAGCCGATCAGCACGCTCAGGAGCATTTTCCCCTCGAATTCGCGAAGTGACTGCCAAAGCGTGCGGCGGAAGATCAGGAGCATGACGGCAAAATTCACGGTCATATAGAGCAGATTCGCAAAAAAGTAATTGCGCGGCTCCGTCAGCGGAAAGCCGAGTGCCGGAAAGTAGGTAAGGATCGCAAAATTCAAAAAAAAGAGAAAAACAGGCAGATACAGTGCGCCGAGGATCCATTCGCGCGGCTCGGGCGCCCGGATCCCGCTGCTGCGGGGAAACATCCAGCTCATCCGGCATTTTCTCCTTTCCGTCAGAGCATTTTCTTCAGCTCGAACAGGGCGTTCATGGCCTCGATCGGCGTCATGGTCTCGATCGCAAGCGACTCGAGCTTCCGCCGCAGGGCGTCATTCTCCATGCTCGTGATGGAGATCTGGTCGTCCGCCGCCACGCGCACCGTGCGCACGGGTGCGCCGCTCTCGAGCGCCCGCAGCAGCTCCCGCGCGCGGGAGACGACTTTATCCGGCAGGCCCGCCAGCCGCGCGACCTCGACGCCGTAGGAATCGTCGGCCGCGCCGGGGACGATCTTGCGCAGGAACACGATGTCCGCGCCGCGCTTGCGCACGGCAATGTTGTAGTTCCGCACGCCCTCGATCTCCTGCTCGATGTCCGTCAGCTCATGATAGTGCGTGGCAAAGAGCGTCTTTGCGCCGATGCGCTTTTTGTCGGCGGCATATTCGAGAACGGCGCGGGCAATGGCCATGCCGTCGAATGTCGACGTGCCGCGGCCGATCTCATCAAGGATGAGCAGGCTGTGCGACGTCGCGTGCTTCAGGATCTCCGCGACCTCCGTCATCTCCACCATGAACGTGGACTGGCCGGAGGCCAGATCGTCCGAGGCACCGATGCGTGTGAAGATGCGATCCACCACGCCGATGCGCGCCGCGCGCGCCGGGACGAAGCAGCCCATCTGCGCCATCAGCACGATGAGAGCAACCTGCCGCATATAGGTCGATTTACCGGCCATATTTGGGCCGGTCAGAATGGCAACGCGGTTCGCGCCGCAGTCGAGCGCCGTGTCGTTCGGGACGAACAGCGCATCCTTGAGCACCTGCTCCACGACGGGATGGCGGCCGTCTGTGATATGCAGCTCGCCGGAGAGGTCGATCTCCGGGCGGCAGTAATTCTGCCGGGCGGCCAGCGCCGCAAAATCTGTCAGCACGTCCAGCGCTGCCACGGCGCGCGCCGTGCGCTGGATGCGGGCGGACTGGTCGGCCAGATGCTGGCGCACCTGTGAGAACAGCTCGTATTCCAGCGCCGTGATGCGGTCCTTTGCCGTCAGGATCGTGCGCTCGAGCTCCTTGAGCTCCGGGGTGATATAGCGTTCGCCCGTTGTGAGCGTCTGCTTGCGGATGTAGGTCTCCGGGACCTGGGCCGTCTGGCCCTTCGAGACTTCGATATAATAGCCGAACACGCGGTTGTAGCCGACGCGCAGGGTCTTGATGCCGGTCTTTTCGCGCTCCTCGGCCTCGATGCGGGCCAGCGTTCCCTTGCCGCCCGAGACGATGTCACGCAGCTGGTCCAGTTCTTCGCTGTAGCCGTCGCGGATCATGCCGCCCTCGCGCACGGAAAACGGGGGCTCGTCCACAATGGCGTTCCGAATTTCGTCCCGCAGGTCGGAAAGGTCGTCCAATTCGTCCAGCAGCACGCCGAACATGGAGGCATGCAGCCCGCCGATGGCGGCGCGCAGCTCCGGCAGCGGCTCACAGCCGTTTCCGAGCGAGACCAGGTCGCGGCAGTTCGCCGCGCCTGTGACGATGCGGGCCGTCACGCGCTCATAGTCCGAGACATCCTGCAGCATGTGCACAAGCTCGTCGCGGCCGATGCTGTTTTTCGTCAGCTCCTCCACGGCGTCGAGGCGCGCGTTGATGCGCTTCGGGCTGAGCAGCGGCTTTTCCAGCCAGCTGCGCAGCATGCGGCTGCCCATGGCCGTTTTGGTATGGTCCAGCACCCACAGGAGGCTGCCGCGCTTTTCCCCCGCGCGCATGGTCTCCGTCAACTCCAGATTGCGCCGGGCACTGAGGTCCAGCTCCATGAAGCGGCCGCTGACATAGAATTCCAGCTCCCGCACATGGGAAAGGCCCGTTTTCTGCAGCTCGCAGAGCGTCCGCAGCAGCGCGCCCGCGCTGCGCCAGACCTCCGGCCGCTCCGTGAGGCCAAGCTCATCCAGCGGCCTGCCGAACTGTTTTTCCACAAGCTGTGCCGTCTCCTGCGGATCAAACAGCTCGTCCGCGCCGAGATCGGCGCAGCAGCTCAGCAGCTCCTGCAGTGTGCGGGTCAGCTCCTCGCTTTTGGCCGCGTCGCCGCCGCGCAGCACCTCGGCCGGGGCAAAGCGCCCCAGCTCGGAGATGACGCGCTCCATGGCCTCCGCGCCCTCGGCCTGCGTGGCATAGAACGCGCCGGTCGAAATATCGCAGAAGCTCAGGCCGTAGCGCCCGCCCTCGCCGAAGACGCAGGCAAAATAATTGTTGCGGCTCTCGTCGAGCATGGAGCTTTCGATGACCGTTCCCGGCGTGACGATGCGGGTGATATCCCGCTTGACAAGGCCCTTGGCCAGCGCAGGGTCCTCCATCTGCTCGCAGATGGCGACCTTGTAGCCGCGCGCAACGAGCCTTGCGATATAGCTCTCTGCCGAGTGATACGGCACGCCGCACATGGGGACCTGCTCGGACTTCTCCTTGCCGCGGTCCCGCGTTGTGAGCGTCAGGTCAAGCTCATGGGAAGCAAGCTTGGCATCGTCGGCAAACATTTCATAAAAATCGCCCAGACGGAAAAACAGGATGCAGTCCGGGTGCCGTTCCTTGATCTCCAGATACTGCCGCATCATCGGCGTCAGTTCAGCCATACTTCTTCTCCTTCTGTCTGTGCCGTCAGGCGAGCTCGCCCGTCAGGCTCCACGTCGTGCTGCCCGTGATGCGCACATCGCGGAACTGGCCGATGAGCCCGTCGCCGCCGGACAGGCGCACAAGGCGGCCGCCGTCCGTGCGGGCCGTGAGCAGGTCGCCGTCGCGCCCGTCGATGAGCACGCGGAACGTCCGGCCGATATAGGCACGGTGCTTTTCCTCCGAAATGCGGTTCTGCAGGGCGACGAGGCGGTCGAAGCGGCGGTTTTTCTCCTCCTTCGGCGTGGGATCGGGCATGGAGGCCGCGGGCGTGCCGCCGCGCGGCGAGAAAATAAACGTAAACAGCGCGTCATAGCGCACGCGCCCGATCAGGCGCAGCGTGTCCTCAAATTCCTCCTCCGTCTCGCCGGGGAAGCCGACGATGACATCGGACGTGAGCACGAGCTCCGGCATAAGGCTGCGGCCGTAATCCACGAGCTCGAGATACTGCGCGCTCGTATAGCGGCGGTTCATGGCGTGGAGCACGCGGTCGTTTCCGGACTGGAACGGCAGATGGAACTGCTTGCAGATCTTCGGATAGGCCGCGATGGTGTCAAACAGCTTATGACTGGCATCCTTGGGATGGGACGTCATAAAGCGCAGGCGGAAATCGCCCGGCAGGCTCGCGATCTGCACCATGAGGTCGGCGAAATCCACGCCGAGGCCGAGGTCCTTGCCGTAGGAATTGACGTTCTGGCCGAGCAGCGTGATCTCCTTATAGCCCTGCGCGATCAGCGCGCGGCACTCCTGCAGGATGTCCTCCGGCTGTCGGGAGCGCTCGCGGCCGCGCACATAGGGCACGATGCAGTACGAGCAGAAATTGTTGCAGCCGTACATGACGGAGACCCACGCCTTGAGCTTATTCTCGCGCACGACGGGCAGGCCCTCGGCAATGGCTCCGGCAGAATCCTCCACGGAGAACACGCGCTTGCCTGTCGTCAGCACGCCGAGCAGCAGCTGCGGCAGCTCCCACAGGTGGTGCGTGGAGAACACGCCGTCCACATAGGGATAGGACTTGCGCACGCGCTCGACCACGGCGGGCTGGCCCATCATACAGCCGCACAGGAAGATCTTCTGGCGCGGGTGGCGGCGGCGGGTATGCACGAGCGCGCCGACGTTGCCGAACACGCGCTGCTCGGCGTGCTCGCGGATGGCGCAGGTATTGAAGATGACGAGGTCCGCGCCCTCAGGGCCGTCCGTCAGACCGTAGCCGCAGTGCTCGAGCATGCCGCGGATCTGCTCGGAATCCGCCTCGTTCTGCTGGCAGCCGTAGGTCTCCACAAAGGCCACAGGCGTGATTCCCTGCGCCTGCCAGTATTCGCGCACCCGTCCGCAGAAGCCCTCCTGCCGCTGCAGAGCCTCGGGAGAGATCACAGTCGTTTTCTTTTCCAAAAGAGGAGTTCCTCCCAATTCATGAGATTCTTATTCAGTATAGTATTTTATCATTCTTTCCGCCCCATTGCAAGTGGGGATTCCCCGGAAGCATCCCACTTTCGTTTTTATCTTGCCCCATTCGGAAAAGTATGATATGATACTCCAGAGGTGATATCCATGGAAGAAAATCAGAAGGACATGCCCGCCGTGCAGGAGACGCCGGAGGCGCCGCAGTCCGAATTTGTGCCCAGCCCGAAGTGGAAGCGCGTGCTGGCGTGGGTGCTGTTTGCCATCGTCGTGCTCGGCATCGCCAGCTGGCTGCTGAATATCGCCGTGCCGGAATGGCCGGAGAAGCTCTTTGGTTATACTCGGGGTTGATCCCGGCTATGCGACGACCGGCTTCGGCCTCATCCGGGCGGAGCGCGGGACCTATGCCCTGCTGCGCTACGGCACGGTCACGACCCCGGCGGGGCTGCCGTTCCCGCAGCGGCTGAACATTCTGTTTGAGGACATGACGCAGCTGCTGGAGGTCACGAAGCCCGAGGCCGTCGCCGTGGAGGAGCTGTTCTGGGGGCACAATATCACGACCGGCATCGGCGTTTCGCACGGACGCGGTGTGATCCTGCTCGCCATCGAGCGGGCGGGCGTGCCGCTGTTTGAATACACGCCCATGCAGGTCAAGCAGGCCGTCGTCGGCTACGGCAAGGCGGAGAAGCATCAGGTCATGGATATGACGCGCCGCCTGCTCCGGCTGGACCGCATGCCCCGGCCGGACGATGCGGCCGATGCCATCGCCATCGCGCTGTGCCATGCGCGCTCGTCCACGTCGCAGCTGGCACGGCTCATGGGAGGAAAACCGTAATGTTTTATTATTTCAACGGCGAGGTCACGCTTCTCGAGAGCAATCTGGCCGTCATCGACTGCGGCGGCGTCGGCTACGCCTGCCGGACGTCGTCCTATACGCTCTCGCGCCTGCATGTGGGCGAGCGCGCGAGGCTCTATACCTACTGCAGCATCCGCGAGGATGCGTTCGATATCTACGGCTTCAGCACGCGCGAGGAGCTGCGGAATTTTGAGCTGCTGCTCGGCGTGACCGGCGTCGGAGCGAAGGCCGCGCTGGCCATTCTGTCGTCCACCACGCCGGACCGCTTTGCGCTTGCCATCTTCTCGCAGGATGAGAAGGCCCTGACGGCCGCGCCGGGCGTCGGCAAAAAGCTGGCCCAGCGCATCCTGCTGGAGCTGAAGGACAAGCTCGGTGGCGCCGCACCGGCAGAGGGCGGCATTTCGCTCCCGGCCGGGGATGTGCCCGCCGCCTCCGGCAGCGCGCTGGCGCTGGCGCAGGCCGCACTGGCCGAGCTCGGTTACCGTCCGCAGGAGATCACGGCGGCGCTGCGCAGCTTTGACCCCGAGGGCATGAAGACGGAAGAGATCGTGCGGCAGTGCCTGCGCGCCATGGTGATGAGGTAAGAACATGAGCATCGATTTTTCACAGGACTACGAGGCCCCGCTCGTAACAACGAGCTTCACGCCCGCAGACGAGTCCGAATTCTCGCTGCGGCCGAAGCGCCTGACGGAATATAACGGGCAGGAGAAGGTCAAGGAAAACCTGTCTGTTTACATTGAGGCCGCACGCCGCCGCAACGAGCCGCTCGACCATGTGCTGCTCTACGGTCCTCCCGGCCTCGGCAAGACGACGCTCGCCGGCGTTATCGCCAACGAAATGGGCGTGCATATCCGCGTGACGTCCGGCCCCGCCATCGAAAAGGCGGGCGATCTGGCCGCGCTGCTGACGAACCTCTCCGAGGGCGACATTCTCTTTATTGATGAGATCCACCGCCTGAACACCGCCGTGGAGGAGATCCTCTACCCCGCCATGGAGGACTTTGCCATCGACATCATCGTCGGCAAGGGGCCATCGGCCAACTCCATCCGGCTCGATCTGCCGCGTTTCACGCTCATCGGCGCCACAACGCGCGCCGGGCAGCTCTCCGCCCCGCTGCGCGACCGCTTCGGCGTGTCGTTCCGGCTGGAGCTGTATACGCCGGAGGAGCTGTGCCGCATCATCACGCGCTCTGCCGCCCTCATGGGCATGCGCATCGACGCGGACGGCGCAATGGAGCTGGCCTCCCGCAGCCGCGGCACGCCGCGCATCGCCAACCGCATGCTCCGCCGCGTGCGCGACTTCGCCCAGCTGTATTACGACGGCGTCATCACCCGCGAGGCGGCCGACCACGCGCTTGGCAAGCTTGAGGTCGACAAGCTCGGGCTCGACGCGACGGATCGCCGCATGCTCACGGCCATCATCCGCTACTATAACGGCGGCCCTGTCGGCCTGGAGACGCTCGCGGCGACCATCGGCGAGGAGGCCGTCACGCTGGAGGACGTCTACGAGCCCTATCTGATGCAGATCGGCTTCCTGACACGCACGCCCCGCGGGCGTTGTGTTACGCAGCTTGCCTACGACCACCTCCATCTGCAAAATAACAATGCAGAGCAATTGACTCTTTGAACGGAAATTTTGAGGCTTTTCGTCGAAATCGCACAATTGTTTTTTTCTAACAAAATATTTTTTCATCCACTATTGACAAAGGGCGGAAAGATGCTTATAATAGGCACTGTCCACGGGATATAGATTTCCGGGGATGCGCCGCCTGCTTCGGCGGCCCGTATCAACAGACCCTGTATCAGGAACCCAGCATTTTTGATGGACGAAGCGTCAGGGCAATTTTTTCAAGAGAGGTTACCAACATGTACGAAGACAAGACTTTAGTTTGCAAGGAATGCGGCGCCGAATTCGTGTTCACCGCCGGTGAGCAGGAGTTCTACGCGGAGAGAGGCTTCCAGAATGAGCCCCAGCGCTGCAAGGCCTGCCGTGACGCTCGCAAGAATGCTGCCCGCAGCCCGAGAGAGTACTTCACTGCTGTCTGCGCCAACTGCGGCGGCGAAGCTCGTGTTCCCTTCGAGCCGAAGACCGATCGCCCGGTCTACTGCAGCGAGTGCTTCGCGAAGATGCGCGAGAACGGCTGATCTTACCGCAAGCCACGACCGGCGTCCCACTGGGGCGCCGGTTTTTCACGCTTCCCTGTCCGCGAGTCGTGGACAGTCCTTGCCTGCGGCAAGGTCGGTTTTGCAGAGCAGAAAGCCGGACTTGCGTTTTTCCGCGCCGTGTGGTATGCTCTGCCTGTCAAAATTGCAAAAATTGGATTTTGCGTCATCATTCTGCATTTTTTCCGCCATATCGGGCGGTGAAGCATAAGAGGGAGTCAAGGCGATTCCCTTCCCGGAGGAAACAGCAATGGACCGAAAGAAACAGATTGCCGCCCTGACGGACGACGAAGGAGAGCGCCTGCTGCTGGCACAGGCCTGTGAACGGCTGACAAGGGCGGAGCAGCGCGGCATTCCCGCCGCGACCGTGTTCCTGACGCCGCGGGAGCAGGCCCTGCTGCGGCAGCTCCTGCCGCAGTGCCGCTTCTGGGGCGGCACGCCGGACGCGGAGCGAGCCGTGGCCTATTGGCTGCCTGAATATGAGGACGAGGACGACTACCGGGAAAACGGGCCGGTCGCCTGCCTGCGCGCCGCATTTTTTGAGGAAAATGCCGTCGGACACCGCGACATGCTCGGCGCGCTCATGGGCTGCGGCATCCGCCGCGAGGCCGTCGGCGACCTGTGCCTGCAGCCGCGTCAATGCGACCTGTTCGTCACGGCGGAGCTTGCACCGTATCTCCTCGACAACCTGACCTCCGCCGGGCGGGCCCACCTGACGCTCACGCGCATCGCCCCCTCGCAGGCAGATCGTCCGCCGCAGGCCCTGCAGGAGCTGCGCGTGACGGTCTCCTCGCCCCGGCTGGACAGCGTGATCTCGGCCGCATTCCATCTGAGCCGCGGCAGCGCGGCCGACGCCGTGGCGGCCGGGCGGGTCAATCTCAACGACCTGCCCTGCCTGAAGCCCGACCGCGCCGTGCAGGAGAACGACACCGTCTCCGTGCGCGGGCTCGGCAAGCTGCGCGTACTCGCCCTCGGTGGGCTGACAAAGAAGGGCCGCCTCGCCCTGACGCTCGGCAAATATCTATAAAGAAGCACTCGGCAGCGATGCTGCCGAGTGCTAATTTTCGCTAATTTTCGCTTATTTTTCGATCAGAAGCTCCGCGACCTGAATGGTATTCGTCGCAGCGCCCTTGCGGATCTGATCACCGCAGCACCAGAGCGTCAGGCCGTTGTCGTCAGTCAGGTCCGGACGGATGCGGCCGACATAGACAAGGTCCTGATCGGACGTGTCGAGCGGCATGGGATACTCGTGGTTGCCGAGGTCGTCGACCAGACGGCAGCCCGGCGCAGCGGCAATGGCATGGCGTGCCTCGCGGACGGACACGGGCTTGTCAAAGCGCAGCGTGACGGAAATGGAGTGGCTGCGCACGACCGGTACACGGACGCAGGTACACGTTACGCGCAGGTCCGGCAGGTGCATGATCTTGCGGCCCTCGTTCTGCATCTTCATTTCCTCGCTCGTATAGCCCTCGTACTGCTCGCCGCCGATCTGCGGGATGAGGTTATAGGCGATCTGGTGCGAGAAGACCTTCGGCTGCACGGGCTTGCCGGTGCGCAGTGCCTCGACCTCCTCGGCCAGCTCCACGGGGCCGCCCGCGCCTGCGCCGGAAACAGCCTGATACGTCGAGGCGACCATGGAGCGGATCGGGCTGATGGCGTTGAGCGCGTTCACGGCCGTGACCGTGATGATCGTCGAGCAGTTCGCGCTGGCGATGATGCCGTGGTGCAGCTTCACATCCTCCGGGTTGACCTCCGGGATGACAAGCGGCACATCGTCGTCCATGCGGTAGGCGGACGAGTTGTCCACAAACACCGCGCCCGCGCGCACGACCTCCGGCGCGTAGAGACGGGCGATGTCGCTCTCGGCGGCGCCGAGCACGATATCGAGGCCGCGGAAGTTCTCCTCCGACGGCTCCTGGATCATGACGGGGCGGCCGTTCCACTCCACGACCTTGCCCGCGCTGCGGATGCTGGCAAACAGGCGCAGCTCCGAGATCGGGAACTGACGCTCCGCAAGGATCTTCATCATTTCGCGGCCGACCGCACCGGTCGCACCGAGAATACCGACTTTATACAATTTCATGGTAATAACCCCCCAGGCGCTTATTTGACAAACGCATTATTATATAGTACGCGGATCGCATCCGCATAGTCCTTGTTATCGACACCCAGAATGATGGCCTGCTCGTCCGGTCCCTGCGAGATCATGCGGATGTTGATGCCGGCCTTGCCGAGCGCTGCGAAGATCTTGCCGGACGTGCCGACGCGGAAGGCCATCTTGCGGCCGACGACGGCGATAACGGCAATGTGGTCGTTAATCTGGATGCTGTCCGGGCGGATCTCGCTGCGCAGCTCGTCGAGCAGGCTGTACTGGTTCGGCGTGAGCGCCTCCGTCGGCATGGCAAGTGAGATGCAGTCAATACCGCTCGGCGTGTGCGCCACAGGAATGCTGTTGTTCTCAAAGACCTCCAGAATGGCGCGCAGCGTGCCCACGGCGCCGGAAAGGCCCTTTTTCGACACGGTGACGATGGAAAAATCGCACTTTCCCGCAATGCCGGTCACAAAGCGCTCCGGGTTCGGGGCCTCGACAAAGCTCTCCGTGATGAGCGTGCCGGGATGGTCCGGCTCGTTCGTATTGCGGATGTTGAGCGGGATATTCTTCTCGCGCACCGGGAAGATCGTCATTTCATGCAGCACCTGCGCGCCGCTGTAGGAAAGCTGGCGCAGCTCGCTGTAGGTCGCGCGCTCGATGGAGCGCGGATGATCGACAATACGGGGATCGGCCATGAGAATGCCGGAGACATCCGTCCAGTTTTCATAGACATCCGCATCCAGCGCCGCCGCGGCCAGCGCGCCCGTGATATCCGAGCCGCCGCGCGTGAGCGTGCGGAGCTTACCGTCCGGCATCAGGCCATAGAAGCCCGGAATGACGACGCACTTGTCCCTGGCCAGCGCGCGCAGCGCGGCATAGGATTTCTCCTGATCGATGGTGCCGTCATAGTGGAAGAACAGCCACTGCGCGGCGTCCACGAACGTAAAGCCGAGGTAATCGGCCATAAGCAGAGCGGAAAGGTACTCGCCGCGCGAGACGAGCTCATCGCGGGAAATGCCCTGCTCCATCTGACTGCGCAGACGGTCGAGCACGCCCTCGAGATCGACCCGCAGGCCAAGCTCGCGGTGGATGTCGCCGTAGCGCTCGCGAATCATCTGATAAATGCCGTCGCACGACACACCGTACTGCAGGTGCGCATAGCACAGATACAGCAGATCGGTGATCTTATTGTCGCCCGCGCTGCGCTTGCCCGCCGCCGAAACGACCACCACGCGCCGCGAGGGATCAGACCGGATGATATCCCGGATCTTTTGATACTGACCGGCGTCCGCCATGGACGACCCGCCGAATTTTGCAACCTTCAGCATGGCTTTCCCCCATCCTTAACGGAGCGACGCCAGGAAGCCGCCGGTTTCCGTCAGTTTTCTCTCTCTGGCCCAGGCGTGGATCTCCGAGACCGCCACGGGCGTTGTTATTATACCGCAGTCGAGCATTTTGTCAATACGCGTTTGCAGCCAGCGGTCCATGCCGTTGACGCGGACATAATACGGCCGCATGATGCTGCTGTTGTCCACGCGCGCCGGGCGGAGCTTGTCCGTGTAGAAGCGCGTCAGGCCGTTGCGGATATCGAGGCAGTCCTGCATGACGTTGTAGGCCGTTGGGAAGCGCCCCGCGCCCTGCCCATAGAAGCTCTGCTTGCCGATGTGCATGCCCGTGATGGAGATCAGGTTGAAATTCTCCGGGACGGCAGCCTCGTGCATGCCCTGCGGCATCATCGCAGGCTCGAGATAGCAGGCCACATCGCCGCTGTCCAGCAGGCGGGCGCTTGCCATCAGCTTGACGACGCGGTGCATCTTCCGCGCCGCGCCGATATCGCAGGCACGGATGCCCGCGATGCCGAACGTTGTGACCTCCGGCTCCTGCACGACGCAGCCAAAAGCGACGTTCGTGGAGATGACAAGCTTGCGCCGCGCATCCGCGCCGTTCAGGTCCTCCGTTGGGTCGACCTCGGCGTAGCCGAGAGCCTGCGCCTGACGCAGGGCATCTTCAAATTTCAGGCCGGACGTCGTCATGGTGTCGAGGATATAATTCGTCGTGCCGTTCATGATCCCGCTGACGCGTAGCACAGGCTCCATATCGAGCGTGCTCTCCAGATTTGTCAGCCAGCGGATGCCGCCGCCGACGGCCGCGGAGCAGCGCAGCGCGACATGATTCTCCCTGGCAAGCTGCACCAGCTCGCCATAACGCTCCGACATAAGCTGCTTGTTCGCCGTGACGACGTTCTTGCCCGCACGCAGCGCGGCGCACATATATTCATAGGCAGGCTGACGGCCACCCATGACCTCGATGGCGGTATCCACCGTCGGATCCGAGACGATCCGGCTGAAGTCTGACGTGACCGGGCAGTTCAGCTCCGGGCGGGGCCTGCGGCTGAGCACATAGGCGATCTCCATATCCGTGCGCTCCTGCACGAATTCATAAACGCCGCCGCCCACCGTACCGCAGCCCAGCAGTGCGATGCGCATCGGTCTGTCCTCTCTCCACAACATGAAATCGATCTCCTCCAGCAGTCCGGCGTTCAAAAAAAGAAGGCAGGGCGGCCTGCAGCAGCTGCTGCTCCGGCGCCTGCCGCACACAGCCCCGCCGCACGGCGCAGGCAAGCGTGACGTTCTCCAGCCGCTCCGTACGCGGCACAGTACAGTCATGAAACTTCCGGAAAAAGCTCTTGCATTTTTCTGCTTTGCAGTATATCATAGCTTTTGCGAAAACGCAAGAATTTCATTGAAATTCCGATTGGGGGAGGCGGTCTCATGCACTTCTGGAAATATTGCGGCGCCGGAAACGACTTTGTGATCCTCGAGAACTTCGACGGCTCCATCGCGCCGGAGCGCTATGCCGCACTGGCCGCGGCGCTGTGCCGGGAACATTTTTCCGTCGGCGCGGACGGGCTGATGGTGCTCGAGCCGCCCGCGCAGGGCGGCGACTGCCGCATGCGCTTTTATAACCGCGACGGGTCGACTGCCGAGATGTGCGGCAACGGCGCGCGCTGCCTCTGCCGCCACTGCCACGACCGCGGCCTTGCATCAGGGCCGGTGCAGCGCATCGAAACGCCCGCCGGGCTTGTCACGGGCAGGCGTTTCGCAGCCGACCGCTACCGCATCCGCCTGAACCGCCCGAGCGTCGTTCGCCTGCACGTTGAGGCGGAGGGCGTGCGCTGCGCCTATCTGGAGCTGGGCGAGCCTGGCATCCCGCACGCCGTTGTGCTGACGGAGCTGGACCGTCCGCGCGCCGAGCTGCGTGAGCTGGCCGCGCGCCTGCGCAGCAGCCCCGCCTTCCCGCGCGGGGCCAACGTCAACCTCTGTGCCGTGTCCGGGGAAAACCGGGTCCGCCTGCTGACGTTCGAGCGCGGCGTCGAGGACTTCACGCTCGCCTGCGGCACCGGAACGGGCGCAACCGTCGCGGCCCTGGCCCGACTCGGCCTTGTCAGCGGCGGCGGCACGCAGGTGCAGACGGACGGCGGCATGCTCAGCGTTGATCTGGACGGCGAGGACATCGATCTCACCGGCCCGGCCGAGCTGACCTTCACCGGCGATCTTCCCGAGCTTCCCGCCTGAACCCCATTTGACAACGCCGCCCATACGCGGTATAATAAGATCAATCATTATAAAAGGAGCGATCCACCATGAACGAGATCTTCCGTTTCCATCACGAGGATGGCGAGCATACGCATCCGCACGAGCACGGCCATTCCCACAGCCACGAGGGCTGTGACCCGCACGACTGTGCCGCCTGCGGCTCCTGTGACCCTATGCAGGAGACCGTTGCCCTGCTGCAGTATATGGTCAACCACAACGCCGCCCATGCCAACGAGCTGGCGCAGCTTGGCCGGAAGCTCACAGAGCTTGGCAACCGCGAGGCCGGCGAGCAGGTGCTTGCCGCCGTTTCCGAGTTTGAAAAGGGCAATCTGCGCCTGTCTGCCGTGCTCGCTTCTCTGAAATAAAGGAGGGACTGCATATGTGCCTGTCCACAGTCTACAAAAACACCGTCACGCCCGAGACCGTCGCCATGAAGAACGTCATGAAGATCGAGTGCCAGGGCGATATGGTCATCCTGACCGACCTGATGGAGCGCCAGATGGCCATCCATGGCGAGCTGGTGATGGCGAACCTCGTCGAGGGCGTCGCCGTCGTGCGCGAGGCCGCCTGATCGATCATTTTCGCGCAGAAACATTCAAAAATCGCTTCGGCCTATTTCCGACCGAAGCGATTTTTTTGCGGCGCGCCCCTCAGGACCGAAAGATCCCGAGCGGCGGGGCCGCGAACGTGAACAGAACGAGCGCCGCGCCATAGAGCATGACGGCCAGCAGCGAAACGCCCGTCAGCCTGCGCGCAGGCCCGCTGCGGCTGAGCCGCGCGGCAAGCAGGAAGCCGCCCGCCATGGTCAGGACATACAGCGTCAGGTCGACGGCAAGCCCCTGCACGCCGAGCGCGCGCAGGCCGTAATAGAGCGCCAGCAGGAAGACCGGCTGCAGCACGATGGCCGGGAAAAAGCCTGCCCAGACGGCAATGCGCCGCGGCCCGCGCGCCAGCACGAGCGCCGCGGCAAGCATGGGCCAGTACAGCAGCTTCAGGTGCTCCCAGACGCTCTCGTTCACCGGTGAAATGAGGGCGAGCAGCGGATTCGGCAGCGCCTGCCACAGGAAATGCAGCCCCGCGCCCGCCAGGATCGCGCCGAGCGCCGTCAGGAGCCAACGTCGTTTCATTTCATCCCCTCCCCTGCCAGTCTATGCCGCGTTCCTTGTGATTCTGCACAAAATATTGTCCTGTTTTTCTACTTCGTTTTTGCGACATTCACGTTTTCTTAACAGAAATCGCCGGGTAAATATGATATAATGAGGATGTCAAGACGCGTGCGCCTGCGCGCGGAAAACTGTTTCAAAGAAGGAGATGCCTTTTGAATCTGCTGTTCTTTCTGACCCCGAAGGCGACCTGCTGCTATCTCTATGCCGACTACACGCTCCGGCAGGCCATGGAGCGCATGGAGCACTCCGGCTACTCGGCCCTGCCGATTCTGACCCGTGAGGGTACTTATTGCGGCACGCTGACCGAGGGCGACCTGCTCTGGGCAACGAAGAAGCTGTGCTGTATGGACTTCCGCGATACGGAGGAGCACAGCATCATGGAAATCGCCCACCGGCGCGACAATCTGCCGGTCTCCGTCTCCACGGATATGCAGGACCTGCTCGTAAAGGCAACGGATCAGAACTTTGTCCCCGTCGTGGACGACAAGGGGGACTTTATCGGGATCGTCACCCGCCGCGCCATCATGCGCTATTTTCTGGAGCAGATGCGCGTTCCCGTCGGCGCAGCCGCGGAAAATTGAATTCCATAATAAAACCATAACAAACATAACAAAAACGTCCTGCACGGCTGCGCCGTGCAGGACGTTTTTCTTGTCAGGCCGTCGAGAATTCCGTCCAGCCGAAGGTTTCGGAGGGAAGGATCGTGTGAAAGGAAACCGTCAGGGTTTCCTTTCGCGTCAAATAACCCGCCGCAGCGGCAGAATTGCAAAATCATGCTGCAAAATTTGATTTTGCAATTCTGAAAGCAGCTTGGCAGAAAAGTCCGAAGGAACTTTTGGGCCAAGCTGCTGCACGGCGCAGCCGTGCAGGACTTCCTATTTTATTACACCTCGAACATGAGGTCGCCGTAGGTCGGCACCGGCCAGATGTCCTTGTCGACGATCAGCTCCAGACGATCGATCGGATCGCGCAGGTCCTGCATGGCGGGCATGATCATATCGTGGCAGAACACCGCCATATCATGCACATTGTCCATGCGGCCGAGCTGCTCGACCAGTCCCTCGAGATGATGCTCGGCGGAGGCGGCCTTCGTCAGCAGCTCGCTCGTCTGGCACAGCAGCGTCTCCTGCACGCCGGTCGGCGCGGCCGGGCAGGCCGTGTGGACCTTGCAGACGGAGTCGGCCAGCCGCGTGCAGTTGCGGACGACAGCGGGGATATAGTGCTTGCCCGCCATGTGCAGCATGGTGCGCGCCTCGATGGAGATGACCTTCGTGTAGGTCTCATACATGATCTCACTGCGGGACTCCAGCTCCGCGCGGGTGAACACGCCGAACTTGCCAAACAGCTGCACGGCCTTGTCCGTCGTCAGACTGGGCACGGAGGAGACCATGCTCGGCAGATTCGGCAGGCCGCGGCGCGCTGCCTCGGCGATCCACTCGGCGCTGTAGCCGTTGCCGTTGAAGATGACGCGGCTGTGCTTGCGCAGGTTCTCGGCGATGACGCGGTTGGCGTCCGCCGTAAAGTCCGTGCTGCCCTCCAGCTCGTCTGCCGCCTCACAGAAGGCCTCGGCGACGATGGTATTGAGCACGGTGTTCGCCGTGGCGATGCAGTCGGACGAGCCGACCATGCGGAATTCGAACTTGTTCCCGGTGAAGGCAAACGGTGAGGTACGGTTGCGGTCCGTGGCATCCTTGTTGAGGACGGGCAGCGTCGAAACGCCGGTATCGAGCTGGCCGCCCGCGATGCAGCCCGCGGCCGTGCCGTTCTTCACGATCTGCTCCACAACATCCTCGAGCTGATTGCCGAGGAAGATGGAGACAATGGCGGGAGGCGCCTCGTTCGCGCCGAGGCGGTGGTCATTGCCAACGCAGGCTGTGGACATGCGCAGGAGGTCCGCATGGCGATCGACGGCCTTGATGATGCACGAGAGCACCAGCAGGAACTGCAGGTTGTCGTTCGGCGTCTTGCCGGGATCGAGCAGATTCTCGCCGAGGTCGCTCGTGATGGACCAGTTGTTATGCTTGCCGGAGCCGTTGACACCGGCAAAGGGCTTCTCGTGCAGCAGGCACACAAGGCCGTGCTGCGTGGCAACGCGCTTCATCGTCTCCATCATGAGCTGGTTCTGATCAACGGCGACGTTGCAGGTGCAGTAGATCGGCGCGCACTCGTGCTGGGCCGGGGCGACCTCGTTGTGCTGGGTCGTCGCAGTGATGCCCATCTTCCAGAGCTCCTTGTTCAGATCCTTCATGAACGCGCCGACGCGCTCCCGGATGACGCCGAAATACTGATCGTCCAGCTCCTGCCCCTTGGGCGCGGGCGCGCCGAACAGGGTGCGGCCGGTATAGATGAGGTCGCGGCGCTTGAGATACTTTTCACGGTCTACAATAAAATACTCCTGCTCCGCGCCGACGGACGGGATCACACGCTCGGCCTGCGTGTTGCCGAACAGGTGCAGGATGCGCACGGCCTGCTGGCTCAGCGACTGCATGGAACGCAGCAGCGGGGTCTTGTTATCGAGCGCCTCGCCGGAATAAGCCACAAAGACCGTCGGGATGCACAGGATCGTACCGCAGGCCATTTCCTTCACGAAGGCCGGGGACGTCATGTCCCACGCCGTATAGCCGCGGGCATAATGTGTGGAGCGCAGACCGCCGGAGGGGAAGGAGGACGCATCCGGCTCGCCCATGATGAGCTGCTTGCCCGTCAGGTTCAGGATCTCCTTGCCGTTCTCGTCCGGTGCGGAGAGAAACGAATCGTGCTTCTCCGCCGTGACGCCCGTGAGCGGCTGGAACCAGTGGGTGTAGTGCGTGGCGCCCTTCTCAATGGCCCATTCCATCATGGCCTTGGCCACGACATCCGCCGAGGCCATGGAGATCTGACCGCCGTGCTCGACCACACTCATGACCTCCGCATAGACCTTCTTCGGCAGACGCTCCTGCATGACGGCTCTGCTGAATACATTTTCCCCAAAATATTCGGATACCTTCATTGGAATTCCTCCCTGTCTGATTCTTGCCGCAGCCTGTAGCCGCTCACAAATTACCGTCTCAGTGTAACGAAATCCGGCCGGAATTGCAAGTGTTTTTGCAGCGGCGGGCACGATTTCAGAGGCGTGCCCAAACGCGGCAGTTATTTGCCGTCAAGATTTGGACATTTTCCCATGAATTTTATCATTTTCTCCAACGGATTTTTCAATATAAACTTTTTCGCATGCAGGAGCGGCGGAATTTTCCTGCATAAATTGCATTCTGCTCTCCATACTACCGGCAGGAGTGTGAAGCCATGCTGATCTCTTTTCTCCGCACCGTCGTACTATATCTGCTGCTCATCGTGACCGTCCGCGTGATGGGCAAGCGGCAGATCGGCGAGATGGAGCCTGCGGAATTCGTTGTGACCATGCTGCTGGCCAATCTGGCCGCCATCCCCATGCAGGACAGCGCTATTCCCCTGCTGTCCGGCCTCGTGCCGATCCTCGTCATCCTCGGGCTGGAGCTCATCCTCGCCGCCGTTTCGCTGCAGTCCATCCGGATGCGCCGCCTGCTGTGCGGCAAGCCCGTCATTCTCATGCAGAACGGGAAAATTCTCGAACGGAATCTGCAGCGCACACGCGTGAACCTCGACGAGTTGACCATGCACCTGCGGGAGAAGGGCATTTTCGACCTCAGCACCGTGAAATTCGCCATTCTGGAGACGAACGGCCAGCTCTCGACCCTGCTGTATGCCAAAGAGCAGCCCGCTTCGGCGCGCGACGCGGGCATCCGCGTGCGGGAGACGGAGCTGCCCGTCACGATCATATCTGCCGGGCGCATTCTGGCGGAAAATCTGCATCTGGCCGGGCGGGACGGCGGCTGGCTCGAGGCAGAGCTGAAGCGGCGGAGCCTCACGGCGGAGCAGGTGCTCCTGCTGACGATCGATGCCGCGGGGACGGTCTATCTTGTGCGGAAGGGGGACTTGGCATGAAGCTGTGCTGGTTTGGCTGCGGCATTCTGGCCGTGCTGCTGGCGCTGTCGCTCCTGTGCGGAATGCTCACGCAGCGCAGCACGCGGGACGCCGCCGCCGCGCTCGAGCAGGCGCTCGACGCGCTGGACCGGGACGAGACGGCGCAGGCCGTGGAGGCAGGCGCGCAGGCCCGGCAGCACTGGCAGCGCCATCGTCGCTTCCTCTGTGCCGTACTGAGCCACGACGAGCTCGACGGCATCGAGCAGGGCTTTGCGGAGCTGCGGGCCTATTCCGCCGTGGGCGACGCAGCGGAGCTGCGCAGCCGCTGCGAGGTCCTGCTGCTGCAGCTGCAGCACATCGCGCAGCTGGACGCGCCGTATGCCGAGAACTTTCTCACCTGCCCGGTGCGGATTTAGGCAGGCTTGTCATTCCGAGGAGCGAAGCGACGTGGGAATCTCTGGCAAACGATTTCGAATTCGCCGAAGTCCACCGAAACTTCGGTCCGGTTCTGCAAAATTGCACCCCAAGGGTGCTTCCTCGCGCTGCGCCCCCAGCAGGGGCCATGCAATAACGCGCCCGACTTTTTCATTTTGCAATTTTGCCCCCGCATGGGAAAAAGCCCAACGGGAGTTTTTCGCCAACAGGTTTGGAACAGCCTGCAGGAAAGCCTGACAATCCGAAGGTTTCGGAGGGAAGGATAGTGTGAAAGGAAACCGTCAGGGTGTCCTTTCGCGTTCGATCCCCCGCCGCAGCGGCCAAAATTGCAAAACGGTGCCACAAAATTCGTTTTGCAATTTTGCCCCCGCATGGGAAAAAGCCCAAAGGGACTTTTTCCCATGCGGGGGGTTGACCAATATGCATACAAGGCTGTATAATAGGCGCAGGACGGACCCGCGCGGTCCGACGGGAGGCTAATTATGCTTACGCAAACACTCGATCAGCAATATCTTGCCCACACCTATAACCGTTTTCCGCTGGAGATCGTCGGCGGCAAGGGCTCGCTCCTCCGCGGCGCGGACGGGCGGGAGTACATCGACCTCGGCAGCGGCATCGGCGTGAATATCTTCGGCATGGACGACGACGAATGGCGCGATGCCGTTACGGCGCAGCTCGGCCGCTTCCAGCATGTCTCCAATCTCTACTACTCCGAACCGGCCGCGAAGCTCGCGCAGATGCTCTGCGAGCGAACCGGCCTGAAGCGGGTCTTTTTCTCGAACTCCGGCGCGGAATCCAACGAATGCGCCATCAAGGCCGCCCGCAAATGGGCCGCCGAACACAAGGGCCCGGAATACTGCAGCATCATCACCCTGCGCGGCAGCTTCCACGGCCGCACGCTCGGCACGCTGGCCGCGACGGGGCAGGATGTGTTCCACCGCGACTATCAGCCGCTGCCCGGCGGCTTCCTCTACGCGCAGCCCGGCGAATGCGAAGCCCTCGAGCGCCTTGCCGCAGAGCACCCCTGCGCCGCGATCCTCTTTGAGGCCGTGCAGGGCGAGGGCGGCGTGCGCCCCATCGGGCAGGAATTCGCCTCCTGCCTGCAGGAGGTCTGCCGCAGGCATGACCTGCTGCTCATGGCAGACGAGGTCCAGCTCGGCAACGGCCGCAGCGGCAGCCTCTACGGCTATATGAACTACGGTCTGCAGCCCGACGTCGTCTCCACGGCAAAGGGCATCGGCGGCGGTCTGCCCCTCGGCGTGACCATGTTCGGCGAGCGTGTGGCAGACGTCTTCCACCCCGGCGACCACGGCACGACGTTCGGCGGCAACCCCGTCTGCTGCGCAGGCGCAGTGAACATCCTCAGCCGCATCGACGACAGGCTGCTCGAAGGCGTGCGCGAGCGCTCGGACTATCTCCGCCGCACGCTGCAGGCCGCGCCCGGCATCCGCAGCGTCACCGGTATGGGCCTGATGCTCGGTCTGGAGATCGATATCCCCGCCCGCGAATTTGCGGAGCGCGCACTGCGCGAAGGTGTGCTCGTCACGACCGCCAAGCAGAAGATCCGTCTTCTGCCCGCGCTGAATATCCCCATGGAGCTGTTGAAAACTGCCGCCCAGGCACTGGTGCACTGCGCGGCTGAATAAGGAGGTACCCCATGAATCTAAACGGTAAAAGCTTTCTGACCCTGCTGGACTTCACCCCCGACGAGATCACCGGTCTGCTCGACCTCGCCGCCGCCCTGAAGGCCAAAAAGAAGGCCGGCGTCCCGCACGACACGCTCCGCGGGAAGAACATCGCGCTGATCTTTGAGAAGACCTCGACCCGCACGCGCTGCTCCTTTGAGGTGGCCGCGCACGACCTCGGCATGCACGTTACTTATCTCGACCCGACCGGCTCCCAGATCGGCAAAAAGGAATCCATTGCCGACACGGCCCGCGTGCTCGGCCGCCTGTATGACGGCATCGAATACCGCGGCTTCGGCCAGAGCATCGTGGAAGAGCTGGCAAAATACGCCGGCGTCCCCGTCTGGAACGGCCTGACGAACGAATTCCACCCCACGCAGATCCTGGCGGATATGCTGACGATCCGCGAGCACTTCGGCAGCCTGAAGGGCCGCAAGCTCGTGTTCCTCGGCGACTGCCGCTACAATATGGCAAACTCCCTGATGATCGGCTGCGCCAAGCTCGGCATGCACTTCGTGGCCAGCGGCCCGGAGGGCTACTTCCCCGATCCCGCGCTCATCGCCCGCTGCGAGGCCATTGCCGCCGAGACCGGCGCAACGCTGGCCTTTGAGACGGACCCGGCAAAAGCCGTCGCCGGTGCGGACGTGCTCTACACTGACGTCTGGGTTTCCATGGGCGAGCCGATGGAAGCCTGGGCCGAGCGTCTGGAGAAGATGCTCCCCTATCAGGTCAATCAGAAGCTCATGGACGCCGCCGGAGAAAAGGCCCTGTTCATGCACTGCCTGCCCGCGTTCCACGACCTCAACACCGGCATTGGCCGCCAGATCGGCGAGCAGTTCCATCTTGAGGCGCTGGAGGTGACGGACGAGGTCTTTGAGGGCCCGCGCTCCATCGTCTTCGACGAGGCGGAGAACCGCATGCACACCATCAAGGCCGTCCTCGCTGCCACGCTGGCTAACTAATCCTGATTCCTGATTAAAACATTTCATCAGGAATCCCGTGTGCTACGCACACTCGCATCGTGCTGACGCACGC
>CDZV01051298.1_pt1 | contig 28248 bp, 19 predicted proteins | sample 554851 | NCBI WGS metagenome assembly CDZV01 (sample SAMEA3182090, study PRJEB8094) | gut metagenome | biome: human; feature: gut; material: Stool; isolation source: human stools | place: Canada | collected 2013-03-12
CCGCCGGTCTTCTTGGAGTCGTACTGGAAGTAGGCCTGGACGTACTTGTCGGTGTGGTCGCCGATGATCTTGATCGAGTTCTTGTTGGCGCCGACGGTACCGTCGCCACCCAGACCCCAGAACTTGCACTCGATGGTGCCGGGGGCTGCGGTGTTGGGCGCATCCTCGGCCTCGGGCAGGCTCAGGTTGGTCACGTCATCGACGATGCCAATGGTGAACTCGCGCTTGGGCTCGTCCTTCTTAAGCTCCTCGAAGACAGCGAACGCGGACGCGGGAGGCGTGTCCTTGCTGCCCAGGCCATAACGGCCGCCGACGACCTTGATGCCCGTCTTGCCGGCCTCGTAGAGAGCGGAGACGACGTCCTGGTAGAGCGGCTCGCCGATGGAACCCGGCTCCTTGGTGCGGTCCATGACGGCGATCTTCTGGACGGTCTCGGGGAGAACGTCGACGAAGTGCTTGATGGAGAACGGACGGAACAGACGAACCTTGACCAGGCCGACCTTCTCGCCGTGAGCGTTGAGGTAGTCGATGACTTCCTCGAGCACGTCGCAGAAGGAGCCCATGCACACGACGACGCGGTCGGCATCGGGAGCGCCGTAGTAGTTGAACAGGCCGTAATCGGTGCCGAGCTTCTCGTTGATCTTCTTCATGTAGCCCTCGACGACGGCGGGAAGCTCGTCGTAGACCTTGTTGCAGGCCTCACGGTTCTGGAAGAAGATATCGCCGTTCTCGTGGCTGCCGCGGGTGTGCGGGTGCTCAGGGTTGAGCGCGTGGTCGCGGAAAGCCTGGACGGCGTCCATGTCGCACATCTCGGCCAGATCCTTGTAGTCCCACATGGCGACCTTCTGGATCTCGTGGCTGGTGCGGAAGCCGTCGAAGAAGTTAAGGAACGGGGTCTTACCCTCGATGGCGGCAAGGTGAGCCACCGGCGAGAGGTCCATGACCTCCTGGACGTTGCCCTCGGCGAGCATGGCGAAGCCGGTCTGACGACAGGCCATGACGTCGGAGTGATCGCCAAAAATGTTCAGGGCGTGGGAAGCGACGCAACGCGCGGAGACGTGGAAGACGCCCGGGAGCTGCTCGCCCGCGATCTTGTACATGTTCGGGATCATCAGGAGCAGACCCTGAGAAGCCGTGTAGGTGGTGGTCAGAGCACCGGCGCCCAGCGAACCGTGAACGGTACCGGCTGCACCTGCCTCGGACTCCATCTCGACGACCTTGACCGGGGTGCCGAAGATGTTCTTGCGACCCTGGGCCGCCCACTGGTCGACATGGTCGGCCATCGGGCTGGACGGCGTAATGGGATAGATTCCCGCTACCTCGGTGTACGCATACGAAACATATGCGGCCGCCTCGTTGCCGTCCATAGACTTAAACTTACGCGCCATATACCCCTCTCCTCTCATATAGGTATACAGGCCCCGGCGATCGCCGGGATGTTGGCGTGATGGGATTTACGCTGTTGCTTCCAATCATCTGGCAGGCAGGCTCAGCAGCAGGTACGTGGCGTGGAGAGAAGACATGCCGAGGCGAGGGGCAACTGATGCGCCCCACAGACCCGACCGCCCGTCTTGCACATGACCGAGCGCCGCAAAGGCCGCATGCCGGATGCTCCCGGGCACGCCCCGGCGATGGGAAGCGCCCGCAACGGAAATCCGCATGCGGGTTTATTGTACCCCGCCGTCAAGTGTAATTTCGGCAAATATAGGCGGGCGGTATAGGTTTACCTCGGGTGACTGCCGGGAGCAAAATGATCCCTTGGAGACGGAGGGACCATTTGGCGGGACTGGCTAGAGGGCACCGAAGAGGATGGCGTAGGTAGTGGATTCGCCGAGCTTGAGCTCGTCGCCGGGATTGAGTTGGGCGGAACGGCCGGGCTCGACCTGAATGCAGACGCGCGTGGCCCCGTTTACCACCACGGTTCCGTTGGTGGACGACAAGTCCTCGACGTGCCAGATATTTTGAGCATCGCACCAGATATGGGCATGGCGGGCCGAAACATCGTCTCCGACGTCGGTAATATCGCCCTCACCAGTGGCCAGCGCGCCAATCTCAACACCCTGCTCACTCGGCTGAATCCAGCGCGGGGCGCTCACGACAAAACTGTTTTGTACGCGCAGCAAGCCCAAGGGGTGCGCCGGGGCGGGTTCGTGTTCGCCCGCGGTCATCAACATGCCAAGCGAACGCGGCGTGGAGGTGCCTCCGCCACAGGTCGCGTGCGCGTAGTCGATGGCATAGTTCACCGAGGACCGCACATCCGCCGAACAGCCGACGGCGACAAACAACACCAGCACGGCCTCGGCGCGCTCGGCGGGCATGAGTTCCGCCGCCTGGGACAGGCGATCGAGCGCGTTGCGATAGAGATTCGTGTCCTGATGGCACTCTTCGAGCGCGCGCACCATCGGTTCACCTGCAGGACCGCACACCATATTGATCACAGCCGTGGAGTCCATGGGGTTGCGCTGGCGCAGGGCCAGTTGTGACATAATACGCGCAGCCGAGGTACCGTATTCGGCAAAGTAGCGCTGCTGAAGCGTGCCGACCGGCGCGCGAACGATAAAGCGGGAAACCCAAGAGCGATCGGCGGCCCGGCTCTGCGGGCTGCGGCCGTCGGCGAGCGGGCGGGACGAAAGCACCAAGCCGCACAGCTCGATATGGCTCAGATGCGCCGCGCGCTTAAAGATGTCAAACATGGCCCCGCATGGGGTGAGCTCAACTTGAGATGCCATGACCTAGGCCTCCTTGGTCGTAGAAATAGAATCGGACGATACCTCGACAGGTCTGCCAAAAGTACGGGCAGCTGCGGCTCCACCGGCAAGCGGAGTCGCCATCTGGGCTTTTGTGCGTCGCGGTGCCGAAACGGGAAGTTCAAAGGCAAAGCCCATCGCAAGCAAAAACCACGTAAGCGTATAGGTTGCAACCAGAGCGGCAACAAGGCCGCCCATCACGGCGCGTTGGGAAAATACGCTACATGCAGCCACAACCAGCACCGGAACCTCGCAGGCAGAAAGCGCAAGCACACCCTGCAGGAACCCCGAGCGCCGATCGCGCGCAAGTGCCCCCGCGGTAACGCCGGCTATGCCTGGCAGCGCCAACGCCAGTGCAGCAATAATACCCGGTAGCGACCCAGACCACACGAGCGATCCCAAAGTCGCCGTCACGCGGGCGCCCGACGCCAGCAGCGCGGCCGAAACCACGACCACAGCCCAAACCACGCCACAGACGACCGTCGCGCCGACCATCAGCGCGCGACGAACCGCGCGGCCAGACGCATCCATGGGGCACGGCGTGAGCGGCTCGCCGCGGAGCGAACGACCGACATTTTGCGCATAGTGGTCACAAAACGCCGAGAGCGCCGCCTCGACCGCCGCCGGCTCGGGACGATCTTTTTGATGGCTGGACAGACAGGCCATCACCACGTCGAACAGCTGGACATCGACAAACGCCAGCGCATCGCGTAGCTCTTCGGAATCCGGCTCAAGCCCTAGCTGCTGGGCCTGCTCGGCCGCGGCGAGCGCCACATCGGGCTCACGACGAAGTAGCTGAGTCAAATCACAACCGGGCGCATGGGCACCAATGGGATAGTCGGGCCGCGTGTCCATCTTGAGACGGTAGGGGCTCGCGATGTCGCGCGTCTTTTTGCGCGAACCCGAGGTGCCCGAAGTGCTCGACGCGGCTTCGTATGGCGCGACGCCGGCAATGAGCTCGTAAACCGTGCTTGCCGCGGCATAGACGTCGATCGCCGGCGACATACGCAAAGCGCGCAGGTCGGGAATATCGTCGGTGAGCATCTCGGGCGGGGCATAGGCAACCGTCGCGCGACGCAGCGTGGCATAACGCTCCGTAAACGACGCCTTGCCGCCGGTACCGGCCACGGCCGACGCAGGCTCGAGCGCCAGCGACGAGCCAAAGTCGATCAGGCACAGGTCAAAGGTGCCCTCGGCAAGCTGCCGGTCAAGCGGCAGGCGCGCCGTACGCACCATAATATTAGCGGGCGAGATATCGCGATGGACAAAGCCCTCACCCACCAGGCTCATGCGGCAGAGCAGGTCGAACAGGTCGCGCCCCAAGCGCGCCGCCACAAGCGGCGATAGGCGGCCGGCATCGTCCACGGCAAAGCGCGAGCGCAAGCGGGCGAGCGTCTCGCCCTCGACCCATTCCATGACAATTGCAGGCACACCGTCGACCTCGCCCCAGCCATAGAGGCGAGGAAAGCCCTTAAGGCCCGAAAGGGCGCGATGGCATTCGTATTCCTCGCGAAACGCCGCCTTGAACTTGGCGACCAGCGCCTCGTGAGCGGCATCGTCGTCAAACTCATCGCGCGTCGGCAAGATGAGCTGCTTGAGTGCCACGGCCACGCCTTGGGCGTTGACGGCACGCGTCACGCGGCCGATACCGCCACGGCGCATGGTGGCATCGTCGGCAAACAGCATCGTAAAACGACGCAGATAGGCAGGCAGTTCGTCCTGACCGAGCGCAATGGCCGGCTCAAACCCGTCGACACGCGCCAGGCGCAGGCCGACCATCGGATCGCGACCGAGCGATTGTGGTGTGGTGGATGCAAGATCGGTCATCATAGGGCAAGCGCCGCCACGTTATTGTTGAAGTTACCGAGCGCGACGTCATCATCGCCGTAATGGCCGACCCATTGACATAGGTTGGTGTAACAGCCCCACAGATTGGCATACTGCTGATACCACTTTGACCGGGGCGAGAATGTCTGACGACCGAACTCGGCTCGAATGACAAACATCTCCCCGACCAGGCTGTCGCACGGCCTGGGATCTCCCGTAGAGTTATAGGTCGAGACCACGTCATTGGCACGAGAAACGTAACTGTCGAGCATGTTGTACTTGGTCACAAGCCAACTGTGAATGCTCTCTTCCTCAGCAGCGGAAAGGCCACCGGAGTTTGCATCGTTGTCAGTGTTGCCGCCCGTCGAGCCGCCGTTTCCAGACCCTCCGGTAGAGGAACCCGCCCCAGAGCCGCCGCCCGAACTCGATGAATCCGAGCCGGAGCCAGAAGTATCCGAGCTACCGGGCTTTCCGGACTGCTGGGCGTCCTGCTCCTTCTGCTGCTCGACCTTATTCACCGTTGTCGCCACGTTATTGTTGGACAACCGATCGATGATCTTGGTGTTGGTGAGCACGATGGTTTTGCCATTGGCAAGCGTGACTTCGTTGTCCGGGGCCTCGGCGCCGTCCGCATCGTCGGTGCCAAACACAATATGCGCGACCACACTTGCCCAAGCATATCCAGTCGTGGTACCCAGATCACTTTTGACCTCATGCCCCACGCGCGGTTCGCGTGCGGCATGCGCCTGCATCATGGACGGCACGGTCATGCCATAGGCAGTAACGCCAGCCATGACCAGCACCAGCGAGCACGACAGCAGCACGTACGCCCGAGGCGCCAAGCCCAATCGGCGTCGGATGCGCACCGCGGCGCCGCGCTTTGTCTGATTGCCACCGGGCCGCATGCGTTCTCCTCCAACAAAAACACGCCGCTCGGGAGCGGCGCATTCATTCGAATCCATATTTGAGTGTATCAGCGAACCAAAAAGGTTGCGCAACGAATGGACAAATTAAGGATGCGAGCGGAAGCATCCATGCGATAAGCGGATACGAAGCATCTTTGTTGCACAACAAACTCACAGTCGCACGGGGAAATTATGACTACCCCGTGCGTCGCAAGGAAAACATACGGCAGGAGCAGGCTCGCCACCTAAATCGCGCGGCGGGCCTCGATGGCGCGGCCAAGCGTAAGCTCGTCGGCATACTCCAGGTCGCCGCCCACGGGCAGGCCGCTCGCCAGACGCGACACCTCGACGCCCAGCGGCTTGATAGTGCGGGCCAGGTAGCTCGCCGTGGTCTCGCCCTCAATATTGGGGTTGGTGGCGATGATGACCTCGTGGATGTCCTCGTGGCCCAAGCGTGCCAGCAGCTCGCGAATGTGCAACTGCTCGGGGCCAATCTTGTCCATGGGACTGATCACGCCGCCCAATACGTGGTAGAGACCGTGGTAGCTGCCCGTGCGCTCGATTGCCTGGACGTCGCGCGGCTCGCCCACCACGCAAATGCGAGTGGTGTCGCGCATCGAATCCTGGCAGATGGAGCACTCGTCGGCCGTGGCGTAGTTAAAGCAACGGCTGCAAAAGTGAACCTCCTGCTTAACCTCCAGGATAGCCTCGGCCAGGCGGCGCGCCTCCTCGGCGTCAGCCTCCAACAGGTAATAGGCGATGCGCTGAGCCGACTTGGGGCCAATGCCCGGCAGGCGACCCAGCTCATCGAGCAATTTTTGCAGGCTATGGTTAGCACTCATATATATGCGCGTCTTAGAACGGCATGCCCGGGATGTTGAGGCCGCCGGTGATGGCGCCCATCTGCTTGTTGGCGAGCTCGTTGACGCCGCGAACGGCCTCGTTGACGGCAGCCATAATCATGTCCTGCAGCATGTCGACGTCCTCGGGATCGAGCGCATCGGGATCGATGGTGAGGTTGACGAGCTCCATCTCGCCGTTAACGGTCACCTTGACCATGCCGCCGCCGGCAGAGGCGTCGACGGTCTGGGACTTGAGGTTCTCCTGCGCGGCGGCAAGCTGCTCTTGCATCTTGCGAGCCTGCTTCATCATCTGCTGCATGTTCATACCGGCCATGATGGCTCCTTTACGTGCGGCCGCACGCCGAGCTGCAAGGGCAGCCGGAGCACGGCGGGACTTTCAAACTCAAGAATCGTACCACGGCGCGAGGCCAGCGAGCGGGGCGGACACGCCACCTCAGTCGATATACATGTCCTCCAATACAAACCGCACGCAAAGATTATGCAAGGTCGTATTATGCAAGGTTGCATAATACGGCGTATATGCCCTTCCGCATGGTTACTCCACCGGCTTGAAGATGGTGGACTGACCGAAGACGCTGCGGATGAGGGCTTTGGCCTCGTCCTCGGTCTGCGGGATGCTTGGGGCTGCTCCCTGATGGCCGAAGGGACTGCCCGCGCCGGGGCTGGACTCCCAGGGAGCTGCAGGAGCGTCCTCCTCTTTGGGGGCAGTTGCAGCGGGCTTGGGCGCGGACGCCGTGGCCGGCACGTCGAACGGGGGCAGATCGTCCCCGCCTGCATCGGCGGCAAAACCGGCGACCATGGCATCGTCGTAGGGCACCTGCTCGGATTCCCACGGTGCAGACTGCGCGGACGGCTGAGCCTTGGGAGCGGACGCGCGCTCGGGCGCGCGGGGCGCAGGCTCAGTCGGGAGCTTGCCCGTGACAGGAGCGCCGGCGGGGTTGTCGGAGCGTAGCCGGGGGGCTTTGCCCAGGTCAGACGACTTGGGCGCGGGCGAGATGGGCTTGGGCGCAGGTGTCGGAGCAGCCGGTTTGGGCGCCGCGGGCTCAGGCGCCGACGGGATCGATGCCGCTACCGGCGCCGCTTGCTGCTGCGTCGCGCTGGCGCTCGAGGATGCAGGGGCCGCCGAGGACACGGGTTGCGGGTCCGCAGATGCCGCAGCCCGTGCAGATGGAGAATGCTCCTCATGTTGAGGAGCCGGCGTGCCACCCCCATCCAAGACATAGTCGACGGTACGACGACCGAAGACTGCGCAGACCGTCGGCAGGACCACCGATTGCGTGTCAGCGCGGCCGAGCATCTTGATGGCAAAGGTCGAGCCCGCGGGGAACGAGACGGTGAGCTTGGAGCCGTCGTCGGCCGTGGCGCGGGCGTTGAGCAAAAGCCCTGCGTAGGAAGCCTGACGCGCCTTGACGCGCTCGACAACCTCGGCCCATTTGCGCTGCAGCTCTCCGGCATCCTCGACCGCGGGCGTCTCGGCAGCACCGGCGGCGGCAACCTGGACGGCATTGTTGGACTGGGGCTTAGGTGCCGGAGCGGTGGCAGGCGCGGGGGCCGCAACGGGCTGAGACGTCGGAGCCGGCGCAGGCTGAGGTGCAGGCGCTGCAGGCTTGGAAGCTGACACGGACGCAGAACGGGGCGCAGGCTGAGCCGCCGGAGCGGCAGCGCCACGGTCCCAAGGCATACCGCCCTGGCGCGCGGACGTAGCAGCGGGGGCAGCGGGGGCAGCGGATGCCGCCGGAGTGGCAGCACGAGCGCCCGAAATGAGCGTCGGCTGTTGGGCAGCAACGGGTACGGATGCTGCAGGCGCGGCGGCCTGAGCGGTAGCCACGCCTGCTGGCACCGCGGCGTTGGCGACCATGGCCTCCAGGCGCGCCACGCGCTCGGCCAATGCCTCAATCGTTAAATCAGCCTCGGGACGTGCCAGACGCGTACAGGCAATCTCGAGCACCAGGCGCACGTCGCTCGCGCCCCTCATCTCCAGCGCGGCATCGTCGAGCACCGTCAGCACGCGGACCAGGCGATCGGCAGGATGCTCGCCAAAGGCAGCGGCCTCGGCAGCAAGCGTCTCGGCCTGCTCGGAGCCGCCCCCAAACAGCTCGGCACGGGCACCGGCAACGCAGGCAACGTACACGTCACGCACATGCGCCACCAGGTCGCGCGTCAACTCAAGCAGGTCATTTCCCTCCTCGACCTGTGCGCGAATGAGCCCATAGAGTTCAGCAATGTCACGCTCGGCAATGGCGCGGGCAAACTCGCCCAGGATCTGGTCCGAAACCTCGCCCAAGAGCGAGCGGGCGTCGTCCGCACGCACGGCGCCGTTACCAAAAACGCTCAGCTGCTCCAGCGTGGACAATGCGTCGCGCATGCCGCCCTTGGCATGGCGCGCCACGATCGCCAACGCCTCATCGTCGTAATCGAAGCCCTCCTGCTCGCACACGTATGCCAGGCGATGCTCAATATCCTCGTTGCCGATGCGATGGAAATCGAAACGCTGGCAGCGCGAGAGGATGGTCTCCAGAATCTTTTGCGGGTCGGTGGTGCACAGCACAAAGATCACGTGCGCCGGCGGCTCCTCAAGCGTCTTGAGCAGCGCGTTGAACGCCGCCGTCGTGAGCATGTGGACCTCGTCGATGATATAGATCTTGTACTTGCCGCGCACCGGGGCAAAGTTGACGGAGTTGATGATTTCCTCGCGCACATTGTCCACGCCCGTGCGGCTTGCGGCATCGAGCTCGTAGACATCCGGGTGGTTGCCCTCGGCAATGAGCTCGCACTCCTCACAAGTACCGTCGGGCATGCAGCCGCTTGCACCATCGGCGCGCGCCGCCTCGGCATTGCGGCAGAGCAGTGCCTTGGCAAGAATGCGCGCCATAGTGGTCTTGCCCGTGCCGCGCGGTCCGCAGAACAGGTACGCATGGGACAGGCGTCCCTCGGTGATAGCGTGCTCGAGCGTCGAGACGATATGATGCTGGCCCACCACGGAGTCGAAGGTGAGCGGGCGATACTTTCGGTACAACGATTCCATGGGTGCTCCCCCGGGTATACTGAGTCTTGTTGCCGCGACGGCCATGCGGTCGCACGGCATACTGCATTCATAATAACCCGTACGGCGAGCCCGCCGCGATAGGAGTCCAAAGAGCATGGCAGATGCAGAGAGCAACCTCGTTCCCTCCGAAGCAGCCGACCAGGTCGAGGTCGCGCTCGAGAAGCAGGCCGCAGCCGACGACGGTATCCTGTACCTCAACGAGTACCAGTACGAAAACGACCTGGTCACCGACTTCGCCCGCCTGGTCGCCTCGCCCAGGCGTCGCGGCTCGCTGTATGTCGCCGCGGCAATTGCCGCGCTCATCGGCATCGGCATGTTGATGGCCGGCGGCAACTGGATCAAGTTTGGCGTCGTGCTGATCGTATTCGGCGCCTTTTTGGCCTGGTGGAGCAAGAACCTGCACCACACCCTCGCCCGCGACTTTATCGACGCCGTCGAGGCCGACGAGTCCATGGGCGGCCGCTATCGCCGCGTCGCCGCCAACGAGGACGGCCTGATGGTTTGGGGCAAGAGCGGCAAGTCGCAGTTCTTCCCGTTTGAAAAGCTCGACCACGTGCTCGACGGCGAGCGCATCTTTGTGGCCATGTTCGCCGACCAGGGCGTGACGATCCCTAAGAACACCTTTGTCCGCGGCGATGCCGAGCAGTTCGGTCCCTTCCTCAAGGCGCGCATCAACAAAAAACTCCGCATCGAGACCAAACGCAAGAAGATGAAGGCAGAAAAGGCCGCCGCCGAGGCTAAGCAGGGCGACCAGCCCCAGGAGACCAAGGGCAAGCAACGCAAGCAGAAGAACAAGAAGAAGCGGTAGGCCAGCCGACACCGAAGACGCCTCGCCCCGCGTCATTCCGGGCCAGGGCGCCTGGGATCGAGCGCGAGTGCCACCGATGGACCCATTTTGCCTAGCTCTCGAGTTACTTCACTTCAAACCTTAAGAGCCTTCTCTCTGGCAGATCGGTCATCTTCATCGTATAAGTCCCAGGAAAAGCCTTCTCAAAACGGACGGTCTCGTAACCTTCGAAATAGTCGTTGGTGTTTTGCATCATGAATGGGACGAGCAACTCGTTCTCCGCCCCAACCTGTACAGCAAACGCAGCAGAGCCGCCCAGAGCCGGCATTGCCTGCGTTATCAGATCGGTATTGACCACAAAGTCATAGTTTGGCGCAGACTCCGGCACCAAATGCCAAACATACGTTTTGATTCCGCCTTCGACATTGTCCTTATTCCTGACACGCATCTTTACGGCGATAACACACGTGATGTCGGCGTCCTTCAATTTCGTTTTCGTATCAACGATGCCATATTTTGAATAATCATCATGCGCACGCTTGAGATACTCGCGCGGCGTGAGCAGCTCTGCCCCGTCTATGCAAAACGAATACCCGTCAGTCGCCACATCCTTCGACCCCAGAAACGCCCCATCCATCGAGAGCCATTCGCCCTCCGCATAATATTTCTCAGGAATGACCGTCCGGTTCCCGTTAACGACGCTCACCCTCATGCCCGCAAGGCCGGTAGCAGCACAGCCGAAAAGAGCAAGCACCGCCCTTCTTGTCCACAGGGTCTTCTTCATCGCGCTCACGACCTTTCCCGAACTTTCACAACGGCACCGTCGCGCATGCAGTAAACCCGATCGGCCAGCTCCTCGAGCACCTCTCCGTCATGGCTGGACAGAATAACCTCGCGACCCGTTAATGCCGCCATCGCCACAACGCGCTTGAGCATTTCCACGCCCGCTTCGTCGAGGGCATTTGTTGGCTCATCGAGAACAAGTAGCTTCGGCTTTTCCATAATTGCCGCAGCTATCCCCAGACGTTGCTTCATCCCAAGCGAGTATGCTCGGAACTTCTTTTTTTCGTCTGCGTCGAACCCCACGAGCCGCAGGGCAGAGCGAATGTCCTCGGGGGTGGCAACGCCCTTGATCTGAGCGATGAGCTCCAGATTGTCGTAGCCAGACAGATATCCCAAAAAGGAAGGCGCCTCGATCAACATCCCCAGACTCGGCGGGAACGAGATGTCCGTCCCAAGCCTTTGGCCATCGATAGAGATTTCGCCTTCGGTAGGCTTGATCAATCCGCAGACCGCTCGCATAAGCATGGTCTTACCCGAACCGTTTATCCCCTGAAGCCCAACCACAGTCCCAGGGTCAACCTCGATGGACACGTTGCGCAGAACATCGTTTTTGCCCATGCGCTTCGATACGTCCCTAACGATCACGCTCATATCTTGTCCCCCTTTTCTATAAGGTCGGCCCTTCGAAACCACAGTCCACTCAACGATAGGCATAACGACATAATCACAATTGAAAACAAGACGCTCGAGCCCGTCGCGATTCCCTCTTTGACAATTCCGCCCCAGCGCAACAGCATTAGGGCGTTGCCTAACAGCACCCAATGCCGCGCAAATGCCGAACAGATCAGGTAGCTCATTAAAACCACAAACGAGACCGACGGCCCAAGTACAAAGCCAATCACTGCCTGCGCAAACGCAAGCGCCTCGAAAGCAAAAAAGAGACCTGTGAAAAACGGCAGCGCATCCGCCTCGCCAGCTTTGAGAAACCACGGCGCCAAATTAGCCAGCTGAAGCGACTCACCATGAATGACCGCGCTGAACGAGGCGCTCACCATCAAGCTCCAAATCACAACAGAGCAAACCACCACGAGCAGCGAAAATGCCGTTACCGCCGCCACCAAGATAAAACGCGAGACCCACCAAAGGGTTCTTGACCGGCATCGAACAAGCGCTTGCAAACCAAACCCGTGCAACGATTCGGTCGGATAATCGAGTGTTGTATAGAGAATAAGCAGAATGACAAATAGCCATCCTAACGGAGGCACAAACATGAGCCCGGGCCTAGGCTCAAACGGAGCGGATCCGGCAAACACGAGCGCGAGATTATCAGCAAACCCCAAGGCATTCGTCCGAACCCCATACACAGAAGACAAGCCGTAGGCGTACACCAAGTTCGCAACGGTCACTGCCGCAATCGCAATAAAAGTAAGGATGTTCTTCTTCAAAACGGTCCTCAGGTCCGCGGCGACCAGCCTAAACAGCATCAGACCACCTCGCGTCTTTTTAAGAATCTCGCGGAAATCAAAGAAAAGACGAACAGCAAAATGATTTCTGCAAACCCTGCTCGAATGTCGGGCCAGTTATTTAGTGATTCCGACCTGATGCTGTTAAGAATGTTGCAGTTAAAGCCGACGCATGAAAGGACGCTAAAAATCCAATCGTTAACAAAGTGCCATGCAACCATAATCAGATATGGAACGACCATCGCCTTGATTCTGCTGCGAAACACAACCGACAGACCAGTCACGGCCATGGATAGAGCCCCCAGCGTCACCGCATCGAACAGTGTATAAACCAGCACATATAACAGAGGCCGGGAATAAAACAAACCAGAAAAATAGCTATGCAGATAGAGCCCGACGTAAGTCGATTCATCGACCCGGGGGAGATACGCGGGAAACAGCATTGAGACAATCAGGAAGTTCACGAGTAGCGGAATAGCCGTGACCGCAAACGCAGAGAGAAAAGCAGACAGCATCTTCACGTTCACGTATGCATTTCTAGAAACACGTGTGCAGATCTGCGCCTCGTAACCGCTCAAACGCTCGGACAGGCATGACCACGACCCGGCCAGCATGGCAAGCAACGGCAGCGCATAGAAAAACACTGATGCCGATAGCGGTGCATTTGCACTCACAACGATCCAGTTACCAAAGCTACTTTCACGCGTTTGGCCGAGGTATGCCTGGGCTTGCAAACCAACGCCATAGCCAAGCGATAACAGCTGCTTGCGCTCAGTCTCGAGCGTCCACCATGCCTCAATGGCAGCCGCCATCGAAATTGCAGTTGCAACCATAAGGGTCAACGCAAATATAGGATTGCCAAATATCTTGGACAACTCGTGCCGCATTAGATTTCTATTCAAGCGACATCACCCTCCCTTCGGCCGGGCCGAGCAGCAACACTCGGCCCGGCCCTAATCACAACAAGAAGCTGCGGATTGGCTAGGAGGGAAGTTTGTTAAAATGGCCAAAGCAATCGGGGCTCCACTTTCCATAGACCGTGCCGTATCCGGACTCGGCCCATGCAGTCAGACGAGCATAGCTGCGCTTATTCTCACGGACGAGATTGTATATCTCCCATTCACGCTCATGGTTGGAGCGATACACGCCCTGCGTGCAATTCAAATTGCCCGTTCCTCTATTGTCATAGGCACCGTCCACGTACAAACGTAACGGCTTTCCTGAATAGCCTTTGATCCAAATGTAGACTGAAGATGAATCTTCTTTCTGGCGATAGCCGGTTGCGCTCGTGCCAGAACATTGAAAAGCGAAATCTCTATCTTCGTTGTTCTTGCATGTGGCAATTCCGGCATCCGCGCTCTGCGAAATGCTAGAAACCTGGGAAGTGTCAAACTCCTCTTGAGCAAATGATGCGGCAGGTGCACCCATCGACAAGCCCGCAACAATCGCCAAGCCGACTCCGATTCGAGCAATAGCGCTCCTTGGCTTAATCATGGCCTTCTCCAATCAAAAGCGGTTAACAATGCGTCGACGCACGGCAACCTTTGCATGAATAGAGAAAGATGTCTGTAAACACCCGCTATTGAGTTGATCGCTCAGGCGTTTACACGTTATCTACCTGCGATAACAATGAAACAAGCTCCGCTTTATTCTTGATCTTCAACTGGCGGTAAGATGCGGATCGCAACGCTTGCACCGTAGATGCAGCATAACCTACGTCCTCCGCAATGGTCTTTGTCGTTGCGCCCTCTGCCGTCATCAGCAAAATTTGCGACTGAACATCAGAAAGGGAGCGCGATGTAAGCAAAGCCAGCTGGCGCACGCGAGCCGTTTCGGTGAACCCATTCGCACGGTACTCCAAGACGGCTCTCTCGTTCTCAACCGAGTGGGCGAGCGCGATGTGCGTGACGAACATGGGCACAGACCAGCAGACGACCACCGTTGCCACGACGACATTGACAGCCGAACTATGCCCCAACAGCGACGCAAGGAACAACGGCTCGAAAACCATCAGATCCTGCGCCATATTGAACAAGACAGCCCAGCAAGGAGCCGCCGCCCCAAAGCAAAGCATCCATACCCCAAGCATTTTGCGCTGCGGAAAGCTTCGCAGCACTATATATGTGAGCAGCATCCCCGTCAGTACCGCAAGTCCATGGATTCGACCCCTAGTAGTTGCATAGATTAAAGCGGTCACACCTATCGATACCAACAGCGTGATGGCCCGAGTATGGGCATGAACCTTAAACGGGCGCAGCTTAACAGCGAGCGAAGCCATAGACGCTATGCCGCAAAACAGGACCGGCGCAGCCATCAACGGATCGCGTATGCACCTCCATGCCGCGATATAAACAAAAGACCACTCCACAGCAGACAGTATCGCCCATACGCACGGACTTCCGAGCCCGATCGCCCCATCCGCTCCATCCAGATCGTCCCCGCGCTTCGGTTTTCTACCCGCGCTGCACAGCGACAGAAGCAGCCCGAGACCCAATGTATAGCTTGCAAGAGAAAAGGCGATTGCATGCGTAACACCGGACCCCCAATCGCTATCCGCCATTACCAAGGGGCCTGCCGCAAGGAGGATGAAAAATAATGTGAGCAGATATCGAAACAGCCGGCGCGTTCGAGCTGATGCCAACATATCGTCAGCATGCCGCTGCGGCAGCACAGGCCCTACAGTATCACCCTCACCCGCAAACAACGCCACGAGCTCGCGTGAGCCCGCAACCGACGCCTTCCCGTATGCTCGGTGAAGCGTTGTTCGCACCGTCGATGGCTTCGTACCCGTCTCCCTGGCAATTTCCGCCGGCGTTTTCCCTTTGAGCAGCAGTCGAACAAACTGCTCTTCTCGAGGCGACAGGGCAGGGGAAAACACCCCCGCATCGAATGGGTCGGACGTGCGAGGGGTATCCGAATTGTTGTCCCGTTTCTCCCTTAGCAATGTGTATACGAAGGCGGCAACAGCAATAGCGGACCCCGTCGACAGTGATGCAATGACCGTGGCATCGCTTGCAAAGTATGCCACCTCGACAGCCGGAACAAGGCCAATAGGAACTGCTACGAGCACAGAACGGGCAAACACGTCGCCCTGCCCCCGACCAAAGGCGCGGGGACAGCAAAGCAGCGGGGCCACAGCCAACATGAGATAGACCAGAGGAATTAAAAGCATAAGGCCAATTGATGCGGCCGTTACAGGGGACATCCCCCATGGCTCGGGAACGGCTCTCCATGAAACTCGACAGCAAAACAGCAGGCAAGACAGGACAACTACTGTTTCTGCAAAAAGTGCGCTCTGCGGTCGGCGGGTCCCCCTTTCGCCGTCCCGCGCCGCCCCCCGTATCAAAGGAGAGCCCGCCGTATTCCAAATTACATATGAGAGGAGCAACGACCCAGTGAAGCACGAGGCGCATGAAACGCCGCGCAACAGCCAGATAGGCGCAAACACGAATGGAATAGAATCTCCGCGAGCATAGAAGGCCAAGTCGGCCCATTCGGGAACCGTAGCAATAACACCAAGGAAAACACCGATAGCACCGAGATGCTTCGGCCGTCTTATTTCTCTCCCCTTGCGGAGCGCAACACCATGACCAAACGCCGCGAGGCATGCACCAAGGATAACGAGCCAGGTCATCGCACCTGATGCCAGACCGATTGAAGATGAAAACCGGTGATAAGGGGTGACCGCCATTACGATAAGCGCAACGGCACAGGCAGATGTAGCAGAACGGCGGGAAAAGAGCATATGGCCTCCATAGCGTGTCATTATATCGCTCGGGCTGCTCATTTATCTCCGCGCCTGCACCAGCCAGCATCAACGATTCAGGCGAACTCCAATCCGAGCCAGATCACGGTCCAGCTTTTGTCCGCAGTCCCCGCATCAAAGCGGGATGCGCTTTCCTTTTGAGTATCGATCCGGAAACTGCATCCCGTTCTAGGCCAATATTCTGGGATGCAGTTTCCGCAGCCTACCCCATTCGGAAAACGCATCCCGCAATTTGGACGAAAACTGGGACGCGCTTTCCGGATGGGTCGAGACGAGGGCCAAGCCAGATAGGCCACCTCACCCCGCTACCTTCACCATGCACCCGAGCGTGCTACACTAGCAGCATCTATGCCACCGCGAATGGCTCGGCCCCGCGCCCGCCGCTCGCAAACGAACTTTAAACGCACGAGGGTTGGCCATGCCGCTTTTCTCGCAACATACCGCCCGGTTCTCGCCGGACGTTCCTTTGGAGGGCACCAGCTCTCGCGAGCTGCTCAAGCGGTACCAGCCGCTCGAGACACTTGCGACCGGCGGTTTTGGCTCCATCGAGATCTGCCGCGACACGCACCTGCGCCGCCGCGTCGCCATTAAGCGCATCCCCCTTATCAACGGTGCCGGTATGCCCGCCAGCGACATCATGGATGTCCTGCGCGAGGCGCACACTGCCGCCATGCTTCAACATCCCAATATCGTGCAGGTCATCGACTTTACGCACGACACAGCCTATGCCTACCTGGTTATGGAATATGTCGATGGCATGTCGCTGGCCGAGTTTTTGCACCGCGCGGACGGCCACTCACTTACCTTTGACGAGGCCGCGGCCATTGCCGATGCCCTGGGCCAGGCGCTCACCTTCGCCCATAGTAATGGCGTACTCCACCTGGACATTAAGCCCGCCAACGTGCTCATCGACCACTCGGGCAATGTAAAGCTCACCGACTTTGGCATGGCGCGACTGTCATCCGCCGGTGGCTTTGGCGGCTCGCGCGGCGGCACCATCGGCTACATGCCGCCCGAGCAGCTCGATATCGAGACCGGCACGGTCGATGAGCGCGCCGATGTCTTTGCCCTTGCCTGCGTTATCTACGAGGGCCTGTGCGGCAGCGCTCCCTTTATGGCGGCCACGCCCGCCGACTCGCTCGACCGCATCATCGGCGGCGCCACCTATCCCAGCGAGCTGATACCACACTTTCCCCCGGGAGCCGAGAGCGCGCTCATGAGCGCGCTCTCCCCCATGCCGCAGGACCGCCCCAACAGCATCGAGGCATTTTGCGACCAGCTCCTTGCCGGTCTGGGCAGCGTACGCGAGGGCCGTCGCAGCCTGGAGCAAATGGTTGGCGAGCTTTCGGATGACGAGCAGGAGCTCGACGATATCGAGCCGTCGCACTACGAGGACGACGCCATCGAGGTCGACCCCGCACTCGGCTGGGCGGGCACGCGCTGGAGCCATGCGCGCGACTACACCATGCGCGCTATCTCGGCGCTAACGTGCGGCACCTTTAGCTTTTTGCTGATGCAATCGGCCGGGGTCGCGGCGCTTCCCGGCCTGGTCATTGCGGCCATCGCGATCGGAGCGGCGGCTGGCCTGGCCCCCCAGATTGGCTCGGCCATCTCGGCTGTGGGCTTTTTGGTGCTCATGGCCAACGCCACCATGCAGGCACAGGGCATCCTGTCGATGCTGCCCGTCGCGGTGATCTTTGCCGCCGCCATGTCCGGTTGGTGGATCGCCTGGGGTCGCACCGAGACTGCCGCGAGCGCCACGTTCACCTGTGCACTCGCGCTTGGCTGTCTGACCGGCAATACCTTCCTGGCAGCTGGGGTCGCCGCCGGCGTCGCGTCATTTTGGCTCGGCCCGGCAAGCGCCGCCGCGGCAACGGGCATGGGCGCGCTTTTTGCCCGTCTGGCCACGGTCGCGCTTTCAGCCGGAGGCGTGCTGGGGCTCGGTAACGTTGCCGCAGCGCTGGGAGACCCGCTCCTTTGGGCTGCCTTTGTGCTGGTCGCGGCAACTGCCGCAGCGTCATCCGCGCTGCTCAATGCCCATGCCAAGCGTGTCGATCAGGGCTCAAACCTTGCCGCAATCGCCACCATCGCTGTCACCGGCATCGGCTGCGCAGCGGCGTCCTGTCTTGCACACCATATGGAAATTGCCAGCCTTGCAGCCGCGGTCATCGCCAAGGCGGCGGTTGCGGGAATCCTATCCTCTATAATCGTTGGGATATGCCTATATTTGCTCGGATACCAAAGAACCTATACGGAGAGTGATCTTTCGTGAACTTCCTGAACATCTTCGAGGACCACGTGGCCGGCATCTTCGGTGCCACCCGTGCCCCGTTCTCCTTTAAGAAGCTTGCCAAGCAGGCCGCTCGCGACATGGAGGATCAGACTCTGGTGATCAACGGCGTCAACACGGCGCCGGCACTCTATACCATCCTTATCGCCGCCGACGACGATCCCATGCTCGCCCCGTTCTACCCCGAGCTTTCGCGCGAGGTCCGCGAGTTTGTGAAGGCGCAGGCCGAAAAGCGCCGCTATGTCTTTGTCGGCGAGCCCCTCGTGCGCTTTATGATCGATCCGCAGCTGCGCGCCGGCAAGTTCTCGGTCTTTGCCGAGAACGTCGATGCCCCCACGCTCGGCCGCCTGTACGAAGAAGAGCGCGCCTATCAAAACGGCCTGGGCCAGAACAACTCCGCGGCAAGCCGTGCCGCCAGCGCCCCGCGCGCCGGCCAGCAGCAGTTTGCTGCCCCGCAGCAGCAGCGCCCCGCCGCCATGCCCCAGCAGCAGCCGACGCCTCGCGCCGCCGCTGCCGACCCGCTTGCCGCGGCAGACCCCTTCGCGCCTAGCGTCCCCGACCCCGCCGCAGCACCCATCCCGGTGCCGCAGACCGTCTCGCGCGACGCGCTTGCCGGCATGGGCGGAGCCGCCGCGACCGGTGCCGCCGTGGGCCTAGGCGCCGCAGCCGGCATCGCCTCCAACATGGCGAGCACTCGCGCCCCGCAGCGCCCGCTCGCCCAGCTCGTCGATGTCGTGAGCGGCGAGAGCCATAGCATCACCTCCGCACAGGTGACCATCGGTCGCGAGCGCTCGGTTTCCGACATTGCCCTGCGCGACCCCAACGTGTCGCGTCGCCACGCCCAGCTCACCTTTACGGGCTCGGATTGGTCGATCGAGGACCTCAATTCCACCAACGGCACGCTCGTCAACAACCGCCGCATTACGCGCTGCCCGCTGCGCAACGGCGATCTGCTGACGTTTGGCCTGAGCACCTTTGAATTTAGGGGATAGTCGCTTATGAACATCGATATCGTCCTTTTTGCAGGCCGCATCGTCTTGGTCGCCCTGCTCTATATCTTCCTGTTCGCCGTCATGAAGACCGGCGTGGGACTTGTGCGCGGGCAGCGCCGCGACTCGGCTATCTGGACGATTGATGTGGACAAGGGTCCGCGCGGTATCCGCGGCATCCACGTAGACATGCTCGGCCCCGTCATCGTCGGTCGCTCGCCATCTTCGGACATCTGCATCAACGAACCGTTCGTCTCGGCCTCGCATGCGCGCTTTTCGCTGCAGGGCCCGGCGCTCATCATCGAGGACCTCAACTCGCTTAACGGCACGCTCGTCAACGGCCGCCAGCTCGTGGAGCCCGCGACGCTGCGTGAGGGCGACGAAGTCCAGATTGGCGACGTGGTCATGAAGGTGAACCGTCGATGATCGACGAGGAGAACAAGTCCGCAACTATGACCGAGGCACCGGCCGCCGCCACAGCTGCGCCGGCCCACGCCGCTCCGGCGGGCTCCGCACCCGTGGAGCCCGAGGACACCGTGTTCTCCCTGCCTCTTTCGCATGTAACGCATGATATTTCGGATCTCGCCGATAACGAGAACGAAGAGGATGCCGTAGCGGCGCCCATCGGCGCACATGCTGCGGAACAGCCCACAGCGCCCGAAGCAACCCCAGCGCCGGCTCACTTTGCAGAGCCCGTCGCCGCGGCAATCAACGAGAGCGCTGCGGTGTTTGCGGCACCCGAGCCCGCCGCGCCGGCGTTTCCCATAGCCCCGGCATCCGAGGTTGCGCCCGCGCCTACGCCGACGCCCGAGCCTATAGACGTCAGCCCGCAAGACGACGAGTCGACCGCCCGCGTGTCCGAGGAGCCCGACTCCCCGGACACCGGCGACTCCGAATCAAACGCCGAGACAAGCACCGTCTCTCCCGGTGACACAGCAGAGATCGACGTTGCCGCCGTTGAGGCCAAGCTCAAAGACCCCGGCTCGACCATGAGCTTTGAACCCCTAACCGAGGAACGCATCGAGACCGACTCGACCTATGATGCCGGCACCACCACGCAACTCATGTGGGGCGCCCGCTCCGACGTTGGCTGCGTGCGCCCGCACAATGAGGATTCCTACCTGGTGCAGTCGCCGCTCTTTTGCGTATGCGACGGCATGGGTGGTCACGCTGCCGGCGAGGTAGCCTCTTCTATCGCTGTCGAGACCATCGCCAAGACAGCTCCTCAGTCTGCCGACGCCGCACGCCTGGCGGCAGCCGTCGAAGCCGCCAACGCCGCCGTAATCGAGGCTGCCTTGAATGGCCTGGGCAAGCCCGGCATGGGCTGCACAGCCACTTGCGCCTATATCGAAAACGACACGCTCGCCATCGCCCACGTGGGTGACTCTCGCGCCTACCTGCTCCACGAGGGCACGCTCATCCGCGTGACCCGCGACCACTCCTACGTGGAGGAGCTCGTGGACGCCGGCGAGATCACGGCAGATGAGGCTCGCGTCCACCCCAACCGTTCGGTCATCACCCGTGCACTGGGCTCGGACCCCGCCATGTATGCCGACCACTTCACTCTGCATATCGAGGAAGGCGACCGCCTGATCCTGTGCTCCGACGGCCTTTCGAGCATGATTCCCGATAGCGATATCGAGAACATCGCCACGCAGTCCTCAACCGCGCAAATCTGCGTCGACAACCTAGTGGACGCGGCGCTTGCCGCCGGCGGCCACGACAACGTGACCGTAGTAGTCGTTGACCTGGTTGACGATGGCGTTATGCGCGAGGCGCAACGCGTGCGTCGCCGCAACGTTGCTATCGCCGCCATCCTGGCCCTCGTCTTTGTGCTGGCAGCTGGCATCTGGGCCTACACGGGTGTCACCGGCTCGTACTACCTGGGTACCTACCAGGGCAATGTCGCCGTCTGGCGCGGCCTGCCCGGCAAGCCGCTCGGACTCAAGCTCCACTGGCTCGAAAGCGAAACCAGTATCAAGTTGTCCGACCTGCCCGAAGACACGCAAAACCGCCTCAAGGCGGGCATTCCGCAAACAAGTGTCGACGATGCGCAGGACACGATATCCAAGTACCGCCACCAAATCGACGAGGAGCAGACCCGCCAGGTGATCGACGCGCAAACGATTCGCGACAACACCAATCAGGGATCGACCTCCGAATCAGATTCCGAGAAAACCGCCGAACAGTCCGCCGAGGCCGAAGCCTCCGATAAGAATTAGAAAGGGAGTGCCGCTTATGAGTCGCCGCAACACCGAGCTGCTCTTGCTCATCGCCTCGGCGTTCCCCGTCATCCTGCTGTATGCGATGTACGTCCTCACCGCGGGCGCTGCCATCTCCTTTGAGACGCTCGCCGTACCGATCGGCCTCTTTGCCGCCTTTGCCGCGGCCCACATTGCCGTGCGCATCTTGGCGCCTGGCGCCGACCCCGCCATCCTACCCATCGTATTTATACTTTCGGGCATCGGCATCACGTTCGTGACACGCCTCGCCCCCGCTCTCGCCATCTCACAGCTCATCATCCTGTTTGTCTCGGTGGCCCTGATGGTGGGAACGCTTGCGCTGGTCAAAAACCTCGACGTGGTCATACGCTATAAGTACACCTTTGGCATTATCGGTATCATCCTGCTGATGCTGCCCATCTTTATCGGCACCACGATCTCGGGCTCCAAGCTGTGGATTCGCATCGCGGGCTTTACCATCCAGCCTGGCGAGTTCGCCAAGGTCTTTATCGTCCTGTTCCTGGCCGGCTACTTGGCCGAGAACCGCGAGCTGCTCTCCATCTCCAACCGCAAGATCCTGGGCTTTAAGATCCCTCGCCTGCGACTGCTGCTGCCGCTGTTTGCCGTGTGGGGTGTGTGCCTGCTCGTCGTCGTCTTCGAACGCGATCTGGGTTCGGCCGTGCTGTTCTACACCATCTTCTTGCTGATGCTCTACGTTGCCACGGGACGCTTTTCGTATGTCGTTATCGGCCTTGCGCTCTTAGCCGTCGGAGCCGTGGGCGCCTACAAGTTCCTGTCTCACGTTCAGGTGCGTTTCCAGGTTTGGCTCGATCCGTTTAAGGACGCCCAGGGCCAGGGCTACCAGATCGTCCAGTCGCTCTTCTCGCTTGCCGATGGCGGTCTGGTCGGTGTTGGCATCGGCAACGGCATGGCCAACAACATCCCTGTCGTCGAGTCCGACTTTATCTTCTCGGCTATCGGCGAGGAGATGGGCCTTTTGGGCGGCGGCGCCGTGCTCATCCTGTTTATGCTCTTTGCCGTTCGCGGCCTGACCACAGCTGCCCGCGCAAAGTCCGACCTCGCCGCCTTTAGTGCCACGGGCCTTACGGCCGCCATCAGCTTCCAGGCCTTCTTGATCGTTGGCGGCGTAACCCGCCTGATCCCGCTGACCGGCGTCACCCTGCCCTTTATGAGCCAGGGCGGCTCCTCTCTGCTGGCGAGCTTTATCATCGTCGCGCTCCTGCTGCGCGCCGGTGACGAGGCGACCGGACGCGAGGCCGAGCTTACCGGCACCGGCACCATGGCTGCCATCACCGATGATCAGGTCGCATCTGCCGCCGCCCCGACGGGCACGCTCTTTGCCACCTCGTCTTCCTACGGCAGCGGCAGCCATTCCGTCGGCTCGCGCATGCGCCGTCGCCTGCTTGACACGCCTGAATCCGGTGTACTCGGCCGCGTGGCGCTCGCCAACCGTCTAACCCGTGCGGTGCTCGCCTTTACGGCGCTGTTCGCCATCCTTATCGGCAACCTCACCTATGTCCAGGTCATTAAGGCCAAGGACTATCAGGACATGCCGACCAACAACCACACCATCGCCCGCTCCAAGTACATCCAGCGCGGTTCCATCATCACGTCCGACGGCGTGACGCTGGCCGAGTCGCTGCAGCAGAAGGACGGCACCTACGTACGCTCCTACCCCAACGGTAACCTGGCAGCGCACGTGGTTGGCTACGTGAGCCAGCAGTATGGCACCACCGCCATCGAGAGCGTCATGAACGACACGCTCACCGGCTCTAAGGATTACTCCAGCTGGAACAACGCCATCGCGTCGCTCGCGGGCCAGACCCAGCCGGGCAACACCGCCAAGCTCACCATCGACTCGCGCATCCAGACGGCTGCTGAGCAGGCGCTCAAGGGCTTTAAGGGCGCTGTAGTGGTCATCGACCCGCGTACCGGCGCGGTGCTCGCATGTGCCAGCTCGCCCACCTACGACAACACCAACATCGATGCCCTGCTGCAGACGGGCGGCGGCGAGGACGGCTCCATGTACAATCGCGCCATGGACGCGCTGTACACGCCGGGCTCAACGTTTAAGGTCGTTACGCTTTCCGCGGCACTCGAGACCGGCACCGCCAGCCTTACCAGCACCTACCAGGCGCCCGGCTCCATGGACATCGGCAACGCACCGGTCACCAACTATGCCAACGAGAGCTACGGCACCATCAGCCTGCAGCAGGCCTTTGCCGTGTCCTCCAACGTCGTCTTTGGCCAGGTGGCAAACGAAGTTGGCGCAAACACGCTCGTACAGTTTGCCAACGCCTTTGGCTACGGCCAAAAGCTCGGCCAGGACCTGACCTCCGCGGCCTCCATCATGGCCGACCCGTCGCTCATGACCGAGTGGGAGACCGCCTGGGCCGGCGCCGGCCAGCCTGTCGGCATGGACCACACGCCCGGCCCGCAGACCACCGTCATGCAGAACGCCGTGATTGCCGCCGCCATCGCTAACAGCGGCGTGGTCATGGACCCGTACTTTGTAGCCCAGGTACTCGCCCCGGACGGAACCGTGGTCAAGACCACGCAGTCCCGCTCGCTTGGTCAGGCCGTCAGCTCCGCCACGGCCGACCAGGTCAAGCAGGCCATGCTTGCCGTCGTCCAGTCCGGCACCGGCACCGATACCCAGATTCCCGGCGTCAAGGTCGCCGGCAAGACCGGCTCGGCCGAGACCGGCGGCACCAACGTCAACTCGATGTTCGTTGGCTTTGCACCTTACGATTCACCCACGGTCGCCATCTCGGTGGCCTTGGAGGATTTCGACAAGCATGACGTCAAGGCCGCCAAGATTGCCGGTATCGTCCTGACCGCGGCGCTTGCCGCACAGGGAGCGTGATGCCCATGATCGAATCGGACACCCGAGACGCGCCGCGACCGAAGAGTTAGCGGCAACACGCCACACGGCCCCAGCGGCCACATCGTAGGTACTACACACATCGTTGAGCGAATAGTTATGTTAGGAGCAGGAATGGAACAGAGGGTCCTCGGGGGAAGATACCTCCTCAAGGATAAGGTGGGAACAGGCGGCATGGCGACCGTCTACCGTGCACAGGACCAGGTCCTCGACCGCACGGTTGCCGTCAAGATCATGCTGCCGCAGTATGCTGGCGACGCAACCTTCGCCGCACGCTTTAAGCAGGAGGCCCAGGCAGCAGCCGGTCTCTCCTCCCCCTATATCGTGGGCGTCTACGATTGGGGCAAGGACGGCGACACCTATTACATCGTCATGGAGTACCTGCGCGGTACCGACCTTAAGAGCGGCATCAAGAGCCACGGCGCCCTCGACCCCAAGAAGGTCGCCCAGATCGGCTCGCAGATCAGCTCCGCGCTTTCGGTCGCCCACAAGCACGAGATCATCCACCGCGACATTAAGCCGCAGAACATCATGGTGCTGCCCGACGGCAACATCAAGGTGATGGACTTTGGCATCGCGCGCGCCAAGAACAGCCACCTCACGCAAGACAACAACGTGCTGGGAACCGCCCACTACGTCAGCCCCGAGCAGACCCGCGGTCAGGACCTCGGCCCCACCTCGGATATCTACTCGCTGGGCGTCGTGATGTATGAGTGCGCCACCGGCCGCGTTCCCTTTGACGGTGACGATGCCATCTCGGTCGCACTCAAACAGGTCAACGAGCTGCCTATTCCGCCGAGCCAGATCAACTCCGGTGTCGACGCCGACCTTGAGCGCATCATCCTCAAGTGCATGGAGAAGGACCCGGAAAACCGCTTCCAGACCGCCGACGAGCTGCGTCAGGTGCTCAACAGCTACCTGTCGGGCCGTGCCGTCAACGTCTCGGAGCCCACGCGCATCATCGGTGCCCCCGGCGAGCTGGGCGCCACCAAGACTCGCGAGCTTTCCGATCAGACGCGCGCCATGGTGCGTCCCGTCTCGGGCGTGAGCGGCCAGAATACCGCCCGTAGCTCGGTTTCGGGCTCCACCGGCTCCTACGAGGTCGAAAAACCCAAATCCAACAAGAACAAGATCATCGCCGCCGTGGTGGCAGCCGTTGCCGTCATCGGCATCGTGGTGGCCTTTGCCACAGGACTCTTTGGCGGCGAGCAGGTCACCGTGCCCGACGTGCTGGGCAAGGACCAGCAGACTGCCGTCAAGCTGATCAAGGAAGCCGGCCTCGAGGTCGGCACCATCGACCAAAGCTACAACGACGATGTCGACGAGGGCAAGGTCGCCGAGCAGACGCCCAACGGCAACACCAAGAAGGCCAAGGGCACCAAGGTGAACCTGGTAATCTCCAAGGGCCCCAAGCCCTCCGAAAAGGTTGAGGTTCCCCAGCTTGTCGGCCTGACCAAGGACCAGGCAGAAGCCGCGCTGGCAAGCGTTGGCCTGAAGGGCAACGCCTCCGAGGAGGCCAACGAGGCCGATGAGGGCCAGGTCTTTGAGCAGGGCACCGAAGCCGGTAAGGAAGTCGAGAAAGGCACGACCATCTCGTACAAGGTCTCGGGCGGCCCGGATACCACGTCCGTCCCCGACCTAACCGACATGACCGAGGCCCAGGCGCGCAACGCCCTCGATATGGCAGGCTTTGGCGTCGACGTGAGCTACCAGGAGAACGACTCGGTTACCGAGGGCACCGTGATCAGCTGGAACCCCAGCGGCAAGCAGAAGCCCGGCGCCACGATTACCGTCGTCATTGCCAAGAAGTCCGGCAAGGCCAGTGTTCCGGGCAACCTGTACGGCAAGAGCATTTCCGCCGCCGTTACCGCGCTCAACAACGCCGGTTTCTATAACATTGGCTTCTGTGACCAGAACGGCAATCCCGTAAGCGGTAACGAGGATGCCACCGTTACGGGAGTCTCCCCCACCGGCAAGCAGTCCACCGACAGCACGATTACGCTGACGGTCGCACTTTCTGGCTCGGGTTCGGGCTCTGGCTCGGGTTCGGGCTCTGGCTCGGGCACGAGCACGGGCGATGATTCCGGTACGACCAACTAGTCGCCACCCCACCGCTCATTACGGCTCTCGCCGCAAACATATTCGCTCACAGGCGCCCGCTTGCTCCCCCAGTAAGCGGGCGCTTCGTTTTTGACATGGCATGAAACAGAAGGGCCCGGCACCGTGGCGGTGTACCGGGCTCGATCAATCTCTGGTGCCCCCGGGCGGATTCGAACCGTCGACACCCGCTTTAGGAGATATGATTTAATGCTACCCCCCCCCCTACTATTCATCAAGCATCATTGAACACCATATAACCGCAGATAGACATAGCAGTTTGTGTCTTTTAACTCCGGTAGCTGCGCCTACGCTTTGACAAACATATTACCAACAGCTTTAGCTAAACTGCACTCAATGAATTGTTGAAAGCTATTCAAAGAAACGGGGTGCAAAGATGTCAGAACAGCCACTCATTAGCGGAAGAGGCACGTGTTGGAAAGACAAGAGGTCGCCTAACACCTACCGCTATTATTTCTTACTTGGGATCAAGGACCCTAAGACGGGGCGCTATAAACGATCCCCAACTTATACGGTTCACTGCAAGACTAAGACAGAAGCAAAGGCTGCAATGCGAGCCAAGCCGGCTGAAATCAACTCCTCTGGCACGATCTCTAAAACCAAAACGCCCAATTTGCTTGGGTCCTACTGCTGGGTCTTTCATGAAAATAGGGACACCGAGCGCAACGCGTTGCGCTGAGTCCTGAGGGTGTTGCAATGAAAATGAGAATCAAGGCTTCGATAGCAGGATGACAACGCGGGCACAATTTGATTTTTGAAATATGGACGAATTCCTCGTCAGGAGGGTAAAATGATGCCGACGGCAGCCAAAGTTGTGATGAGCTGGGCAGAGCCGTTGCTTAACGAAGTTAGGTCATCGTCTTAGCGACGGTGGCCTTTCTTTTTGGGCTTCGAACCCTGCTTGAGTGCCTTGGAAAGGCCGACAAGGGCCGTGAGGAGCGAGACCATAGCGGTCAGGAACTTCACGAGCTCGGTGAAATCGGTCTGGGCATCACCTCCCATCGGATGGAGGGCTCTGCCCGGCACGAGGGCTGCCGACAGCGAGGACAGTTTTATCAGAGTGGTTGGCACTCTCCGATCAATTCACGCTCCCCACCCTCGCGAAGAGTGCGGGCATGGCAGAATCGGCGCTAAACGGCAGTGCGTTAGGGCACCGACGACGAGCTTTCCTAAACTAGCAAGGCGTGTCGCCGTTGCGGTACCGAGCTCGATAAATCTCTGGTGCCCCGGGCGGATTCGAAAACTCCCCATTACAGTCTGAAGTGGGCCACCGATAAATTTCGATGGCGAGCATTCGGCGCATTGTCTACGATACGGGCAAGCCCCGAGGGGCCGCCGATCGGGCGCCTCCGGATGGCCGTCTGCCCCTGCCCCGTAGAGGGCCCGGGGGGTGTTGCCACCGGGGGCGCTCGCCGCTCCGGACGACTGATAGGAAACTGCCGGGCGCAAGCGCCACGGCCAGGTAATGTGGGTGTCGCGGGGAGGGGTTCCGATCGGCCTACCGATTGGAGGATAACACCGTGGCACCACCTAGAAT
>CDZV01045936.1_pt1 | contig 28162 bp, 28 predicted proteins | sample 554851 | NCBI WGS metagenome assembly CDZV01 (sample SAMEA3182090, study PRJEB8094) | gut metagenome | biome: human; feature: gut; material: Stool; isolation source: human stools | place: Canada | collected 2013-03-12
GAGATTGCCACGTCGGCCTGCGGCCTCCTCGCAATGACAAGTTTGGTGGCATTACACGGTCGGCGTTACTGCGCGGAAATTTGCGACTTCCAAAGGCGCTCACCCCCCGTAAAGGGGACGCCGCATCCGTAAGGCGGCAAAGCCGCCAACGGCTGCGCAGGGAGCGCCGCTACAGACGCGATCGGTTGGTACGTTTTATCGGCACCTTGTACGAACTGGAAGTGCCTTCCCGAGATTGCCACGGGCGCAAAGCGCCCTCGCAATGACACGTCAGGGCGCGTGAGGTGCACCAGCGCCCTCCTGCGGTTGAATTTCCCTGTACAAGGCGCTCCCTGAGCGCCGCTACAGGCACAATTGGTGCATACCGTATGAACGGCAGCCGGGGGCTTGCCTTTTTTCATTTTACGATATCAAAAGCGGAGAGCGCAGGCTCTCCGCTTGTGTTTTCTTCAGCTGAACAGGTTCAGATTCACGGCGCTGAGGTCGAGGTACCAGTGCCCGCCGGTTTGGTAGCACACGGCGCGGACATTGAGCTGGCCATCCAGCTCGCCCGCGAACGAAACGCGGAACTTGACGAGCCGTGCCTCGTCGACGGTCATGATCCAGTCGTACTGCTGGCGGAAATAATCCTCGAGCACGCGGCAGCCGCTCTCGGGGATGCGGCGGCTGTCCAGCTCCTTTGGCGTGATGTCATAGTCGTTGCTGCTGCCCTTGGCGAACGAATCGCGCACATTGGCCAGCTCACCGGCATCAAAGCCGTCCGCATTGAGCACGGCGGGGGGGATGGCCTCCTGCAGGCGGGTGAAATCGTCGTCCTGCAGGGCGGCACAGTAGGTGCGGACCGGCTCCATATAGGGCGCGTCGGCCAGACCGCAGGCGCTGAGCAGGAGGGCAGCCAGCAGGCAGAGGATGCAGATTCGCTTCATATCGGGCGCTCCCTTCGGCTCACTTTTTGAGCAGGTCGCGGATCTCCGTGAGCAGCTGCTCCTCCTTCGTCGGCTCGGGAGGCGCGGCAGGGGCCTCTGCCTCCTTCTTGCGGTGCTTTTCCCCGGCCTCACGCAGGCGATTGACGGTCTTGACGATCAGGAACACGACAAAAGCCATGATGACGAAGTTGATGAACGCGGACAGGAAGTCGCCGAAACGCAGGTAGTTTACGATGAGCTCTCCGTTTTCGTCCAGCTTTTCGCCGAAGAACTGCGGCAGACGGATCTTCCACTCCTCAAAGCTGAGGCCGCCGAGGAACATGGACACGACCGGCATGATGACGCTGTTCGTCAGGGCATCGACGACCGTCTTGAATGCACCGCCGACGATGACGCCGACTGCAAGGTCGAGCATATTGCCCTTCATGGCAAATTCCTTAAATTCCTTCAGAAATCCGCTCTTTTTCTTCCCCATAGTATCCTCTCTCCTTCTCAGAAGTTCTTCTTTTCGAGTACTTCCAGACCGCCGAGGTACTTGCGCAGGACCTCCGGCACAACGACGGAGCCGTCGGCACGCTGGTTCTGCTCGACCATGGCGGGGAAGATGCGGGACGTGGCCAGACCGGAGCCGTTGAGGGTGTGGACGAATTCCGTCTTGCCCGTGGCCTCGCGGCGGAAGCGGATGTTGCCGCGGCGCGCCTGATAGTCGCGCGCGTTCGAAACGGAGGAGACTTCCTTATAGCCGTTCATGGACGGGATCTGAATTTCAATGTCATACGTCCGCGCCATGGAGGCCGAGCAATCGCCCGCGGCAAGCTTGACGGTGCGGAAGTGGAAGCCCAGCCCCTTGACCAGGCGCTCAGCCTTGCCGACCAGCTCCTCGAAGGCCTCGTCGGACTTCTCGGGCAGGGTGTACTGGAACATCTCGATCTTGTTGAACTGGTGGCCGCGGACCATGCCGCGCTCATCGGCGCGGTGGGAGCCTGCCTCGCGGCGGAAGCACGGCGTGTAGGCGAACAGCTTGTGCGGCAGGTCGCTTTCGGCGAGAATCTCGCCGCGGTGCAGGGAGGCGAGGGCCGTCTCGGCCGTCGGAAGCATGAAGTGCATGCGGTCGTCCGTCGGATTCTCGATCTTATAGACCTCATCGGCGAACTTCGGGAACTGTCCCGCGGTCTCGCCGCACTGGTACTCGAGCATCAGGGGCAGGCCGACCATCTCGTAGCCGTCCTTCAGGTGCTCGTCGATGAAATAGTTGAGCAGGGCCCACTCGAGGCGCGCGCCCATGCCGCGGTAGATCCAGAAGCCGGAGCCCGCCAGACGCGTGCCGCGCTCATAGTCGATGAGGCCGAGGTCTGTGCACAGGTCCACATGGTGCTTCGGCTCGAAGTCGAAGTGATGCGGCTCGCCGTAGTAGCGCAGCGGCTCATTGTTCTCCTTGCCGCCCGGCTTGAGATCGGGGTCCGGCAGATTCGGCAGAGACAGCATCAGCGTGCGGTACTCCGCCTCGACGTCCGTCAGCTTCTGGTCGTTCTGGGCGATCTGGGCCTTCAGCTCGGCCATGCGCGCGAAGATCGGCGCAACATCCTCGCCCGCCTTCTTGCGCTTCGGAATTTCCTTCGAGACGCGGTTCTGCTCGGCCTTATCCGTCTCCGTTGAGAGGATGAGGGCGCGGCGCTGGGCGTCCAGCTCCAGAATGCGGTCGACGGCAGCGTCGCAGTCGACCTCCTTGGCCCGCAGACCGGCCTTGACCGCCTCGGGATCGTCCTTGATTCGTTTGATATCCAGCATTATTCAGTCACCTCAATAAAATCAGTCGATATAGGATCGCAGGATCTCATAGAGCGCGGCGCCGTCGTCCTTCAGGGCGTCGGCATAGGCCCCGAGCGCCTCGAGATGGCTGCGGAGGGCGGCATAATCGCCCTGCTCCAGCGCGGCCTGCGCCGAGACGAGCAGCTCATTGGCCTGCGCGCGGCGGGAGAGCGTGTCGTTTTCCTTCTGCGCACTCTCAAGCGTCTTCTCAAGCGTTTCGCGGGCCTTTTCGGCCTCGCTTAAGCGGGTCTCGGCCTCCGAGAGCTTGTCTGCTGCCTCGGAGGACGCGGTGTTAGCCTCGTCGAGCTGGGTCTGCAGCTCTGCGGACTCGGCGCGGGCGGCGTCCAGATCCTTCTGCAGCAGCGCGATGTTCTCTCGCGCGCCCGTGTTGGCCGCCTCCATCTCGCCCTTCATGTCAATGACCTTGATGAGCAGGGAGATCGCCACGAGCAGGAAGGCCGCCGCGAACATGATGGCCATGTATTCGAGCATGGCGCGCTTTTTCTTTGTGGTCAGCGGCTGCTCCGTTGTTGTTTCTGCCGCTTCCTGCGGCTGCTTCAGTTCAGGCATTCAGGCGTTTCCTCCGTTTTTCCGAGGGCGAGGAGGGCGTCATACAGGCGCTGCAGGTCCTCCTGCCCATAAAATTCCAGTTCAAAGCGTCCCTTGCGCTTTCCGTTGACGATGCGGACCTTGCGGTCGAGGCGGCGCGTGAGGGATTTTTCGCACTCGGCGACATAGTCGACCGTCAGGGGAGCGGGCTTCGGCTCCGGCTTTTCCTCCTCCTGCAGCATCCGCTTGCACATGGCCTCGGCCTGCCGCACGGACAGGCGCAGGGCGACGATCTTCTGCGCGGCCGCCTTCTGCAGGCGGGCCGCCGGGAGCGACAGGATGGCGCGGGCGTGCCCGGCCGAGATCGTACCGTCCTCCACGAGGGAACGGACCTCCTCCGGCAGGAGCAGCAGGCGCAGGGCGTTGGCCACGGCCGGGCGGGACTTGCCGACGCGCGCGGCGGCCTCCTCCTGCGTCAGGCCGTATTCCTTCATCAGGCGCTGATAGCCCTCGGCCTCCTCCATGGGGTTGAGGTCCTGCCGCTGCAGGTTCTCCACGAGGGCCAGCTCCATGACGGTGCGGTCGTCGGCCTCGAGCACGACGACGGGCACCTCGCTCAGGCCCGCCATCCGGGCCGCGCGCCAGCGGCGCTCGCCCGCGATGATCTGATAAAAGCCGCCGCCGCTTGCGCGGACGGCCAGCGGCTGCAGAATGCCGTGGGCGGCAATGGAATCCGCCAGTGCCTGCAGCTCCTCCTCGTCAAACGTGCGGCGGGGCTGATCCGGATTCGGCTCCACCTTCTGCAGAGGCAGCTTCGTCACCGCGCCGCTCTCGGGTTCTTCCGGAAAATCGCCGATCAGCGCGCCGAGCCCGCGGCCCAGCCCACGCTGCTTTGCACTCATAAGCTTCCGTCCTTTCTGCGAATCTCCTCGGCAACGGCGAGATAGGCTGCCGCACCGCGGGAGCTTCGGTCATAGGCAATGACCGGCAGGCCGTGGCTCGGGGCCTCGGCGAGGCGGACATTGCGGGGAATGGCGTTGGCATAGACCTTGCCGGGGAAGTGCCGCCGCACCTCCTGCGCCACCTGGTTGGAGAAGTTCGTTCTCCCGTCGTACATGGTCAGCAGCACGCCGAATACGGAAATTTTCGGGTTCAGCCGCCGCTTGATGGCCCGGAGCGTGCCCATCAGGTCGGACAGGCCCTCGAGGGCATAATACTCGCACTGCACCGGAATGAGCACGCTGTCCGCCGCGCAGAGGGCGTTGAGCGTCAGCAGCTCCAGCGAGGGCGGGCAGTCGATGAAGATGTAGTCATAGGCCGCGCGCAGCGGCTCGAGCGCGTTTTTCAGCTGGTATTCGCGCTTGTCCACGCCGATGAGCTCGACGGTCGCACCGGCCAGCTCCGCGCCGGACGGGATGACGTCGCCATAATCCGTGTGGATGACGGCCTTCTCGGCGCTGACGCCGTCGAGAATGAGGTCGTAGGATGCGTAGGGGGCCTTACGCTTGTCCACGCCGAGGCCGGAGGTCGCGTTGGCCTGCGGATCGAAGTCACACAGCAGCACCCGCGCGCCGGTCGCGGCCAGCGCCGCCGTCAGGTTTACGGCAGTGGTCGTTTTTCCCACGCCGCCCTTCTGATTGACGATCGCGATGATCTGCGCCAAGCTGCCACCTCCTTTGGTTGTCGATACGGTGCTATTCTAGCACATGCAGGGGAAGATTGCAACCGTGCAGGAGCGTTCTGTAAAAAATTCCTGTTTCACGTGAAACATTTGGAAAACGGTCCGCCGTTTTGCGTCTTACCGCATCTGGTACGCCGGTTCAGTTGGGTGCGCCGGCATTGTGAAGTTTCTGCTCCCCGCTTTCCATGTTTCATTCGTGTCTGCCTCATCCTGATCGATGCATCTATTATAATAGTATATAGCCATGCGTTGGGCAGAAAAGCCTGTGTTTCACGTGAAACACAGAGGCTGTGAAGTGGTCTTTTGCCGCTGCTCATCAAAAAATCCGGCAGCGCTTGCAATTCCGGCCTCGGCGTGCTATGATACGCAGGTGTTAACAAGCTAAAGCAAAAAAGTTAGGAGCCTTGAACCATGCGAATCGTACTCAAGCTGGGGACGTCCACGCTCACGCACCCGACGGGGAATCTGAACATTCGCCGCGTGGAAGAGCTGTGCAAGGTCTGCAGCGATCTCAAAAATGCAGGGCATGAGCTGGTGCTGGTATCGTCCGGCGCCGTCGCCATGGGTGTCGGCAAGTTGTCGCTGGCCGAGCGGCCGAAGGATATTCCCGGCAAGCAGGCGGCTGCGGCCGTCGGCCAGTGCGAGCTGATGTACATTTATGATAAGCTCTACTCGCAGTACCACCACGTCGTGGCGCAGCTGCTCATCACGGCGGACGACATCGAGACGCCGGAGCGCGCGAAAAACTTCCACAACACGCTTGCGCGGCTGCTGCAGCTGCGCACGCTGCCGATCATCAACGAAAACGACACCGTCGCCACGCAGGAGCTGGGCATCGGTGACAACGACACGCTGGCCGCCATCGTAGCCCGGACGATCCGGGCAGACCTCCTCATCCTGTTTTCGGACATCGACGGCCTGTTCACGGCCGACCCGCACAGCGATCCCGCGGCGAAGCTCATCCCCGTCGTCAAGAGGCTCACGCCGGAGATCGAGCGGCTGGCCTGCGGCGCGGGCAGCAAATTCGGCACGGGCGGCATGCAGACGAAGCTCCACGCCGCGCACATCGCCACGGAGGCCGGCGTGCCCATGGTCATTGCCAACGGCGCGCAGCCCGCTGCGCTCTACGATCTGATGGACGGCAAGCCCGTCGGCACAAAATTTCTGGCACGGGAGGAGAAGGCATAATGGAATTCACCCCGACAGAGGTCATTCTGAAGCGCGCGAAGGCCGCGGCGGCCTGCCCGGCCCTGCGCGACACCGAGGCGAAAAACCGCGCCCTTACCGCCATGGCGCAGGAGCTGCGCGCAGAGGCCCCGGCCATTCTGGCGGAGAACGCCGCCGATCTCGAGGCCTCGCGCGGCACGGTCTCGAACGTCATGCTCGACCGCCTCGCGCTGAACGAGGCACGGCTCGAGGGTATGGCAGCCGGCATCGAGGCCGTTGCGGCCCTGCCGGACCCGGTCGGCCGGACGCTGGACGAATTCGTCCGTCCGGACGGCCTTCGCATCTGCAAGCGCAGCGTACCGATGGGCGTTATCGCCATCATCTATGAGAGCCGCCCGAACGTCACGTCGGACGCCGCCGCGCTCGCGCTGAAGTCCGGCAACGTCTGCGTGCTGCGCTCCGGGCGCGAGGCCTACCGCTCCGCCGCTGCCATCACGGCAGCGCTGCGCCGCGGGCTGGAGCGGACCGGTCTGACGCCGGATCTCGTGAACCTTGTGGAGGACACGTCACACGCAGGGGCCGCCGCTCTCATGACAGCCACGGGCTATGTTGACCTGCTCATCCCGCGCGGCGGGGCAGGCCTCATCCGCGCGTGCGTCGAGCACGCGACCGTGCCGTGCATCCAGACCGGCACGGGCATCTGCCATGTCTATGTCGACGAGAGCGCCGATCTTGATATGGCGCTCGATATCATGGAAAACGCAAAAACGAGCCGCCCGTCCGTCTGCAACGCGGCCGAGGTCCTGCTCGTCCACCGCGCCATCGCGCCGAGGTTCCTGCCCATGCTGCAAAAGCGCCTGTGCGGCCCCGGGGCAAAGCACCCCGTCCGCCTGCGCTGCGACGAAGAAGCCGCAGCCATCCTGGGAATCGCGCCGGACCCGGAGTTCGACACGGAATTTCTGGACTATGTGCTGGCCGTCGGCGTCGTAGACGACGTGGAGGGGGCCATCCGCCATATTGCGCAGCATTCCACGCACCACAGCGAGGCCATCGTCACGCGAAGCGAGGAAAGCGCCGCCCGCTTCACGGCGGGAGTGGACAGCGCGGCCGTCTATGTCAACGCCTCGACGCGCTTCACGGACGGCGGCGAATTCGGCCTCGGCTGCGAGATGGGCATCTCGACGCAGAAGCTCCACGCGCGCGGGCCGATCGGCCTGAACGAGCTGACGACCTATCAGTATGTTATCACCGGAAACGGTCAGATCAGGAGGTAAGCGCATGAAGATCGGATTCATCGGGACCGGAAATATGGGCGGCGCGCTGGCGCGGGCCGCAGCGAAGGGCGGCCACACGCTGCTGCTTGCCAACCGCACCCCGGCCAAGGCCGAGGCGCTGGCAAAGGAGCTGGGCGGGACAGTCTGCCCGAACGCGGAGGCTGCGGAAACGGCCGAGCTGCTGTTCCTCGGCGTGAAGCCGCAGGGCCTGCCGGGTCTGGCAGGAGAGCTGGCTCCCGTGCTGCAGGCGCGGAAGGGGAATGCACCCGTCGTCGTCAGCATGGCGACGGCCGTGACGCTCCAGGAGCTGGACGCCATGCTCGGCGGGGGACTGCCGCTCATCCGCATCATGCCGAACACGCCCGCAGCCGTCGGCGCGGGCACGATCCTCTATGCCGCGCAGAACGTGACGGACGCGCAGCTGAACGCCTTCCGCGCCGTTCTGGCACAGGCCGGGCTGCTGCTGCCCCTGCCGGAGGCGCAGATCGACGCCGCAAGCGCCATCTCGGGCTGCGGGCCGGCCTTCTGCTTCCAGTTTGCCGATGCGCTGGCCCTCGGCGGCGTGCGCGCGGGCCTGTCGTACCCGGACGCCTGCCGTCTGGCGGCGCAGACCATGCTCGGCGCGGCGGAGATGCTCCTGCAGGGCGGAGAAGCGCCGGACGTGCTGAAAATGCGCGTGTGCAGCCCGGCCGGAACGACCATCGAGGGCGTTCTGGCACTCGAGCAGGGCGGATTTTCCTACACCGTGCAGAATGCCGTCACGGCCGCCTACCGCAGAACGGTCGAAATGACAAGGAAGGGGTGATTCGATGCAGCTCCTCCTGACCATCGTCGTCTGCCTGTTCGCAGGTGCGGGGGCCGGCCTTGGCACGGGCTTTGCCGGAATGAGTGCCGCTGCCGTCATCACACCCATGCTCGTCACATTCCTGCATATCGAGCCGTACACGGCCGTCGGCATCGCACTGGCATCCGATGTGCTGGCAAGCGCCGTCTCAGCCTATACCTACGGCCGCAACAGGAATCTGGACATCCGCAACGGCCTCATCATGATGATCACGGTGCTGGCATTCACCGTTGTCGGAAGCCTTGTCTCGAGTCTTGTGCCATCCGTTGCAATGGGCAATTTCTCCGTGATCATGACACTGCTGCTCGGCATCAAGTTCATCGTCCGCCCGGTGATGACCACGAAGGAGGACATGCAGCAGATCCCGACGCGCACGCGCATCATCAAGTCCATTGTCTGCGGCGCGATCGTCGGCTTTATCTGCGGCTTTATCGGTGCGGGCGGCGGCATGATGATGCTCCTGCTGCTCACGGGCGTCATGGGCTATGAGCTCAAGACCGCCGTCGGCACGAGCGTGTTCATCATGACGTTCACGGCCCTGACCGGCTCCGTTTCGCACTTCGCCATCGGCGGCGCGCCGCAGTGGCTGCCGTTTTTCCTGTGCATCATCTTTACGTTCGGCTTTGCCCAGCTGGCTGCGCGCATCGCCAACCGTGCCAGCGCCAAAACACTCAACCGCGCCACGGGCGTTATTCTCGTCATTCTCGGCGTCGTGATTCTGGGCTTTTCGCTGCTGGAATAGTGGTTTATAAAAATAACACCGCGATCCGATCGCGGTGTTATTTCCTTATTATGATGAGCGATATCGCAATCTCAGAACGGTTTTCCTCGGGGCAGAGGCCGGGCAGGTGACCGGAGAGGCTGCAAATGTCGGCATTGACAACCCTGCCTCTTTCATTGACCGCAGCAGTAACAGCCAAGGCGAGCACGGCTCGCATGGCCTGCCGCATGAGGCGGGCGGCGCATTCTTCGGCCGACGAACCATGAGCAGTGTGCTGTACAGCTCAAAATTCGGCACCATATCCGTCAGGCCGTCGCTGCAGATCAGGTACCGGTCGCCCGAGGCGGGCGGCAAGTGCGTCCACTGTGCCCGCACAGCGGCCTGTCAGCCCTGACCGTAGTGTGCGCCAAGCGCACGGCAAGGGCCATCTCGCTCGTGGCGCAGTTCGACGCGGCCTTTTCGCTGCTGCTCATCCCGGTCGCGGGCGTTGTGCTCATGATCGTGTTCTGCAGCAAGCCGAGCGACAGCGATAACGCACGGGGCCCCGCCAGCTGGCATAAACGCGCCCGAGAGGGCAGCCGCAAATTCTATAAACCAAGCCTCCTGGAACGGTTGTCCCGGGAGGCTTGGTTTCTGTATCGGTTTTCCGACAAGGGTCGGCACACTCAGCTGGAATGGCGGAGCAGGCGGATCACATCCTCAGGAAGCGTTGCGATCAGGTGGCAGATCAGCTCGGAAAGCGCAGCGGGTGTCAGATTGCAAAGGCCGCATTCGCAGGGCCGCGGCTCTCCGGCCTCTGCATGGCGGCACACCGGCCGCCCGCCCGACTGGATGCCGAGCCGTGTGCGCGTATCGACAAGGCGGTCCACCTGTTCACACGTCAGTTCATTTGCCTGGCCGATGATATGGCCGGTATACATGGAAACCGTTGCGTAATATTCCAGTGACTCCATGCGCATATAGGCCTGCTCAGGATCTTTTCCCCACGTCAGCGCGCCATGGTTGGCAAGCAGGACGCCGTTGTGACTCCTGCAATAGGGCGCGATGGAATCGGGGACCTCCTGTGTGCCGGGGGTTGCATAGTTGGCGACAGGAACGACACCGAGTTGCACCACCGCTTCCGGCAGGATGGCGCGGGAAAGCGAGATGCCGGCAATGGCGAAGGAGGTCGCAACAGGCGGATGCGCATGGACAACGCTCTTCACCTGCGGATTTTCCCGGTAGACGCGCAGGTGCATACGAATCTCGCTGGAGGGCTTCCGCTCACCGCTAAGCAGGTTGCCGTTCAGATCGACCTTCACGAGCATTTCCTCGGTCATAAATCCCTTGGAAACGCCGGTCGGGGTCGTCCACAGCTCCGTTTCGCTTACGCGGCAGCTGATGTTGCCGTCATTGGAAGCGACAAAGCCCTTTTCGTACATCCGCCGTCCAACTTCGAGAATTTGATGTTTTGCTTCATAATCGTTCAGATATTCCGCATGGCTCATGAGACTGGTCCTTTCCATGAATAGTATAATGATGCTGTGGCTGATCGAATCAGGACTCTTTCAATAAAATACCACACGAACCAACATAAGTCAACAAAATATCAAATTTTTTCACAGAAATCCGAGCAAAACGGCAGCGAGACTGATTGTTCTTTCCTCGGAAGTATTATCCTGTTAAAAATGATTCATTTGGAATATCGTCTTTTTCATGCAATTTATAGACAGATGATGCAGTCGAAGTGCTCGTCATACACATAATTCCACCACGCGTGTCCGCCCTTCATCGTCATAGGGCGCTTGTAGGCTGTGGATAAAACTCTGTCGTCAGAAAATACCTTCTTGCAAATATGGGGAGTCTTGTATGCGCTGTCTGCCACAAAGGCGTGAACATCCGGAAATTGCTCGACCACATGATCGTATTCATCGTAAAACGCTACACTGTCATGGACAGTGCCGGGGGTAACCTCTACTGCAAGAACGACACCGTGGACATCGCAGGCGGTATGCGCTTCATAGGCCAGCTGCTTCTTGTGCTCACCCTTGACAAACAGGCCGCAGTCCGGGTCAGTAGTGCTGACGGTGATGGTTTTCTTCTTTGCATCCTTTTTGCGATTTTTCAGTTTTTTCCTGGAAGTATTGTCGCGCTTCTTTTTAGGGCAGCACCGCATAATGCAATTGTGCGGTGTTGCCTTAAATCTCGGGCGAATAACGGATACGCTCCGTCACATACAGGAAAGTATAATACTCGACAGGAATTTTCGTATCCTGCCATACGCCCGTTTTCAGGTCGGTCACCTGAAGCAGTGGAAAGCGGTTTGGCGTGCCAAGTAGGCGGGAAGTCGTCTCGTCCGAGACCACAGCACGCAGCTCGCGGTTGGAGCAGTGAATTTCCAAGTCATACTTTTCTTTCAGCAGCGTGATGATCGACTGATTCTGCAGATTGAAGCTCTCGATTCCGGGAAGCACGGAGGCATTGAAGTAGCTGCGGCCATAAATGACCGGTGTGCCGTTTGCATAATACACACGCCGGTATTCCAGAACCGAGTCGCCCTCATGCAGCCCAAGGCGCTGCGCAATATCGGCGGTAGCCGGGACGATTCCCTCAAAGAGGATTTTCTTCGTGGGCGTCATGTTCTGCGAGCGGATGAGCGTGGAACAGCTTGTGATGACAGAGAAATTCTGCTTCTGCGGCGTACGCTCCTTGACGAAAGTGCCCTTGCCCTGAATTTTATAGATATAACCCTCGCGTGTCAATTCCTCAAGGGCCTTGCGGACGGTCAGACGGCTGCACCCATACAGGTCACACATTTCTTTTTCCGTTGACAGCTTTGCGCCGACCTCCAGCTCGCCGGATTTGATGCGGTTGGTGAGCGCAATTTTGATATACACATATTTCGGGATGTTCTGCACCAGCGCAGAGATCTGTTCTTCAGAAAACATATGATTCATTCTTTGTCCCTCAACCTTTGCCTCTCAACGTTCTTGGTGCTTGGGATAGTGTGGGTGATCTATTGTTCATAATATCTATTTTATTGACCAGAGGTCTAGAAGTCAACACTTTTTCAGAAAAAAAGCGGAAAAATTGACAGGAAAAACGCGGTGCGCCGCCGGCGGCCCCTACAATGCAGCTTGCGCGGCGAACTAGGAAAATATATGACATGTTGGCGGCTTTTTGATACTTCCTTGTAGGGAAAACGGAAAATTTGTCTTGTTGAAATTGCGCAAAAAACGACAAATTATTTTGTGAATTCAGATAATTGCAATGCGCAGAGAGTATGATATAATGAAAATACCGGGCGGGGTGCCTGTTTTTTCAGGAAACCTATTATTATGTTGTCATTACATCTACATCATTGAACAATTTCGCACCGGAAAGACTACCGGATTTGGAGGAAAAGAATGGGAAAGTTCCATTTGGTCTACTACATCAGCATGGGCACGCCGAGCATCGAAGCTTCACTGCAAATGGCGGAGACCTATCTCGCACACGGTGTGAGCGCCTTGCAGTTCGATCTGCCGTCGCGCAATCCCTACCGTGAAACGCTCTTCATCCGCAAGCGTATGGCAAAGGCGTGGGAGACCTACGGCGGCTATGAGCCGTTTCTGACGGCGTTGACGGAATTCCGGCGCAAGCATCCGGATTTCGAGATGCAGATGGTGTCCTATGAGGACGTGATTCTGACCATCGGCACGGCACGGTACATCGAGTTTTGCAAGCAGAACAACATTAAAACATGCCGCATTTCCGGCGACGGCGTGATCGAACTGGCAAGAATTGACATGAACGCGGCCGGTATCGACACGCTGACCTTCATCGACTACAACCTGCCGGAGAAGGACGTGGAATTTGCCGTGCAGACCGGACGAGCTGTGATGCTGCGCAATGTGCGCGACGGCATGGAGCCGCGCGACGGCATGATAAGCTGGGATCGGCGTATTCGTTATCTGCGTAAGCGCGGCGTGAACGCACCGATCTACGCAACGGCGGGCATTACCTGCGGCGCAAGCCTTTTGGAGGCAAAACAGGCTGGCGCTTCGGGCGCGTTTGTCGGAAGTTGCCTGATGAATCTTTGGGACGACGAGCCTGCGATGCTGGCGCTGCTGGCAGACCTTGAGCAGGCTGCAAATTCTTGAAAGGAAGTATGAGCATGAGCATCAAAACCATTTGTTATCTCTCCTTTGGCTACCCGACCATTGAAAAAAGCATTGAAATGGCCGGACGTTACATTGAGGGCGGCTGTGACGCCATCGAGGTCAGCATTCCGCCGAAGGATCCGTACCGCGACAGCGCTTTTTTGCAGGAGCTCTACCGCGTTGCGCTGGCACAGACCGATGACTATTCGAAGTATCTCGAGGGCATTGGCCGCATGACGGAGCAGTATCCGAGCACAGAGTTCTTTTTTGTGCTTTATCATGAGGTCATTATGGCAATCGGCGCGGAGAAGCTGGGCGAGTTCTGCGAGAAGCACCACATCGTCAACGTCATTTCCGGCGACCTGCATGACCCCGAGGCAATTGCGGCACTGCGGAAGCATGGTGTCAAGCTGGCGCGCTCGGTGAACTACAAGATGAACGAGGATGACATTCAGCGCTGCATCAACACCGATGGCTTTACTTATATGCAGGCGTTCCCGAGCGAGGGACAGTATGTCAAGCCCGGCTTTGAAGAGCTGGAAACCTGCATCCGCTATCTGCGCGAGCGTAAAGTCTCCGAGCCGATCTACTGCGGCGCGGGCATTAAGTCTCCGGCGGACGCAGCGCGCGTCAAAGCCGCGGGAGGCCAGGGCTTCTTTGTCGGAAGCTCCATTATTAAACTGTACGACACGCCGGAAAAACTCGTTGAGCTGATCCGCGAATATAAAAAGGCAGCGCAGAACTGACCTGCGCAAAACAGAATATTTAAGAGGTGTGACATTATGAAAGACTTTTGGTACTATGTTCCGACCCGTGTAAATTTTGGTCCGTCCTGCTTTCAGTATCTGGTGGACACCATCCATCAGTGGGGCACGAAGCCTCTAATCGTTTACGGCGGCGGCTCCATCAAGCGCAACGGCGCTTATGACGCGGTTGTCAGCCGTCTGAAGGAAGCAAACATCCCCTATGCGGAAATGGGCGGCGTCGCGCCGAACCCGCGCTATGAGTCCGTGCTTGAGGGCAACCGCATCTGCCGCGAGGAGCTGTGCGACATCCTGCTGCCCATCGGCGGCGCTTCTGCCATTGACTGCGCGAAGTCCATTGCCGCCACCGTGAACTATGACGGCGAGCCTTGGGACATCATCAGTAAAAAGGTTCCCGTAGGCAAGGTTCTGCCCGTCATTGCCGTCCCGACATTGGCTGCGGCAGGCTCCGAAATGTCCACAAGCTCTGTGATTTCCCGTATGGACATCAATGAGAAGGCCGGCTATTCCAGCCCCGATATGCGTCCGCGCGCGTCTTTCTCCAATCCAGAATTTACCTTCACCATGCCGAAGAAGCAGACCGCAGCTGGCGTCGCCGATGCCATCAGCCATGTGATGGAGTCCTATTTTTCCAATGTTCCCGAAGCGTACTTGCAGACAAAGTTCGGCGAGGCAATGTTCAATACGCTGTTCCACTATGGCAAGATTGCTTATGATGATCCGACCAACTATGAGGCGCGTTCGAACATCATGTGGACCTGCTGCTGGGCGATTAATGGTCTTACCGTCAAGGGCAACCCCGTTGGCTGGTCAATGCATAAGCTTGAGCATGAGCTGTCCGCCTTCTACGATGTCACGCACGGCGAAGGACTTGCCGTTATTATGCCCGCATGGCTGACATGGATGCTCACCGAGGACAACGCTTATCGTTACCTTGGCTATTTGCAGGCTTCCTTCGGCATCGACCCGACAGGCATGGACAAGATGGAGGCTGCAAAGCTCGCCATTGAGAAGACCCGCGAGTACTTTGCTTCTCTGAACCTGCCGCAGCACCTGCGCGACTTCGGCATTGAGGAGAGCATGCTGCCCAAGATGGCCCATGAGGCTGCGATCATTGGCAAGGATTACTTTGCCAAGGCGTTCCGTCCGCTGGACGAGCAGTCCGCACTGGAAATTTACAAGCTGGCTTACTGATATTTCTGTTTCATTTTTATTTGGCCTCCTATCGAGGGTGCGTCCGATTCCGGCGGACGCACCCAAACCTCCTACAGCACGCGCACAATTTGTCATTACAACTATACGATATGGCTTGTGGCATGCAAAGGAGAGATGCTGGGATTATCAGAACTATCCATTAGACTTTTGTTAAAATTGACGAAATTTCTGGATTATTTCGGTTGTTTTGCGAATTGAAAATTAGAGATCGCGATGATATTATTATTATAACATCAATACAACTTTAACCGTTGATGTAAATAAAGAGGAGGATGTATCCATGAAAAAGCTACTCGCAGTTCTGCTTGCACTGGTCATGCTTGTTTCTCTTGCAGCCTGTGCCGACAACACGGACAAAGACAACCCCAGCAGCGACGCTCCCGCAAACTCCGACAATCCCAGTATGAAGGCCAACGTCAACAAGAAGATCGCTATGATCATGCAGCAGGGCGGCTTGGGCGACCAGGGCTTTAACGACACTGCCTATGCCGGTTTGATGACCTGCAAGGAAAAGTACGATCTGGATGTTAACGCCGTGGAATGCACCGACACCACGCAGGGCGAGACCCTGATTCGTGAGCTGTGCGAAGCGGGTTACGGCCTGATCATCAACCTCGAAGCCGGAATCAGCGGCAATATGTACACCGTTGCACGCGACTACCCCGACATTTACTTCGTCGTTGTCGGCCGTCAGCTCCGCATCAACGCGGTTGATGGTTTCACTGAAACCCCGAAGAACGTCATTGAATCCTACATCACGCTCAACGAGCACTCCTTCCTCGCAGGCGTCGTCGCTGCCTTTGCCGCAACTGATGGCAACACTCTTGTTGAGGGTGTCGGCCAGCACGAAGGCTGCAACATCGGCATTCTGTTCGGTGCCGAGTCTGTCGGCTTCTATCAGTATGGCGACGGCTTCCGTCAGGGCGCACTGTTCTACAACCCCGATGCAAAGGTCTACATTGACTACACTGTTGGCTTCTCCGATACTGCAAACGCGCAAAGCATCGCGCAGAACATGATTAACAACATGGGCTGCGACGTCATCTGGACCTGCTGCGGCACTGCCGGCCTTGGTGGCCTGGAGGCCTGCCGTCTGAACAATGCCTTCGGCATCGGCGTCGACTCCAACCAGGACGAGGTTGAGCCGGGCAACATCCTGACCTCTGCAATCCGCGACAACACCTCTCTGTTGGAATTCTACATCGGCAAGTACCTCGAAGGCAACATCGAGCAGACCGAGCCGGACACCTTCAACCTTTCCAACGGCGGCGTTGACATCACCGACATGAGCGTCATCGAGCAGTACGTCACGGATAAGGACAAGCTGGAAGAACTCAAGGGCATTATCGACCAGTGCCGTAAGTGGATTGCTGACGGAACCATCACCGTGTTCGACGCTCGTATGGCGAGCATCGAGTCCGACGGCCAGCGCTTGGACGATTGGCTCCAGATCGACGGCAACAACGTAACCTATGCAGAGCTGAACAAGAAATAACCGACTGTGTATGCCCCGTTGAAGGTAGCTCCAGCGGGGCATGCACCATCAATAGGATGCTTTGGTGATGAATATGGATACCATTATTGAAACTAAGAACTTAACGAAGAAATTTGGAAACTTTACTGCCAACGATCACATTGATCTGGCAGTGAAGGAAGGGGAGATCCGCGCCATCATCGGTGAAAACGGCGCCGGTAAGTCCACCCTCATGAATATGCTCTATGGCATCTTGCAGCCGACGGAGGGCGAGATCCTCTTCCGCGGCAAAAAGGTAGCCATCGCTTCGCCGCGCGATGCCATTGAGCTGGGCATCGGCATGGTGCACCAGCACTTCAAGCTCTCGCCGTCGCTGTCCATCTATGAGAATATCGTTCTCGGCACAGAAACGGTGTGCACCCATAAAATCGGAAAAAAAACCTTCCGCGGCGTCCTGATTGACAAAAAGAAGGAAAAAGCCGAAATTCAGGCGCTTGTGGACAAGTTTAATTTTAATTTGAATATTACCGACAAAGTTTCGGATATTTCCGTCGGCGCAAAGCAGCGTGTGGAGATCCTGAAAATGCTCTACCGCGATGTCGATCTGCTCATCCTGGATGAACCGACGGCCGTGCTCATTCCGCAGGAGGTGGACGACCTCATACGCCGCCTGATTGACCTGAAGAAAGCCGGGAAGACGATTATTATCATTACGCACAAGCTCAATGAGGTCAAAATGTGCGCCGATAACATTACGGTTATCCGTGCAGGCCACGTTATTGGCACTGTGCCGAACGACGAAAATACCACCGACGAGGATCTGGCTGAGATGATGGTCGGCCGCGCCGTCCTGCTGCGGGTGAAGAAAAGTGGAAAGCCCGTAGGAGGAAAGGTTGCCTATCAGGTTAATCATCTCAGTGCAGTCAACTCCGAGGGCAAAAAGATTCTTAATGACATCAGCTTCCGCATCCATGAAAACGAGGTCGTCGGTATTGCTGGCGTTGAGGGCAACGGCCAAACCGAGCTGATGCTGGCACTGACCGGGCTTTTGGATGTTTGCCATGGCTCAACCGTGGAGTTGGGCGGCGTGAATATCACGGGGCTGTGGCCGGACAAACTGAGGAAGCACGACATCGGTGTGGTGCCGGAGGATCGTTACAAGCAGGGGCTGTGCCTTGACGTACCGGTCTCGGCCAATCTCATCGCCGGTTATCACGGACTTAAGCCCTATTGCAATAAAGGCGTCATGAATCGCCGTGCCATAACGGAAAACCGCGACCGTCTGGTAGAGGAATACGACGTTCGTCTGAGCACGAAGGATCCGGCGGTTGGCTCTCTCTCTGGCGGCAATGCGCAGAAGGTTATCATTGCGCGTGAATTCAGCCGCAGACCGAAGGTGCTGCTGGTCAGCCAGCCGACGCGCGGCGTGGATATCGGCGCAATTGAATTCATCCACAATCAGATCCTTAAAATGCGTGATGCCAGTACGGCGGTACTTATCATCTCCTCGGAGCTTTCCGAGGTCACGGGGCTTTCCGACCGTGTGCTCGTGATGTATCACGGGGAAATCGTCGGCAGCTTCCGCTCGGATGATGTGAGCTTCAATGAGCTGGGACTTTATATGTCCGGTGTGAAGCGCATGTCCTCCGAGGAGCTTTCGGAAGAATGAGAGGTTTAGAACTATGAAACAAAGACTCCCTGCAAAACGCACGACCGGCTGGACCTCAAATCTTCTCGCAGCGGCTGGAGACGTGCTGGTGCCGCTGCTGTTTGCCTTCGGCGTTGGCAGCATCTTCTCCTTGATCTGCGGCTGTAATCCCTTTACGCTTTACAGCTATATCATCAAAAAATCGTTTTTCTCCGTCGGCGGCCTGCTGAACACGCTCGGCTATACTACGCCGATCATCATCACGGGCATGGCTACGGCACTTTCCATCCGTGCGAATATGTACAATATGGGCATTGAGGGTCAGGTATTCCTGGGTGCCTTCACCGCGGCTCTTGCGGGCTATATGATCAAGGGCGTTCCCACGGCGCTGCATGTCACGCTGTGCCTGCTGATTGGCGCCGCCTTCGGCGCGGTCTACGCGCTGATTCCCGGCCTGCTGAAGGCCAAGTTGCGCGTGAACGAGGTTGTTACAACCGTTATGCTCAACAGCATTGCCACGCAGGTCACAGGCTTTCTGACCCAGAGCTACCTTGGAACGGGCGATGCCTATGCGCACACTGAGTTCATCGAGCAGACCGCCCGCCTTGCCAAGCTCAACAGCAAATACCGCTGCACAACGGCGATCTTTATTGCGCTGGCAATCTGGCTGGTCCTGTATTTCATTCTGAAAAAGACCAAATTCGGCTATGAGATTGACTGCATCGGCAAGCAGTGGGAATTTGCCGACGCCGTCGGTATGCACGTCAGCCGGAAAATCGTCGTGATCTTCGTGGTCGGCGGCGCGCTGGCCGGTATTGCGGGTGCAACAGAAATTCTCGGTGTCAACTATAACTTTGTCAACACCTTCTCTGCTAACCCCGGTATCGGCTGGGACGGCTTCTTTGTGTGTATCCTGGCTGGCAGTAATCCAGTCGGCATTCTGCTATTTTCCATCGTCTTCGGCGCGCTGCGCTACGGCGCTCTGGCGGCGCAGACCGGCCTCGGCGTTCCTCTTGACCTCATCAACATCATCAAGAGCACGTTGGTGCTGTTTATGGCCATCAAGCTCATCGGCAATAACCGCGAAGCCATTGCTGACTTCTTCGGCCACATCTTCCACCGGTCTGCGGTGAAAAAGGAGGGCTGAGCATGAATTACCTCTCGCTGTTTCTGAATCTTCTGAACATGACTGTGGAAAACGCTGCGCCGTATCTGCTCATCACCATCGGCGGCGTATTTGTCGCAAGAGCAGGCGTGTTCAACATCTCCATGGAGGGCTGCACAGAGTTTGCCGCCTTTGCGGGCATTCTCTTTGCCTTCATGACGGGACAGATCTGGGTCGGCGTAATCGCTGCCTTCGTAATCGCAATTCTGCTCAACTGCCTGTTCTATCTGTTTACCGTTAAGCTCAAGGGCAACCTCAGCGTCGTCGGCAGCGGCATCAACCTAATGGCAGCCTGCATTCCGGCCTGCCTTTTACAGGCACTCTACGGGACGCGCAGCAATCTGGTTGCCAGCAGCATCATTGACCCGGCGAATATGATGATCGACGTGCCGGTTCTTCGTAGCATTCCGATCCTGAGCGATATTTTTAACAACCACACGGCGATTACCTACCTGACCTTCCTTGTGGTCATTGTGCTGACTGTCGTGATGTATAAGACAAAGTTTGGCATTTATGTCCGCGTGACTGGCGAAAGCGTCAACGCTGCGAAATCCGTCGGCATCAAGACCAACCGCATCAAGTTCCTGTGCCTGATGATCTCCGCCGCGACCTGCGCACTGGCCGGACTGAACCTTTCGGTTGAGCAGCTCGGCATGTATACCATCAACATGACGGCGAACCGCGGCTTTATCTGCCTGAGCGCCATTAACTGCGGCCGTAAGGATCCGGAGAAGGCCTGTGTCTATGCGCTGATCTTCGGCTTTGTCCGTGCGCTGCAAACCATCATCAACAACTTTGTTCCTGCGGCCATTTCGTCGCTGCTCGGCATTATGCCCTATGTCACGATCATTGTCGTGCTGCTGATCGTCGAGACGCCCAATGCCCGCAAAAATCATCTGCGCTTCTTCAAGGAAGCCTGACGGGAGGAATTTCTATGCCTAAAACTGCTGTTCTTGTCATCGACATGCAAAAGGATTTCACACGTCCGGAGGGAAGATTCTATTATCCCGAGACGACCGGCGAAATGATGAAGACCTTCCCGGAAAAGCTCAACAAAATGCGTGACCTTGGCGCACTTGTCGTCATCGTCTATACCGCGCATCCGGCGGATGAAAAGGAGGTCAATCCCGAGCTGACGCGCATGTTCCGCGATGGTAAGAAAGCTTCATTGGTCGAGGGCTCGGCCGGTGCGGAGCTGGAGGAGCGCATTCCCTATGATCCGGAGCGTGACATCATGTTCCGCAAGTTTGTCCCAAGCGCCTTTTTTGGAACGAACCTTGCCGAGATTTTGCGTGAGCGCGGCGTGGAGAACGTTCTTGTGTGTGGCGTCAAGACCAATGTCTGCTGCCGCGCAACCGCGACCGATGCATCAGCCTACCGCTTCCGCACCTATATGATCAGCGACATGCTTGGTACGAATACCAAGGAGATCAACGATTTCCATCTGGCGGAAATGACCAAATACTTTGCAAAGGCCATCAGCTCCGACGAGGTCTGTGAGCGGCTGAAGAACGGAGTGTTCTGATGAAGCGCTATGATTTTACGGTCGTTGGCACGGCCGCAACGGTCAGCATCCTGCACGTAAACCAGATGCCTGAGTGCGGCAAATCTACGCCGGTCTTTGGCGGCAGCCTTACGGAGTATTCCAACGGCGGCATGGGGCTGAACATCTGCGCCGGTCTTGCCAGACTGGGCGAGGCGGTCTATCCCGTTTTGACCTATGCCGATCATCGACAGCATGACTTTCTGCATGCGTTTGCGCGCGAATATCACATGCCTGAAAATGGCATTCAGGATCCGCCAGAGAAAGCCCGCGGCACGACCATTATGATCCAGAACGCCGAAAAAAACCATATGACGCTCATCACGGAGTATGCGCACCGTCTGCCAGGCAGCACGTTTTATGGCGTGCAGGAGATGAAGCCGGAATTCTTCCGTGACAGCCGCTATGTTGTCCTCACTGCGCCCATGGCGATGAATACGCAGCCTGCGATCGACGCTATCCGCGCAAGCGGGACACCACTAGCGCTGTCCATGCGCAAGGATCCCAATGCGCTACCGCATGAGAAGCTCGCACAGCTTCTGGAGCTGAGCACGGTAATCTTTGCAAATGAAACTGAGACGGCATTTTTATGCGAGGAATTCGGCCTAAAGGAGATCCGCGATCTCTTCCAAAATGAGAAGCTACAAATTCTGGTTGAAACGCTGGGTGCGGAGGGAAGCCGTGTGTACTATAGGGACGGCGGACAAATCTGTCAGACGCAAGCCCGCGCCGTCCGTCCGCTGTGCGCAGAGCCGGAAACTGTAGGTGCGGGCGACGGCTATGTGTGTGGCTTCCTTTATGGACTTGTGCATGGCCGCAGCGTCCATGAGTGCGCCCTGCTGGGCGGCACGCTGTCCTCCTTCGTGCTGGAAAAAGAGGGAAGCATCACAAACCTGCCCACCGAAGCGCAGCTTCTGGCGCGGTACGAAACAATCAGGAGGGATGATTGAAATGGAATGGAATCTGACGGGCGGACGCAAGCTGCTTATCGGTATGATCCACTGCCTGCCGCTGCCCGGAACCTACGGCGCAACGGCGACAATCGACGAGGTAATCGCGCGCGCGGTCAGCGATGCCAAAGCGCTTGAGCGTGTCGGCTTTGACGCTGTCATGATCGAAAACGAGGATCTCTGCTTGGAACCACATATGACTAAAGTGCAGTTCTCGGCTATCAGTATGGTGGCCCGGGCAGTGCGCAGCGCGGTGAAGCTGCCGCTCGGCCTGTGCTGCAGCGGGCTGAACTATGAGGAGGCGCTTTCCATTGCAAAGGTGGTCGGCGGCGATTTCATCCGCACACCGATTTTTGTCGATACTGTCATGAATTACAACGGAATCATGACTCCTTGCAGCGGAAAAATCATTCGTTACCGCCGTGAGATCAGCGCGGAGCATGTCAAGATTTTCGCGGATGTGCAGGTCAAGCACTATTACATGGTCAATCCTGAGGTGGACATTGCGACCTCTGCAAAGTGGGCGCAGCATCAGGGGGCAGATGCGGTGATTGTCACCGGCTGCTCCACCGGTACGGAAACCGCTTCTTCCGATCTGGAAAAGGTTAAAAACAGTATCTCCATTCCCGTTGCCGTCGGTAGCGGCGTCACCGAAAAGAACATTGCGGAAAAAATGCAGATCGCAGATATTCTCATCATCGGTACCACGCTGCGCAGAAACGGAAGCATGGCAGAGCCCATTGATGAGGCGCAGGCACGCGCTCTACTGCGCGCGGCCGGCAGGGAGGTATAAAGAATGAAATACCGTACACTCGGAAGAACGGGCTTCCAGGTTTCAGAAATCGGTCTTGGCGGCGAGTATCTTGAAGGCAAGCCCTTGAAGCAGGTCTGCAATACCGTGGACGCTGCAATGGATGCCGGTATCAATCTGCTGGATTGCTTTATGTCCAATCCAGACATCCGCTCGGACCTTGGCACCGCGCTCAAGGGAAAGCGCGACAAAATGTACATTCAGGGACATTTTCGCTCTATCTGGAAAAACGGACAGTACGGTCGTACCATGGACGTGAAGGTCGTGCAGGCGTTTTTTGAGGATCTTCTGCGCCGGATGCAGACGGATTATATTGACCTCGGAATGATCCATATGATCGACAACGCGCAGGAGTATGAGGAAATTTTCTCCGGACCTATCCTAGAATATGCACTGGAGCTGAAGCAAAAGGGCTTAATCCGTGCGCTGGGCATAAGCTGCCACAATCCCGTGCAAGCGCTGCGGGCGGCCAAAACCGGCCTGATCGATCTAATGCTCTTCAGCGTCAACCCAGCCTATGACGTGCTCAATGAGAACGCGGAGCGCCCACGCAAGCTGAACAACCGCTTTTTCGATTCTGTGCAGGAGCTTGGCGGCATCAACCCGGTCCGGGAAGAATTGTACCGCTACTGTGAGATGCATGGTGTTGGCATCACGGTCATGAAATCTCTGGCCGCAGGCGCGCTGCTTTCTGATAAGACCTCACCCTTCGGCCGGGCCATGACGGTTCAGCAGTGCATGCACTATGCGCTTTCCAGGCCCGGCGTCGCAAGCGTACTGGTTGGAATGCAGTCACCGGAGCAGGTTGCCGATTGCCTGCGCTATGAAACAATGACGCCGGAGGAGCTGGATTATTCCTTCCTCTTTGCCGCAGAGCCGAAATTCTCCATGCAGGGACGCTGTATGTACTGTAATCACTGCCTGCCTTGCGCAAAGCACATCAACATTGCGCAGCTGAGCAAGTATCTGGACATGGCGCTTCTCGATGGCGTTACACCCACCCTACAGGGACATTACGATGCACTTGAGCATCATGCAGGTGAGTGTATCGGCTGTGGCCGCTGTGAAACGCAGTGCCCCTTTAACGTGCCCATCATACAGCGTATGAAGCAGGCCGCTGAGCTGTTCGGAAAATAAAAGCCACGCGGCAGACTCGCTTGATAACGCCGGATAAGGAACCGCTCATTATGCACGGCAGCAAACGGGATGTTGCTGATTTGCTTCATCTGTCGCGTGGTCAGAGACTTTCCAAGAGACAGTTTGCCATCAACGGCATTGAGGGCACGCCAGAGATAGGTCAGCTGCTTTCCAATGGCTTTGCGGGTCATTTTTGCGGTGTGTTTGCGACATCTCACATATTTCAGGTAATCTTTCCGGGCGCGCTGGCGGTAAGTTCGGGGCTTCTTTCCGTCCGCGGGATCATGGAGGACATCCAGAAGCTTCTCGGCGCTTTCTCTGGCCTCATTGAGCAGGGAAACATCCTGCGGATAACGGATATTGGACGGTGCGCAGGTGGCGTCCACGATCATAGTGCCGCTGTTTCCGCCAGCTCCCGGATGATTGTCAGAGTCGTCATCCTCATTCTTGGATTCGGCTTCTTTGGGAGAACTGACCGCCCTGCCGCTGACTTTCGATGAAAAACTCTGGAACGGCACCGTTGACCATGTCACCGTCCACGCCGACGAACGAGTGGTGTTTCGGTTCAAGGATGGGAAGGAAATCACAACGAAGCTATGAGAATAGTAAAAACAGGCTCGGGACGGCAGAAGAAGATTCTGCTGCTCCGGGTCTGTTCTATTTTGTCCTTTTTGTCCTTTCTGTCCCGGGGGTACAAAGGAAAGCCGTCCATGACCGGAGTTGTTCTCGGCCGTGGACGGTTTCCTATATCAATATAAAATAATAATTTATCGTTTATATTCTTATAACGATTGCAATTCTCCCAAGCCGTGCTTTGGGGAACACCCGGCTGCGGCAAATGGGACATCACGGTCTGTTCAACGGTAGAAATGTTCCGAAAATCCCTGATTTCACGCAGAAAACACCTACAGAACAGCAGAAAATAAAAAATTACCGTTGTTGATATGGTATCAACAACGGTAACTGATTTGGTGCGAGTGGTGATACAGAACTTTTTGAAAAAGCCAGTAATAGCAACGGTTTTCAAGGCGGACGAGTAGCAAATAACTTGTATATATCCCCTTTTCGGGCGACTGTTTTTCAGACAGCCGCCCTTTTTCTATGCCAAAATTCAAGTGTCGTGATTAGGGTGGAAAATCTGCTGTTTCTTTCGCTGTGGCTTGCGTTCCGAACAGGGCGCAGGTGTTTTCCCATGCGGGAGACGGTGGAGGCGTACAGGCAGACAAACCGCCCAAAATCAACACTTTTTATTTTCAGAGGAAGGAGGTGCAAAGATGGCTGTATTCCGTATTGAAAAGACCAGAGATTACACGGTCATGTCGAATCACCATCTGCGGGATATGTCCCTGTCGCTGAAAGCAAAGGGACTTTTATCCCTCATGCTGTCCCTGCCGGAGAACTGGGACTACACCATGAAGGGGCTTGCCCGTATCTGCAAGGACGGCATCGACAGCATCAGCGGCGGCATCCGAGAGTTGGAGGAACACGGCTATCTGATCCGTGAGCGTGTGAGAGGCGCAAACGGTCAGCTTGGCTCTATCGAGTACACCATTCTGGAGCAGCCCAAAGAGCCGACACCTGCACAGGAAAAACCTGTACGGGAAAATCCCGTACAGGTAAATCAAACATTGCTCACGCCTGTTCAGGAAGAACCCGCCCAATTAAATAAAGATAGATCAAGTAACGATCCATCAAGAACTGATTTATCAAGTACGGAGATATCAAATCCTATCCAATCAAATCCCCCTATCCTGACATTCGTAATGTGTTATGAGCTGATCCAGCTTGTGACAGAGAAAAACAATCTGCACGACGATGTATGCTAATAGCGAGGACTTTCAAGTCCTCGCTATTACAACGATGGTCAGCTCATTTGTGGCAGAATGGAATGACCAAAATATGAAATTGCATCATGGGGAGGATCTTAATAGCGCGAAATACTCTGCCCGTCCTCGGTTAGCTGTATGCTGCCATCAACAACGGCAATATCAAACAGGTGCGTCTGCGGAGGTTCCTTCTGGTCAATCCCCTGCACACGGACAACGCCGTCGTCCCCGCGGATAAAGGATAAATCATACCATTCCGTGCAGAATAGGGTATCGTATTTCAGCGTGTCTGCCCCAATCTCTGCGGCGCGGAAGGTAAAGGTGAAAAGGCCGGAGGTTCGCCCAAAACCGAGAACGCAGACCTCATCTATTCCGTCTCCATCTACGTCGAAAACGATGGAATCGTAGATCGGGTAGTCGTTATGCAGCAGTGTGTCCCCTTCTCCAAAAAGCATGGCGCTGACTGTTTCTATGTACTGCGCCTGTTTTTCTTCCAGACTTTCTCCGTTTTCAGTGACAATCCAGCACTCCGGGATATAGCTGGAAATAGGATTTTGCCACGGAATGACATGGATATCATCCGGATCGAGTGCATACGCGGCAAGGATGTACCGCATTTGCTCACTACTTGCACCGCGAAGCGCCAGCAATTCCTGTGCAGTGCTGTCTCTTGGAGATGCCGTATGCGGAAGCAAGCCAAAGTAATAACTGTCCGGAGCCATCTGCCAGACATAGACATCCAGTCCTGCGGACGCATCCAGATCGAAGTATTCCGGATACTGCACACGAAGCGGTTGCAAATCGAATGCCGCGGAAACATCTCCACCGGCGCAGATTCGGCTCAGATATTCCTGAAACTCCCTGTCCGACACCGCATACCGCTTGCCACTTTGCTCAATGTCCACCATTGTGTTATCAGAAAGGCTATATCCGCTGATTCTGATATAACTTCCATCTTGCATCTGCGCACTGATCTGATATCCCGGCGTCAGCCCGGCATATTTATCGCTACGCTTGCAGTTTTTAACTCCAGCCAGACGGGAGTTTAACTCACCGATCTGTGCCGGGGTCATTTCAATGGCAACCGGATCGTCCGCATTTCTCATATCAAAGTGATTTGCAGAAACAATAGTGTTGGCTGACACATCGAATTGGAACCCGATTGGATTTGTCAGGAAACAGACTGCAATCACAGCGCAGACAATTACGGAAGCCAAAACAATCCAGAATGCGGGCTTCTTATAGTTCATCACGGACTTTACACGCTCCTTTACTCCGATTTCACCAAAAGCAAGGGGACACGCTGTAATCAAACGGCGATCGACGCTGCAAGCCACAAGTGCCTGTGTATAATCGGCTCTTTGCTCATTGCTCATCTTCCTGATAACCTTTTCATCACAGGCAAGTTCAATATCCCGGCACAGCAGTATATAGCTGAGCCACATCAGCGGATTGAACCAATGAGTTGTCAGCAGCAGGAAACCGAGTGGCTTCCACCAATGATCCTTGCGGCGGATATGCGTCTGCTCATGGGCAATTACATGATCCATCTCGCGGCTGTCCATATGATACGGGAGGTAGATTTTGGGTCTGATGATTCCCAGCACAAACGGGGAGCAAACCTTCTCGCTTTGATAGATGTTGCCCCGCAGGATTACCGCTTCGCAGACCTTGCGGCGCAAACGCCAGTAACTCACAGCAGAGTAGAGGAAAAGGGCTGCTATTCCGAAAAGCCAAATCCCCGCTAAAACCGGAATCCATATTTGCAGCGGATTTGCACTTGCGCCCGGTGCGGGCGTGAACGAGCCGCTGATTACTGGGTTGATAACATGATTGAGGGCAGGAACACCCGTCTGGACGGAAGGTGACTGCTCCATCATAATTGTCGGGCTGATTGTTTCTGCGCTCGGTATCAGACTCAGTACACTTTCAATCGAAAACGGAAAAACCATCCGCACAGCGACAATGCCCCAAAGCAGAACATTTACCCATTTGGGAGCTTTTTTCAAGCAAAACCGCAATGTCAAAACCGCAATCACAACCCAGCTTGCGGATATGCTCATATTGACGATTTTTAGAAAGAGTTCGCTCATGTTGCTTCCCCCTTTCGGATCCGGTCGATCATCTGCTGCACTTCGTCAAGTTCGTCATTAGATAAATCCTGCCGTTTGGTAAAGGCAGCGATAAAAGCAGGAAGAGAGCCTTCAAACTTCTTTTCCACCAGTTCATCGATCTCACACGCCTGCGCTTCATCCTTTGATACAAGAGCGGTCACAATACCATCTTCATTTTTCAGTACGCCGCGTTCCCCAAGGCGTTTGATAACGGTATAAGTCGTGGTTCGCTTCCATCCCAACTGTTCCTGACACAGCTTTACAAGCTGCGCAGCGGAAATTGGTTCATGCTCCCACATAATCAGGCAGAAACGATATTCACCCTCATGAATCTTTGGTATCTCCATATGCAAGCCCTCCTTGTCTACTATGGTAGACTCTGTGTATAGTCTACACGATTAGACATTCAAAGTCAATAGAGTT
>CDZV01026757.1_pt1 | contig 27944 bp, 15 predicted proteins | sample 554851 | NCBI WGS metagenome assembly CDZV01 (sample SAMEA3182090, study PRJEB8094) | gut metagenome | biome: human; feature: gut; material: Stool; isolation source: human stools | place: Canada | collected 2013-03-12
CCGCCGTAACCGATGTCGTAGGCCCAGCCGTCACCACCGAAGATCCACACGCTCTTCTTGGTGAAGAGGTCGCCCATATCCCACAGCTTGTGGGCCAGAGCGTGGTTGGCTTCGGACAGGCTGTCCAGGTTGTCCAGGATCTCTTCGCCGAACTTGCGGGAGCCTTCGGCGTCTTCCATGTTGTCCAGCCAGCCCTGCAGGGAGGCCTTCAGTTCGTCGTCGATGCCTTCGGTGGCCAGGGCTTCCTTGACAGCCAGGGCCAGGGCGCCGCGGCGCTGCTTGTAGCCCAGACCGATACCGCAGCCGAATTCGGCGGCGTCTTCAAAGAGGCTGTTGCCCCAGGCGGGACCGAAGCCGTCCTTGTTGGTGGTGTAGGGCGTGGTGGGGGAAGAAGCACCCCAGATGGAGGAGCAACCGGTGGCGTTGGCGATCAGCATGCGTTCGCCGAACAGCTGGGTGAGCACCTTGACGTAGGGGGTTTCACCGCAGCCGGCGCAGGCGCCGGAGAACTCATGCAGGGGCTGCTGCAGCTGGGAACCCTTGACGGTGTCGCGAGCCATCAGGTCGTCCTTGATGGAGACGTTGGCTTCGGCGAAGGCCAGGTTGGCCACCTGGGCGTCGATCTGGGTATCCAGGGGCTTCATGGTCAGGGCGCGCTTTTCAGGCTTGGTGGGGCAGACTTCCACGCAGGAGCCGCAGCCCAGGCAGTCTTCGGCGTACACCTGCATGCGGAACTTCATGCCGGTCAGTTCCTTGCCCTTGGCAGGCACGGTCACGAAGCTTTCGGGAGCGCCGGCCAGTTCTTCGTCATTGGCGACCACGGGGCGGATGGCGGCGTGGGGGCACACGAAGGAGCACTGGCAGCACTGGATGCAGTTGTCGGCCACCCATTCGGGCACGTTGATGGCCACACCGCGCTTTTCACAGGCAGCGGTGCCCAGAGGCATGATGCCGGCGGGTTCCATGGCGGACACGGGCAGCTTGTCGCCGCGCTGGGCCAGGATGGGACGCACCACACCGGCGATGTAGTCGTCGTCGCCGCAATGGCAGACTTCGGCACCTTCGGTGGCGTCAGCCCAGGATTCGGGGTACTTGATCTCGACCAGGGCGTCCATGCCCTTGTCCACGGCGGCGATGTTCATGTTGACGATCTTGTCGCCCTTCATGCCGTAGGTCTTCTTGATGGATTCCTTCAGCAGGGCCACGGCCTTGTCGAAGTCGATCACGTTGGCCAGCTTGAAGAAAGCGGTCTGCATGATCATGTTGATGCGGCCGCCCAGACCCACTTCCTGGGCCACGGCAACGGCGTCAACGTTGAAGAACTTCAGGTGCTTGCGGGCGATGGTGCGCTTCATGGAAGCAGGCAGGTGCTTTTCCATGTCTTCCAGCGACCAGTTGGAGTTCAGCACGAAGGTACCGCCGTCCTTGATGCCGTCCAGAATGTCGTACTGGGTGACATAGGCGGCCTTGTGGCAGGCGATGTAGTCGGCCTGGGTGATGAGGTAGGAAGACTGGATGGGGCTCTTGCCGAAGCGCAGGTGGGACACGGTGAAGCCACCGGACTTCTTGGAGTCGTAAGCGAAGTAGGCCTGAGCGTACATATCGGTGTTGTCACCGATGATCTTGACGGCCTGCTTGTTGGCACCCACGGTACCGTCGGCGCCCAGACCGAAGAACTTGCACTGCACGGTGCCGGCGGGCACGGTGTCGATCTCTTCTTCAACGTCGAGGCTCAGGCTGGTCACGTCGTCGTGGATGCCCACGGTGAAGTGGTTCTTGGGAGCCAGGCCCAGCATGTTGTCGAACACGGCCTTGGCCATGCCGGGGGTGAAGTCCTTGGAGCCCAGACCGTAACGGCCGCCCACGATGGTGGGAGCTTCGCCCTTTTCCATGAAGGCAGTGCACACGTCCTGGTACAGGGGCTCGCCCAGGGAACCGGGTTCCTTGGTGCGGTCGAGGACGGTGATGGTGGTGGCGGTGGCGGGGATGGCCTGCAGCAGGTGTTCGGCCGAGAAGGGACGGAACAGATGCACTTTCACCAGACCCACGCGCTGGCCGCGTTCGTTCAGGTAGTTGACGGTTTCCTGGATGACTTCACAGGAGGAACCCATGCTGATGATCACGCGGTCGGCTTCGGGATGGCCCACGTAGTCGAACAGGCGATGCTTGCGGCCGGTGATGGCGGCCACTTTCTTCATGTTTTCCAGCACGATGCCGGGCACGGCGTCATAGTACAGGTTGCTGGCTTCGCGGTTCTGGAAGAAGATGTCGGGGTTCTGGGCGGTGCCGCGGATATGGGGATGTTCCGGGTTCATGGCATTGGCGCGGAACTCTTCGACCTTGTCCCAGGGAACCAGCTTGCGGATGTCTTCGTAATCGATGGTCTCGATCTTCTGCACTTCGTGAGAGGTACGGAAACCGTCGAAGAAGTGGCAGAAGGGCACGCTGGCGTCAAGGGCGGACAGGTGGGCGACCAGGGCCATGTCCATGCATTCCTGCACCGAAGAGGAGCAGAGGAAGGCAAAACCGGTCTGGCGGCAGGCCATGACGTCCTGATGGTCACCGAAGATGGACAGGGCGTGGGAAGCCAGGGCACGGGCCGAAACATGGAAGACGCCGGGCAGCAGTTCGCCGGCGATCTTGTACATGTTGGGGATCATGAGCAGCAGGCCCTGGGAAGCGGTGTAGGTGCTGGTCAGAGAACCGGCAGCCAGCATACCGTGCACGGCACCGGCGGCACCGGCTTCGGACTGCATTTCACGCACGGTCACGGTCTGGCCCATCAGGTTCTTGCAACCCTTGGCAGCCATTTCGTCCATGACTTCGCCCATGACGGACGAAGGGGTAATGGGGTAAATGGCAGCCGTGTCCGACAGAGCGTAGGCAATATACGCGGTGGCGTTATTGCCGTCCATGGTTTTCATTTTCGCCATCTGTTCCTCCTTGCGCGTCTATCTTGGCGCGCATGTTTTTCCGGAATGGACACACCGGCAAGCGGTGGTCTTGTGCAAACAGAGAGGATCCATCGCATCATGCCGTGGCATGAGGCCGGAGCGGCCCGGGCGGAAGAAGCCCGAAAAAACGGCCGGGACCGTGCCTGTTCGCAATGGATGAGCCCTACCACAAAATTGTTTGTTTGAACAGTCTAATGTGGGCAGGCTGTGAAAAAAAATGCGCAAGCATTTTTGCAAGAGAAACAAAGGAGTTAGAAAGATATTGAGCCGCTGCGGCCCCGCAGGACGCGTGACCGGCGCCTTTGTCTCTCTTCAGGCTGCCTACTAAAAAGGGCGACAAAAGGCAATAACGGAAAATACCATGAAATATGTCATGTGATCATAGCCCGCAAAACGGCGCTGCGCAAGGCTTTGAAGGTCCTCCCGGCAGGGCTTGGGAAGGGGCGGTGCCCTGCCGGTCATGGCACCTTGCTGCGGCAGGCTGCTGACCGGGAAAGCGCAGGGAAGGGAGGCGGGCGAAGAGGCCGTTCCCCGGCCTTCAGGGGCGGTCGGCCGGGTGCCCGGGGCGACTGCCGCCGTGCCGGACAGGGGCCCGCCGGCAGGCCATGAAAAAAGGGGCCCCCTGACGGGCGCCCCTTGAACAGGTCACAAGGACAAACAGCTAGATCTTGCCGCCGGTCTTGAGCACGGCCTGCATGCCGCCGGCGGCGTTGACCACGTCGGTGATGCCGTTGCGGGCCAGGATCAGCACGCTGTCATAGGCGCGCAGACCGGTGTTGCAGATGATGGCCACAGGACGGTCCTTGGGCACTTCGTTGACCCGGCTGGGCATCTCTTCCAGAGAGATGGAGTGCCATTCGGGATGGACGGCCTGCACGGCCTGACCGGCCTTGGCGGGACGGGCGTCGATGAAGAAGATGTTGTTCTCGGCGCGCTTTTCCCACAGCGCCATGAACTCTTCGGAGGTGATGGGCTTCACACGGCCGGCCAGCACGTTGTCGGCCACGTTGGCCACCACGTTGACCACGTCCATGGCGGAGGCGAAAGGCGGCGCGTAGGAGATCTCCAGGTTGGAGATGTCTTCCACGGTGGGCTTGCCGTACTGCAGCACGGCGGCCACGGCGTCGATGCGGGCCTTGAGGGCGTCACCGGCGGTGCAGGCGCCCTGGATGCCCAGCACGCGGCGGTCGCTCTTGTCCACCACCAGTTCCAGGCTCATCATGTTCTTTTCAGGATAGAAGTGGGCGCGGTCCAGCTGTTCCACGGCCACGGAGATGGCGTCATAGCCTTCCTTGCGGGCGCGTTCCACAGTGAGGCCGGCGCCGCAGAAGGACATGTCGAACAGTTTCACGGCCCAGGTGCCCACGAAGCCGGGGAAGCTGGCATCGCCGCCGGCCAGGTTGGTGCCGATGACGCGGCCCTGGCGGTTGGCCATGCTGCCCAGGGGCAGGTAGCCCAGCTTGCCGGTGATGAGGTTCTTGATGGCCACGCAGTCGCCGCCGGCATAGATGTCGGGGTCGCTGGTCTGCATCTTTTCATTGACCACGATGGCGCCGAAGGGGGCCACTTCCAGACCGGCATCCTTGGCCAGCTGGCCGTTGGGCAGGAAACCGGCGGCAAAGATCACCAGCTGGGCGGGCAGTTCGCGCTTGTCGGTGATGACCTTGCACACGGCGCCGTCCTTGCCTTCCAGCTTGACGACCTTTTCAGAGGTGTAGACGGACAGGCCGTGGGCCTCGCAGTCGTGGGCGGCCATCTTGCCCATGTTGTGGGAGAGCACGCCGGGCAGCATCTGGTCCATCATTTCCACCACGCTGACCTTGACGCCCCACATGTCGGACAGGGCCACGGCAGCTTCCAGACCGATGAAACCGCCGCCCACGATGACGGCCTCGTTGACCTGGCCGTGTTCGCAGGCTTTGCGGATGACGTCGGCGGCTTCCAGACGGGTGAGGGTCAGGACGTTCTTCAGGTCGTGACCTTCCACCGGAGGCATGCGCGGGGTGGCACCGGTGGCCAGCACCAGCTTGTCGTAGGGCAGCTTTTCTTCCTCGCCGGTGACCACGTTGCGCACCAGCAGGGTCTTGGCGGCGCGGTCGATGGCCATGGCGCGGGTCTGGTTGCGCACGGTGATGCCTTTCATGGTACGGAAGAATTCGGGGTCACGCACGGTGTGGTAGGGCGTGGCGCGCAGGTCGTCGAGGTTGTTGACCTCGCCGGACACATAATAGGGGATGCCGCAGCCGCCGTAGGAGATGAAGAGGTTTTCATCCACCAGGGTGATCTCGGCGTCGGGCATCAGGCGCTTGCAGCGGCAGGCAGCCTTGGGACCCAGGGCAACGCCGCCGATAACCAGGATTTTCTGTGCCATGATAGACTCTCCTTGTAGAGCATTTGGCGTTTGAAACGCCGGGCGTCTCAAACTTTGTGCCGTCCGGGGACGAGGTCTCTCGCCCGGACACGGGCGGCCGCGGGCGCGGTCGCCGGAGCATGACGCTGTTGTTGGTCGGGCCTCGGGCGGCGACCCTGCGGTCACCGGACGGGGACAGGATACCTGTCCCTAGCGGCCCCGATACTGCCGGGCGTCTCCCACCCGGACGGTGATCTTTTCCCTGTCCATGAACTCCAGCAGGGCGATGAGGTACTTGCGCGAAAGGCCCAGGATCTCCTTGAGGCCGCCCACGTCCAGATCCTCATGGTCGCTGAACCACAGGCGCACCTTGTCCAGGATCTCTTCCACGGCCTCGTTGCCGTAGTAGAGGCCGTCCTTGACGCGCACCAGCTTCTTCTGTTCGCACAGCAGGCGCAGGACGGGCGCCGCCTCCTTGCTGCTCACGCCCAGCTCCTCGAGCACGTCCTTGAGGTTGGGCGGGGTCAGGCCCGCGCTGGTGTGGGCCTCCAGCAGCTTGCGGCTCAGGCCCTCCTGGTCGGAAGCCAGCGTGACCTTGTGGCTGGCCAGGCGCAGGCCGTCGCCTTCGGCCACCAGCAGGCCCTTTTTCTGGGCCGCTTCCAGCACGCGCGCCACCAGACGCTGGGGCAGCTTGTCGCTCCAGCCGGCGCACAGGGCGCCGCTGGGCAGCGAGGGCTTGAGCGGGTTCTTGGCGTGCAGGGCGGCGGCCCTGTCCAGGCAGGCGCGGATCAGGGCCTCGAAATGCAGGCTGGCGATCCACATGCGGCCTTCCTTGTGCCAGCAGATGGCCTCGCCCTGGGAAGACAGCTGGACCAGCTGCTTCTGCAGGGCCGCGGCGCTCTGGCCGGTGAGGGCCTGCAGCTGGCTGTGGCTGGCGCCCGCGCTGCCGCTGAGGCTCAGGGCCGCCCTGGTGAGGTCGAGGCCGGAGTGGGCCGTGATGTATTCGGGTGCGGCCAGTTCGGGCAGACGGGCCAGCAGGTCGAGCTTGTTCTGGAAATCCGGGTCCTTGCGGCGCAGCAGGGGCGGCAGGGGGCTGACGATGGTGCCGCCGGCCACGGTGCGCAGGGGCGAGTAGGCGCGCAGCACGCAATGGTCGCCGAACACGCCCACCATATCGCTGGAGAAGCGCAGTTCGGCCAGGCAGGAATCGCCGGGGGCCAGGCGGTCACGGTCGAAGAAGACCACCCGGGCCGCGCATTCCTGCGTGGCGTGGTGGAAGTGGACCTCGGTACGCTGGCGCAGGGGCCGCGGCGCGGACTTGAGGCACTGCAGACGCACCAGCCAGCGGCGGGAGGGGAAAAGGGTGTCGGGACGGCAGAGGGTGTTGCCGCGATGGATGTCCGTCACTTCCAGGCCCTGCACGTTGACGGCGCAGCGCTCGCCGGCGCGGACCATCTCCACGCTGCTGCCGTGGCGCTGCAGGCTGCGGGCGCGGGTGGGCAGGGCGCCGGGCATGAAGCAGAGTTCGTCCCCTTCGCTGACCGCGCCGGAAATGACCGTGCCCGTGATGACCGTGCCGTGCCCCTTGAGGGTGAACACGCGGTCCACCGGCAGGCGGAAGATGTCGGAGCCGTGCCGGGGCGGCAGGCTGCTGGCGCAGGCCAGGATATGTTCGCGCAGGGCCGGGATGCCCTGGCCCGTGCTGGACGAGACGGGGAAGATGGGGGCGCCTTCCAGAAAAGTGCCCTGCAGGAAGGTGCGCACGTCTTCCTGGACCAGTTCCAGCCAGTCCGCGTCCACCATGTCCACCTTGGTCAGGGCCACGAAACCGTGCCGGATGCCCAGCAGGGAGCAGATCTCCAGATGTTCGCGGGTCTGGGGCATGACGCCTTCGTCGGCGGCGATGACCAGCATGACGAAGTCCACACCGGCGGCACCGGCCACCATGTTTTTGACGAAGCGTTCATGGCCGGGCACGTCCACGATGCCCAGACGCTCGCCACCCGGCATGGGGACCCAGGCGAAGCCCAGTTCGATGGTGATGCCGCGCCGCTTCTCTTCTTCCAGACGGTCACAGTCGATGCCCGTCAGCGCGCGGACCAGAGATGTCTTGCCGTGGTCGATGTGACCGGCGGTACCCAGGATCAGAGCCATTCTACCCCCAGAAAAAACACAGGAGCCCCGCCGGAAACGCCTTGCGGCGGCCCGGTGAGCGGGGACTGTCCCGTGTACGGAACTGGCTTTCAGTGTACGCCAGAGAGCGGGGCTTTGCAAACGGCTGCGGCGGACGACCGGAGAAGTTTCAGGCCTCCAGCACTCTGGTGAAAAATATCACAATTAGAGCCATGGTACGATTTTGTTCAAAAATAATCATCAAATACAGATCATTATGAACAGCGTCCTGGCTATGCCCTGTTTACCGGAGAACGAGTGCCGCCGGCAAACAAATACAAGAAAAAAATAAGGGGAATGTCCGAAGGGCCCTGGCGGGGGCAGGAAGGGCAGCTCCGCAAGGGCCGGGGACGGAAGAAAAGTTTTTTTGCCGTCCGTTCCGTACGGCAAAGCCTTTTGTTCACAAGGCTGCACGGTCTGCGGGGCACACAGCGGTGCCCCGCGGAAGTCCCGTTAATCCGGCAACTGCTCCAGCCATTGCCGGGTGGCGTCGATGAGCTTGCGGGGCGTGGAAGCCCCAGCGGTAAGGCCCACACGCCCCTTGCCGGCAAAGTCTTCGGCCCGCAGTTCTTCGGCCTGTTCGATATGATAGGTGCTGATGCCGCTCTGGGCCGCCAGATCGGCCAGACGGCGGGTGTTGCCGCTCTGGCGGCCGCCCACTACCACCATGGCATCCACCTGGGCAGCGATGCTGCGGGCCTCTTCCTGGCGTTCGCGGGTGGCATCACAAATGGTGGCCAGCACCTTGAGCCGGGGCAGGCGGTCGCGCAGTTCCTTTTCCAGCTGTTCGAAGACGGAACGGTCCTGGGTGGTCTGGGAGGCCAGCACATAGGAACGTTCCGGGTCCACATGCAGGGCGGCCAGTTCGTCACGGCTGCCGAACACATGGGCCGGTCCGTGGGCATAGGAGACAAGGCCGCGCACTTCGGGATGGTCGGCCTCACCGAAAAGCAGCAGCTCCTCGCCGTCGCGGGTGGCACGTTCGATGGCCAGCTGGGCGCGCTTGACCTTGGGACAGGTGGCGTCCACCACGTCGGCGCCGGTGGCGCGGACGGCCTCCTCCACCTGACGGGTGATGCCGTGGGCGCGGATGAGGACCCTGTCCGTGGCGTTGAGCTGGGAAGGATCCTGAGCGCAGAAGACCTCCAGGGCCTCATAGTCGGCCAGGACCTGCGGGTTGTGGATGATGGGGCCCAGGGTGCAGGTGCGGCCTTCGCAGGGCTGTTCCAGAGCGGTATCCAGTTTTTGCAGGGCCAGGCCGACCCCCATGCAGAAACCGGCGGTCTTGGCGCGGATGACGTCCATAGTTCTCTCCCGGAAAAGATTCTTTGCGGCAGTGTTCCGTGAGAGAGAGGCCCTGTCAAGGGGAAGGGGCGCTCGCGCTGTGCGGGAATCGCCGCCGGATGGCGGATGCTGCCTGGCATCCGGGCGGGTCCGCCTGTGCTGTGGCAAGGGCGGCACGGCACCTTCGGCACACACCGTCCTATCGACACGCTCGATATACGGGAAAGGGGCAGAGCCTGTGAGCAGGTGCGTCTGTGATTGCACGGGGATACAGGACGCCTGCCTGTGGGGGACGGGGCAGGCAGGGGAAATCCCGTCCGGCAGGCGGCGGATGGCTCCCCGGCTGGAGAGGAGATGAAGAAGGCTGTCCAGGAAGGCAAAGGAAAGCGCGGGGGAGAGAAGACCGGAACTCCCCGTCGAGCGTCCTGTGCGGAGCACGGGACGCCGTGAGCGGTTTTTGAAGGATGGGGGAGTTTGAGGGGGAAGGGGACTTTTTTCCGCTGGAAAAAGTCCCCTTTCTCCTCAACAGATCTTGCCGTTTATTCCGGCAAAAAGCGGTCCATCAGCTCGTGCAGACCTTCCCAGGACGTGCAGCGGCAGAGCTCGAGGCGCAGGGCCTTGACGCCGGGCAGGCTGCGCACATAGCGGGGCACCACGCTGCGCATCTTCCAGAGGGCGGCGCGACCGGGACAGAGTTCCTGGGCCAGTTCCATGTGGCGCAGGACCATGGCCCGCAGGGCGGCCGGTGAGGGGGGCTGGGGCTCCTCGCCCCGGCAAAGGCGGAGGTGGTCGTCGAAGATGGCCGGGCCGTGCATGGCGCCCCGGGCGTACATGACCGTATCCACGCCGGTCTGCTCCAGCACGCGCAGGCCGTCCCGGGCGCTGAACAGGTCGCCGCTGGCGATGAGGGGGATGTCCAGGGCCTGCTTGAGCTCGGCCAGCACCTCGTGGGCGGCCTCGCCGCCGAAGCCCTGGCGCGCCGTACGCGGGTGCAGGGTGATCCAGCCCGCGCCCAGATCCTGGAGGCGCAGGGAAAGGTCGCGCCAGACATGCCTTTGGCTGTCCAGGCCCAGACGGATCTTGAAGCCCACCCGTCCGGGACCGGCGGCCTGGAGCATGGCGCGGGCCACTTCGAGGGCATTGGGCACATCGCCCAGCATGGCGGCCCCGGCCCCCTGTTTGAGGACCTTGGCCACCGAGCAGCCCATGTTGAGGTCGAACCAGCCGTAGCCCACATCGCGGAGCATCTCCACGGCCCGTTGCAGGAAGGAGGCCTCGGCGCCGAAAAGCTGGACCACCAGCGGCTGGTCCTCGGGCAGGCTCTGCAACAGCTCGTCGGTGCCGGGGCTGCGGTAGACAAGGCCCTTGGCGCTGACCATCTCGGTCACGCAGACCGCCGCGCCGTACTGGCGGCAGAGCAGGCGGAAGGGCAGGTCGCTGTAGCCGGCCAGGGGCGCCAGCCAGGGGTACTCCCGGCCGAAGGGCAGGCTGTCGGGGTTGGCCGGGGATTCCGGCAGGAAAAACGCTTTGTGCATCATCAATGTTCCGTAGTGCGGGACGCAGGGTCTTCGGGTTGCATCTGTTGCAGGCGCTGCTGCGCCAGCTGGTCCACGCTGCGGGGGGCAGCGGCCGTGGGGCAGGCGGGACCGGGGCAGGATTCCTCGGGGCAGCCGGTGTGGCAGCAGATATGCCTGTTCAGCATGTCCACGCCGATGCGCAGGCCGTCGCCCAGGGTATCGGCCACAAAGCCGTCGCTCAGGCAGTCGATGACGCCCGTGCGGCCGAGGATGTCGCGCACGTTGCGGCTGCCCACCACCAGGACCACCGGCACACTGCGGGCATAGCAGCGTTCGAGGAACTGCTCAAGGGCATGGGCGCCGGAGGCATCCAGCCAGAACACGCGGGTCAGGTGCAGGACCACCAGACGGGGCGGCGTGTCGTCCTCTTCGTAGAGCTGGCGCTCCAGCTCATGGATGGCGCCGAAGAAGAGCGTGCCTTCGATGACGTAGACCACCAGGCCTTCGGGCATGTTGTCCGGGGCATAGCGCATGAGCGGGTCCGTGGCCCGCAGGCGGCGTACCCGGGGATGGGCCGCCTTGTAGATGAAGAGGGTCAGGGAGAGCAGCACGCCGATGAACACGGCCCGCTCCAGATCGAGGAGCAGGGTGGACGCGAAGGTGATGAGCAGCACCCAGCGGTCGATGCGCGTGGCCCGCAGGCAAAGGCGGATGGCCGGGATGTCGATCATGTTCACCGAGATGAGCAGCAGCACGCCCGCCAGGGCAGGCATGGGCAGCCAGCTGACCAGCGGCGCCATAACGAAGAGCATGGGCAGGGCCAGCAGGCCCGAAAAGACCGTGCCCATGCGGCTGCGCCCGCCGCTGGTGACCACCAGGGCGCTGCGGGTGAAGGAGCCGCAACCGGGGATGCCGGAAGTGAGGCCCGCGGCGATGTTGCCGAGGCCCTGGCCGATGAGTTCCTGGCTGCCGTCGAAGCGGTCGCCGCGGATGCCCGCCAGCTGCTTGCCGATGGCCAGGGATTCCACGGCGCCCAGCAGGGCGATGGCCAGCGCGGGCATGAACAGGTCGCGGATGGAGGCCATGTCGAAGGCCGGGGGCAGGGAAAGGGGCGGGACCACGCTGGGGATGGCGCCCACCAGGCGCACGCCCTGCTCGTGGAGACCCAGCAGGGCCGAGACGGCGGAGATGATGACCAGGGCCGCCAGGGTGGCCGGGAAGCGGCGCGAGATGCGCTTGAAAAGCAGGATCAGCAGGATGGTGCCCCCGGAGACCAGCAGGCACCAGATGTTGAGATGAGTGAAGTTGTGGATGACGTGATCGATCTGGGGGAAGAATCCCTGTGCCTGGGAGGAGGGCAGGCCCAGCGCGGTCTTGAGCTGGCCCGACGCGATGAGCAGGGCCGCACCGGCGGAGAAGGCCACCATGACCGAATGGGAGATGAAATTGGCCAGCTCGCCCAGACGGGCAAGGCCCATGCCCACCTGGATGAGGCCGCAGAGCAGGGCGATGCCGAAGATGTAGGGCATGCGGGCCTCTTCGGGCAGACTGGCCACGGTGATGCCGCCGATGCTGACCGTGCTCATGGTGGTGAACAGCACCATGGAGATGGCGTTGGTGGGGCCGGCGGCCAGATAGCGGGCCGACCCCCAGAGGGCGGCCACGATGACCGGCAGCATGCAGGCATAGATGCCGTATTGCGGGTGCACCCCGGCGATGAGGGCATAGGCCATGGCCTGGGGGACGGCCATGGGGGTGACGGTGAGCGCGGCGACGAAGTCGGCGCGGAAGTCGCGCAGGCTGTAGTGACGCAGTTCGTTCAGGAAGGGGAAGAGGCGGGCGGCATTCATGGCGGCGCTCCGAGGTATGGAAGGTGACGGGCCCGGAAGGGCGACGCCCGGCAGGACAGGGCGCCGGAAAAAAACGGCGCATGTCCCCGCAGGGCGGGCGGCATCGTGACAGGAAAGGGGCAGGGTATCCCGACGGCGTGCGCCGTGTGGCGTACGGTTCCGCCGTCCTGGCAGGGGACGGCGGCGTTACGGGGGATCGGCCTGCCCCGGCCTAGTCGTGGGAGTCGTCTTCCAGCTTGAGGACGTCCTGCCCCAGTGCGTAGCGCATGAGGGAAGGACGCTCCGCGGATTTTTTCAGGGAGCCGATGATGCGGGTCATGCGGCGGGTGCCTTCCAGCACGCCGCCCAGATGCCCGGCCAGTTCCGTCAGGTCGGCGCGGGCCAGGATCTTTTCCAGTTCCAGGGCCAGGCGCTGGCCGCGTGAATCCTCGTGGAACTCCGCACGCAGTTCGCGGGAAAGGCGCAGGGCACGGGAAAGGTTGTTGTCGATGTCTTCCACCAGCTCGCCGCAGTATTCGGCCTGGTTGCGCATGATGTTCAGGGCATTGTTGCCGTAGTGGGCCATGGCGCCGGCGGCCTTTTCCAGCGTGTCGCGGGCCACGGCCAGGCGGCGGCCCGTGGTCAGGGACACGATGCGGGCGCATTTGGACAGGAAGTGGGCGTCGTACATCTCGAAGCCGTATTCCCGCTGGGTGTAGAGCAGCACCAGGCCGAAGGGCGGCCGGTCGTTGCGTTCGCGCAGCACGAAGGCCAGACGGGAACGGTAGCCCGCCTTGTAGACCACGCAGTCGAAGGACTCGCCGCCGCGTTCGATGCCCCGCAGGTTGTTGGACACCACATGCCGGGCCGAGCCTTCCTTGACCGTGCGCATGACCGGGTGGTTGCGGATGCCTTCTTCCAGGGCGGGGACCACCATGGGGATGCCGCCGCCGTCACGGCGCGCGGCGGCCTGCACCACCCACTCGCCCTGGGGGTTGCGCAGACGGCAGACATAGAGGTCGGCATGCAGGGCATGGACCAGGATCTCGGCGCTCTGGCGCAGCACTTCTCCGGGGGGCGCCATATGGTCGGCCATGGAGAGCAGGTCGTTGGAGACACGCAGCAGGGTCTCCGTCTCGCTCTGCATGGCGGCGACGGAGGAGAGCAGCTGGAGCAGCGAGCGCCAGCTGCGCAGGGGCACGGCCCGCACATCGGGCTGGTAGCCGCGCTTCAGGGAGCGGTAGGCGGCCCGGATAAGGGCGATGATGGCAGGACGCACTTCGGGCGGCGCGTGTCTGACGATCTCGGTGATGGCTTCGCGCGGGGTGCGCAGGGAGTGGTATGACACGAAAATTCTCGCTTGGCGGCAGGTCCGCCCTGAAGATCTTATGAAATAAGGACAACGTTCAGAATAACAATATCGCAACCTTTGTCAATGCGCGTGCCGTCTTGCACGAGGTCCCGTCCCGGCCGTACGCCGGAGCGGGGCGGCGGAAAAGAGTTGAGTCCCGGAACAAAACATCGTACAAGCAGGCCATTCAGACTGAAACCGCACATCTTGCGGATGATCCAAGGAGAACTCCCCATGCGTATTCGTTTCCTCGTCCTTTCCCTGCTCGTCCTCTGCCTCGCCGTCAGCGGCTGCCAGCAGCCCCAGGAACCCGCCGTCAAGGTCGGCGTGGTCGATATGAACCGCCTGCTGCGTGACAGCGAGCCCGGCAAGGAAGCCAGCCGCTTCCTGGAAGGCATGCAGAAAGAGATCCAGCAGCAGATCGACGACGTGCAGGCCCGTCTGGGCAAAGACCCCGAGAACGAAGCCCTGCAGCGTGAACTGCAGGCCATCTACATGGGTGGCCAGCAGCGCATCAACGCCGAACAGCAGAACGTGGTCAGCCAGCTGCTGGACCTGACCCAGCGTCTGGTGAACAACTACCGCAAGGCCAACGGCCTGAGCGTGGTGCTGGGCACGGACGTGGCCGTGGCCTATGATCCCGCCCTGGACGTGACCAATGCCCTGCTGGACGAAATGAACAAGCAGAAGGTCAACTTCGTGTCCGTGAGCAACCCCCAGCCCGAAGCTCCCGCCGCGGCCGAAGCTCCCGCCGACGAAGCGCCCGCCAAGGCCGCCCAGGACACCAAGGCCGCGGAGAAGCCCGCTGAAAAGCCCGCTCCCGCCGCCGAAAAGCCCGCTGCCGAAAAGGCCGCTCCGGCCGAAGCCAAGGCCAAGTAGCCCCAGTCTTCGATGCTATCCAAGAGCCCCGGTCCTTCCGGGGCTCTTTTTGTCTCTTCCGTCCGGCGGCATCCAGGTGCCGCACGGCGGGAGGTATTTTTGAGGGAACAATGAAAGACTTTGAAAAATTCATCGACGGTTTCAGGAACTTCCGCCGCTTCTACTTCGATGCGGAGAACGACTACTACACGTCCCTGAACAAGGGGCAACATCCCAAGGCCATCGTCATCGCCTGCAGCGATTCCCGTGCCGATCCGGCCCTGCTCATGGGCTGCGACCCGGGCGACATCTTCGTGGTGCGCAACGTGGCCAACCTGGTGCCCCATGCCGACGACGCCCTGCGTCGCGATGCCGTGCTGGCCGTGCTGGAATACGGGGTGCACCACCTCAAGGTGGAGCATATCATCGTGCTGGGGCACTCCGGCTGCGGCGGCATCCAGGCCCTGCTGAACCCCGAATCGCTGCATGACGAGAGCTTCGTGGCCAACTGGGTCTTCATGGCCGCGCCCGCCCTGGAACGGATGCGCGAGGACGTGCGCGACGAGAGCCCGGCCGACCGGCAGCGCCACTGCGAAGAGGCCGCCATCCTGGTCTCCATCGACAACCTGCTCTCCTACCCCTGGATCCAGGAACGGGTGGCCGCCCACGAGCTGTCGCTGCACGCCTGGTATTTCGACATGTCGCAGGGCTCCCTGCTGGCCTATTTCCCGGACAGCGAGACCTTCGAGCCCCTGGTGGCCCACTGCCGCCAGTGCGGGGCCCTGGACGCCGCCTGTGGCTGCCATGCGCATGGCGTCCAGGCCTAGGACAGGCCCGGCGCCTGTCCTCCCCATACGCTGAGAAATGGCCCGGCAGTACGGATGCAGGGCCTGTCCCGGATGGCGGCAAGGCCGCTGTCCGGCAGGCTCCCCCGTACTGTCCCGGGCTTTTTTATGGTGCCCGGTTTTGTAGCCTGCGCTTCTGGACATCCGCCCGGGAGAAGCATAAGCAAGGGCATGATCGAAGCATTTTCCGCCGTTGTTCCTGTGTTCCTGCTCATCGGTCTGGGCGTCTGCCTGGATCTTTTCCGGGCCCTGCCCGAGAACGCCAACCAGACCCTGAGCCTCTATGTCCTCAACGTGGCCCTGCCGCTGCTGCTGTTCCAGATCATGGCCACCGCGCCCCTGGAGAGTTTTGCGCATCCGCAGTTCTGGCTGGGCGTCATCGCCGCGCAGTTCCTCATCTACGGGGTCTGTTACGCGGCCGACCGCATCCTGGCCCGCCACGACAGCGCGGCGGCGACCGTGACGGCCCTGGGCGGCTGTTTCTGCAATGCCGCCTTCGTGGGCATCCCCGTCATCACCAGTGCCCTGCCGGGCAATGCCGAGGCCCTGTTCGTGGCCGGCCTGTTCACCATCACGCCCAATCTTCTGTTCGTGGTGGGGCAGGTGCAGCTGGCCGCGCATGATCCTTCCCGCTCCATGCCGCAGGGGCGCAAGGCCGTGCTCTTGCATGTGCTGCGCTATTCGCTGCTGTACAATGCCGTGTTCTGGGGCATGGCGGGCGGCGTGCTGGTCTCGGCCCTAGGGCTGGGCCTGTGGGATCCGCTGAACAGGGCCGCCGAGCTGGTGGGCCATACGGCCGCCCCCTGTATGCTCGTGACCCTGGGCCTGACCCTGCGGGAGCGGCTGGCCGTGGTCCTGCGGCACGCGGGCGGCCATGCGCTGCTGCGCCAGACGGCCCTGCAGATCTGCAAGCTGGTGGTGCAGCCCCTGGTCTGCTGGGGCATCCTGGCCGCGCTGGGCGTGGAAGGCCTGTGGCTGGCCGTTTCGGTCATCATGGCCGCTTCCGGCTCCGCCCTGGTGGTCCCCGTGCTGGCGGACGTGCACCATGCCGGTCCTGAGGAGGCGACCCTGACGGCCCTGGTCTCCAATGGTCTGAGCCTGTTCTCGCTGAGTTTCTTCATCTGGGTGATGCGTCTGCTGGGCCATATCTGATGCGCCTGGACGGCCTTCCTGCCGTGCCGGTGTCCTGACTGGGGATGCAGGGGCGGCAGAGGGGCGCCCGCCGACGTGCGCCCTGCGGGGCCTTGTCCTGCAAAGCGCTCCACACTGCTGGATAAAATTCTATCGAAGCCCGGTCGATACCGGGCTTTTTCAATAGGTTATATATTGTTTGGTTAAACAAACAATTTTCTGGACAAGCGGAGGAAAGAGGCGCATCTTTCCCCTCACCGCAAGCGACATCCTCCGGGAGAGCCACACTACGGTCCGCATGGAGGTGTCGTATGGAAGCATTCTACGCTGTTCTTCCCGTCTTTCTGCTCATAGCCGTGGGGGCTGCGGTCCACATGACCGACGTGCTGCCGGAGAATACCGGCGCGGCCATGGGCCTTTATGTGCTCAAGCTGGCCCTGCCCGTGCTCATGCTGCATATCCTGTCCGGTGCGAGCCGTCTGGATCTGGCCCACGGCGGTTTCTGGCTGGGCGTCATCGGGGCGCAGATGCTGTGCTATCTGCTGGGCTACGCCGTGGACAGGCTTTTTTCCCGGCGGGGGACGGGCCCGGCCATCATCTCCGGCCTGGCCTGCAGCGCCAGCAACACGGCCTTCGTGGGCCTGCCCATCGTGGCCGGCCTGCTGCCGGGCAATCACGAAGCCATGGTGGTGGCCGGGCTGGCGGCCCTGACGCCCAATGTGGTGGTCATCATGGCCCAGATCCGCATGGACTGTCTGGCAGGTTCCGCGGCCTGGGGCGACGGCCGGGGCCGCATCTGGAAGCTGCTGCGTTTGTTCCTGCTGGGCAACCCCCTGCTGCTGGCCACGCTGGCGGGCCTTGCCCTGGCCTGTTCGGGGCTGGGGCTGTGGCAGCCGCTGGATCACGCCGCAGAGCTCATCGGCAGTACGGCCGCGCCCTGCATGCTGCTGGCCCTGGGCTTCGACCTGCGCCAGAAGCTGGTGCTGGCCCTGCGCCGCAACGGCGGGCATACGGTGGTCCGGCAGACCTGGCTCCTGCTGTGCAAGCTGGGCATCCATCCCCTGATCTGCTGGGGCATCATGCATCTGGCAGGCCTGCCGCCGCTCTGGCTGGGCGTAGCCGTGCTCATGTCCGCCACCGGTACGGCCCTGGTGGCTTCGGTGCTGGCCGAGGTCTACAGCGCCGTGCCCGAAGAGGCGGCCCTGACCGCCGTACTGAGCAATGCCGCCAGCATGGTCAGCCTGATGCTGTTCATCTTTCTGCTGCAGGGGGCGGGCTGCCTGTAGGGAAGGGTATCAGGAAGCGAAGATGTGAGATCGCCGTCTGCACGGCTGAGAGCACGTCCGCTGATGGTGCGGACAAGGAGGCCCCTGGCCGGCTCAGTCGTCCAGCGCGGCGCAGGCATCTTCCTGCTGGCCGCGGTAGAGCAGCTCGTCGGTCATCTCCAGCAGTTCGCCCACGATGCCGCCCCCGGTCATGGGATGCCCGAACAGGGCCTCGCGCTGGTTGGTGAGGCCGCGCCGGTCCACGGCGTCGGGCATGGTGGGGGAGAGGGTCTCGCGCAGGCGGCAGGCCAGCAGATAGCCCTCGGCGCCGGGCAGGAAGATGTCCGTGAGGGCCGCGAAGCGGGCGCGCATGCCGTCCCAGGCGGCCAGGGTGTCCGGGCCGGGACGCAGGCCGCAGAGCACGCGCAGGGACGAATACAGGTTGTTGCAGACCGCGCCGGGCAGGCCGGGGCGCCAGCCCCAGAGCCAGGGGGTGCGTTCGAAAAAGAGGTTGTGCTCCACGCCCAGATCCAGCAGCTCGCGCATGCCGTGCAGCAGGGTGCGCAGGGGGGCCGTCTGCGGCGTGTCGGGCCAGCGGAACGCGGCCTTGCGGTGCAGGTCCCAGGCGGGCACCAGCTCGCGCTGCGGCGCAAGACCGGCCAGCACGCGCAGCAGATGGGCCAGCCAGGCATTGGCATCGGGGCTGTCCGGGGTCTCCAGATGGGAATAGCTGAGGACGTAGCGGCCTTGGCCGTAATTGCCCGCCACCATCAGGGGCTGGCCGTCGAGGAAGTCCGCCGAGACGTTGACCCCGTACAGGTCCTTCCAGGCTTCGAAGACAGGGGCAGGGATGCGGCTCAGGGGCAGGTCGGCCAGCCAGAAGTCCGTATCCGGCTGACGGTAGGAGGCCAGGATGCTGACCCGTTCGTCGGCTTCCGGGGCGAAGCGGCCGGGCCACCAGACGGGCAGGGACGGCACGTGGCCATCATCCCGGGGCGGGCGGCAGTTGCCGCAATGGCGGCAGTCGTCGTCATGGCCGTGGGCGCAGCCGCGCCAGTGCGGCGGCACCAGGGCGCACGCCTCGTCGCCCAGCGGCGGGCGCAGCGGATCGGGAGCAGCCCCGTCCGGGAAGGCTTTGGGAAAATCCGGCCGCACGGCGGGCAGGTCGCGTGCCATGCAGGAGCGCACCCGCATGTGGGCATGGCCGGAGATGAGATGGTGCAGACGCTCGGGATAGGGCGCGCGGCCCCAGGGGCAGAGCCCCAGCCCGTCCTGGCTGCGGTGCTGGCTCAGGGCCAGTCCGGCGCCGCCGCAAAAGCCCAGGTAACGGCCGCCTTCGGCCAGATAGTCGCGCACGGCCTGCCGCCCCTTCTCGCCCAGGGCCCGCGCCTTGAGCCGGGCGTTGCCGCCGGGGACAAGCAGGAGCGGGGCCGCTCCCCGTTCCTTGCCGGGCGTGCCCTGCGGGCATGGCTTGCGAAAAAGCGCGCCATTGGCTATGTCTTGTCCCTTGACCAGACGACAGGGCAGTCCCAGCGCGCACAGGGCGCGCCAGACCATAAGGCCCCAGATATGGGACGCGTCCCAAAGAATACATACAGGGTTGGCGGCACACATAACAGCGTACTATGGCCGCCTTTCATGGAGAAAGCAAGATGGCGGATACCCTCCCCAAGGGCTACGAGCCCCATGACGTGGAAGCGCGCTGGCGCGACCACTGGCAGGACAACAGGACCTTCACACCCGACCCGGATGCCCAGGGCGAACCCTTTTCCATCGTGATCCCGCCGCCGAACGTTACCGGCGCCCTGCACATCGGGCATGCCCTGAACCAGACCCTCATCGACGTGCTGTGCCGTCATGCCCGCCAGAAGGGCAAGAACGTGCTGTGGGTGCCCGGCACCGACCACGCCGGCATCGCCACCCAGAACGTGGTGGAGCGCGCTCTGGCCAAGGAAGGCAAGACCCGTCAGGACCTGGGCCGCGAAGCCTTCATCGAGCGCGTGTGGCAGTGGCGCGAAGACTACGGTCACCGCATCCTCAACCAGATCCGCGCCCTGGGCGCTTCCGTGGACTGGACGCGCCTGCGCTTCACCATGGACGAAGGCCTGTCCGCCGCCGTGCGCAAGGTCTTCGTGCAGCTCTACAACGAAGGCCTGATCTACAAGGGCGACTACATCATCAACTGGTGCTCGCGCTGCCATACGGCCCTGGCCGATGACGAAGTGGAACACGAGGCCCACAAGGGCAAGCTGTGGAAGATCCGTTACCACCTGGCCGACGGCTCCGGCAGCATCACCATCGCCACCACCCGTCCCGAGACCATCCCCGGCGACACCGCCATCTGCGTGCATCCCGAGGACGAGCGCTACCAGCACCTGGTGGGCAAGACGGCCATCGTGCCCGTGCTGGGCCGCGAGATCCCCATCATCGCCGACAGCTACGTGGATCGCGAGTTCGGTACCGGCGCCCTCAAGGTGACCCCCTGCCACGACCACAACGACTGGGCCCTGGGTAAGAAGCACGATCTGGAATTCCTGCAGGTCATCGACGAAGACGGCATCATGAAGGCCGAGTCCGGCCCCTACGCCGGTCTGAAGAAGGAAGACTGCCGCACGAAGATCGTGGCCGACATCGAAGCCGCCGGCGACCTGCTGGCCGTGGAAGACCTGGACAACTCCGTGGGCCACTGCTACCGCTGCCACACCGTGGTGGAACCGCATGTGTCCACGCAGTGGTTCGTGGCCACCACCAAGATGGCTCCCGCCGCCCGCAAGGCCGTGCCCGAACTGACCCGCATCCTGCCGGAATCCTGGGCCAAGACCTACTATCACTGGCTGGACAACATCCGCGACTGGTGCATCAGCCGCCAGATCTGGTGGGGCCATCGCATCCCCGCCTGGACCTGCGCGCAGTGCGGCGAGCTCATCGTGGCCGAGCACGACCCCAGCTCCTGCCCCAAGTGCGGCTGCACTGACCTGAAGCAGGACGAGGACGTGCTGGATACCTGGTTCTCCTCGGCCCTGTGGCCCTTCTCCACCATGGGCTGGCCCGAGCAGACCAAGGATCTGGCCACCTGGTACCCCACCAGCGTGCTGGTGACCGGTTTCGACATCATCTTCTTCTGGGTGGCCCGCATGATGATGATGGGCCAGCACTTCATGGGCCAGGTGCCCTTCCACGACGTGTACCTGCACGCCCTGGTGCGTGACGAGACCGGCCGTAAGATGTCCAAGTCCACGGGCAACGTCATCGACCCGCTGGAGATGATCGACAAGTACGGCTGCGACTCCCTGCGCTTCACCCTGACGGCCTTTGCCGCCATGGGCCGCGACATCCGCCTGTCCGAAGCCCGCATCGAAGGCTACCGCCACTTCGTCAACAAGCTGTGGAACGCCGCCCGCTTCGCCCTCATGAACCTGCCCGAGACCGCGCCCGCCCCGGTGGCCCTGGAAAGCGTGGAAGGCCTGCACCACCAGTGGATCCTGCACCGTCTGGAGCAGGTCAAGCAGGACATGAACAAGGCGCTGGAGGAATACCGCTTCAACGACGCCGCCCAGCTGGGCTACAAGTTCCTGTGGAACGAGTTCTGCGACTGGTATCTGGAACTCATCAAGCCCGACATGCAGGACGAGGCCCGCAAGCCCGTGGCCCAGTATGTGCTGTGGGTGGTGCTGCGCGAGCTGCTGCTCCTGCTGCATCCCATCATCCCCTTCGTCACGGCCGAGATCTGGAACGCCCTGCCCGTGCCCGCCGGCGAGCAGCCCACGGACATCGCCCTGGAGCTCTATCCCGCCGCCCGTCCCGGCTGCCTGCATGAAGCCGAGGCCGCCCGCATGGAACTGGTGCAGGGCATCATCGTGGCCGTGCGCACCATCAAGGCCGAGCTGAACATCAGCCCCAGCCACAAGGTGAGCCTGATGCTGCATCCTGTGGACGAGGCCCAGGCCGCCCTGCTGGAAAGCTGCCGCCAGATGATGACCACCCTGGCCCGCCTGGAAGACCTGCGGATCGGTGCCGACCTGCACGCTCCCAAGGCTTCCGCCTCCTCCGTGGTGGGCGGCTGCCAGGTCATCGTGCCCCTCAAGGGCGCCGTGGACCTGGCCGGAGAACTGGCCCGTCTGGACAAGGAAATGGCCAAACTGGAAAAGGATCTGGTGGGCGTGCAGAGCAAGCTGCACAACGAAAGTTTCGTGAGCCGCGCTCCCGCCCAGGTTGTGGAACGCGAACGCGCCCGTGCCGAACAGCTGCTGGATGCCAAGGCCAAGATGCAGGCCCTGCGCCAGCGCTTCAGCGAAGCCCTCAACGAGGAATAAGGAACAACGTCATGAAGATGTCCGCCGTTGCCACGCCCCCCATGCTCTGCGCTTCCGGGCGCGGAGCGGTGGGCGTCGTGCCCGGCGCGGTCGTCGCCTCCGGTCTTTCGGGCCGGAGGCCGGCGGCCGCGCCGCTGTTTTGTCTGCTGCTCCTGCTGGTGTTCTGCCTGTCCGCCCTGCCGGCCCGTGCCCATGTGGTGGACGAGCTGGCCCCCCTGCTGGACAGCGATGCCATCGTGAACAGCATCCAGGATATCGGCCTGCTCAAGAAGGCCGGTTTCATCTATCAGCCCGACCTGACCATCACAGGCGAGATGTGCCCCGTGGACGGCAGCCAGGACCAGCTGGCCGTGCTCAGCGGCATGCTGGCCGCTGACAGGATGTATGCCTTCTATTTCGGCGATGTGTCCGACGCGGCCAAGAAGAACGAGCTGCTCCAGCAGCTGGTGGGCAAGCCCCTGCCCACGCTGAACAGCAAGGACATGGCCCGCATCCGCAAGGCCCCGCACAGTCAGGAGTCCGCGAACATTCTGGCGCGCTTCCGCCAGCAGGAGCTTTCCCGTCTGCTGGAGGCCGCCCGTCAGGACGACCAGCTGCTGCGCCTGCTGGGGGCGCATCTGTACGGCCTTTATCTGGAGCGCCTGTACATGGCCTCGGTCATGGTGCTGGCCGCTGCGGAAAGCGACACGCTGGAGCCGCTCTATCAGGTGCATACCGGTCTGGCCACCCGGCACGGCAAGGCCCTGGAGATCCTTGGCAAGAAGGGCTTGCTGGGCCTGGAAGACTGCGAGGCCCGCGCGGCTCTGGTCAAGAAGCTGCAAGGCCTGCTGACCGCCAACAAGGGGCAGCCTACGCTGGAAGGCCTGCGCGAGATCGTCTCGCTGGTACAGGAGGAGCGTGCGTTCTTCCTGACGCCCTGCCCGCTGCCGCAATAAGAATGTTTTGTGAGGGGGGAGAAGGAAACCTTTTTGGGGAAAAGTTCCCCCGCCCCCTCGCGCTCCCCCCCCTTCAAAAACCGCTCATACGGGTTGGGAAAAGAGACACGAGCATCCTGCAGGTCTGGGGAGGACGCCTCCCCATGGATCAGGTGTCCTTCAGACAGACAACAAACGACAGGGGCAGGCCGAGGCCCGCCCCTGGATAAGGTTTGAAAAGAAGGGATGCGTGGAGAAGACCGCCTGTCCGTGCTGACGCCTTATGCCTTCACATAGCTGCTGAGGCCCCGGTGGATCTCCCTGGCCTCGTCCGTGAACAGGGCATCGAGACCGGCCACGCCCTTGGTCTTGAAGCCCGCCAGACCGGTGTTCAGGCGCTGCATCTCCAGATTGCCGCCGTTGAGGGCCACCTGCTGGAAGATCTGCTGGTCCATGGAGCTGCGCGGGGCATTGAAGGGCGGCAGCAGGCCGCCGTTCTCGTGCATCTGCAGGGCCAGGGTCTTGCAGGCCACGTCCATCTGCCCGGTACGGTCCTTGCCGCTCTTGCAGTTGAACAGCGGCATCATGCCCATGATGTGCCCCAGCATGGCCAGACGCGCAGGCAGGCGATAGGGGTCGGCCCCGCTCATCCTGTAGCCTCCGGCGGCCCAGAGGGCGTGGATCTCGTAGCGCAGGGCCTGTATGTTCTGCCTGTCCCTGGCGGAGATGTCCGACCGCGCAAGATAGGTCTCCACCATCCCGCCGAGCATGTCGTCCCCGAAAAGCAGGGCCATGGCTTCCCTGTTGTACCGGTCGGACGTGCCCCAGCCGCCGATCAGGCCCTGGAGCCCGCCCTGCGCGCCGGTGTTCACGCCGAAATTGAAGGTGAGTACCTGCGGCCTGACCTTGACCGCCCTTTCCTCCCCGTCAGGCAGGACCACGTTCACCGTGCAGGTGCCGTCAGGCCCGCAGGCATCCTTCCACGAAGCGCATTGCTCGGCCAGATAGGTCTTTTCCGACGTGCCGAAGATCTCGCGCGGCACATCGGGCGTGACCAGACTGGTGGAAAGCAAAGGCAGGTCGATGACGGCATCGGGGTTCACCGCCAGCCTGCGCTGGACGTCCGCCAGCTTCGGGGAGCTTTGCAGGGCCGCCGTGAAGATCTCCGTGGCGCGGGTGGCGTTGGCCGCCCTTCTGGCCGCGGGATTCTTGATGGAATAGGCGCTGTTGATACCGTGCCGGAGGCCCCGGAACAGGGTGTTGCCGCCCACGGCGATCTCCGTGCGGGCCAGGTTCAGGGCATGGTTTGGCTGGCCCCTGTCCTCGCAGGAGACGCCATGGATGCCGTGCCGGGCCATGCTCCGGCCGATGGGGCCGGGCTGTGCGCCCGCACCGATATGGCAGGCGGGCGTGATGGTGGACGTGGCCGTCACTCCAGCGCCCCCGCGCCCCAGATATTGCAGATCGCGGCGGATGACGCCCCAGCCCTGTTCGTTGAGCACCTGGATATGGGCCTCCTTGATCTCCCTGGCCAGCTTCCCCGCCGACAGGTCGGGCAGCAGCCGGTGCAGTTCCTTGCCCAGCTCTCCGGGGAGCTCATTGAAGGACTTCATCACCTCATCGGGGACGCGTTCCCCGTCGGCCAGGCCACGCAGCTCGGGCGGATCGGTCATCTTGTCCTGCATGGCCGCCATCAGCCTGCTGAGATCCCGGGCCCGTTCCGCAAGACGCATACCCTTGTCCGAAGCGGGATCCAGGGTCCCCAGCTCCACACCCGTCCGGCGCACATGTTCCCCTATGACCCGTTCGTAGGCGGCATAGGTCTGCTGAAAGGCAAGACGCACGTTCCCGGCCGTGAAGGGGCTCTGCTCCTTCTGGGCGGTCATGATGTCCCGCTTGGTATCCAGCTGTGCCTTGAGCCCTTCCAGACAATGGAGCACCCCGGCCACGCCCTCCGCGCCTGCGGGCAGGCCCGCCTGGAAGGTGTCCAGATCCCTGCGCATGGCGTCCACCGCCCAGGAGACCGCGGCAAGCTCCCGCTCGCCCTCGGCAACGGACTGCTGCCCCCAGAAATCGTTCCCCACCAGACGCACGCCCTGGCTCACCAGGCTGACGAAATAGTCGGGATCCACACCGGCCCGGCCCAGCTCCGCCATAAGCTCCGGCCGGAGGGCCCGTCGCCCCGTGGCCACCATGCCGCGCCCCAGGCAGGCCAGGTTGCGCTCCGCCGCCGCATCCAGGAGCCTGGACAGGTTACCGCCGGTGAAGGCCTTGCCCGCCAGGGACTTCTTGCCGATGTACTGGTTGAACAAACGTGTGCCCTCGGCCTTGCCGCAGTAGGCGCAGACGCTGTCGCGCACGCGCTCGGCCGCGGCCCTGTTCCCGGCCTTTTCCTGGCTGCGTTGCGACAACTGCCAGAAACGGGCCTTGGCGGTCGTCGTCTGGAGCTTGTCCGTGCTCTGGTCGAGGCGGACGAAACTGCCCTGGGCCTGACTCAGGTGGCGCAGGCCGGCTATGGAATCGATAGGCATGGCTTCCCTCCTAGACCTTCACATAAAAGGGCTGCTCGCTCTCCATCACGGTGTCGCCCAGGGTCGCGCAGCGCTGCGTCCAGAAGTCCAGCGACAGGGCGAAGGATTGCAGGAAGGCATCCAGTTTGTCCGCCGTGGCCTGTTCGGGCAGCCACATCTGCTGCAGCAGCACGGTGTCGCTCTCCGGGGCAAGGGTGATGGTGGCGCCCTGGGTATCCTGCCACATGAGGTTGGCGGTGAGCAGGGCCCGCAGTTCCCGCAGGGCCACTTCCTCATCTTCGGAAAGCGTACCTATGCTGCCGAAGGCGATGAACGTGCCCTGCCCTTCATCGAAACGCAGATGCACCACATGGTCGTCGGCCGAAGCCAGGGCGCAGTAATTGGCGTCATCGAGCTGCAAAGGCTCGATCTCCTGCTGGCGGGAAAATTCTTCCAGAAGCGTGTTGGCGGTCTCGCGGCTTATCATGATGCCTCCTTCCGTGCAGAGGTCTAAAGAAGTTCAGGGGATATTTTCGGCCTGTTCCTGATGTTGGCGGTACTGCCGACAGCGTTGGCAACGGACAGGCTACACCAGTGAATCAGCAAAAAGAGTGCCAGAGAGCAACCGCGGCATGGCAACGGAGCGGCCCCGCGCACCATACGCCTCCGGGCAGAGCGCCTTGCCCTGCCGGAGGGGCAGCAAAAGTCCATGCCCTCCCCGGCCGAGATGAGGGGAAGCCATATGCCATTATCCCCCAGGGGCGTGGACTTTTCAATCTGTTCGCCTCCCGGCGGCCCTGGCGAAACCGGAGCGCATGGTCCGGCAAGACGCCCCGGCGGGCAGCCGTACCGGCGACGGCCCGGCAATCTGGCCCATCCCGGCCGGAGGGTCGTGCTGCGGGGCCAGCGTCCGCCGGCAGGGACAAAAAAAGCGAAGCCCCGGCAGCGGGGCTCCGCATCATGCAGCAAGGAAGGGAGAGAGGTATCAGAGGTTGGCGTTGAAAAACGCCTCGATCCTGTCGAAGGGGATGATGTCCACCCGGTCGTACAGGTCCGTATGCGAGGCCCGGGGCACGATCATCAGTTCCTTGTTGTTACCGCTGAGCTTCTTGAAGGCATCCTCGCTGAAGTAGCGGGAATGGGCCTTTTCCCCGTGGACCAGCAGGACCGCGCTGCGGATCTCGCCCGCATAGGCCAGCAACGGCATGTTCAGGAAGGACAGGGCCGAGGTGGCGTTCCAGGCACCATTGGAGTTGATGGAACGGGGATGGAAGCCGCGCCTGGTCTTGTAATAGTCGAAGTAATCCTTGACGAACTGCGGCTCGTCGCCCGTCAGGGCCTCGGGCAGGCCCGCGGCGGACGGTGCGATGCTGCCGGAACGTGCGTCCCGGGTGCGCTGTGCGTTCAGCTGCTGGCGCAGCGCGTAGCGGGCCTCGGCATCCATGGCGTCAAAATAGCCGTTGGCCGTGACGCGGCTCATGTCGTACATGGTGACGGCCACGGTGGCCTTGATGCGGGTATCCATGGCGGCGGCGTTCAGGCCCATGCCGCCAAAACCGCAGATGCCGATGATGCCGATGCGCTCCGCATCCACCGCGTCCAGCGTGGTGAGGAAGTCCACCGCGGCGCTGAAGTCTTCGGTATTGATGTCCGGCGAGGCCACATGACGCGGCTCGCCGCTGCTCTCGCCCGTATAGGAGGGGTCGAAGGCCAGCGTCAGGAAGCCGCGTTCGGCCATGGTCTGGGCATAGAGCCCGGACGCCTGTTCCTTCACCGCGCCAAAGGGGCCGCTCACGGCCAGGGCCGCCAGCTTGCCCCTGGCATCCCGGGGCACGTACAGATCGCCCGCCAGGACAGTGCCGTAACGGGTGCAGAAGGTCACCTTGCGGTGTTCCACTTTGTCGCTCCTGGGAAAGACCTTGTCCCTTTCCTGTACCAGTTCCATAGCCTTACCATCCTTGGAAGAAGCCGTGCCAGAGGGGGCCTTGTCCGCTGCGGCCGCAGATCCGGCAAACAGCATCGTGCCTGCCAGGATCGTCGCCGCCAGTGTTTTGCACATGCTCATCATGTCGCTCCGGCTTGAAGTTGTCCGGCAGGAACGTGCCTGCCGGCGTTCTTTTCTGTGTAGCCGCAGCTCCCATCCATGACAAATACCTATATCGAATGCTTCACCATAGAAATAAGGCATGGATAGAACTCATTTCATAATTAATGGGCAATTTTTATAACTCTTCTCAACAAAATCATAGAAAAAGCAAGGTGGACAAGAGCCGTAAAACGTTCAACGCACCTTTCCCAACGAGTTATTGCCTTTTTAAATTTGTTAAGCCACGCAAAAAGGCGTTCAATTTTCCATCTTCTTTTGTAACGGCGCAAGAGCCGTCCGTCTTGCGTCGCCGGCTTTTTACGATTCTTGCGGTGCGGCGCGATGAGTTCAATTCCCTGAGAAGCAAGGGCTTCATCAAGCGGATCGCTGTCATAGGCACGATCCCCAATAATTCTTCGGGGTCGTCCCAACGTGACAATTTCATTGATTGTAGCCTGGACAAGTCTGACTTCATGAGGGTTAGCAGAATCCGTGTACACGGCGATAGGTAAACCAGAAGCGTCAGCAATAACCATGAGCTTCGTACCTTTGCCCCGCTTGGTCT